>Ga0213835_100047_pt1 | contig 175831 bp, 141 predicted proteins | sample SWPATP01_FD_160576 | JGI IMG/M metagenome (GOLD analysis project Ga0213835, IMG submission 160576) | Coastal seawater microbial communities from Marineland, Florida, United States - SWPA TP0 #1 | ecosystem: Environmental > Aquatic > Marine > Coastal | place: USA: Florida | collected 2016-08-05
CCCCAAGAAGCTGGTTCATTCATGTCGGTCCAATAGCCATCCACCCCCACGTTTTTATAAAATTCCATTTTTTCAGCCCACCATTCCCTGGCTTCCGGTTTGGTGAAATCAGGAAATGCACACCACCCTGGCCAAACCTGAGCTTCATAAGTGGTACCATCGGGATATGTTACAAAAAGGTCTTTTTCCAAACCTTCCTCATAAGGAAAATAGCCCTCTTCTGTTTTGATACCAGGATCCATAATTACCACCACTTTGAATCCCTTTTCCTTAAGTTTTTTGATCATGGACTTAGGATCAGGGAATTTTTCATTGTCAAATGTGAATACCTTATATTTTTCCATATGATGGATGTCCAAATAAATCACATCAGCAGGCATGTCTTTATTTCTAAAAGTTTCTGCCAAAGTCAGGACTTCCGATTCAGGATAATAAGAATACCGGCATTGTTGGAAACCTAATGACCAAAGGGGAGGCATTTCCATTTTGCCTGTCAATCGGGTATAAGCCTCAATTACTTGACCAACATGCTCATCGTGCATGAAGTAATAATCCATATCCCCATCTTCGGCAGAATAATAAATAAAACGGTTGTTGGATGCTCCAAAATTGAAGGTGGATTTATGGGAATTATCGAGGAATATTCCATAAGCTACATCATGGTGCAAACCAATATAAAAAGGGATTGACATGTATAATGGATCATCACCCACTCCATAAGCAAAATAGTCAGTATTCCAATTGACATAGGCCTTGCCTGCCCGGTTAAGATTACCGGTTTTTTCTCCAAGACCTACAAATTTTTCATTCTCCTGTACTTTTTTGTAGGAGGTGACTTCTGTTCCCAACCAAGAAACTGCAAAAGCGCTGTCATCCTCATTGATGATCCTGCCATCGGGTGTTTTGAATACCAAACAGAACGGTTGAAGGCCAATGAATAAGTGGATCTTTTCTGTTTTAAGGATAATATGTTGCGAGGTTTCTTCCACTTCAAAGGAAAATGCCTGTGGTTCTGCTATGACAGCATAAGGGTTGGGAGAGAACTCTTCTTCCTGACTGAGTTGTACTCTAATGGTACTGGCTTCATAGACAGTGATATTGAAATGAGCTGTAGTTGTATTTCCCTTTATGCCAAAGGAGGTTCTATCCCAAAAATTAACATCACCCACAGGTTGATTTCTTTTACCTAAGGATTTTTTTGCCAGTGTTGCCATTATTAATTTGAGTTATTGCTGAAAAGCGTTCAAATAAGCCTTATTTCAAGCTAATTTAAAAAGTAAAGTGGAAGTAAAAAACGTATGAAAAGGAGCTACATTACAAGGCGTTTATAAACTTACTTCTGATTTAGGCCTATTTTTCAAAAAAACCAATATTCAATCGTTTGCACAAAAAAATAGGTTTTTTTAAAATTTTATTGGTTTCTTAAAGAAGACTTCCGAATTATCAATTCTGTGTCTAATTCGATGTTGGGGGAACCTTCAGGCATTAAGGCTTTTTTATCAATGACATTTAGAAGAATTTCTGTGGCTTTTTCCCCAATCTGAAAGCCAGGTTGAAGTACGGTGGTTAACGGAGGGTCTATCATAGATGAAAACTGCCAGTTGGAGAAACCAACAATTCCTACATCCTCTGGAATCCGTAATCCTAAGGATTTGATGGCCATCATGGCCCCTGCAGCTACAATATCATGATGGGCAAAGATAGCGTCAGCCTTGTATTTGTCCTTGCTGAAAAAGTCAGTAATTAGTTCATAGCTTTCCTTTTCATGTCCAGCGGGACATGAAATAATCAATTCTTCCAATACAGGGATACCAGCCTCCTGAAGGGCGGCAATGTAGCCTTCTTTTCTTTTTTTGCTGATGGCAAGGTTGGATGGGCCTTCCAAATGGATGATTTTTCTGTAACCTTGCTCAATAAGGTGTTTGGTGGCTTTGTACGCACCATTAAAGTCATCTACTGTAACATTGATTGTATTATCGATGTAGGGAGTCCTGTCAAAAAATACAATAGGCAGGTCCTGTTCCATTAATTTAGTGAAATGTGAAAAATCAGTGGTTTCCTTTGAATAGCTTACCAAAAGCCCATCAATTTGATTGGACAACATGGTCTCCAAACTACTCTGTTCCCTTTCCAATTTTTCATTGGTCTGACACAAGATTACATTATACCCATTTTTGTAAGCAATCTCTTCAATACCGCTGATGACTGTAGAGAAAAAGAAATGTACTACCTCAGGAATGATAACTCCTATGGTAAAAGACTTGCTTTTCCTTAAACTCAAGGCCACCGCATTGGGACGGTAATTTAGCTTTTCAGCAAGATCTTTAACTTTCCTCTTGGTTTCATCACTTATCCCAGGGTAATCTTTTAGTGCCCTGGAAACAGTGGATGAGGATACGTTAAGTTCCCTGGCAATGTCTTTAATTGTGGCTTGGCCAAGCTTCATAAAAATTATATTTTTCTAAGAATTTAAAGTTAAAGCTTTTTCATCCAATTTTAAGTATGTCACCATCCTATTTTTTTTTAAGTTCCCACCTATTTTGCTATTAATGGCCAGTCTTGGAGATATTTTTTTTATTTATGCACACGTTTGCGGTTTCGTTTGCAATATTTTATTTAAGAAAGAACTTTAGTTTTGTATTGCATTTTAGGTTTTCATTGGTTAAAATCATGTACGAAATCAGTCTTTGATGGAATAGCGAATCTGCAAGACACCACTGATTGTTTTAATTTATAAATAAATAATTATATTATATCAGTACAATAATGAAACAATAAATACCAAAACAATTATGAGAGTAATTTCTAAATTAACATGGGCAGTTTTTATGCTGCCATTATTATGGGCATGTGGAGACTTGGAACAACCGCCTATTGTACAGCAAACTCCAGCTAGTATATCCTCTCCACCAAGTGCTATTGTATTGACAGGTGAAGACGAGGAAGAAGTTGTCGTATTCAATGTTACTCAAGCCAACTTCGGCACCCAAATGGAAGTAACTTATGTTATTCAGATGGATGCACCTGGAAATAATTTTGCCAATGCGGCTGATTTGGGATCCTCTACTTCCACTGTTATTGAAGTGAAAGCTTCTGAAATCAACAGAAGGGCCATTTCAAGAGGAATTGTAGGAGGGGAAACTGGTCCAATGGAATTTAGGGTGAGAGCAGTTCCCTCCCGAACGCTATCTGCACTCGTGGGTGCGCCTGTCAGTATTGCAGTTACTACTTTTGCGGATGCTGTTGCATTGCGCAATCTGTTTTTAGTTGGTGAAGCTACCGCCAGAGGTTGGGACAATAACGCCAATAACCCACCACTTTTCAGAGATCCTGAAAATACTGATTTGTATGTTTATTCCGGATTCTTTAATTCAGGAGGTTTTAAGGTCTTGGAAAATCTTGGTGCTTGGCAGCCCCAATATGGAACCAACGATGGTTCTACTATTTCTGTAAATAGGGGTGATGGGGATGATCCCGATGTATTCAGTGTTCCAACAGCAGGCTACTATACCTTTACTTTTGATCTTTCCACTGAAACGTTCAGCCTTGAACCAATAGCTGATGTTCCTGCCACTTTTGAAACAGTTGGAATTATCGGTAGTGCTACCGCTGAGGGTTGGGATGCCAGCACAGCGATGAATCAACTTGCTTTTGATAAGCATATTTATTATCTGACTGCTACCTTGGGAGATGGTGAAATGAAGTTTAGAGCCAATGATGATTGGGGGGTAAACTGGGGAACCAATTCTGCCATTAGCGGAAAAGCTACACAAGATGGTCCAAATATTCCAGTAGAGCCTGGAACATACAAAATCTGGTTCAATTCATTAGATGGAAGATTTCTCAAAATTGAACAATAATAACTAAGATCCAATAAAGAAAAGGGCTACTTGGATAAGTGGCCCTTTTCTTTCATTAATATCCAGAATATTTTCATTGTCATGAAAAAAATCAGTAGTGTATTTCTTCTTTTTTTGATTTTTTGTCTTACCTCGGCCTATGCCCAGGTGACCACTATCCCCGGTTTTCCCAGAGCGGTTGATAATATTAAAATCATTTACGATGCCAAACAAGGTACAAGCGGTCTTCAAGGGGTTGATCAGGTGTTTATTCATATTGGGGCTGTTACTGAAGGTCCGGATTCGCGGTCTTGGTCTGTTGTGCCTACACAATGGGGAATAGATGACCCCATAGCAAGGATGATCAAAGTTGAAGGAGAAGATGATATTTGGGAGTTTGAGCTGGTTCCTGAAGATTTTTTCGACATTCCTCCAGGACAGATCATTTACAGGTTAGGCATTGTATTTAGAAATGCAGACGGAAGTAGGGAAGGTAAAGATGATCGGAACCAGGACTTTTTTGTCAATTTAGCTCAGGGTTTTCAGGTAGCTTTTCAAAGACCAACATCCAGCACTTTGTTGGAAATAGGGGAGAGTCAACAAATTGATATCATTTCCACTGGCTTGGCCAACCTGAGTATTTTGGTCAATGGGGAGGAGGTATCCTCTGCTTCCAATCAGGACCGACTTTCTTATTTATTTCAGGCCACAGCATTGGGGGATTATGAAATTGCAGCATTAGCCATATCTGGAATTGATGAAAGTGTAGCCAGGGTCAATATTTCTGTTGTGGGGCCTAGTCCTAAAGCAGATTTGCCTCCTGGTGTAATCAAAGGGATCAATTATATATCAAACACAGAAGCTGTATTGGTATTGGAAGCTCCCAATAAAAAGAATGCTTTTGTTATAGGTGACTTTAATGACTGGGAGGTAAGGATGGATTACCAAATGAACCAAACCCCCGATCGGGAATTGTTTTGGTTTCACCTGAAGGAATTGACACCTGGAGAAGAATATATTTTTCAGTATTTGGTTGATGGAGATATCAGAATTGGAGATCCCTATGCGGATAAAGTATCTGATCCTTTCCATGATAATGAAATCATTCAGCAAAACCGGTATCCAGGACTGAAGCCTTATCCTCAGGGAAAAACAGAATTTCAGGCTACTTTTCTTCAGACTGCCCAGGAACCTTATGAATGGAAATATCTTCAATACAATAAACCTGCTCCGGAAGAGTTGGTGGTCTATGAGCTACTGGTAAGGGATTTTGATGAAAGAAGAACCTTCAAAGCAGTAGTGGAAAGGTTGGATTATTTAAAAGATTTGGGAATCAATGCTATTGAATTGTTACCGGTAAAGGAGTTTGAAGGTAACATTTCATGGGGCTACAACCCATCTTTCTTTTTTGCAGTGGATAAATTTTATGGTCCCAAAAATCATTTGAAAGAATTGATTGATGAGGCCCATAAAAGAGATATGGTAGTCATTTTGGATCAGGTACTCAACCATGCTTTTGGACAGAGTCCCTATGTACGGTTGTACAATGATGGAGATTTCGGACCTCTAACAGACCAAAATCCTTGGTTGAACAGTGTTGCCAGGCATCCCTTCAATGTGGGATACGACTTCAACCACGAAAGTCCATATACCAAAGTTTTTGTGGATTCTGTCAATAATTACTGGCTAACTGAGTATAAAGTGGATGGCTTCAGGTTTGACCTCAGCAAAGGATTCACTCAATTTGATTCTGGAGATGATGTGGGCCTTTGGAGTCAAAGAGATGAATCAAGGATTGCCATTTGGAAAAATATTTACGATCAGATAAGAAAAGACCATCCTGATGCTTACATCATTTTGGAGCATTTTGCAGATAATTCCGAAGAAAGGGAATTGGCTGATTATGGCATGATGTTTTGGGGAAACCTTAATTTTGATTTCAGGGAAATGGCAAAAGGCGGATCAAGAAATTTTGATTGGGGATTCTACCAAACGAGGGGTTGGTCCAAAAATAACCTGGTCAGCTATATGGAGAGCCATGATGAAGAAAGAACCATGTGGGAAACACTCACTTGGGGACAGACTTCACCCATTAATTTGAGGCAATTGACCAATGCAGTGAACAGGAACCAATTGTTAGCTGCCTTTTTCTTTGCAATTCCAGGCCCTAAAATGCTATGGCAATTCGAGGAGTTTGGTTATGACCTTGAGTTGAATAATGATAGATTGGGCATCAAACCAACACGCTGGGAATACCTGGATAATCCGGAAAGGCAGCGCTTATGGAGGCTCTATCAGGCTATGATCAAGTTAAAAAAAGAGCACAATGCCTTTAATAAACCTGAAAATGCCATATTAAATTTAACCCAGACGCTTAAATCCATTCGCTTGGTGGATAATGATTTCCAGGTTTTATTGTTTGGTAATTTTGGACTTACCGACTTGAACAATGCCAATCTGACTTTTCCGAATCCAGGAAAATGGTATAATTATTTTACAGGGGAAGAAATAGAGGTAGTAGACAATTCAAGAACTTTCAGGTTAAGGGCCAATGAGTTTTTCCTATTTACCAACCAACAATTGGAAAAACCGGAAGGAAAAATCCTAATGGAGGACCTAATTACTTCAATTGGGGCTGAGAAGTTTCCCTTTGATAAATTTAAAATATATCCAGTTCCGGCATCTAATTATGTTCGCGTGGCACTTCCTCAAGATTATAACAACTTTAATTTCAGGGTGATCGATGTGACAGGAGCTGTTTTGAAAGAAGAGCTGTATACAGGACAGGATAATATTTTGCAAATAGATATAAAGGATTTTAAAGCAGGTCTTTATATCTTTGAAATCTTTGATAACCGACAGGTCATCAGAAAACGATTCATCAAACATTAATAACCTTTGTAGCACACCATGAAATTTAAACCAGGAGTTAAATTCGGAGAGGAACTTAAAGACCTTTTGGATTACGCAAAAGAAAGTGAGTTTGCAATGCCCGCTGTAAATGTAATCAATACCAGCACAGTAAATGCTGTATTGGAAACCGCCAAAAAGGTCAACTCGCCGGTAATCATACAGTTTTCAAATGGGGGAGCCCAATTTTACGCTGGAAAAGGTATGGGTAACAACAATCAGCAAGGAGCCATACAAGGTTCTATTTCCGGGGCTTTACATGTCCATAGAATGGCAGAGGCTTATGGAGTGCCTGTTATTTTGCATACAGACCATTGTGCCAAGAAACTATTGCCTTGGATAGATGGCCTTTTAGAAGAGGGGAAGGCTTTTTATGCTGCCAATAAAAAGCCTTTGTTTAGTTCCCATATGTTGGATTTATCCGAAGAACCGGTTGAAGAAAACATTGAAATTTGTGTGGATTACTTTAAAAAAATGAAATCCCTGGAAATGGGGATTGAAATTGAATTGGGTATTACAGGTGGTGAAGAAGATGGGGTGGACAATACAGATGTGGACAGTTCTAAACTTTACACCCAACCTGAAGAAGTAGCTTATGCCTATGAACATTTAAAGCAGGTGGGAGAATTGTTCACTGTAGCGGCATCCTTTGGAAATGTACATGGTGTTTATAAGCCTGGAAATGTGAGTTTGAAACCGATCATTCTTAAAAACTCTCAGGATTACATCTCACAAAAATTTGGAACAGGGGCAAAACCAGTATTCTTTGTGTTCCATGGAGGCTCTGGCTCTACAGTGGAAGAGATCAGAGAAGCCAATAGCTATGGTTCCATTAAAATGAACATTGATACCGATCAACAGTGGGCATTTTGGGAAGGTGTGAAGAATTATTACAAATCCAATGAAGCTTACCTACAGAGTCAACTGGGGAACCCAGAAGGTGCTGACAGTCCCAACAAAAAGTACTATGACCCCAGGGTTTGGTTAAGAAAAGGAGAGGAAAACTTTATCAAAAGATTGGAACTGGCTTTCGATATGTTGAATGCCATTGATAAAAACTAATCATAAATTGTAGGAATACATCGAAAAAGTCACTGGATCGGTGACTTTTTCCTTTTAAATCAATAAGCTATGAAATATCAAATTGGCCTATTTGTTACAATTTTGGTAATTATATGGTCTTGCAGCGGGAAAGGAGAAAAAGAAGTGGAAAATCACTGGCCACATGCAGGGATTACGTATGAAATTTTCATTCAATCTTTTTATGATTCAGATGGGGATGGTATTGGGGACTTTAATGGAGTCATCAAGAAATTGGACCATGTGAAAGAGCTAGGTGCCAATGCGATTTGGTTTATGCCAATCATGCCATCACCCACTTACCACAAATATGATGTCACCGATTATAAAGATGTGCATCCCGATTACGGGACCATGGATGACTTTAAACGACTCTTGGAAGAGGCGCACAAAAGGGACATTAAGATAGTAATTGACCTGATTATCAACCATACAAGTACAGAGCATCCCTGGTTTCAGGAGTCCCAAAAAAGCAGGGACAATCCTTACAGAGATTATTATGTCTGGGCGCAAAAGGACACTATCGCGGATTTTATCAATAAGAAAACTATCACCTTAGATAGTGATAACATCAGGCAATGGCATGACCCTGGTTTTGGTGAAGATTATTATTATGGGTTTTTCTGGGGTGGAATGCCGGATCTGAATTTTGACAATCCAAAGGTAAGAGAGGAAATTTATGAAATAGGACGCTTTTGGCTGGAGGATATTGGGGTTGATGGCTTTAGGTTGGACGCTGCAAAGCATATTTTTCCAGATGACAGGCCAGAGGATAACCATGCTTTTTGGAAGGAATTCCGGGACAGGATGACTGCTATTAAACCCGACATTTACCTGGTAGGGGAGGTATACGACAGGAAAGAGGTAGTAGCACCTTACTTACCCGGTTTACCGGCATTGTTCAATTTTGATTTTCATTACACACTCATTGAGGCCTATCAAAAGGAAGATGGGATGTTGTTAGCCAAAAAACAAAAAGAAGTGTTAGACTTTTATCTGGACATTACGAAAGACTTTATTGATGCTACCTTCTCATCCAATCATGACCAGCCAAGGTTATTGAATTCCTTGGATGAAAATCCTAGGAAGTTGAAGCAGGCAATCAATATTTTAATGACTATGCCTGGGGCTCCTTATCTGTATTATGGGGAGGAAATAGGCATGTTAGGTCAAAAGCCTGATGAGCACATTAGGGAACCCTTTTTGTGGGATATTAGAGCTAATGACCGGGGAAGAACGACTTGGATAGAACCAAAATATTCCATTGATGAGACGGTAACCCCCTTGGCCATTCAAAAATCCATGAGTACCAGTTATTTCAATCATTATAAGGATATCATTAAACTGAGGAATTCTAATAGGGCATTGGCTTTGGGGAACTTGGAGCTTTATGAAGGCGAACTCGCTCAACCGCTGATGGCCTACTTTAGAAATCATAAGCACCAAGAAGTATTTGTGGCCCATAACTTAAGTGATGTTACCCATCGATTGGAGATTCCTGAAGACTACAACCATGTGATCTATAAATATGGTTCTCCAGAACTGGAAGGAACTACGGTAATCCTACCGGCATATGCCAGTATCGTGATTGAAAAATTAGATTAATAAAGTATAGTAATAAAAGAGGCTGTCCAAATTAATGAGACAGCCTTTTTTTTATGTAGACAAAATTTTGACCACATGAAAGTCATATTCATCCACTTCCTTGTGGCCCACAATGGCTTTAGCGATAGGCGTATAGACAACTTTGTTGTTGATTACCCCTGCCATGACATCGTATTTTCCATGTAGTAACCCTTCAACAGCTGCAACTCCGAGTTTACTTGCCAATACCCTATCCAAAGAGGAGGGAGCTCCACCCCTTTGTAAATGGCCTAAAATAGTGACTTTAATATCATAATAGGGGAGTTGTTTTTTGATTTTATCGGCAATTTCAGCAGCGCCGCCACTTTTTCCACCTTCAGCCACTATCACAATATTGGATTGTTTCATGGCCTTGGTTCTGGCTTTTAACCTTTCAACCAACCTCTCGATAGGCATTTTTTTCTCTGGAATCAAAGTTGCAGCAGCGGCACTTCCTATCCCTGCATTAATGGCAATAAAACCTGCATCTCTACCCATTACTTCAACAAAAAACAACCTATCATGGGAGGTTGCGGTATCTCTTATTTTATCAATGGCCTCTATTGCGGTATTGCAGGCCGTGTCAAAACCCACCGTTAAATCTGTTCCTGCCAGGTCATTGTCGATGGTCCCGGGAATCCCAATAGCAGGGATGCCGTATTCTTTATAGAACAAGTGGGCACCGGTGAGTGAACCATCTCCTCCAATAACTACTAAGCCATCAATTTGGTGTTTTTGGAGGTTTTCAAAAGCTTGTTTTCTACCTTCAGCTGTCCTGAATTCTTGGCTTCTAGCAGATTTTAATATGGTTCCACCCCTTTCGAGGATATGGCTGATGTGTTTAGACTCAAGTTTTTTGATGTCATTCTGTATCATTCCTTCATATCCACGGTAAATGCCATACATTTCCAGGTTATAGAAAAATCCAGCTCTGACAGTAGCACGAATCGCAGCATTCATCCCAGGAGCATCTCCTCCTGAAGTCAAAACGGCAATTCTTTTTATTGTTTTTATTTCCATGGGTTTAAAGTCTTGAGGTCAATTGTTGAAACATCAAACTAGCTGCAGCGGGATTTGTTGCCAAAGGAATATTATGTACATCACATATTCTCATAAGCATTTGAACATCAGGTTCATGTGGATGTTTGTCTAAAGGATCTCTGAAAAAAATAACCATTTCCAGTTCCTTTTGTGCAGCCATAGAAGCAATCTGGGCATCTCCCCCGAGCGGCCCTGATAATAATCTTTGTACTTTAAATCCTGCTCGCTCAATATGCGAACCTGTGGTGCCTGTGGCTACCAATTGGATGTCGGCGTGGTTTAATTGCTTTTTAAAACCACTTAAAAAGTGTACCATGTCGGCCTTCTTTCCATCATGGGCGATTAAGGCTATTTTCATCATACTTTTAATAGGTTTGAGAGCGAAAGTTAGGAAATTTTATAGATTTCCTTCTCATATTTGAGATTGAATCTGCTTGATAAGAAAGATGCAATCGATTGAAAGACTTATAATTATAGTGTTTCAAAGTTTAAAATTTCAAAAATTGATAAATTTTTGAAATTTTAAACTCCAAAATGTTTACTTTTAATGCTTTCATTTAATTATTATCCAACCTTAAAAGTTTTCTTATGAGCTTAATAAAAGAATTTAAAGAATTCGCTGTCAGGGGCAATGTGATTGACCTTGCTGTTGCTGTGATTATCGGAGGAGCATTTGGAAAGATTGTTTCTTCTTTCGTCAATGATATTGTTATGCCTCCAATTGGTGTGCTCTTGGGCGGGGTAGATTTTAAGGACCTGTCTTTAACCATCAGGGAAGCTTACACCACTGAAGTCGGTGAGGAAATGGCCGCTGTAGTCTTGAGTTATGGGAATTTTATTCAAAATGTAGTTGATTTCCTGATAATTGCTTTTGTGATCTTCTTGGCAATTAAAGGTATTAATAACATGAAAAAGAAAAAGGAGGAAGCACCTGCACCACCACCTGCACCACCAAAATCTGAGGTTCTTTTGGAGGAAATCAGGGATCTGTTGAAAAATAAATAAATAACAAAGGCTGTCTCTTTTTTTGAGACAGCCTTTGTTAATTTCTAGGCCCTCCACCTCTTTCTCTTCCCTGCTGCATTCTGTAAACCTGTCTAGTGAATTCCCTGTTGATGGAACCCAGTTTGACTGCCTGGGATGGACTGATGGCCTGTTGCACTTCATCCATAAACTGTCGCTCCCTTTGAAGCATTTTATCCTGTAAATCGAATCTTTTTTTGATCAATTCCCTTGCCTTATCATCATCAGATTCTGTACTCGCACTGCGGTGGATGGCTGACATTTCTTCCATCAATTTGGAACGGTCTTCTTGAAACTGATTGAATATGGGCCAAAACTTCTCCGCTTGACTAGGTTTCAGTTCTAACCTGTTGGTGATAAAAGCAACCCTGGCTGCTTCCAGTTTTTCTTTATCATATTGCTGTCCACCTCTTTGACCAAACGCAGCAAGCGAAAAGGTTAAAAGGATAAGGATAATGCTTAACTGTTTCATAGTTTGTGGTTTTAGTACCAAATATCGTCTTCAAAATCGTCGGCGCCCCAACTGTAATCACCCCACTCTGCCATAATTATTTCATCCAAGATGTCATTGGGGTTCTCAGCCAATAGTAATATGTCCTCTGCCTGCCAGAAGTCCGAATTGATATACATATCAATTTCATAATTTAGATTGTTGGCTTCAAAGGAAATCGGCTTTATGGTTCCATTTAGGAAATAAATACCAAAACCTAGAACCAATACAGCCACTGCAGCATATTTCTTAAATATTGAAATTTGCCTTACTTTTTCTCCCTCATGCCTTTTGATAATGTTTTCAGATAGGCTATCGAAATAACCTTCAGGGGTTTTGAAAATATCTTTTTTACTGAATTTTTCCATAGCTCTGATTTTAGACAATATTTAGCGCTGAGGGTTTATTCTGAGCGCAATTCATTTTCTATTTTTTTTACGGCATGATGGTAGGAGGCTTTGAGCGAACCCACTGAGGTATCGGTTATTTTACTCATTTCTTCATAGCTTAGATCCTCAAAATATTTGAGGTTGAATACCAAGCGCTGTTTGTCTGGCAAAGTGAGAAGCGCTTTTTGGAGCTTTTTCTCAATTACCTCTCCATCTACCAAAGGAGAAGAATCAATATGCCCTTTCATCAACTCTTCATGGTCATTGATGTTGAGAAAGAACCTTTTTTTCTTTTTCGCCAGAAAGTTAAGGCTCTCATTGGTGGCTATTCTGTATAGCCAGGTAAAGAGGCTAGAATTACCCTGAAATCTCTCTATGTTTTTGAAAGCTTTGATAAAGGTAATTTGGGTTAAGTCATCGGCATCTTCATGGATAATCACCATTTTTCTGATAAGGGCATAAACTTTTCTTTGGTATAATTCAATCAATTCTCTGAATCCCTGTTCTCTGCTTGTGGGATTCTTGATTAGACTTAAAAGTTCTTTATCAGATAAAACTGCCATCTTTTCCTTTGACAAAAAAAGTGATCAGGGGTTTAATGAGGCTTTCTTACAAAACAAATTTAAACAAAAAAGCGGGTTTCCCCGCTTTCTTCTTATATCTCTAAGATGTAATCCAGTATACCAGCATTTTTGCCTTTAGGTCTGGTGACCAATAAAGGAAACTGGTCATTGAGCTGAATGAGCCTTTCTGCCATACTTCCAATAAATAGGGCCGTTGCAGCAGTTCTGCCTTTGGCACCGATGATGATGGCATCTGCATTGATTTCTTTGGCTTTGGCCAGGATATCTTCTACAGGATCATCATCTTCATCCTGGGTATAAACAGGTGTAATGTCAATGTCCTTGGTATCAATCTTCCGAATAAACTTTTTGAAGTTGATTTCTGCGTGCATTTTCATGATTTCGGTAAACTCTTCATAGCTTTTTCCGGTAAAGTGATAGCCTGAAGGAACCGTAAAAACATTTTGACAGACGATCTCTGTGTCTTTACCATACTTTTCCGCAATCAAGATTGCTTCTTCCATGGCATCCTTTGAATAGTCTGAAAAATCAGAAGGAACCAATAGGCGGTCTATTTTAGGACTGCTGCCTTCCGGGATAATCAATAAAGAACAACTGGCTCTCCTCGCCAAGCGCTGAGAAATTACACCTGTACCAGGAAGATTAACTTTTCTTCCTACGATGATCATATCTGCAGATTTTTCGTGGGCCAGCTTTAACACTTTCTTGGACAATTGGCCTTCTTTCACAACAAAAGAAAACTCAATATCACTGTTATTCCCGAAATTATTTTCAACCACTGATTTCATCTGGGATTTTCTCTCCTCCACCATATTTTCAATGAGGCTAGGAAATTCATTAAGGACTTCCTTGGGGATATTGAGGTTCCTGATCACATTGGTGAAATAGATTTTTTTGGTTTGATTGGCATTCGCAATAAAGGATGCAAATTTCACCAAGGTTTTATCCAAAGAAGTCTGGTCCAGACAAACAATTAGCTTTTTGATTTGATACATTTTTCAATAGTGCCTTTTGGTGATGCAAAATTAATGATAAAATCTATGAGTAAATTTATTTTTTAGAATAATATTTTGACCATCCCTAATTTTATTTGTTGGTTTTAGATAATTATTCCGTAGGTCAAAAAGGGCTATCCCTCCTAAAATCATCTCAAGAGAAATTTAATCATTTTAAAAGTAAGTGATGCCTTTTAAGGATACTTTTATACAAATGGAGAAATATTTGATTGGTTGTCAGCAGCAATTTTCATCACTGAAGGAAATTGGATTCGAGAAGACCAACGAAAAAGGATAATATCCGTATATTTGTCGAAAGGCTCAGGTCGCTGACATGTTCCAACTTCACAATTAAATTACAATACCGAGTGAAGCCCTTTCCAAAAGCAGGCCTCATCCCACTTTCTTTCAGGATTTGGGACCTCGTATCTCAGGATGCAGGATAACAGTGGACGTTTGCGGAATCCAGGCAGCTCAAATCTTGTCTATAAAGAGGTTTGGTAACACTCTAAGGCCTGAGTCCTTTTATTTTTTGTAGCAGTTCCTGTTGGCTTTCCTTGGCAATTTTTAACACGTATACCCCTGATAAATATAGGAGAGATATTAAGGAAGATCGGATCAGGAAATCCCATATTCCAGTGGATAGCCAAGAAAGCAAAAAGTGTTGCAACCCATAAACCAACAGGCCCAATAGAACAATTTTTAGTATATCCATTGAAAAAGGATCCAAATTGAGCCTGATCTTTACATAAGCATATTTAATCAGGTTGTAACTTACCATGGCAACCAATGAAGCTACGGCGGCCCCTTCAATGCCATATTGGGGAATGAGCAGTAAATTCAAACTGATCACTAGGGCACTCATCAATAAGGTTGCAGTAATGTTGAAAACATAATACCTGGAATACACGATGATTTCTCCATTGATGGAGAAAAGGATATCAATCACTTTTCCCAAACCTATCCAAAATACCACCCATTTGCCCGCTTCATAAACGGTTTTATTGGGAATAAAATGGTACAGGTTATCTACATTTGCCCAGACCCCCAAAAAAAGTAACAGACAAATCAGTAACTGATGAACTGCTACCTGTTTGTAAAGTCTATCGATTTTGTCCAATTGGTTTCCTACGAAGTACTCCGCAATCAGTGGCATGACAACCTGAGAAACAGCCCTTCGGGGCATTTCTATCACAATGGCAATGGCAAATCCTATGCTGTAAATGGCATTGGCGTCTAGCCCGATCATGGCGGCCACCATGAGGCTGTCAATTTTCATGATCAACAAAGAGCCCGTAGTTCCTAAAAAAGTGATCAGGTTATATTTCAAAAACTCCCTTCTGAAGCCTTTTGGAAAAACGTTAAAACTGAATTCCAATTTGAAAATACCAAGGCGTAACATGTAAACGCTCATTCCCACCAAAGTAATTAAGTAAATCAAGCCCAAAGACCAAATGAGTTGGTTAAAGCTTAACCATTCAATTAAATAGGCCAACACAACCAAAGAAGCCAGAATTCTTAAGAGCACTTCCCGGAAAAAGGTTGGTACAGCAATTTCTAAAAATGAACGACAAAAGGCATCCAAAATGGAGTTTAGGACGGAAAACAACATAATGAGTAGTACCACTCCAAAAAAATCGATCACTTCTGGTGAATTGGCCGCAAAAGCAAGTACCAAGTAATCCCTAAGTCCAATAAATATTATCCCTACCAAAAAGGCCCCAAAAAAACTCATTAATAGGCTCATGGTGAAAAATGAAAACTGCTTTTCTTTGATCCTGGGATAAAATCGGGTAATTCCATTACCAATGCCCAGTTGGGCAAAGGGCACTAAAATCAATGCCAGGTCCTGGACAGTCCTGAAGAGCCCCAATTGATCGGGGTCAAGTACATAGGGGAGGAGCCATAATACATTGAAATAGCCAATCAGCACACCGAGATAAGAAGAAAAAGTGGTCAGTATACTTTGCTTGGCAATGATTTTCATACAAGACAAAAATAGGAATATAGCGGAATTATTTGCTGCAAATCCAGATTCATTAAATGCTTACCTCAGGAAGGGCGAGAATATTACAGAATGGGGCTTCCATTTTGGATATTGGCTGCAATCTACCTCTTAGACCAATTTGATAAATCCGGTAAGACCTCCTGAATAAAAATTCCAAAATCTCTTGTGCCTGATATCCGGCAGCCTCACAAGCTTCCCCATTGATTTCAATAAGAAGTTTTGGCTTAAACTTATCCAAAGTTGCTTTCGCACCTTGCAACACTTGAAGCTCAGCGCCTTCTACGTCAATTTTAATAAAATCCACGGCTTCACAGGCCAAGGATTTTAACTGGGCATCTAAAGTGTCCAATGGGATGGTTTGAATCAAGACCTTATGAGATGATGTAGGGAAAATGGTATTGACCCCTTCATTATCCCCTTCACGACCATACAATTTTATTTCTCCCTTTTTGTTGGAAAGCCCCATTTTCAAAGGAGTGACAATATTTTTGTATTCCGGATTCAGTTCAATGTTTTCAAGTAGTTGCTCAAACATTTCATCCATAGGCTCAAAAGCAATCACCTTACCACTGATTCCAGTTTTTCTCAATGCCCAAAGTGTATATTCCCCCTGGTTGGCTCCAATGTCAATGAATGTTTGCCCTGCTTTCAAAAACTTTTTCAACACAAAAATAGGCCTCCAGTCATGGGCTCCCCGCCAATAAATGGCCGCTCCCATACTTTTGGAGATATCCACTTTCATTCGGATACCCTGAAAATTAAAAGTACGCCAAGCCGGTTGGTATTTTTTAACCGTGAATAGTTTTTTAAGCCATTGAACGACAAAATAGCCACCGGGGATGATATAAAGATTTCTTGATAAAGCGGCAAATAATTTTTCCATAGGGCTTGGTCTTTCAGATGGGGTAAGGAAGTATTCCAAATAGCAAGACTTTCCTATTCTGTTTTGAGTATTTTTCGATGATTCTTACCCGGATTGCTTGTTTTTCTTCTTGGGTAACGGCTTCGTTAATTCTGCCCAAAACAAGCTTTTCAAGCAGGTTGATGTCTCTGTGGGGAAGAAGTAACCCATAATCTCCCACAATTTCTGGAAGGCTGTTGACCTGGCTTACTATAGGAATACAACCGCAGAGCATGGCCTCACAAAGTGCGCAACCAAAACCTTCAAATGCGGAGAGTTGGAAGTAAAAGCTGACCTTTTGGTAATAATTTTTAAGCGTATCTGCAGAAACATGGCCTAAAAACCGGACATTTTTAGAGGAATCCAACCCTTCAGGTTTATCCATTCCGGCAATGTAAAAGGTGCAGGAATCCATTCTTTTGGCCAATTCTACAATCAGATCTCCCCCCTTGAGAATGTACTGGGAAGCTGAGAGTACTGCTAAAAAACTACCTAGTTCCTTGTCATGCGCCGCATTAAAGTTCCAGAACTCGAAATCAAAACCATTTGGGATAACTTGGTAGGGGGTACGCAGTTGAGGAAAATGATACAGGAAACCATTTTGAATGTTTTCGTTCTTTTTTAGGAATGAGTTTTCCGTATAAGCTAGGGACTCACTGACCGGTAATAGCATAGTGGCCCATTGATAAGATTTTTTGCAGAACCACTTAAGCAAAGGAATCCTTAAACTGCCATAATTTAAAGTAGGAATAGCAGCAGTATCTGTTCCATGGAGGACGATGTAAACAGGCTTTCCAAATATCCTTCCAAAAAGCGAAGGGAAAAATGACCAATAACCTCCAAAATGTACAAGTATAAAATTAACTTTTTGGATGTTAAAAAGGATATGAAAGAATTGGGCCAACAGGTAAATCGGCGCATTTGCCTTTTTTGTCCAATGGTAAGTGTTCACGATCAATTCATACCTTTCAAGAAGGAGGAGTATGTCCTGACGAACAAAAGAGGGAAAAGCAGGAGTAACCAATAAAACCTTGGGCTTGGTCATGTTCCTTTGTTATTCGTATACAGGTTGAAACCAACACTGCCAAGCAGCAAAAGTGCGATCAAATACTGTAAGATTACCACCAAGGTTTTTGTGCTGTAATAGGCATTGGGTTGAAATTGGAAGGCAACCTCATGTGTTCCTTGGGGCACCTCTATTCCTCTGAGCAAATAATTGGTCCGAAGTATGGGGCTTTCATTCCCATTAATGGTGGCTATCCAGCCTTTTGGATAATAAATTTCAGAAAAGACGACCAATCCTGCTTTTTCAGCTTGAACTTCATAAACGAGTTCATTTGGGCCTCTTTGTTTCAAGCGCACATTGCCGGTCCCAGTAGCTGGTATCCCATATTCTTTTTCGTTTACGGTTGCCACAGTTTTGGTATCCATATTGGCTACTTGCATGATTTCATCATCATTGGTGATGACAGCTTGCACCCGCTGTGGGAACCATCCATAGCCATTGGCTTCAGGATTTTGGAAAACGGCATTTTCACCCCTTCCTGCTAATAGGTATCTCGTATTTAGCATATTGAAAGCACCTAAACCCTGCCAATCAAAATCCCCTTCCTGGGCCTTCTGGACAAATCCCTGTATTTCAGGGCTCAGAACGTTTTCAATCAATTCCTGATACCTTTTCATTTTGGCACCATGATAGCCTCCTACACTGTGGTGATAAAAGCTGGTTCTGGCATCATTAAAAGGATTGTCTATATTCAATACCCGGAAATAATCTTGATCCCGAAGGATTCTCTCATCCGCTGGAGTTTTGGCAAAGAACTGTTCCGCTGGACTGTACTGCATAGCATCCTCGCCCAAATAGCGCCTGTTGATACCCCAAAGGTCCACGACCAGGAGTATACCTAAGGCCAAGCCGGTCAATTGGGTTGACAATTTGTTTTTTAGCGCAGCAAAAACCAAACCTGCAGCCAATACCACGAAGAGGATGGTTTTTAAAGCACTGCTCCTCATCAAAGACTTTCGGTCTTCCATTAAAGCCTCTGCCAGCCAATTTGGGAAATTCCCATCTACCGCTGCCCTGAAGCTGAACAAACCGGCAAAAAGCCAGAAAAAGGCAGCTAATCCCGCTGTGCTTCCCAATGCGATAAGTAGGTTTTTATTGATCTTAGAAGAATCTGTAGACTTAAACAGTTGTTCCAATCCAATGCATCCCAAAACAGGAATAGCAAATAAAGTCATGGAAAAGGCCATGGTCACTGCCCTGAACTTATTATAGCCGGGTAAATAATCAAAAAGCAGGTAATTGAACCATTCCAGATTTTTTCCCCAAGCAAGGAAAATGGAAAAAACAGTAATGCCGAGGAAAACGGCCTTTTCTTTCTTAGGGGCATAAAGCAGTCCTAATACAAATAAGAAAAGCATAATGGCACCGCCGTAAATTGGACCACCAGTTCCCGGTTGGTCACCCCAGTAAGTTCTGGCATTTTGGACAAACTCCCTGGTCTGTGCCGGATCCACCCCATTGGCCCTCAGTGCCCTTTCTGTAGCTGAATCACTGGTTAGCTGTTCTGTACTTCCTCCTCCATACAGGTAAGGAACCAAGAGCGTCAAGGTTTCCAGTTTGCCCTGGGACCAATTGAAGGCGTAATCTTTATCCAATCCTGAACTTGCAGAGGCACTGCTCGTGAGATTGGAAGGGCCTCTGGTAGAATAAGGGCTATATTCCAGAACAGTCATAAACCGGCTCAAATTCGCACCAATCGCCAACATAAGCCCAAGAACCAATATACCCACTGCTTTTCCGAAAACCGGCAAGCCTTTTTGTTTTATAGCATAGATGAGTTCTCCGATACCATAAATCAAAACAATCCAAAGCGTGTAATATGTGATCTGAAGGTGGTTGAACTTTAACTGGAGCATCATACCAAATGCAAACAAGGCCAAGCCCAGGAGGTACTTTCTTTGCATGCTTATGTGTATACCTGCTAAAATCAAAGGAATCAGGCAGATGGCCCAAATTTTGGCATTGTGGCCCGCATCCAAACTGATCAAGTGAAAAGTATTGAAGGCAAAAGCTATGGCACCTGGAATGGCAAATTCTGCTCTTACTTTAAAACTTATAAGCAAAATATACATGGATACCATGCCAAAAAATAGGGAATTAATAGGATGGGGGAGCCCTAAAGTAAGGATTTTGGTAAGGCTGTTGGTGATATCGCCCGGTATTTCAAAACTCACCAGATAGGCAGGCATTCCACTGAAAATGCGTGATGCCCATAAGGCTTCTTCTCCTGTTTCTGCTCTATGGTCAAGGATTTCTTTGGCAGCACCTTCCCATTGGAGTATATCATATTGGAAGATGATTTTCCCGTCAAAAACGATAGGGGAAAAATAAAATAAGACTACGAAGTAAAAAAGGGATATCCCAATAAGGTGGGGTAAAATATCTTTTTTGAAATTGATCTGCATTGTTTTGTATTAATGACTTTCAAAGACAGCCTGCAAATTAGGAATAAATGCGAAAAGCTTGGTGAATTCCCCATCAATTCTGTCAAATTTCATTTCTTTCAGATGCTATTGGGAAAATAAAATACTTGAAATTTCTGCTTTACAAGTCTTGCTTATTCCATGTGCTTATTCCCCATTAACCAAATAAATTCCTATTTTTGCCACAAATAGTATTCAGGCATGTTTGATAATCTTAGTTTAAAATTAGATAGAGCTTTTAAAACCCTAAAGGGTACTGGTAAAATTACCGAAATCAATGTGGCTACCACGGTCAAAGAGATCAGAAGGGCCTTGATTGATGCGGACGTGAATTACAAAGTAGCTAAGGAGGTAACTGACACCATCAAGGAAGAAGCCTTGGGAAGGGATGTCCTAATAGCCGTTTCCCCAGGTCAGTTATTGGTTAAAATTACCCAAGAGGAGTTGACCAAATTGATGGGTGGATCCAAAGTGGATGTTAATATCAAGGGAGATCCTGCGGTGATTTTGATCTCTGGACTTCAGGGTTCGGGTAAAACCACTTTTTCCGGTAAGTTTGCCAGTTTGCTCAAAAAGCAGGGCAGACAGGTCTTATTGGCTGCCTGTGATATTTATAGGCCTGCTGCGATTGACCAGTTGAAGGTTCTTGGGGAGCAGATTGGGGTGGAAGTTTATGCGGAACCTGAAAACAAGAATGCATTGGAAATAGCCAGTCGGGCTGTGGAATATGCCAAGAAAAACGGTAAGAAGATAGTCATTGTGGATACTGCGGGCCGTCTTGCTGTAGATGAGCAGATGATGCAGGAAATAGAGGCGCTGAAAAAAGCCCTCAATCCGTCTGAGACTTTGTTTGTTGTGGATTCCATGACGGGTCAGGATGCGGTTAACACGGCTAAGACTTTTGATGAAAGACTGAATTTTGATGGGGTGGTATTGACCAAATTAGATGGTGATACCCGTGGTGGTGCTGCCATTTCCATCAGACACGTAGTCAACAAACCCATTAAGTTTATTTCTACAGGTGAGAAAATGGAAAACATTGATGTTTTCCACCCTGACAGGATGGCCCAAAGGATTTTGGGTATGGGTGACGTGATTTCCTTGGTAGAGCGTGCGCAGCAGACATTTGATGAAGATGAAGCCAAAAGGTTAAACGCCAAAATCAGGAAAAACCAGTTTAATTTTGATGATTTCCTTTCTCAATTGGAGCAGATCAAAAAGATGGGTAACATCAAAGACCTAGTGGGTATGATTCCAGGCATGGGAAAAGCCATGAAGGGATTGGATATAGATGATGATTCTTTCAAGCCTGTGGAAGCTATTATCAGAAGTATGACGCCTACGGAAAGGGAAAACCCTGATATCATTGATGGAAGTAGAAGGAAAAGAATTGCCGATGGTAGTGGAAGAAGCATTACGGAAGTCAATAACTTGATGAAACAGTTTTCCGATATGCGTAAGATGATGAAGCAGATGAATAAAATGGGGGGTGCTAAGCGTGCACTTGGAGGTATGATTCCCGGTATGGGGAAAAGGTGAGTTGAGGGTACTTAGAGACATAGAGACTTAGGGACGAGGGTTAGACTTAGTGAGGGTTCAGGATGTAGGGTAAGGGAATAGGAAAAAGGTTGAAGGATTAAATGTGAAATCAATTAACGCTTAACGTGTTAACAGTTAACAGTTAACCGTTAAAAGGTTTAAGTCATTTTAAGCCTGTACCTTTTTCCTGGTAAAGATTGTATAAAACCCTCAAATTCAAGGTTTAATAACCGAATAGCTAAAGTGGAAACAGAAGTATTTAGCGCTAATGCTAATAGGTCTATTTCCACTTCTTTTTTTGCTTGCAACAAAGTAATTATTTCCTGATCCTCTACCTCAAATTTTGATAAATCCCAAAGGTTTGGAGCTTCGTTTTGTAAGGTTTCTTTGGACCAGCCCAAGCATTCCTCCAAATCTTTTGGACCTGTATAAATGGAAGCCTTCATACTTTTGATCAGGTGGTTACAACCTTCTGAATAAGTTGCCTGAAGGTTACCCGGTACGGCAAAAACTTCTTTGTTGTAACTGTAAGCAATTTCTGCCGTGATGAGTGCGCCGCCTTTCTTTGCAGCTTCCACCACAATCAAAGCATCTGATAGCCCGGCAATAATCCTGTTCCTTTTTGGGAAATTGGTAGGGTGCATGACCGTTCCAGGTGGAAATTCACTCAATAAGCCTCCTTCTTCCAGCATGGCTTCTGCGGTATGATGATGGACCGAAGGGTAAATTTGGTTGACCGATGAGCCTAAAACTGCCAAAGTGGGCAATTCCTGTTGCAGCGCACTGCGGTGTGCTTCTATATCTACTCCATAGGCAAGTCCACTGATGATGGTAGGTTGATAGGGAGTAAGGTCTTCAACAATCTTTTTCGTAATGCTTTTACCATAATCGGTGATATTTCTTGTGCCTACAATACCTATCGTCCTTCTTGGGTTGAAATTGATATTTCCCCTTTTGAATAGTACCATTGGGCAATCATCGAGTCCTTTTAGTCTTTGAGGGAAGTTTTTATTGGAAAAAGTAATGATGTCAATATCCTTTTTAATACAGTTTTGAAGGATAGAATCTGCATCTTTTAAAAACTCATTTTTATGTTCCCTGAGTGCAAGGAGGTTTTTGTTGATTCTTGGAATTTTGGCAAGTTTTCCAAGTGGCATTTCAAAAAATAATTTAGCAGAACCTGTATAGGCTATGATGCTTCTATATACAGAAGGCCCTATTTTGGGGAGTAGGTTCAGGGCAATTTCATAAACTTGTTCATCTTTCTCCTGATTTGGCATGCAGACTATCCCTTATCTCAATTAAAAAACCTTTGATCTGATGGAGCCTGTCCACCATACTCGCTTTATCAAAAACTTTTTCTTGGCCATTTTTAATGACCTCCTGTGCCCCCTGTAGGGTGTACCCTTTTACTTTCACTAACTGATAGATGTACCTGATTTTCTCGATATCATCTTTGGTAAATCTCCTGTTTCCTTTCTTGTCTTTCTTAGGTTTGATAATTTCAAACTCGCCCTCCCAATAACGGATGAGTGAAGGAGCTACTTTAAACATACTGGCTACTTCTCCTATGGAGTAGTATTTTTTTTCTATTTCACGTTCTTTGTACGGCACAAGCAGGAGTATTTAAATTCTAGACAAAACTTATACTAGCCTTGAATATACTATCTTTTTTTAAAATTAGATAATCCTACTTCTATTGTAAAGCTAATTTTAATCGGATAAATTTAAATGACTGATAATCAATTATCTATTTTTGGTAATTATCCATTGAAAAAGGGAAAATCTGCTTCATTAGCTGCCATTTTTCACCAGATTTTGTTCCTGGTAAAGCTTGCTGATACTTCCACATGAGATTTTCCCATTCCTCTACTATTGGGTTGGCTTTGTCTGATAAAGCTTTTTCTTTAAAAGAGAAGTGGTCTTCGGTATCCATGATCATAAAAAGCCGATTTTCCCATCTATAAATTTCCATGGAAATAATTCCGGAGTTTTTGATGCTTTCCAAGATTTCCGGCCAAACTTGTTGGTGCCTTGCTTCATATTCCTTGATCAGTTGTGGATCATTTTTCAAATCCAAGGCCATGCAATATCGTTTCATGCTCAATATTAATTTATTGGGTATTCTTAGGCTTTTTCCAAACAATATTCAAAATAGCTTTTTATATTGGAAATCTAACCTCCTTCCTTTCGGATGTCTTCAAAAGTTCTTGGTATATGGCTTTTACTAGGCTTGATGGTTTTATCCCACCAAAAAGCCTTGGGGCAACTTTCCACAGTTGGAAAGGAGTTTAGGTTTGGATTTATGGAAAATTTTCGGGTAGTCAATTTTAATAACCCCAACAATTCGGCCTTGGATTATGGTATTGTGTTGATTACAGCGGCAGAAGAAGCTGAAGGTTTCATACAATACCAAAATAGAAGGGTAGATTTTAAACTTCAGGAGGGAGAAGAATTTTTTTACAAAATAGAAGATGAAGATATGCTGCTTCGTACCTCAGGTGTGGTAGAAAATAAAAGCGTTTATGTACTTTCTTCAGGGAATATTTCGGTGTATGCCTTCAATGAAAGGTTAAGGTCTGCTGATGGAACAGTGGTCTTACCGGTATCTTCTCTAGGAAAGGAATACTACGTCAAATCTCATTTTGAAATCATGACTGCACCAACATCCTACAATTATTCCCCTAATGTCAATGATGAGAGTTTGTTTATGGTGGTAGCTGTAGAGGATAATACCCAAATAGAAATTACGCCCTCCGTTTTTACCCTGTCAGGAAATCAACCCAATATTCCTTTTACCATTACCCTTAATGCCGGTCAAAGCTATCAGGTCAAATCAAAAGCGGATCTAACAGGTACAAGGGTGAGGGTTGTAGGGGATAATCCTGAAGACTGTAAAAACATCGCTGCTTTTGGAGGGAATAAGTGGACGAGTGTTGGGAATTGTGGCGGTGCAAATGACCACTTATTTCAGCAACTTTATCCTGTTAAAACCTGGGGGACAGAATACCTGCATGTCGCCATGGCTGGCAGAAGCTCGGGTGAACTGGTGAAGGTCTTGGCAGCAGAAAATAATACAAACATATTTGTAGATGGTCAAAATGTAGGCACTTTGGAGGCGGGTAAATTCCTTACCCTTGATTTTGGACCCGATGTGGTCAAAAGTATAAAGACCAGCAAACCCTCTTCTGTGACGGTTTTTTCCAAAAGCCAGGAATGCAATCAGCCTAATGATCCATTGTTTGGAGACGGGGATCCCTTCATGATCAGCTATAGCCCCAATGAACAATTGCTGACCGCTGTTACTTTTAACGCCATTCAGCTTCCTGTGGTAACGGCCCATTATGTCAATATTATTGTAAAGACGGAGGCTGTTGGAATTACTTTTTTAGATAATCAAAATATTGCCAACAGATTTGCTCCTTTTCCACAATCTCCTGAATTTTCCTATGCCAGGGTCAATATCAGCCAGGGCGTACACCGTATAAGGAATGAGGATGGGTTTATCGCTTATGTTTATGGCTTTGGAGATGTTGAATCCTATGGTTATGCTGCTGGAGCGAGTTTAAATAACCTTAATTTTGAAGTTAGCCCAAATTATGATTTTGAAGTGGAAGGGGATAGGGTGGCCTGTTTGGGCCAAGAAGGCATTTGGGAGATTTTTCCTGACAATGAGGTTTTTACCTACTTTTTATGGGATTTTGGGGATGGTTCAGCGCTTAAAGAAGGAAAAGTTGTCCAACATACTTTTAAGGAGAAAGGGGAGATTGAAGTGAAAGTCATAGCTTCTATCAGTCCCAACAGTTGTGACCAACAAGAGGAAGTTATTTTTAAAGTAGAGGTCAATGAAGTAAGTGGTGAGATAATCGGTGTCAGTTCTGTTTGTCCAGAAGTAGAAGAGCACCTGTATCTTTTTGAAAGTTCAGATGAGTTTTCAAAGGTAACCTGGACCCTAGAAGGAGGGGAGGTATTAGAAGTCAATGAAGAAAGTGGAACGGTAAAGGTCAGATGGGGAGAAGCCAATGAGGCTGCATTTATTGAAGCGACTCCATATTCCAAGGAAGGTTGTCCTCAGGAATCTGTCAATTTTCCCATAAGTATAAACAGGGTCATTCAGTCAGTCATTCCTTCAGGAGAAACTCAGATTTGTTTTGATCCTTTGATGGAATGGGAATATACTGTGACCAACCCCAACGGGGGCAGGGGCTATGAATGGTTTATAGAAAACGGAACCCTATTGGAAAATACAGGAGGGACCGTAAGAGTAAAATGGGAAGAACCCTCTGTGGTGGGTAAGATTTGGTACAGAGAATTTTCTTTAATCGATGAATTGTGTGAAGGAATTGCTCCCATTTTGGAGGTAAATGTTGCCGGAGTATTTGAATTTTTACCGCCTGATGTTTTGGATGTAGCTTGTTTTGGAGAAGGAAGCGGGGCCATCAGTTTAAACATCAAAGGAGGTGTTCAACCCTTCAACTACCTTTGGAGTCATGATTCCGGTTTAAATGCACCTGAAGCTACAGGCCTTTTTGCAGGTACCTATTCTGTCAAGGTTCAGGATGCGATAGGTTGTGAAATCTTGAGTGAGGAGATAGAAATTGTAGCGCCCGAACCATTAGCTTTGGCTTTACTTGAAAATGGAACCGTTTCCTGTTTTGGAATTGCAGATGGTACTGCCAGGGCATTGATTGAAGGAGGAGTAGCCCCGTACGCTGTAAATGAGGAAACAGCGATCATTCAGGGCAATGAAATCCTATTTCAAAACTTGGAAGGAAAAACGTACGTTTTTGAAATCCGGGATGCCAATAATTGTATGCTGCCGATAAGACTGGAAATAGCAACACCAGATCCGGAAATTGTTGAAGTTTTGCTTCAAAAACCCAGCTGTCCGGGACAATCCAATGGGGAGCTTTTGGTTATCCCAGAAACTGTTTTTGGACCATTTACTTACACCTGGGAATTTAATGACGCAGATGGCATGCTGCTCACAGGTTTATCTAAAGGAATTTATCCTGTGGAAGTGATGGACAATAGGGGCTGCATATCTGTTGGATTGGGTGAAGTAAAGGAAGAGGCTCCTAAAGTCAGGATGCCAAATGCCTTTTTGATGGAAGATGGACTTTTTGAAGGGGTAGCCAATTGTGAGGTAGAATTTGTGTTGACGGTGTATAATCGCTGGGGCCAACTGGTATATTCTGGAAGGCAAGGATGGGATGGCAGGATCAAAGGCGCCCCTGCTCCAATGGGCACTTATTCTTATTTGTATCAGTATGCTTTTGTTTTGGATGACCAACCTGTGTCCAAAGAAATAAGGGGGATTTTCACGCTTTTTCAATAATTATTTAACCTTTTGCCTAAAAAATAGATTATTCTATAAAATTCCTTTGATCTTCCCATAGTCAAAGCGCTCATTCTATGAAATTTATTAATAAATTGACCCATCAGTCATTGGATTGAAAATGAGGATTCGTGTAGTTTTAATAAGTGTTTTAGTTTTTGCTGTTTTTGGAATTTTATTAATCCCGGAAGCACAGGCCCAGTCAACAACTATTGGCAGGGAATTCTTTGTTGGCTTCATGGAAAATCATAGGGTTACACCAAATAGAATAGATATAGCTACACTGTTGATTTCCGCTGAAGAAGATGCGGAAGGATTTATTGAATATCCCAATAATCGCATTACATTTTCAATTAAGTCAGGGGAGCAATTTGTATATGAGTTCCCCACTACGGGAGTAGACGTTATACACAGAAGTTCAAGGATAGTTGAAGATAAGGGAGTATATGTATTTTCCAACGGAAATATAGCAGTCCACGCTTTTAACTTCAGAGAAAGGAGTGCGGATGGTACGGTGGTATTGCCATTGTCTTCGATTGGTAAGGATTATTGGGTTACATCCCATTATGAACAGTTTGCCGAAGGAACAAACCCTGGAAGCAATAGAAACTTTGAAAGTACCCTTTTGATTGTAGCCACAGAGAATGACACTAAAATTGAAATCTTGTTGTCTGCTCAGAGTCTGGATCCAATACCGGTTCCTGCTGGCTCTACCCTAAACATTGAACTGAATAGGGGGGAGAGTTATCAGATCAAAGCAGTCGGGGACCTCACAGGGACAAGGGTCAGGGTCGTAGGTTCGTCAGAAAACGATTGTAAAAATATTGCAGTATTTGGGGGGAATAAAATGACCTCAGTTGGTCGCGACTGTGAGGATGCCTCTACAGGAGATCACCTTTTTCAGCAGATTTATCCCACATTTTCATGGGGGAGAGAATATATCCATATTCCTCTAGCTGGAAGGACTTCGGGTGAAATGGTGAAAGTTCTAGCCGCTGAAAATAACACCAAGGTTTTTGTCAATGGGCAAGAAAGGGCCAGTATCAACGCTGGAAAGTTTACAACTTTTTCATTTGGAAGAGATGAATTGGCCTCTATTACCGCTGATAGGCCCATAGCTGTTACTGTTTTTGCCAAAAGCTACAAGTGCAACATACAGGTTGGACCAAGTGCAAGTAATGGGGATCCCACCATGATTACCTTAAGTCCAAACCCACAAATGGTGCGGACGACTGTTTTTTCCTCTGTACGCGTTGTGGGTATTGTGGATCATTTTGTCAATATTTTGGTACCCATAAATGCTGTCAATCAGACCGTTTTGGATGGGGTCAATGTGGGCAATCAATTCAATCCTGTACCGGGTAATCCCAATTATGCCTATGCTCAAATTAAAGTTGATGAAGGAAGTCATACGCTTTCAAATCCTGAGGGACTCATAGCCTATGCTTATGGATCCGGATTTATTGAATCTTATGGCTATTCTGCAGGTGCAAGTCTGAACAACCTCAATTATGAAACTGAGGTAGCCTACGATTTTGATGTTTTTGGAGAAAATGTAGCTTGTCTGGGTGAAAATGGTTCTTGGACAGTTATGCCAAGAAATCCAAAGTTTGAAATTTTTGAATGGAATTTTGGGGACGGATCCGAAATGAAAGAAGGTCAAACGGTAGACCATAAATTTGAAAAACCGGGTGTTTACCAAGTGAAAATTGTGGCATTAACAGGAACCATGTCCTGTGATGAGATTGAGGAGGCCTTTTTTGAAGTAGAAGTATTGGAGACTTTTGGAGAAATAGAAGGGCCCGAAAGTGTTTGTCCCGAAATAGATGAAGCCACTTATGTTTTTGAAAATCCTATCAATGTTCAAAAAGTGATTTGGGATGTTGAGGGTGGAGAGATTTTAGAGGCTGATGATTTCTCTGTCCGTATCCGTTGGGGAGAATTCAATACGGAGGCTAAGGTTTTTGCTATTCCGGTAACTGATCAGGGATGTCTGGCTTCTCTCAAAGCTTATGAGGTATTTGTCAATGAATTTATTGAACCTGGGCTTGCTAAAGGTTTCAGTCAGATTTGTTTTGAAGAGGGATTGACCTACAGGTATGAAGTTAAAGACCGTATTCCAAACCGAAGATACGCTTGGTTTATTGAGGGAGGAACCTTACTTTCCGACCCTACTTCCCCTGAGGTAGAGGTTGACTGGGGCCCAATCGGAACTGTGGGTGAAATTTGGTATGAGGAATTCAGTGAAATCAATTCTTCTTGTTTAGGAGAATCTAAAAAACTTCAAGTTACTGTTAATCCGCCCTTAAGAGCGGAAGTTGCTGAATTGACAGAATTTATATGTCCAGGCGCTGCCGAAGGCTTTATTCGGTTAAATGTGACAGGAGGTAGTGGTCAATATCGTTTTATTTGGTCCCATGATCCAGAATTGGATGCTCCTTTGGCTGATGGCTTGCTTCCTGGGATTTATGAAGTACAGGTCCTGGATGTAGGGGGCTGTGAGCTTTTCCTTGAACAACTTGAAATCAAGGAATCTGAACCCATGGAATTAGAGGGAAATCCAGCCATTGTAGATGCACTTTGTTTTGACAGTAAAGATGGCTATGTGAGTTTTAATATTAAGGGTGGGGTGCCTCCTTATCGGGTAGATACAGAAAGTGTTTTGATCATGGGCGGTTCCATTCAGGTTTTTGATTTGGCCAGAGGGGATTACGTTTTTAAGGTTTTTGATGCTGCCAGGTGCTTGATAGAAGTGGAAGTGAGCATAGGTTCTCCTGATGCCTTAAGTATTAACTACGAAATTGAGCAGGTAGCATGTCCAGGCATCGCAAGCGGAGCACTTAAGGTTTTACCAGAAGGTGGGACTGCTCCCTACACCATTACTTGGGAATGGGACGGCTCGGAAGGTCCAAGCCTAATGGATATTCCAGCAGGAACTTATGCCTTCAACATGACCGATGCCAATGGCTGTAGCCAGAATTTTACTGCAGCAATGAAAGAGGGATTCCCACAATTGCGAATGCCTACGGGTTTTATCCCTTCAGAGGGGCTTTTTATGGGAGTCAGTAACTGCTCCATTGAATTCAAACTCATGGTATATAACAAATGGGGGCAATTGTTATTTGCCGGAAATTCAGGCTGGGATGGTCATATTGAAGGAGAGATGGCACCAGCAGGCACCTATTCTTATATGATCGAGTATTATTTTAATATTGATGGGGTGGGTAAGTCCAGACAACAGCGCGGAGTATTTACTTTAATCAGATAAAACCGTAATATTGTGTTTTAATATTTGTTTCCATGAAAAAAATTTTAATCACTGGTGGAGCTGGTTATATCGGTTCCCACACGGCAGTAGCATTGGTTAATGCTGGTTTTGAGCCGATAATCATCGATAATTTTTCCAACTCAGATAAGTCAGCCTTGAATGGTTTGAAACAAATCCTTGGAAGAGCGCTTACTTGCTATGAAGGAGACTGCAATGACAGATCAGTTATGCGAAGGGTTTTCGATGAAAATCAGTATGCAGGGGTAATCCATTTTGCGGCCTATAAAGCAGTAGGAGAGAGTACGCAGTTACCATTGAAATACTATACAAATAATATTGATTCCTTATTGATTCTATTGGAAACAATGTCAGCTTATGGAGTTAAGGACCTTGTTTTTTCTTCCAGTTGCACGGTTTATGGTCAACCTGATGTACTTCCTGTAAGTGAAGAAACACCCCGGCAAGAAGCGGAGAGTCCTTATGGCAATACCAAAAAGATCTGTGAGGATATTTTAAGGGACTATATCAAAAGCGGTGTCCCTTCCAGGATCATTTCTTTGAGGTATTTCAATCCTGTGGGTGCCCACCCATCCGGAGAAATTGGTGAATTGCCATTGGGAGTGCCCAATAATTTAGTGCCTTTTATTACTCAAACTGCGGTTGGTATCAGAGAAAAACTGACTGTTTTTGGTAATGATTACGATACGCCTGACGGCAGTTGTATCAGGGATTATATCCATGTTATGGATTTGGCAGATGCCCATGTCAAAGCCTTAGAGTATTTATTTGGTCAAAAGGACAATTTTTATGATTTGTTCAATGTAGGTACCGGAAATGGGAATACCGTACTTGAAGTGATCAAAACTTTTGAGAAAGTCAGTGGGAAATCATTGAATTACCAAATTGGAACTAGACGTCCTGGCGATATTGAAAAGGTTTGGGCCAATACTGACAAGATCAATAAGTTGCTTGGCTGGCAGGCCCAATATGGTCTGGAAGATTCCCTTAGGGATTCCTGGAACTGGCAACAGCGATTGGGGGAGCGGGAATAAAACCTGTTCTCCTGTCCATATAAACCTCTTTAATGGCTTCAAGGTAGTCAAAGCCATGTCCTTCTGTTGGCTCAATGTAATTGCCTTCCAAATACTCGTTCCAGCAACAAACCATAATGGTGTTCCCATTGGTAGATTTGTATTTTTCCGAAACATTACGTGCATCCTCCAATTTGGCTTTAAAAGTGGATTTATTACTATGCACACGGTCTTTTTGAGGTTCTGAGGGGAACCCAGTCTGTTGTGGCCATGTACCTCCAGCCGGCCTCATGTCCCAACCCATGGCCACAGGCACCTGATATTCAAAATTAGGGTCATTTTTGAATACCTCTGACCAACGGTTCCAGTGTCCCTGATAAGTTTTTCTCATATCTGCAAAACTTTTATTGTCTTGCTGTAGAAAATTGTGGTATACATAACCTGTCATACCTTCGAAACCCATACCCTTAAGTCTTGGCACATAATCCTGCAAAAGCAAGCGGTCTGTATATCTTCCTCCGCGCCAAGGTTCCCTGTTGTTATTAGCTCTCCATCTGGTAGGCAGACCAAATTGTCTTTCGTTGGCCATCATAGGTCCTGCTGTTACCGCTATGAATTTGATACCCTTAAGCCCATTTTTGATGGCCAATGCTTTGGATCTGTCCAACAATTCTTTCATGCTTACCCCATAAAAAGCAGCCCTTGCTTCGGTATCCTGTGGAAAATACAAGTAGACTATCGGTCTCCCGTCTGGATCTTTGAGATAATCTTTTCTTTTGAAATATTTATCAATCCACAATTGGGTAATTTTGTCGTGAACCTGAAGATACAGGTTCCTGTCAGGCCTTTCTCCCGGAAAATTCCTGCCTGCTGCCAAGCTTTCCGGAGACCCAACATCCAGCCAAAGTCTCCACCTTTCATCACTGTCATCGCACCAATTGATGGCCCACTTCAACTGCTTATCATCGGGGAGCTTTTCATTTTCCTGAAGCAAAACTGTCAATTGGTCAACCCATTCTTCAAGGCCGGGAACAGCCACCCTTCCATCCCGGTTGGGGTCAATTTCCCAGCCTTCGGGATAATAAATTTTGGATTGAGGTCCAAAATACAAATGATAATAATAGTGCCTTCCAAAAAACCAGTTATAGGCAAAAAAGTCAATGCCATAACTTTTCATGTACTCTAATTGCTTTTTTGCTGTTTTGGGATCATCTCTTTTGTAGAAGCCTCCCAAACTTGCATGGGGCTTTCTTTCCAAAAAAGGCCCTTCATAGGGGTACTGTCTGTTGAAGATCCTCCCTCTAGGGCCCCAAATTCCGGGGTTTTTTAAACTGGAGCAATCTTCCCTTCCCGTAAGACAGGACCAAAAGCTATCTACATCGCGGTTTGGATCTGCGGATGTATTCCAAGATGGCATAAAATAAACACCAATAAGCTGACCGGATTGACTTTCATTGGAAGCTATTCTGGCGGCTTCATCAAATATGACTGGTGCTTCGAAATCTGAATTTTCCTGTGGAATAGGGTCAGTTGATGGTGCCGTTTCATGAGGGGAGCCAGTGGATGTAAGCCTTTTGATTTTTTCTTCGCAGCTTCCTGGGTCTATAGCAAGTAATACGGTAAAAAGTAATAGGGAAGAAAATAGCTTCATGGCTGCTTAATTTTTAGGTAAATCACAAAAGAGTCTGAACAAATATAAAAAAACCGTGATGCTTTTGCACCACGGTATTCTAATTAATTTTAAGTTATAAGCTTTAGATTTATAAATTTTATTTTCTACTGATGGCTTTTTTAGCAGCTTTGACAATGTTCTCAGCATTCAATCCATATTTTTCCAATAGCTGGGTAGGCGTCCCCGATTCACCAAATGAATCCATTACACCCACATATTCCAGTGGAGCAGGATTATTACGAATCAAGGTTTGAGCGATGCTATCGCCCAATCCACCATTGATTTGGTGTTCTTCTGCAGAAACTGCACAGCCGGTTTTAGCAACAGATGCCAAAATAGCTTCTTCGTCCAAAGGTTTAATGGTATGGATATTGATTACCTCAGCTGAAATTCCTTCTTCCCTCAGCATGGCTTCTGCCACAATGGCTTCCCATACCAAGTGACCTGTGGCAAAAATTGTCACGTCCTTACCATCAATCATTTTAATGGCTTTGCCAATTTCAAATTTCTGGTCTGCAGGCGTGAAGATCGGCCAGCTCGGTCTACCAAATCTAAGGTAAGCGGGTCCATGGTGATCCACCAAAGCCAAAGTCGCTGCCTTGGTTTGGTTATAGTCACATGGGACAATAACGGTCATATTAGGCAGCATCTTCATCATCCCCACATCTTCCAATATCTGATGCGTCGCACCGTCCTCACCTAAGGTAAGTCCTGCATGGGATGCACAGATTTTCACATTTTTCTCCGAATAGGCCACGGATTGACGAATCTGGTCATATACCCGGCCTGTGGAAAAATTGGCAAATGTTCCCGTAAATGGAATCTTACCTCCAATGGTCATTCCTGCGGCCAAGCCAATCATATTTGCTTCAGCTATACCTACCTGGAAAAATCTCTCTGGGAATTCCTTTTGAAAGGCACCCATTTTTAATGAACCGATAAGATCAGCACAAAGTCCCACCACATTAGAATTCTTTCTGCCCGCCTCTAATAATCCATCCCCAAAGCCTGACCGGGTATCTTTTTTTTCTGTGTATGTAAATTTTAAATCTAAGGTCTTTTCCATTTTAATAGTCTCCAAGTGTTTCTTCTAATTGTCCTAAAGCATTTTCCAGTTGTTCATCATTTGGAGCTACACCATGCCATTTGTGCGTTCCAACCATGAAATCTACCCCGTAACCCATTTCTGTGTATAGAAGTATCATTACCGGTTTGCCATTTCCTGTTAATGCTTTTGCACTGGCAATTCCTTTAAGTACTGCCGCTATATCATTGCCTTTTTCAATCTCGATCACTTCCCAACCAAAAGCTTCATACTTGGCTTTAAGATTTTTAAGGTCCATAACTTTGGCCGTTGGTCCATCAATTTGTTGCCCATTGTAATCAATAGCAGCAATCAAATTGTCAACTTTATGGTGGGAAGCGTACATGGCGGCTTCCCAGATTTGACCTTCCTGTTGCTCTCCATCTCCCATCATGACATACACAAGCTTGTCATCCTGGTTGAGTTTTTTGGTTTGTGCGGCTCCAATGGCAACAGAAAGCCCTTGGCCAAGTGAACCAGAAGCTATTCTCACACCAGGCAATCCTTCCTCTGTGGCTGGATGGCCCTGAAGTCTTGAGTTGATTTTTCTGAATGTTCCCAATTCATCTGTACTAAAGTAGCCTGTCCTGGCCAACACACTATACCATAGTGCTGAAACGTGGCCATTGGATAAAAAGAACAGGTCTTCACCTTTTCCGTCCATGTCAAAGTTGCTGTTGTGCTCCATTTCCTTGAAATAAAGCGCTACAAAATACTCCGTCAGACCTAAGGCTGCTCCTGGATGTCCGGATTGCACGGCATGCACCATGCGCAGACAATCCCTTCTTACTTGAGAACAGATATTCTTGAGTTGATCGATTGATTGTTTTTCCATTGGATTGGAATTATTTGAGAATTTGATTTGTATGCTCTTTGGTATTTACTTTTTCTATAATCTCCTCCAAATTTCCCTGCTCATCGATGATAAAGGTGGTCCTTGCGGTTCCCATATATTTCCTGCCATACATGGATTTTTCTACCCAAGTACCATAGGCCTCATGCACTTTGAGATCTTCATCTGCTAATAGGGAGAAGGGAAGGCTTTGTTTTTCAATGAATTTTTGGTGGGACTTTTCGGAATCAGAGCTTACACCCAGGACCACATATCCTGCTTTTTGCAAAGCTTCATAATTGTCTCTCAAATTACAGGCCTGTGCGGTACATCCTGGTGTATTGTCTTTGGGATAAAAATAAAGGACAACCTTCTTGCCTTTAAAATCTGATAACTTGATCAGGTTTCCATTTTGATCCTTTGCTTCAAAATGTGGGGCTGCATTTCCTACTTCTAATGACATCTTCTGATTGTTTTTTAAGGTGAATAATTTAATTAATTACCGTGCTGTATAGGGCTTCGTTACCCGCCATATCACGTACTTTCAATAAAACTTCTCCTTTCAAAGGTTGTTTATCCAATTTTTCTGACCAGATGATATTTTGTTTGTGTTCATAACGCATGAGCAACCAACGCCCATCCACATATGCCTCAAAGTCCTTGATACCCGATTTGTTGTCAGTGATCAGGAAACGGATTTCATCCCGGTTGACCCGCACAGGACGGATGCTTGGAGGTGCTCTGTCTTCCTCGATTACAAAAGTACCAAAATTTCTTGTTTTGAAACGGATATCTTCACCTTCCCATACACCACCAACAAAAGTTTTCCGTCCATTAGCAGCCTGAAAATAGACATGAGTGTAGGGATTAGGTTCCGAAACACCTGTTTTTTTCCACAGTACTTCCATGTTGGATTGCAAAAATTCTTGTGGACTATTGATCCTCATTTGGGAAGAATTGGGTTTTTCTATGCGCAGGAACAAATCGTCCAATAGTGTTTTTTCAGTAAATTGTATTTCCAAATCCCTATGTGAAAAGAATACTTCTTCTCCAAAGGGAATTTTCTTAGCTACAGAGGGCTTTACCACCTCAGTACACAAATCGACAGAATCCGGTATACCGAAACTCATGTCCCAGAGGTAAATCCTTTTTCCTCCTTCAGTATAAGCAGGAGGTAGATCCATTTCATAACTGTTGACATACACGGTAGCCATGTTGCCAAAATAGGAGGGGCCGGTCTCTATTTTCATGATCTCCCGATGGTAGCTCACTTGAGTTTTTACACCTGCACTTGACCCTAAGGGACCAAGGAAATGCCTGATTTCTTCCCCTTCCAAGTGAAGGGATAGGGTCCTGGAATTCCCAAAATAATCTTTCATTTGGACATTGATCTGGCTTTTTTCTCCAGGTTTAAGCCCAATTTGACCTGATCCCAAAGTATCTGGTTGATACAGTTGCATGGGGTTATTGGGCTCTAAATACAGTTTAATGAAACGATTTTGATGGGTATGTTGTAAAAGAAAACGGGTATGTTCAAAATCCACCTGGTCTACCTGTATCCGAAATTGATTCTTTCCTTCTGACCATAGTTCATAAATAGGTACGCCAAAGATATTATTCACCCCATCCATCCGGTCAATGGCATAAACTTCTATACCCACTTTTCCGGTAATCTTTATTGGTTCTTTTAGCACATAGCGGGTACCTTCCAATGTGGGATGGAATTCCTGTCTTTGAAATTTACCATTTACTCGGGAATCTAATCCAAGAGGTCTTATGGCTATGCGGTAGAGTTGGGGAGGTGTATTGTCCACTACTTCCGAAAAACCAAAGCTAAAAGGATCCAATGCCCTTTCCAGGCTATCCCTTATTTCAAAATGTAAATGGGGGCCACCGGAACTGCCTGTATTGCCTCCGTTGCCAATGATTTCTCCCTTTTTAATGGGCAATGTCTCAGGTCCCAGGAAAAGCTCCAGTTCATTTTTTTGGGCTTTGTACATTTCCTCCCTCATATATTGGGCGATTTTGGGAGAAAAATTCCTCAAATGGGCATAGACAGATGACTGTCCGTTGTCATGTTTGAGGTAAATCACATTCCCATACCCAAAAGTGGAAAGTTTGATGCGGTGTACATACCCATCACTAATGGCCAAGATGGGTTCACCATCCACGCCTCCAATTTTCACATCAATACCCGAATGGAAATGGTTTGGTCTTATTTCTGAGAAATTTCCCGAGAGAAAAGCCCGCTCTCCTGGTTTTACGGGAAATAAATAATCCTGTGCCTGAAGTGGTAAGGATAAAAGGAAAAGAAATACAAAGAGAATTTTACTTGACTTCAAAATCCAACAGCTTTTTATCCTCAATAAAACCTTCCAGGCGGTCACCGATGTTGACCTTCCCGACACCAGCTGGTGTGCCGGTAAAAATCAGGTCTCCTTTTTTAAGGGTAAAAAACTGGGAAACATAGGCTATGATATCGCCAAAATCAAAGAGCATCATAGAAGTATTGCCTTTTTGACGCAATTCTCCATTGATATGGAGATGAAAAGCAATATCCTGAAGATTCTGAAATTCATCCACAGGCAAAAAACCACCGATAGGTGCCGACCCATTAAAGGCTTTGGCAATTTCCCAAGGTAAACCTTTACTTTTACATTTTTCCTGTAAGTCCCTGGCTGTAAAGTCAATACCAATACCTATCTCATCGAAATACCGATGGGCAAACTGCTTTTGAATGTATTTTCCTTCTTTTGAAATTTTCAACACCAACTCTACCTCGTGGTGGATGTTCTGTGAAAAATCAGGGTGGTAAAAAGCTGTTCCATTTTTGAGAACCGCGGTATCAGGCTTTAGAAAAACCACTGGTTCACTGGGACGCTCATTCTTTAATTCTTCAATGTGTTCGGCATAATTTCTGCCAATAGCGATGATCTTCATAGGTAGGCCTTAATTCCACGCAAAGAAAATGATTTTTTACTGGTTTTCCTTCCAAACTTCTTTTTCGTTATCAACCAGTTCTTTGCCCCAGATAGGCAGTTCTTTTTTGATCCGTTCTACCAATTCCTCGCAGGCATCAATGGCTGCTTTTCTGTGTTTGGAAGAAGTGAATACAAAAAGGCATATTTCCCCGGTTTTTACTTCTCCTAAACTGTGATAAATATGCATACAGGTTAGGGGATACTTGGCAAAAACAGCCTCTCTGATTTCAAAGGCTTTTTCCAGTGCCATTTCTTCATAGGCGGTGTAGGAAATGGCCCTCACCTGGCCCCCTTCTTTTTCATCGGCCCTTACCTGACCCAAGAAAATGCTGTGGCCTCCGATATCTGTTTTTGTGGAATGGTTTGCAATCGAGGTGGCAATTTTCTCCGGTGAGATGGGGCCATCGACAAAAATGTTTTTTGGTTTTCTTTGCTTTTCCATGATTATTAATTTAAGGGTGCATCAGGAGATTCAATACCGCCTATAACGGAATAAATGTTTTTGCCTGAAAGCTCTTTTTTCAGATCCCTTGCCATTCTCAAGCTTCTGATTCCTGTTTGGCAAAAAAGATAAATGGATTCTGCATTTTCAATTTCAGGAGTAATGATGGATGAAGTTGATAATGGTAAATTCATATGCTTCCACTTGGTCAACCGGGGCATTTCATGTGGTTCTCTTACATCTATCAGTACATTCTTAGGATTGATTTCCAAACCTTTAAGGGCATCTTTCCAGCTCACCGCTTCTTCTGCATCACATAAGGCTGCATAGTTGCGGGTGGCCAATTCTTCCAAGTCTTTGGGAATATGCCTATGAGCATCAGGGTTTTTACTCAGGGCCATTTCATACGTCTGATGGCTCAATAGGTTATAGTAAAGCATCTTATCAACCAAAGGTTTTCCATAACCAGTAATTAACTTAATGGTCTCAGCAGCCTGCATGGTACCTATAATCCCCGGCAAAACGCCAAGTACGCCTGTTTCACTGCAATTGGGTATTTCATTTTCCTTGGGAGGTTCAGGGTAGAGATCCCGATAATTGACCGCTCCTGATGTGGCATTGAAAACAGCTACTTGCCCTTCATTTTGGTAAATGGCGGCAAAAACCAAAGGCTTTCCCAATAAAACACAAGCGTCATTGACCAGGTACCTGGTAGTAAAATTATCTGTCCCATCCACCACAATATCGTATGGGCTGATAAAAGTAGCCACGTTGTCCGGGGTTAGGAATTCAGGTACATACTGTATTTTGATGTCACTGTACTTTGATTTCAGGTAATGGGCAGCGGCTTGGGCTTTATTGATTCCTATTTCTGCTTCCCCAAAGATGACCTGTCGGTTCAAATTACTTTCCGATACATTATCCCCATCTACAATGCAGATGTGCCCAATACCAGCTGCAGCCAGATACAGGATATTGGGACAGCCCAATCCCCCTGCTCCAATGATCAGTACTTTTGCAGCCTGCAGTTTCATTTGTGCTTCCCCGCCAAAACCGGGCAAAATGATTTGTCTCGAAAATCTGTTCATGTCAACCTCCTGAAAATGGGGGTAAAAGTGCAATTTCGGCATCCGCAGGAATGGCATGATTACCTGTGACAACCTGTCTGTTAACAGATATGCTGAAACGGATATCTTCTAACTGGGGAAACTGTTGGTAAAGGTATCCCTTCAGCACATCAGTATTGGGAATACCTTCCAACTCTAGCGTTGCAGTCTGCATTCTTTCTGCTACCATACCAAAGGCCAATACTTTTATCTGGTGTTTTACCTTTTCCATTTCGATGATTTCAGCTTTTACATTTATTCAATCTATTAAAACGGTTAACCGCCAATTTTGATCATGCTTCTGTTTTGAATTTTTTCAGCATCTGTTTTTTGGTAGTCAGGGGTAAACTGACCACCTAAAATGGCATGTTTTCTTTGAACGGAAAGACGGATAAGCGGAAGGATGTCTTTACCTTGCCTTAAGGCGCCTAACAGGTCCATTTCTTCTTTGCCAAAAAGACAATTTTTCATTTTTCCATCAGCCGTAAGCCTTAAGCGGTTACAGTCTCCGCAAAAATGCTCGCTCATGGTAGTGATAAAGGCAAATGTACCCTGATTTCCAGGGACCATATATTTTTTGGCGGTTGCGTGAGGCTCATCCTGCAGTTTTTGCACCTCAAATTTATCCTTAACCATATCCAGCATTTGTCTGGCGGTAATTACTTTATCCACTTTCCAATGGTTGCCTTCAAAAGGCATAAATTCAATGAACCGAACATGTAGGGGATAGTCCTTTGTCAGGGCTACAAAATCCAATATCTCTTTTTCAATGATGCCATTGAGCGCTACGGCATTGATTTTTACCCTAAACCCTTCCTTTAACAAAAGGAGTATATTGTTCCAAACCTGATCCAGTTGGTCTCTTTTGGTAAGTTTAAAGAAAGTTTCCCTGTCAAGGGAGTCCAGGCTAACGTTCAGTGTACGCATGCCCACTTTCTTCATTTGCTCTATATGTTTATGGATCAAAATACCGTTTGTGGTCATGGTCAGTTCTACCGGGTATTTGGACAATCTGTTCAGGATTTCGGGAAATGCTTTTCTGACCAAAGGTTCACCTCCTGTCAATCTGATCTTTTTAATTCCCTGTTCGACAAAAATTCCGGCAATCTGATCGATTTCTACTGTGGACATCAGACGGGATTGGGGGAGTACCTCTATTTCCTCATTGGGCATGCAATAGGCACAACGGAAATTACAGCTGTCTGTCAAGGAGATACGGAGGTAATTATGGATGCGGTTGTGCTGGTCTACAAGCATACGAAACGGAATTCTGAGTTACTAATATCGTAAAAATGACCGTATAATGCCATTATACTGTACGAGTGGTTATTTAAAAGGATGTTTTTTTCATAATAGTTTCCTTTTGGGTATGGAAATTTCATTTTGAATCTTCCATTGACAGAATACATTAAAAAAAACCTCTGCCACATCATACCATGGACAGAGGTTATTATTAAAATGTTATCCTGCTGAAACTATTTTGTCTTCGGGATTTCCCGTTGTATCTCCAACATATCCACTGGAGGAGGTGTATTGTCCCCCAATAAATGTTGCACAAAATAATCTCCCATTCTCCAGAAGAAATATTCCGTCATGTCTCCAAAACCATGTCGCTGACTTGGAAGGATAATGAAATCAAAACGTTTATTGGCTTTGATTAAGGCATTGGCCATGCGGATGGTATTGGCGGGGTGCACATTATTGTCCACATCCCCCGTTACCAAGAGCAACCTTCCTTTTAGATGCTTCGCAAGGTCCGGATTTCTTTCAATCTGATAAATAAAGGTAGTATCGCCTTTAGGGGTAATTACTTCTTTGACGCCATGGTGTTTTTCGGACCACCAACGGTTATAGATGTTGTTTTCATGATTACCTGCAGAGGATACAGCCACTTTAAAGAAGTCAGGATAGACCAGCATAGCGGCGGTAGACATAAACCCACCTCCAGAATGGCCATGAATGCCGACCCTTGATTTGTCAATAAAGGCATGCCTGTCAGCCAATTGCTCTACCGCTGCCTTTTTATCTGCCAGACCATAATCTCTTAGGTTGCCATAGCCATAATTATGGTACCATTTAGAACGGGCAGGATGGCCGCCCCTATTGCCAATGGTCACCACCACGAAACCAAACTGTGCCAATCGGTCGATACGGTCCATGGCCCTGCCAAAGGATTTATTTACGGCCTCGGTTTGCGGCCCGGGATATACGTATTGTATGATCGGGTATTTTTTGGTGCTGTCGAAATCAAAAGGAAGGTACATCACCCCATACAGATCGGTAATTCCATCATCGGCTTTAACTTTGTAAGGTTGTGGGAATTTGTATCCAGCTGCAAATAGTGAATTCAGATCAGCAGTTTCTAAATCCATGACTTTTCTGCCCATATTGTCATAAAGGGCAGAAGCAGGCACAGTATTCACCCTACTGAAATTATTCACAAAGAAGGTCGCCCTATCATTCATGGACACGCTGTGGTTATAGTCTCCTGGGTTGAGCAGGGTTACGGCGCCACCATTTAAACTGACTTTGTATAAATGCTCGTAATATGGATCTTCGCCTTTTTCTCTACCATTGGCAATGAAATATAGCATTCTTGCCCTTTCATCCACTCTAGCCACGGATTCCGTGTGATAAGGGCCGGAGGTCAGTTGTCTTTTTAGTGTACCGTCAGTCCCATAAAGGTAAAAATGACCCCAACCATCCCTTTCTGACCAATGGATCAACTCGGTACCATTATTGATGATTTCAGGTTTGTTGATGTCAATGTAAGTATTGCTTCTTTCTTCTACGATGACTTCTTTTTTCCCTTCTTTGATGTTCCAGCGACAGATGTCTATGCGTTTCAAATCCCTGGAAGTAATGGAGAAATAAAAATAATCGTTGTCTCCCAACCACTTGACCGGTTTGAAATCATCATCCCTGTTAGAAGCAGGAATATCTTTGGACCAAAGTCCAATGGTTTGGTCCTTGAAAGTATTTACATCCAGTTTGGTTAGGGTCTCCGTGTCAAAGGAATAGTGGTACAACTCAGCAATGGGTTGCTCTTTCTCACCTGGCATGGCATACTTGTAGGTTTCCAAAGTGGGCCTTGGATCTCTGGTATTGTGTATCACCCACAGGTCTTTTACCTCCCTTGCATCAGAGCGGGTCAGGACAAACTGTTTGGAATTGTCTGACCAAAGGATGGAAGCTCTTTTTCTTTTGTCCTTATTTTTTTCCTCTTCCACATTATCTTCCCCACGGCCCCAACCGCCATACGTGTAATCTTTTTCCCCATCGGTAGTAAGTTGATGCTCTACAATGGTGCTGTCCTTTTCATCTTTAACCGCCTTAAGGAAGTTTTCCTTATCCATCCAATAAAGATTGTGATGTCTGGCAAAAACCACCTTGGAGGAATCTGGGGAGATATTGGCCCAGGCCAATCTTTTGGCTTCCTCTTCCGGATCGGTGATTTCAGTCAGCACCTGAGTATTGATGTTGTAGCGGAAAACAAAGGTTTTCTTCTCTAAGGAATCCTTTGCATTCCGGTTTTTGGCTTTGATTTCTTCCCAATCTTTTTTCAGGACTTCTTGGGTGCTTTTAACTTTGAATTCAATGGTGTTTTCATCTTCCAGGAATTTCAGGTTGGAAATATCCAGGTGTTGTCCATCAAAGGGATCCCTGACCACTTTGGTGATTTCTGCTGCCAATAGATCATTGTCAAACAGCTTGGTTTTAGTTTTTGTGGCAGGATTGACGATGTACCAGTTTTTGCCTTCGCTGGTTTCGTACTCATACCAAAAGCGGTCTGATTTTTTCAGCCAGTGGGCATCCACGGAGGTACTGAAAATCATCTTCTTCAGTTTCTCAGGAGAGAACCTGGCGGCCAATTCATAATTTCCTTGAGTGGGTGATGTTTGGGCCTGTACTGCCCCTATTGCCAACCAACAAAAGAGTAAGAGGTAAACTTTCTTCATTTTTTTTCAATTTTCCGACTTCGAAACTAAAATAAAGTCCTTGGAATGGGTAACCGCTGATGGAAAATCATGTTTTTTAACAATCGGGAAAACTATCCACACCCGCCTGCCTTTAGCACAATTCCCTAAAAAAATTCTTGTCTAAAAATGAAACAACCTCCTAAATTCACCAGGCTCTCACTTTTACCTTTAGCCTTTTTCCTTCATGGTTCCAATCCGACTTCCGAAATCCCACTTATCACAATCTCCTTCCTCTCTATATAAATCAAATGCGATTCAAATACAGTGTTGGTATATTTAAACAGAATTAAATGAAAAACACTATGAAAAGAAACTTACTGACCTTAGTTATGCTGGTTTTTGCCGTGCTGTACGCGCAGGCACAGGAAACCAGAGACATCAAAGTCGAATCCTCCTCAGTGACCAATGGTACGGTGACCATTAAAGGAAACAGAGTTCCTTATAAAGCCACTGCCGGTACCATGCCGGTTTGGAATGAGGACGGAAAAGCTGTGGCCACCTTGTTTTATACGTATTATGAAAGAACCGATGTAACGGATAAAAGCACCCGTCCTTTGGTATTTTCCTTTAATGGAGGACCAGGCTCAGGATCCCTTTGGATGCACTTGGCCTACACTGGTCCTTATGTATTGAATATTGACGATGAGGGGTATCCCCTCCAACCTTATGGGGTGAAGCAAAATCCACATTCTATCCTGGATGTGGCCGACATCGTGTACATTGACCCTGTCAATACCGGTTACTCCAGAATTGTAGACAAGGAAACACCAAGGTCTACTTTCTTCGGCATCAATTCAGATGTGAAGTATTTGGCCGATTGGGTGAAGACCTTTGTAACCAGACAAAACCGTTGGCCTTCTCCAAAATACCTGATTGGTGAAAGTTATGGTACCACCAGGGTTTCCGGATTAGCGAGTGAATTACAGAATGCCCATTGGATGTATCTTAATGGAGTGATTTTGGTTTCTCCGACAGGATTAGGATTGGACAGAAGCGGTCCAGTGGCCAAAGCCAATTACCTGCCCTATTTCGCGGCCACTGCTTGGTATCACAAAGTATTGCCTGCAGACTTACAGGCCAAAGACTTAGATGATATTCTACCAGAAGTGGAAAAATATACTTTGGATGTGGTATTACCGGCTATTGCAAAGGGCGGTTCCTTGCCTGAAGCAGATAGAAAAGCCATCGCCAAGAAAATGGCTTATTATTCTGGTATCAAGGAAGAAGTTTTCCTGCAGCATGCCCTGGCAGTTCCTACCAGTTTCTATTGGAAGGAATTGATGCGTGACAAAGGTTTGACAGTAGGTCGATTGGATAGTAGATACAGAGGGATAGACCAGACAGATGCTGGAGAAAGATACGACTATGACCCAGCTTTGACCGCTTGGAACCATGCTTTTTCTCCAGCAATGAACTACTATGCTAAAAACATCCTGAAATACGAGACTGACCTGACTTATTACCTCTTTGGTCCAGTTCATCCTTGGGACAGAAGCAATGACAATACAGGCAACCAATTGGCTCAGGCCATGTTGCAAAACCCTTACCTGCATGTGATGACCCAATCCGGTTATTTTGACGGTGGTACGGATTACTTCAATGCCAAATACAACATGTGGCAGATGGATCCTGCGGGTAAATTGCAGGACAGAATGAGCTTTAAAGGATACAGAAGTGGTCACATGATGTACCTGAGAGCAGAAGATTTGAAGAATTCCAATGAGGATGTTAGACAGTTTATCCTGAAAACCATTCCTCCAAAGGATCAGCCTGCGAAGTACTGGTAGGAGAGAGGCGAGCTTGCCTGCCTTTAGGTAGGAGATTAGACTTGCCTGCTGCAAGCAGGAGCGAGAAGCGAGAGATTAGACACAAAACACAAGATTCAAGAAATAAGAATTCAATTTTAAAGAAGATTAGCGGCCTATCTGATTAGCTATCCTGTGGATGGCTATTTAGATAGGCCTTTTCTTGTCATACCGACGGTAGGAATTCAATAAATTTTTAGCAAATCTCACCTAGGAATTAGCCATATTTTGACCTCAGCTAATTTTTCAATATTTTGATTTATCTAAAAACTTTAGCCTTTAATTCCCCCATACATTTATGCAAAAATTGAACAGGAGATCATTCCTCAAAAGTACTGCCATCTTATCCAGTGGATTAATAGTTCCTGCGTATTTAAAAAGTTGTCAATCTCCCGAGGACAGGTATGATGTGGTCATTTATGGAGCCACCTCCGCTGGGATCATCGCTGCTGTAAAAGTGGCACAAATGGGTCTTTCCTGTATTTTGGTAGAACCTTCCAACCATATTGGAGGATTGACCACTGCTGGTTTGGGAGCCACTGATTTGGGGTATGCAGATGCGATTGGGGGGATGTCCAGGGGATTTTATCAAAGACTTAGGGAGTACTACAAAGAGGAATCCATATGGAAGTATGAGGAACCCAAAATCGTCGGCGCCAACGATACTTCCTGGTTTTTTGAACCTAGCGCGGCCATGGCGGTATATCAGGCCATGCTGCAGGAACATAATATCCCCCTTGTGATCAATGAGCGTCTTATTCTTGGCAGTAATGGGGTCAAAAAAAGAGGAGGCAGTATTTCCTCCATTATTACTGAAAGTGGGAATGTGTATGAAGGTAAAATTTTTATCGATGCCACCTATGAAGGGGATTTGATGGCAATGGCGGGTGTTTCCTATCACGTAGGTAGGGAAGCCAATGCTGTTTATGGAGAGACTTTAAATGGTATTCAAAAAGTAAGGACCCATTACCATATTATTCCTGGCTTTGTAGATCCTTATGTGGAACCCGGCAATCCGCGCAGTGGCATCTTACCTGGTGTCTCTGGAGAGGATCCGGGAAAAGATTTTGAAGGAGATGATAAAATACAAGCTTATTGTTTCCGGATGTGTCTGACGGATGTAGAAGCCAATAAGGTGCCTTTTGAAAAGCCGGAAGGCTATGAGGAACTGGAATATGAACTGCTCTTCCGCAATTTCGAAGCAGGGGAGAACCGTATTCCCTGGTTGCCCCACATGATGCCCAACAGGAAAACAGATACCAATAACCGCTGGGGAATTTCCACCAATAAAATCGGAATCAACTATGGCTATCCCAATGGAAATTATGCAGAACGGGCCAGCATCATAGCTGAGCAGGAGCATTATCAAAAAGGGTTGATGTGGACTTTGGCCAACCATCCCAGGATTCCGAGCGAGGTCCGAGGGGAAGTAAGCAAATGGGGCTTGGCCATGGATGAGTTTACTGATAACGGACATTGGCCAACAAATATCTATGTGCGGGAAGCCAGAAGGATGGTAGGGGAGTACGTAATGACCGAGCAGGATTGCCGTAGGGTGAAAGTGTCGGATCAGGCCATAGGTATGGGCTCTTATACCATGGATTCCCACAATGTGCAGCGCTATATCACCCCTATGGGCTGTGTGCAGAATGAGGGCAATATAGAAGAAGGCACCGGCGGACCTTATATCATTCCTTATGGCTGTATCCTGCCCAAGAAAAATGAATGTGACAATTTACTGGTGACCTGTGCGGTATCCTCATCCCATATTGCCTACGGTTCCATACGCATGGAGCCTGTCTTTATGATTTTAGGGCAGTCGGCGGCAATAGCAGCGGGCATGGCTTTGGAAACAAACACGGACTTGCATGATCTTCCTTATCCAAGGTTGAGAGAAAGATTAATGGCAGATGGGCAGCGCCTGGAACTGGATACAGACCAATTTCCCGCATTACCGTCTGATGCTGAACCTCCAAAAGAAAGAAGAAGGATTGGCGACGAACCTGTGATTGAAAATGGCTGTATGGTTAGGCCATAAGCGCCAGGACAAAAGTGATGCACTGAGTTTTTCAAAATGTAAAAGGTAAAATGAGGATTTCCGTTGTGTCCGTTACATTTTAATATGGCAGTCCTTGAAAGAAACCAAAAGGATGGGTTCACGCAGCGAATGCAAAGGAGTGCGCAGTGATCGCAAAGCATACCAAACTTTAAAACACTACAAATTATATTTTTAACCACAAAAGATACAAAAGAAAACAAAAGTCAGTTAGAGGATTGGTTTTGAGTTTATGGATTAAGGGGTAGAGGGGTAGTTCTTGAAAATTTGAACAGATCAAGAATGGGAGGTTTGACCCCGTAGGGGTCATATATTTATAGTATCCATACGCTTGCTATATACATACGACCCCATCGGGGTCGAATAGAATATCGCTTATTTTTTTGCGTAATTATCCATTATAATTTTTTTTACCTTCGTGTCTTTGTGGCCATGTCTTTTTTTACCGGATTATTTGATAACCTATACTCGTGCCCACAAAGGGCTGGAAGTCTTTTCCCGCGAGGTTATAGGATAAGTTGGCTTGAATTCTTCCAAGATGGGCACCAAACCGTATTCCTGGAGCTACATTGGCGACCCATTGTTGGTTTTTATTGGAACTGATGGGAAGAATATACCTGTTATGGGTATATAGATTCATACTTACACCTGCATAGAATTGCCTTAAACCTCCTTTGGGTCCATATTTTGCGCTTCCCAAGCGATAGTCCGTAAAGACATAATTGTTCAGCACATAGTTGGCTCCTTCCTTGCAAGAGGTGAAATCAGAACTGCTTGATAGGTTTGTGTTGCATTCACCATCCAGGACACTGACCCCATACATCAAAGCCAAAGGCTCAAAACGGTAACCAAGAATAAAATGATGGCTGATGATGAATTTCGGCTCAAAGTAAAAACCAATGGCTGTCATACTATTGGGATCCAAATTGGATTGATTGTAGACCAACCCAACATGCATGATGAAATTTGGTTTTTCTGTTTCTTGGGAATACCCATTGCCGATAACCCAAAAAAAACCAATAAGTACAATGTATTTTCTCATAGCTGCTTTAAGGATTGCGTTTCACATAAATTTTTAGATAGTTGGGGTCTATATACAATTTCACAAGGCTCAAAAAATCTCCCCCTAAAATTCCCATAATATTTAAATCATCCAGGGCAGATAGGTCTTGTATATAAGCAGGGATTTGAAAATCCTGATTTTGAATGCGAAAAGAAAAAAGGCCATCAGTCAAAATTGAATCCATAGGAACACCAAGTAAAGTAACAGGTGATCCAGTGTCCAACATCATCAATCCTTCTTTTCCGTTTGTTTCTATTGGAAATAGCAATTGACCTGTTTGCATGCTGAAAGGGATACCCTTTTGACCAGCAAATTCAACTTGCTTATTTTGATACAATACGATGCTTTCATGATCATAATCTATTTCTGTAAAAAATTCCTGAAAATATCCCCATCCCAATACTGCATGGAATTCAGTGCCAATTTGCTCAGAAACTTCTTCCATTTCACCTATTTGGCTAGTAAAGGTCATTTGATCCTCTGACCAGCTCCCAATTTGGACTTTAGGTGCAATTCCTTCATAGAGATCCCAACTGTTTCCATGTATATCAAAGACCACCGCATCAGTTTTTAGGGTTTCAATTCCCAGTCTATCAGTAAGTGATGAAGACAATTGAAGTCGGTGCATATCTCCGAAATCAATCATTGCCTTTACCTCTTGACCATTGACCAGAATATCGGTAAAAATCAAACCGTATTCTGAGATCTCAATTTTTAAGGGATTGGATTCATCACCATTAGGAATAGAAGATTGGCTATTTTTTCCTTTGGAAGGTAGATAGAAAAGGAAACAAAGCATTAGGCACACCAAACACTTCATAATGTCTCAATTTTAATTTTTAAAACTATTAAAACCCGCTTATTAATATTGACAAATAACCATTAAGTTATTGTTAATTAGGTTGTTTTTCAATTTGATACTAAGACGAAGGAATAGGAAATTGTGTCCTGACGGAAAGTAAATTTTAATTAAAAAATAGTCATCATTAAAAATTTCGATGCGTTCATTGTTTTTTAACGTGACGGTCCTTGCGTGAAATTAAAAGGTTTTTTTCACGCAGCGAACGCAAAGGAGTGCGCAGCGATCGCAAAGCATACCAAACTTTAAAAACGCTACACATTATTTTTTTTAACCACAAAAGATACAAAAGAAAACAAAAGTGAATTAGAGGATTGGTTTAAAGTTTATGGATTAAGGGGTAGAGGGGTAGTTCTTGAAAATTTGAACAGATCAAGAATGGGAGGTTTGACCCCGTAGGGGTCATATATTTATAGTCTCAAAGCGCTTGCTTTACACATGCGACCCATCGGGGTCGAACAATACAAATCATTTGTAATGAATGTTTTAGCTTAAATTTCAGAGAAACTTTCAGCAAATTTTTCCACTTCAGTCCAATCGGTATATTCTATCTCTGTATTAGGATCCGTAGGTCCTTTGGTGATCCACATGATCAATTGAATTACAAGTCTATCCATGAAGGAGTAAATTTGATAATTCAATTTTCCAGCGAAAACGGCTGTGACCGTAGGTTTCCAGGGAATGGATTCCAGGAATTTAATGACATAAGGATTGGTATCAAAGCTGCTTTTTTCTTTTTTTCGGGCGACCAAATTGACAGAGATGAAGGCAGCTGTTTTGGATTGAAGGAGCTGATGATGTTGGTGAATAAGGGCAGTGATATCTTTGTGGTGCTTTCCATACCGTATGTTGGATGCCAAAATGATTTTATGGAAATCGGACAGCGATACTGCTTCCTTTAAAAAATCCTCTACAGCCATAAGCCTGACACTTTCTTTTCGCTCCAATAAGATACTGTAAATACGTTCGCAGATTTTTTTTGTCTGACCGTCAACAGAGGAATAGATGATAAGGGTTGTTGATGACATTTCTTTTGGGATTTATTAAGGATAAATGTAAGCAAAAAATCAAAAGGAGAATTTTCGCTGCGTCCTTTGCGTTTGGCCGTGGTGTCCGATGCGAGAAATCAAAAAGAATGGTTCATACAGCGATCGAAAAGGATTGGTTTAAACTTTAAAGTTTAAGGGTTTAGGATCTGAAAAATCAGGCTGGTCCCGGGTAGTTTGACCCCGTAGGGGTCATATATTTATAGTCTCAAAGCGCTTGCTTTACACATGCGACCCCGATGGGGTCGAATCTAGAAAACGAGCTCTTTAAGGTCTTGATGCCCGCATCAATTCAAATTTCTTTGTGTCTTCGTGCCTTCGTGGCTATGCATCATTTTTTTAACCACAATAGATACAAAAGGAAAAAAAGTCAATAAGAGGATTGGTTTAAATCTTTAGTTTTAAGGGCGTGAAAAGTAAGGTAGGTTTAAAGCTTGAAATTTAAGGGAATTAAAAGGAAGCTAGGTTTAAAAGCTTAAAGTTTAATGGTTAAGGATCCGAAAACGTAGGCTGGTCCCGGGTAGTTTGACCCCGAAGGGGTCCTATATTTATAGGATCAACGTGCTTGCTATACACATGCGACCCCGATGGGGTCGAATATAATATCGCTTGATTATTGGCCATTGTCTATTCAAATTTTCTTTGTGCCTTCCTGTCTTTGTGGCCCCACCATCACTTTTTCACTTTATCAAACCGATAGCCTCCCTTTGTGGCACCCCAAACCTGCTCCCCTTGGGCATTCCAACCCTGGTCCCAAGAAGTCATCCCATTTTTGTCCAGTTTGACTTTGGAGGAAGTATAGCTGGCACCCCTAAGATTGGAAGGGCAGTCCTGGTCTCTGGTGGAACCTTCAAACTGCTTCTTTCCGGTTTTATGTAAAAATATCCCGCAGCCTTCTTTGTGAAGCAGCATCTCTCTGCTCAAGGCAGCCAAAGCAGTAGGATCATTTATTTTCCCTGCAAAGCTCGCTTCGTCTTTCAATTCGTACACCTGACTGACCAAGGTATAGGCATCTTCCTGGTACAAATGGTACACCCGCACACGGTAGGGCGCTTCCGGTGAACTGGCCATGGCTTGCTCTACATAAAGCCAATACCCATCTTGTGCCCCCTTCCAAATAGGTTGCATCACCAGGCTGATATGGAAAAACTCCGGATCTTCCAGCGATTGGGCTTCCGAACTGAAAGTTCCAGACATGATCTCATAAAGGTCTTTGAGGTCTTTTTGAGAGACTTTTTGCTGTTGAGCGGTTAGTGGGTTGATACCCAATAATAAAAAGCAAAGGACTAGGAAGAAATATTTCATACACTTAATTTAAAAGCCAAAAGTTAACCATAATCTACTAGTTTTTGGCTGAATTAAATCATAATTATCGGACATATATCCGGGACTGGGAGCTAAAATCAAAAACTTCTCCGGCACTTTTCCCTTCAAAATATTCATATTGGATTTTCTCCTTTTCCAGTAATTGAATCAGTAAAGTTCCTTCAGGAGTAACATCTTCATTTTGGATCAGTAACCAATGATTGGCCACTTCATATTTGATAGGACCCGATTCAATGGTAATGTCCTCTGGCAAGGGGGTATTTCCTTTGACAAACCAAATATAAGGCTCTATATCCCGGGTATGGATACCGTCCCCATCCAATAAAGGACTGGCATCTGCTATGGTTATCCTGTCTCCATAGAGATCATGCCTGGCAAAAACCAGTTGCCTGCTCCACTGGGTGATTTCAGTAGTGCCTTCCAAAAACCAATTGCCTGCCAAAGTACCTTCTTTGTCATACGCCACCCGCCCACACCTTGGTTCTGCAGTACGAGCAGTAATCGCCCATACTTGCTCTTGAAGAGCAGGGGTCAAATAATCTGTAAAACATACCGCGGAACGGTATTCCCTGCCATAGATCTCCTGATTGGCAAAGTAATGCTCCCTTTCATAATCATACATGCCAATGTCAAGGCCCGGATGGGGACCCACATAGCCGATTACCTGACCGGCAGTGATTTTTATACTCACCCAATTGTGTACCCCTCTGCCTTCTTTTATTTCACCAGCTTGTTCCAGAATCTCTTCCGACAAAGCCGTAACATGTCCATAATAACCGCCGGCATGCTTGCTGTAAACCATGTTCAAGGAAAAATCATCATAATCTCTTCCCGATAATTCCGCCGGTGCATTCCCATCTACTACGGTTCGAAATTCTTTCTCTATGTTGTAAATATATCCATCTCCCATAGCATACACCGGGATTTGAGCAGGGAAAGTATAGGGATTCAATAATCGGAAACCCCCATGCATTTTGGGAATACCATGAATCTGACCCATGGCATCCATCACCTCCATTTCATTTAAGTCTGTAGGAAGATGGGTGAAAACCGCTTTATCCGGCAAATCCGAAAATTGCTCATGTATGCTCGGATTTTCAGAAGGCGCAGCATCACCTGAATCATCACAAGAGGAAATAGTAGAGAGGATCAATCCTATAATTGCATAATAAAAGAATTGGTTATAACTGGTTTGCATCGTAATTAGGGTCTAAAAATTATTAATAAGGTTTATTGTTCGGTAAGAAAATCTTTTACCAAAACTAATTTAGAAAATTAATGATAAAAGGCAATGTAATTTGCTGATTAATTGATGGTTAAGTTAATAAAGTATTGTTATATATTTTATCCCATAATAAACCCTGGATTACCATGCTTTTTGGAACTTCTGGCATAGCATCTTCTTCATTGGGCTCTTTTAAAGTATAAGCATACATCTTCAATCGCCCGCTTTGAAGCTGGCATACCTGAGACTTTTTCAGCAATCCTAATTATTCTCCTGAATCACTTTTTATTACCAAAATACTAGGGGACAGGCTTTAAGCAAAAGTCAAAAGGAGAATTTTCGCTGCGTCCTTTGCGTTTGGCCGTGGTGTCCGATGCGAGAAATCAAAAAGAATGGTTCATGCAGCGATCGAAAAGGATTGGTTTAAACTTTAAAGTTTAAGGGTTAAGGATCTGAAAACGTAGGCTGGACAATGGGAGGTTTGACCCCGAAGGGGTCATATATTTATAGGATCAACGCGCTTGCTATAAAAATGCGACCCCGATGGGGTCGAATCTAGAAAACGAGCTCTTTAGGGTCTTGATGCCCGCATCAATTCAAATTTTTTTTGTGTCTTCGTGCCTTCGTGGCCGAATACTTCGTCCCTTTGCCTATACATATAAATTTAACCCTTTTTCAATATTCTTACTTAACTCGGCAATAAACCTGGCCATAGGGGCACCATCCATGACATCATGGTCCATGAGTATGGACATTTTAAGCATTTCCCGGATGACTACCTGATCTTGGACTACGGAGGGTTGCTTTACAATGGAACTCACGCCGAAACAAACAGGATGGATAGAGATGGGGATAAACCATCCCTTGACATCTCCCATCATGCCCAAGGAAGTAAAGCTTACATTTCCCATTTTTTGGAAGGCCAGTTTAGGTGTGTTCAATAAGTACCTCCAAAACCACCTCCTTAAAAATCCCGGGAGTTTATAATACAAGCGTTCTGATTTTTGCTGCTTTCGATGAAGGACAATATCCTTATCAGTCAATGACTTTGACTTGGCATCCTTGATAAGTTTGTGGATAGTTTCAATTCTTAATTCCTGGGCTTTTTCAATCAAGAGCGGAATGGGCACTTTCGTCCCATTGATTTCTTTCTCCACCAGGATCGAGATATTGATGTCCTCAAAGATGATTTGTTTGTTTTTTCCGATAAGGAAGGAACATGCCGTATCATGTTTTTGAAGGGTCTGGGCGATCACAGCAATTAACCAGGCATTGAAAGAAATCCGGTCTTGATGGGTTTGATTGTATTCCCCAATTTTCTTTCTGCTTTCGCTTACATCCAATTCAATCAGTCCGGTGACATGGTGTTTCTGTTTCCCGATTTCGCAAATGTCCATTGTAGCCAATCTGGAATCAGGAAATTTTTGGATCCGGTATTTGGACATGGTGGAGTGAGGGTTGGTTATTACAATTTAGTAAAAAATTCACTGTAAATAGGATGATCTAAATCATTGGAATCAAAGACAATGGAGAAATCACATCATTTCAACATTTTAACTTTCCGTATAGCTACTATCAGAAATAAGAGGGTTAAAAAATTGGAAAAATAGTTACCGAATGCTGTCCAGAAATAATACTCGATCGCATCTATAACATCCAAATTTGCAGGTTCAAAGTTTTCCTTTTCAATAATGAGCTCATTAGTTTTTTCGTCCTGCCATTGAATGGCTTTTGAATACCAGTTTCCCTCAAATTTACAGGCAATAATCAGCCCCTTTTCCAACCTGTTTTCCACATCAAAGTATCGGAACTTTTCTTTCCCAATGATATGCTCCTTCCAAAAAACTTTTGGAGTATCATCAACATAACTTTTGCCTAAATAATAAAAAGTGGTAAATGTATCGTTTGATCTGATTTTAAGGTCAACAGGCGTGGAAGCGATGGAGTGGGGGACTGAGAAAAGAACTTTGAACAAACTGAAAGCTATAAATCCCAAAACACACAATCCAAAGGTAATTCTTTGGTGAGATCGCTGGACAGGTCTTGCCGAGAGCCACTGCATCCCAAGTAGAATCAGGTCTATAAAAATTGCATAGGGGAGGATATGGTCTGGGAATTGGTAGATCATTTTGTGTTTATTAAAAAAAATGTTGTGTGGAAAAAAACCTTCACCAAGGGCCTATGAGCATTCAGGTTTAGAATTTTTTTGGTTGGAATAAGGTTTAAAATCATCTCAAATTCAGCTTATTTTTGCAAAAACGTCAAAATAAGCAGGTTTAAACTTATCTATATGTACTTTACCTACTCTTAGGCTGCCTTAAGTTTCTATTCTTTAGTTTAAATTTAAAAATATTCAGTGACAGCATGCCTGATTCTTAATATAACAATAACACCTTCCACCTTAAGAAAAAAAGGTGACGATCTATGCTTTCCTACTACCTCAAATCCTGCCAGAAAATGTCATTCAGGCGCAACCTACAATCCAGTGAATCGCCGTATACTGCCTGCCCCGAACTTGATTCGGGGAGACCCGTATCCCGAAAGCTTTCGGGAGTAGTGTGAGACCTGCCCGTCCTTTCAGACGGGGGCGCACCACGCTAACTTAACAGTTGGCGGGGCCGTCTTCTCGATTAGTAGCTGGGCGTTTTCAATACTTGTAGGGTTATTTGTTTTGTTAAATTTCATTGTTATTTTATCGTGTAACTTACATTCCTTCCTTTTCCTTGCTTTTCAATCAGTCCCTTTTTGAGTAACTCTGACAAAATTCTTTTTACAGTTGGTGCTGGTATCGCCAACTTTTCGGAAATTTCTCCTGACTGGATGTTTGGACGGTTTTGAATAATAATATAAATTGATTTTTCTTTGGACGAAAGTTGTGTTTCCAAACCGTATTTTTGTAGTTTTGTCAGTAGTTGCGATTGTATATTTGACAAGCCATTCAAAAAGAACATTATCCACTCTGTCACATCTTCGTTTGGGCGTTGAGCCTGACAACTTCTAAGCACTTGATAATATTCGTTTTTTCGATTTTCTATTTCGTGTTCAAAACTCACGTATTGTATCCACTTATATCCGTTTTTGAGTAGCAAAAGCGTTGTAATCAAACGGCTTATCCTGCCGTTTCCGTCTTGAAAAGGGTGAACGCTCAGAAAATCATATACAAAAGATGCCACTTTTATTAACGTGTGTACTTCCGTTTCTGAATTATACCAATTGATTAACTGCCTTATTGCATCTTCGGTAGCAAATCCCGCTTCAGTGGTTTGGAAAATGATTTGTCTTGTACCATCAGGAAATGATGCTTCAACTGCGTTACTATGCATCTTATAATTACCCTTATGCCAATGGTCTTTGGCACTGTATTTCATCAAACTATTGTGTAAACTTTTGATATGGTTTTCTGTAACGCTTATGCCTTCATAAGATTCCGAAATCAAATCCAATACTTCAAAATATCCGACTACTTCCTGAGAATCTCTGTCAGTAAGCTTGGTAATGTCAATTTCTTGAAGTAGTACATCAACTTCTTCATCACTCATCTTGTTGCCTTCAATACGGTTTGAAGCTCCTACGCTTCGAACGGTTGCAATGCTCTTCAATTCCTTGAGACTTTGTCCTTCCTTACGTTCAATAGCTGTCCAATTTGCATCAAAACGGTCTATTTTACTGATTAGATTAATCAGTTTCCAATCAATATTCAATTGAAAATTATATACTCTGTTGTTCATTTTGATACGATTTGATACGCAAAGATACGGTTATGATTCGAAACTGCAAATGAAACTCGATACGATTTGATACGCTTAGGTTTGATTATGATACGAAAAAAGTTATTGTTTTCAGTCGATTACTTCTCGTGCTGTTGGTTTGTTTCGCCTTGCTACTAACGGGATTCAGCTTGGAGACGGCGGGCATTCGGAGCCGTTCACTTCCAGCCTACTCCTAACTTATTAAACATACTAAACTTTCTATTTACTTGGAACTGCCCGCTGTCTTCCAAGGTGATGTGTGTGCCCAGCATGGGCATCTGGTATCGAAGATACCAAATTATTCCAGAGGGTGAAATGCCTGTGCCGACGAATGACGGCATCCCTTGCAGGCGAGTTGGTGAAGACTGTTAGCAAGTCGCAAGCGGGTTGCCGTGAGGCATACAGTGAAGGAAGCGAGACTGCAAAATCCGGTACTGACGAACAGGAACGGCATACGGAGGCCAAAAAGGGAGGGTAAGTAAGCACATCTTTGCAAAGCCCGTAACCAACAATCCCTTTTAGGTAGATGCCGCAGGAATCGGAGGAAGGAATATGTCCTTACCTGGGGAGATCTCAGATTCCACGAGATGGAAACTGAGAAGTCAGCAGAGGCCATAGTAGTCAACAGGACTTGAGCTTCGGAAAACCGAGGAATTCTCACGAGTTGATGAAGGGCCGAACGTATTGTGAAGTGAAAATTCGATAAGGAGCCACTGTGTAGCCTTTTCTTAAAAGTAGCTGAAAGGGAATGTTGGTGTAAAGAGCGGCATTCCTATGCTTTACGAACCGCCGTATACTGCCTGCCCCGAACTTGATTCGGGGAGACCCGTATCCCGAAAGCTTTCGGGAGTGGTGTGAGAGCCTCAACCTGAGCCGTCTGGCTCAGGTCAGGCTACTCGATTGGCAGCTGTGCTTTTGTTTTTCGCGCTTCTGTTCTCATTTTGTCAATGCCATTTTAAATCTTTATTGATTGACTATAACTTTAAGATTAATGTCTGCAACTTCTTTTAAATAGTTTTCTGTCACGCCTAACAAAGTCATTATTGAATCTGAGACAGTTTGTTTGGAAAGACTTGGCTGAACAATATAAATTTCAAAGTTCATTGGTTTTCTGTTTTTTGCAATACCTAAAAGCCTTTCTAAGTCTTGTTTTGTTCCCTTTTCTAATCGACTTTTTTCATACCCATTCCTCACCTTTGTTTCACGTCTTAATAAATGCTGGAAGAACTCAACACCACTTTTGTGTTTCCAATGAATGGATTTTTGAGTTTGTCCACACACTTCGTAGAAGTTGTCAATTCTTGTATTAACTTCACCGTCTTTAGCAAATTTAAGGTGATAAAATTGCACGTTAATTTCATTGTCCAATTCTTTAATTGTAATTACATCGGCTATTTCACCCGAGTAATCATCGTCATAGATAATGTCGTAGTCGCTTGCCAACAATTCTTGAATTACTCTATACTGAATTGAGTCTGTCGCAATCGGATTTACGCCTTGAGCTTCTTTACTTATATCAATTCCTGCCCAATTCCAATCAATTAAATTGTCAGTTGGATATGGTTGAATTACGTGTTTCAATTGCACGTATTCGTTTCCTTGTAATGCAGAACCGTCAGCAAACCAAACAATAGGGGGATTTGCATTCAAATACTCCAAAAGATCAAGTGTTTTCGAACCAATATTAATGCTGCTTTGAACAGTATCTAATTTCGTCATTCTGAAATTTGCAAACTGATTGCCGTCTTGATTATCAATAAATAATTCCTTTCTGAATTTGGCTGAACCATTAGGCGTTAATATTTCAAAATTTATATCGCCATTATCATTTGCATTAATGACGTTTATAGAACAATATGCAAAACTGAAATTGCCATTAATGTCTATGTTTATTTTAGATTCTGGTAGGTCGTAAAAATTATCGTCCCAATCTATGTGAGTTGGGAAGATATGAGGAATTTCTGTTATGATTTCAGGAATAAGAGTTTCACGAAGAACCTGATTAGGGTCAATGTTTTCGTCAATCAATTTTCTACCTACATTTTTACACCATTCAATAAAGCCTCTGAGGTCGTTTCTTAAATAACTCCAAATTCTTCCTTTGTACGAACACCCTAAAGTTATTTTCTCTCCATTCTCATAACCTGTGCCAAATACAAATGCTTTTTCTCCTCTTTGTTGCTCTGCAATTGAAAGTGCGTCTTGGATATCTGTACCCACTCTCATTGTAAATCTGATTTTCCTATTTAAAAACTCTTTTAGACCAACGTTTTGTAGTGAAACTCTGTTTATATCATAAAAGCTTTTAAAAACTGTAAGTTGATTTATAAGTGCTGCATTATCATTTAATACTGTTCGGGCAACATCGCCATATAAACTTGATTTATCTGAACTATGAATGAAAAGTAAATTTTGGTTGGTGTCATAATATATTACCATTAATTGCCAATTCAATCCAAATACTTCTTTATAGTTTACCCATTCAACCTCTGATTTTGATGCAGTTATAACTACTAACGTTTGTTCTCGTGGGTTGTAATCGTGAAACTTGTATTCTAAGTCTTCATAATTTGAAATGCCATTACGGAAGTTTAAAAGGTTAAATGAATTGTCTTGATTTAGATTTTTGTAAACAACAGTACTAAGAGCAAATCTTATGTTTTGAAATGGGATTTTAGAGTTTTCCAAATGTTGGAAACCTTGTATGAATTCATTGAAGTCAATTTGTTCTTCAATATGGTCAGCACTAAGAGTTGAAAGAAGTAAATTCCAATCAGAATCTTGTGCATATAGTTCACTTAATTCATTCTCTGTATCAGTATCAGCTAAATTGGCAATAAACGTGGCATTGCCTAAATCGTTGTCTGTTGCGGTTCTTGTAAATCTGCCTGCAAATTGTAAGGTAATGGGTAAGCTTTTTCTTATATCGTGAAAGGCTGCTATCTTTAGTTGAGGTAAGTCAAAGCCTTCGCCTAACATATTTACTGCTACTATTATTTTATGTTCTCCTTTTACAATTTTTTCAAGTATTTCCCTTTTGCCTGTAACGGAAGAATGAACAAGCACAGGATTCAAATCTTCATAGTCTCTGTATAATTCAAATATAGTTTCTGCTCTATTTTTATTCTCGCACCTTGCCATTAAGATGTGGTTAAGTCCATTGTTTATATCTTCCCGTAATTTTTCTACGGCTTTTTCTGCAATGACTTTATCCCCTTTTTCTAAATCATATTCTCTGATTGGAATGAAATTTATCGGTTTGAAGTAACCTTGTTCCTGAGCTTTTTTCAGGCTAAAATTGAAAATAATGTTCCCGTCTAACCTCTTTCTGTCGCTTCTAAAAGGTGTTGCCGTAAATTGTAATATTTTTTTATTGTCAAACCTTTCTCTAACTTTTTTCCAAGAGTTCGCTTCAATATGATGTGCTTCGTCAATAAAAACGTTGGTAAATCTATCGTTTAAAAGAGAAAGTGTATCGTCAGAGTTATTTGCAAGAATACTCATAGTAGTAACAACAACGTTACTGCTATCAATGAAGTCAATCAAATCTTCTTGAGTAGAAAAATTTTGATAAAGAATTCCTAATCGAGGATATAATGCATCTTGATTGACAATTCCGAATTTCTTTAAAAGTCCGAGTCTATAAAACTTATTTGCAATTTGGTTGCGTAATGCGTCTGATGGGACAGTTATCAAGACTTTATTTAATTTTCCTGCAATTAAAGCGGAAAGCATTGTTTCCGTTTTTCCTGTTCCTGTTGGCATTACAACGGTACCAATTTCGTCAGATACTTTAAGATGGCTTAAAATAGAATAGAGAGCCGCAATTTGTGGCTCTCTTAATCCTGTTCGATTTTCAGCGATGTTTTCTTCAACAAAGTTGAATTTATTTGTCCAAGAATTTATAATGTCTGTATTTGTATGACCTTGTCTTGCTGGGTGTTTAAGCCATTTTTTTAGTACAATATCATTGCTTGTATAATTTTGTGCCGTTACTCTTTTGTTAGACCAAATAGCGTATTCATAATCTATCAATTCTATGTCTTTGTTTGAGGTGATACAGATTTCAACGCCATTGCTTTCAAAGACCGCATAACTTCTCGTGCTTCTGACAAAATTTAATTCCACTTCTTCACTTGGTACTATCAGTTGTACTACCTTGTTCTTTGTTCCTGTTTTTGCAAAGTATGTAAGACTTAATTCTGGAAGTATCATTTCTGTCTTTTTATTTTAGATTTATGGGTCTGTCTTTTGTGTGGTGGTCTGTTTTAGCATTGCTGCCAACGTTTTGCGTGTATGTGCAGTAGCGGGTTAGAAGCACTTTCCTGTCCGTTTAGCACAAAGTTTCTTAGAAGCACAAACCTTCGATTTACCAATTCACCCGCTATTGCCACATACACGCTGTTAGGGCATCGTACTTTTCATTTCCTTTTGTGATAAACCGGGTCGAGTTTTTTCGCTTGCTCAATAACTTCAAAAGTAAAATCTTTTAGTCTTCTATATTCATTAATATTTCTTGCTCCACGTTTCTTATTAAATTCAATCAAAGCATTGTTTATGCACTCAGTTCCTCGTTTTACAATTTTTTCGGTCTCTTGATCATTTAATAACTTTTTATGAATGGCTTCACAATACTTTGTCATATCCTTACTGTTAAATCTTGGGTAGTTGAATCCACTAACCAAAATTCGATACGCTGTAAGAAGGTGGTATTTATAGTGACGAAAATAATGAGGAACTACATTTTGTTTAATAAGTAAATCAACTTTATGTAAGCACAAGCTACTCACGTAGTAAACGTAAGGGTTATGCTCATCAATAAACATTTTTCCCGAGTAAGCTTTTAATAATTCACCGTAATATCTATGTGTGCTGTGGGGTTCATTGAAGAACATTGAAATAACAGCATTAATCTGTGCTGGTAGAGTTATTATTTTTGAACGTGGTATTGGGGGGAATACAGTATCATACTCCCTTGGCCGTCTTTCGTAATAAAGTTTGGTTTCTTTGGGAAAAGAGTCATAAAATATTTGAAGTTTCTTATGAAATTCTTTTAGTGATTCGAAAGCTTCAACCTTAACCTCGGTTTGTCTATTTGTTGCTTTAATAATATCATTTATCACATCTTGATCATCTGTGACTATAAGTTTAATAGGCACATAAGTATTACTTTGGTCAATTAAATCCTTGTTTGAATACAATATATTGCTTGTCTGACAACCATTAACAACCTGAAAATCCTTTATTTTGAAATATGTTCCGACTTTATTGAGGCTTTTTGCTACTACTGTAATACCATTGTTAAAGATTGGGAATTTCAGCTGTTTTGTCTTGTCTTTTAATGTTTGTTGTATTTCTTTATTTACTGGGTTCAGTCCTAAAAAATCTCTTACATTATCGTAAAATAGAGTTCTTTGTATTTTACCATCATCGTCAGTAATAAGAGTAAAAAATTCTGAAACTGGTAGGATACCTATGTAGGCTTCTTTCACATTTTCTATTCTTGGTAAAGGGGTGTTTTTTTCAAAATTGACCTCTTTAGTTACTTTATTTTTTATTTCTTTGTAAATTCTTTCGATGTTCGATGCATCAACTGGATTAAACGTAACTGATTTGAATAATCCTTTTTGTTCTAATTCTAAGATTTCGGTATTTACTCTTCCGACAACGTTCTGGTCATTTGTCCATTTACCCGTAGTAATGTAATGAAGTTCACAGCTAGGGGGTTCATCCATATATATGCTTTGAGTATAGATATATTCTTTTAAGGTTCTAAGATGTGCTATATCATCACTGATTCTTAAACTTGGATTATCCTTGAAAAAGTCCTTAACACCAAAAATGAAGTTTCCAATTTCAGATGTCTTAAACTCGGCAGAAGTTTTACTTTGCGTAAAAATAAACCTTACATCTAAACGCTGAAATTGATTTTTTAAACTTTCAATTTCGTCAACAGAACCTACAATATGGTCATTAACAACAATTGCGACCCCATCAATTCCTGTATCTTGTCCACCACCAACATTTATTTCTTCAATTTTGAAATTGTCATTAAAAAAAGCCTCTGGATGTACTTTCGAGAGAATACAGTAATTACAAAAATGTTCAAAAAGAACATCTTCTTTAATTGACTCTGAAAAGTTGAAGTCTTTTCGAAAGTCGGTCAGATAACCCTGTAAAATTTTGTTTTCCATATATCTTTATTTTTAGTTGATGTGTCTTTTAGTATGTGCCCTAACTCTTTTATATGTCTTGAAAAACCAGACTCAGCTTACTACCGTTGGCTAAGTAAGTCTGGTATTTCCAAAACTAACCATTTCCAAAATACCAAAAAATCCCCTGTACATGGGGTTTTTGACCAAAAAGAGGTATAAAACCAATAAATTGACTTTGAAAACATAAAAAATCAAATAAAAAAGCCCGAAGCGTGGGGGCTAAGGGCTTTTGAATGGTTTTTGGTTTTTAATGGCTAACTTTTTTAAATAGATATTTATTCTACATAAGAGCAATTTTAAGAGCCAAGGCAAAAGGAAAAAGGCAAAAGATAGAGCATTTCCTATGAAAGATTCCAATCACCTTAGGTTAAAAGAGATCATTGAATGATTATAAACTCCAACCTTCCCTATACTCCCTTTTTACAAACTGATTGGCGGGTTCAAAGTTGGTGACTTTCATATTGGGACCGTCCCAAACCAGCTGAATGCCTCTGCCAGGGTAATTGAAGCGGTTGGAACCGTCATTTCTTGGTTCTCTGTAATCATAGCTGCGGATGGCCAGGTTGCCCATTAGCACAGACTCGGTCAGGGGCCCTGCTACGGAGAAGGGCGAACTCAAACGCTCGAATTCCTTGCTGCCATAACCGGCTATACAGGCTTCCACCCAGTTGTTGTAATGTCCTCTGTCACCGCCCGGGACACGGTATTCTGTTTCTGGAAGGTCAATTTCCTTGGTCCTGGAAGTGGGAAGCAATTGGGGATTCATTCCATAAGTACCGCACATCATCTTGCCTTTTGTGCCTTCGATAATGACCCCATTACCGCCATCGCCCATCACCTCATTCGGTCCCAGTTCATCCGGCCTGCTGGGCTGTATGCCCCCGTCCATCCAGTGGAACTGCAGGTCTTCCTTTCCTTCCCGTTTGAAGCGAAGCGTGATATGAGAGGAAGGAGGACAGCTTTCAGGGAAGTACCCCCTTTGGAATTCGCCCACATAGACAGATCCTACGCTACACTCCGCAGCCACAGGATAGCCCAGTCCGAGCACCCGGAAAGGCGCTTCCATGTTGTGGCAGGCCATGTCACCCAGGGCGCCTGTACCATAATCCCACCAACCCCTCCAGTTGAAAGGATGGAGGTTATCTACATAATCCCTATATGGCGCTACGCCCAGCCACAGGTCCCAGTCCAGGTTGGCAGGTGGGGTAGCAGTAGCCGTTGGCCAGGGAATACCCTGAGGCCATACAGGACGGTCTGTCCAGCAATATACCCGGGTAGCTTCCCCGATCAGTCCCGCATTGTACCATTCTACCATTTGGCGCACGCCATCACCGGAGGAACCTTGGTTGCCCATCTGGGTGACTACCTTGTATTTTTGCTCCGCTTCTGTCAGCATCCTGGCCTCATAAATGTTGTGGGTGAGAGGTTTTTGAACATACACATGCTTGCCCAGTTGCATGGCCGCCATGGCCTGCACTGCATGCATATGATCAGGCGTGGAAATGGTCACCGCATCGATATTTTTGTGCTCTTTTTCGAGCATGATCCTGTAATCCTTATAGAATTTGGCTTTGGGATGGGCTTCTACGCTGCCTTTGGCCCTTTCGGTATCCACATCGCATAGGGCCACAAAATCAGCCTTTCCAGAAGCAAAAACCCCTCTCACATCTCCACCACCCATGCCACCTACACCTATTCCTGCGACTCTTAAGCGGTCAGAGGGGGCAATATATCCCGGTCCTCCAAGCACATGTCTTGGTACAAAATAAAATCCGGCCAGGGCTGTTGCTGAGGCCTTGATAAAATCCCTTCTGGAATTTTGCTGGTTCTCCTTATTTTTCATTAGGATTGGGTTTAATGGTGTTTGATAATCATTCTGATGAATGAATAAATGAATAACATCTTGTAGGCTTCTCTAAACCTTTTTAGAAATATGGGATAAAAAAATGATAAATGGGAGAAGAGGAGGGTTTTTTTAAGATTTCAATAAATGGTAAAGTCTTTATTAAAAAAATTAAGTAAGTTTGAGTCTTGACTAGCACCCTAAAAAAAAGTTTTAAAATGAAGCAATTGAAAAACATGTTCTTTATTTCTGCGCTGACCTTCTTAGGTTTTTCCTGTGGGAAACAGCAGGAAGCGGTACCTTTGGATAAGCACAGTATCATACCTATTCCTGTTTCCGTGGTACCTGCAGCGGGCAGTTTTACCTTGGACGGGAAAACAGCCATCGTGCTGCAAGCTGATCCCGCCCAAGTGCAGTTGATCGGAGAATATTTAAAATCATCTATAAGTACATTAACAGGTCTTAACCTGAATATCGCTCAGGAAGATCGGGACAATGCCATTGTATTGGCCTTGGATGCCACTGCCTCAGATGAGGAAGAAGGGTACCGATTGGCGATTATGGACAAAAAGATTTTGGTCTCAGCGCCTCAACCTGCAGGATTGTTTTATGGTATTCAAACGCTTAAGCAATTAATTCCTGCCCATGGTGGTAAAATACCGGGAGTAAACAATCAGTTTTCCTTGCCACAGGGATCCATCGAGGACCATCCTGAATATGGTTACAGGGGCATGATGCTGGATGTAGCTCGTCATTTCTTTTCTGTAGAAGATGTAAAAAAACTGATCGATCAGATTGCTGTCTATAAAATCAATCATTTGCATCTGCATCTTTCTGATGATCAGGGATGGAGGATTGAGATCAAATCCTGGCCTTTGTTGACCACCATTGGTGGCGCCAATGAAGTAGGAGGGGGCAAAGGGGGCTATTATACCCAAGATGATTACACGGAAATCGTGCGCTATGCGCAAAGTAGATTTATTACCATCGTTCCGGAGATTGATATGCCGGGTCATACCAATTCTGCCTTGAATGCCTATGGGATTTTGAACCCAGGGATTACTGTTCCGGAAGCAACCGCTGTTCCTGTGGACAGAAAGGCTTTAGGCGTGGAAGAAGAGGATCCGGACGCAACCCCTTATCACACGGGCATTGAAGTGGGCTTTTCCACACTGGATACTGACAGTCCGGTAACGTATAAGTTTATCGATGATGTGATCCGGGAAATTTCTGAACTCACCCCAGGACCTTATTTCCATATTGGGGGAGATGAATCCCATGTCACAGCCATGGAGGAGGATTACATCCCATTTATCGAAAAAGCACAGGAAATTGTCACCAAATATGGAAAGAAAACCTTGGGCTGGGATGAAGTGGCCCATGCCAAGTTACTCCCTACCTCTGTGGCCCAGTACTGGGCAAAGGCAGAGAATGCCATCATGGCTATTGAACAAGGGTCAAAAGTTTTGATTTCACCTGCGGTAAAAGCCTATTTGGATATGCAGTATGACTCTACGACTCATTTGGGTTTGCATTGGGCAGCTTATATTGAGTTGGATGAGGCATATAACTGGGATCCTACTGAATTGGAAGCTGAAATCAGAAGAGAACATATCTTGGGGGTAGAAGCGCCATTGTGGACCGAAACCATTACTACCATGTCGGATATTGAATACATGACATTCCCCAGGTTGGCGGCCATTGCCGAAATTGCCTGGTCTCCAAAGACTGCCCGAAATTGGGAAGATTTCAGTAGAAGGATTGCTTGGCATGGTCAACGCTGGGAGGCTCAGGGGAAGAATTTCTATCGTTCACCGAAGGTGGAATGGTAGTTAATTGAAAAGAGCCAAGGCAAAAACTTGTCCCGAAGAATTTCGGGAGTAAAAAGGTTTAGAAGCGAGCTTGCCTACCTTTAGGTAGGAGATTAGGCGCTAGACTCAAGATTCAAGAAATAAGAAAGAGCCTGTAGAGAGGATTCGTATTCAACTATATTGAGTACCTATCCGAAAAGCAATCCAAATAATGATGGATGGCTATTTGGATAGGCATTTCCTTGTCATACCGACGGTAGGAGGTTAAAGACTAGAAACAAGAAGCAAGAAATAAGAAGCAAGATGATTCGAGGATTTTGGCGCGTATTGCCCTGTAGGGGCAACCTGTGGTAGCCTTGGGTTTCAACCCCAGGATAAAGGATAAATCGTCCCCCCAGAGTCGGCGGAAAGATTGAAGGAAGAAAAAATGTCCTCATACGTCGACGATATGAAACCAAATCTTTGAGGTATAGACTTCTCTCCCGTACAGTAGTCGGGATCGAAGTAACAAGGAGAGGCCTTCATCAATAGCTGGCCTTAAACTTTTTGGTAAGCTAAAGGAATTGACTTTCCCTTTGTCATTTCCCTGCCCATCCGGTCAGGCGGGCCTTCCCGATGCAGGCATTTAGTAATAGCTATCCTTAAAACAATGGAAAACTCTTGAGATCATATTATCATTTTGTACCTGCTGGAATTGAACTCTTGGTACTTAGTACTTGGTACTTGGTACATGGTACTTGGTACATGGTACTTTGTACTTGGTACTTGGTACAACCTATCCGTTCTGTCCGTAGGCACCTCTTTTTTCTCTACAGAGTCAGTAAGACATCAAATTCCCCTTCCTATTTGCCTTTTACCGAAAATGCCATTAATATGCTGAATTATTAAGAACATACATGGGACAATTTATCATAGACTTTAGCAATTGGATTTGGGATACGCCCATGCTCCTGTTATTGATGGGGGGAGGTTTTATCCTTTTTGCCTATTCAGGCTTTTTACCCTTCCGCCATTTTGGGCATGCCCTAAAAGTAGTCAGGGGAAAATATGATGATGAAAACCTGCCCGGGCAGATTTCCTCCCAACAGGCACTTTCGGCGGCGATTGCGGCAACCGTTGGTTTGGGCAATATTTCGGGAGTGGCCATTGCCATCAATATGGGTGGACCGGGGGCAATTTTCTGGATGTGGATTTCGGCTTTTGTGGGCATGGCAACTAAATACTTCACCTGTACTTTGGCCATCATGTACAGGGGAAAGGATACCCAAGGAACGGTTCAAGGTGGTCCCATGTATGTCATTGAGCATGGAATGGGCAAGAGGTGGAAGCCATTGGCCATCCTCTTTTCTGTTGCCGGGGTATTGGGACTTTTGGCCATCTTTCAGGCCAATCAGTTGACCGCTGTCCTGCGTTCCGTCCTATTGATTCCTAATGGCTTGGATAACGGCGAAACCACCAAATGGATTCTGGGCATCTCTATGATGTTGATCGTAGCGGTGGTAATTTTAGGGGGGATCAAAAGGATTGCTGCCGTAGCTTCCCGATTGGTGCCCTTTATGGTGCTCCTGTATTTTGTTACTGTTCTGATCATCATGTTTCGTTTTTATGATCAGGTTCCGGCCATGTTATGGTTGATTGTGGAAGATGCCTTTACCGGCAATGCGGTCATGGGCGGTGCCGTGGGAGCGGTCATGGTGATTGGTGCGAGAAGGGCAGCTTTCTCAAATGAAGCCGGTATTGGTACAGCGCCCATGGTGCATGGTGCCTCCAAAAACAATGAACCGGTAAGGGAGGGTTTGATCGCCATGTTGGGGCCCTTTATCGATACGGTAGTGGTGTGTACCCTGACAGCTTTGGTGATTTTGTTGACCGGCGTATGGCAGTCCACAGACAATGATGGTGTAAGATTGACCCTTTCGGCCTTTGAAATGGGTTTACCAGGCATCGGCAAATACTTGTTGATGGTGGCTGTGCTTGTTTTTGCCTTGTCCACTATGTTTACCTATTCCTACTATGGGCACAAATGCTTTAATTACCTCTTTGGTGCTGAAAAGGCCAAATATTACAATTATTTCTATCTGGTCACGATTGTTGGGGGGGCTGTCGTGTCTTTGGAAGTAGTGGTGAGTTTTATTGATGGGATGTATGCGGTGATGGCGATTCCTACGATGATTTCCACGATTTACCTGGCACCTAAAGTAAAGGCGGCGACCAAGGAGTATTTTGGGAGGGTGCGGAAGTAGAAGAGAGAAGCGAGAGGCGAGAGGCGAGAGGCGAGAATGTTAGAAACAAGAATCAAGAAACAAGAATCAAGACATCACTTACTTGTATTAGCCGACCTTTAATTGTTGGATAACTGCTGGAATTGGCTTTTCCTGACTATGTTTTCTATCTTTCTATGCGGTTTATAAAAACGTTGCTTCAAAAACTAGCACTGACCTGTAAATGAAAATCCTAATAGCCCCCAATGCATTTAAAGGAACCATTGAGGCGGATGAGGCGGCAGCAATCATCCGAGGGGCGATTATGGATGTCAATTCCAATGCGAAGACAGCGATTTTGCCCATTGCAGATGGGGGAGATGGGACCTGCTATTTATTAGGAAAAGCTTTAGGCTTGGAATCAGAGGAAATCTGGACGCTGGATGCCTTGGGTAGGTCTATCAGGGGGTATTACTTTTTTGATGCCAACAGCAAAACCGCCTACTTGGATGTTTCTACGGTTTCGGGAATCAAACATCTTAATACCATTGAGAAAAATCCATGGGTAGCAAGTACTTACGGCACAGGACAATTGATACAAGCAGCTGTCAAGGCAGGTGCCAATCATATTGTATTAGGACTGGGCGGTTCGGCCACGGTAGATTTGGGTATTGGAATATTAGCAGCTTTGGGATTTGGGTTTTTGGATGAAAAGGGCAGGGAAATTCCCCTGTTCTCAGATTCATTTTTGAATAAAATCCAATATATCCAAAGACCGATTCATTCATTGGATATCCGTTTTACCTGTCTTTGTGATGTTAACCATACCTTTTGGGGACCAAAAGGAGCCATTCCTGTATTTGGCCCACAAAAGGGTTTACCGTTTGATGAAATCCCCCACTTTGAAAAAAGCTGTGAGGGTGTTTTGGCCATTTTGTCCCAAAAAGCCAAGAAAGCGGTTCCGGATCAAAAAGGATTTGGAGCTGCTGGGGGGATAGCTTTTGGATTGGCCCATTTTTTTGAGGTTGAATTGAAAATGGGGGCACAGTGGTTTTTTTCTAGGGTAGGTATGGAAGAAAAGGTAGATTGGGCAGACTTAGTGATCACCGGTGAGGGAAAGTATGACCACCAATCTGCAGGAGGAAAGGGGAGTTACGAGCTATTACAGTTGTGTAAGCAGGCAGGCAAACCCTGTTATTTAATCACTGCAGGGGATGATTTTGGGGATGCGGGTTTCAATAGGGTTTTGGTTTTACCTGACTTGGATTTTTCAAGTCCTGATTTTCGACAAAAAGCGAAGGAGAATTTGAGGAAATCGATTTTGGAATTAACCACCGATACATCGGGATAAGCACTGATGAATGAAGATGGACGTGGATAAAGAGCCAAGTAAAAAGTGGGAGTCTTGAAAATTTGAGGAGAATGGTTCTATTGTAGAAGGTGATTTTTTAACCACGAATTCTAAGACATTTTATAAAGTAACATAGAGGGATACCGGACTTTTTCTGTCATCAAAGCAGCATGGGAAAATGAATTATGCGCAGAGCTTGCGAATTTCCAAGAACCACAGTGCCCATTATAGGGTTAAATTTACGAGAACCAGCCCTAAAGGGCCTAATCACTATTAGCCCTGGTAGAAAATGGAAAGTATTTGGAAAAACAACATGCAAAATAACCTTACTTGTAGTTCTGTGATGTGATTTATTTTTTATCTTTAAATCAAACTAACTCCGGATTTTTTGTGGAAAATCAGAAAATTTTAGCCTTGGCCAAGGAAGAAGACTGGCTCAAGGATTATTCAGAAGATATTTATGAAAGGTACTTAAGGTACAAATACACCTTAAAGGACATAGAACATGGCTATGGCGGTGTGCTTGAATTTGCCAGGGCCCATGAATACTATGGTATCCATTTTGATCCACTAAGAAATGGTTGGGTGTACCGGGAATGGGCACCCAAGGCTTTTAACCTGTTTTTCATGGGGGATTTCAATCATTGGAACCGTTACAGCCACCCCATGCGCAAAAACCACAGGGGTGACTGGGAGATATTTTTGCCTTACGAGGATTATCATACATCATTTGTTCATGGATCCAAGGTCAAAGTTCATGTAGAAGCCGCCAATGGTGCGCTGGATAGGATCCCAGCCTATATCAGACGTGTTGTTCAGGATGAGGGAAGCCATGATTTCGCCGGGCAACTTTGGTTTCCATCGGAACCATTTGTTTGGTCTGACCATGATTTTAACCCCTCGGACAACCTTTTGCAGCCCCTCATTTATGAATGTCATGTGGGCATGGCCCAAGAGAAAGAGGGAGTAGGCACCTATTTGGAATTTGCGGAAAATATTCTGCCCAGAATTCAAAAAGCCGGTTACAATACCATACAGGTAATGGCCATCATGGAACATCCTTACTATGGGTCATTTGGCTACCACGTTTCCAATTTCTTTAGTCCCTCCTCCCGTTTTGGTACACCGGAAGAACTCAAATTCATGATCAATAAAGCCCATCAGATGGGCATTTCTGTGGTCATGGACATCGTACATTCCCATGCAGTGAAAAATGTGAATGAAGGGTTGAATGAATTTGATGGTTCAGATCACCAATATTTTCATCCTGGTGGGCGAGGATACCATGAAGGCTGGGACAGCAAACTGTTTGATTATGGAAAAAAGGAAGTGAAGCAGTTTCTCCTTTCCAACATCCGGTACTGGATGGAAGAGTTCCACTTCGATGGTTTCCGTTGGGATGGGGTTACTTCCATTCTTTACCTGCACCATGGCCATGTTACCTTTGACAATCCGGTAAAATATTTCAGAGAGGGAGTAGATTGGGATGCGGTGATTTACCTGCAATTGGCCAATAAACTGATTCATGATTTTAACAGGCAGGCACTTTCCATTGCCGAAGAAGTCAGTGGAATGCCAGGTTTGTGCAGAAGGCATGAAGATGGGGGACTGGGCTTTGATTTCAGATTGGGGATGGGTATCCCTGATTTTTGGATCAAAACCTTAAAGCACAAATTAGATGAGCACTGGGACATGTTTGAGATGTGGCATGAGCTGAGCAATCGGCCTAAGAAGGAAAGAACCATTGCTTATGCCGAATCCCATGACCAGGCATTGGTCGGGGACAAGTCTATTGCATTTTGGCTAATGGATAAGGAAATGTACACAGGCATGAGCAAGCTTCAGTCAAGTTTGGTAGTGGACAGGGGAGTGGCCCTTCACAAAATGATCCGGCTGATTACCATCGCTTTGGGAGGGGAAGGCTATATGAATTTTATCGGGAATGAGTTTGGACATCCAGAATGGGTGGATTTTCCCAGAAAAGGCAATGATTGGAGTTATCAATATGCCAGAAGGCAATGGTCATTGGTGGATACAGAACACCTGCGTTATCATGACCTGAATGAATGGGACAAGGCCATGATCCAAATGGCCAAAGACCATTTACTTTTGGTTGCCCCCCATGCAGAACAGATATTCCTGGATGCAGACAAAAAGATATTGGTGTTTCAAAGGGCAGGTTTGCTCTTTATATTTAATTTCCATGTCTCTGAATCCATTTTTGGGTTTGAATTTGTGGTACCATCGCCCGGTGAATATCAAATTGTCCTGAATTCCGATAATAAAAATTTTGGTGGTTTTGAGCGGGTGTCGGAAGAATTTCTCTATCCCAGTGACAGGAAAAATAAAATCAAGATTTATCTGCCCAACAGAACTGCCTTGGTATTGAAAAAGAAGCCATAAAGAGAATGGGCCCTCAAAAGGGCCCATTATGCTACAATGACAATATCAACTAAACTAAAAGAGAAAAGCCTCACTCTCCGTATGAGCAGTGGGATCAACTCCCGTCATTGCAAATTATTACTATCTTATAACGACGGAAGTGATTTTGGGTTACTAAAAGCTTTTTAAATATTTGATTTTTATGATAGACGGACTTTGAGCCTGATGCATTCGTTTGCAAAGCTATGTTTGATAAGAAGATTTCCCCAAAATCAATCATTGTTTATAAACTGCTCTACTTCCGCATAAAACCATTCAGGTTCATCAAAGAATACAAAATGATAAGCGTTTTCGGCCACTAACAATTGGGCATTGGGGATGTCTTTGATCTGGTTTTCGTAACCATAGGTAACAGATGCTTTGGTGGCTCCAAAGTTCTTATAAGCTGCCCATGAACCAAAAACCAAAACCGGAGCAGTGATTTTTGACATTTCATTCCTGATATCTGTAAGGTACATTTCACCATATGCCTGACCGGTTACCTGAGGATTGGAAGCAATTCCCATTTCTACCACTTTTTCTCTTTTTTCCGGAGTAGCTATCATATTGGCCACGATCATTTCCTGCATGCCTCTGTAACCCGCCTCATCTTGGCTGGAGAACTGTGCATTCATGCTTTCGACAAGAGGTTTGGCTGTTTCAGGGCTTATCCCTGGCATTTGAAGAACAGGAAAATATGGCACCCCGTCAACAGAGATAATTTTGGAGAACAGCCCAGGGGCTTCAGCAGCTGCCCAAAGACCAATGAATCCTCCCATACTATGTCCCACGATGATAGGAGACAAAAGGCTGTTGGCTTGGGTATAGGCTATGACCTCATCTCTTATGGACTTCAGGTAATGTTCTCTTGGCAATAGGGATTTATTTCCAAATCCTTTGATGGTAATGAGATGCAATTCATATTGGTCTTGATACCGTTCTACAAACTCATCCCAAACTGAAGCAGAGCAAGACATGCCATGAATCAGGATAATGGCCTGTCCTTTACCGACTACCTGGGCACTGATTAGCTGGTCTTCACTTTGGGCCAATACTGTGGATGACCCAATGAATAAAATGGCGAAAATAATGCGAAGTGTTTTCATGATATTTTGCGTTTTGATTGGATCAAAATTGTAGTGAATCCCATTCTTAGAAAAAAAATATTGACAAGCCGTAAGATCTCCTCCATGAAAAGAATATACAGAACCTTTGAGCTAAAATAGCTTGATATTGGAGTTCCAATCCAATATTTTCCGGTTAACTTTCCTTAGATTGCCTTTGGTCATGGATTTTATACAGATGATCATTAATTTTTGCCAGATAAATTCGAATGACTTAATTCGAAAATAAAAAACCTATGATTTGGTGGACAATATTTACGATAGGGATTGTCTTTATGACATTGTACTTAGCAGGGGCATTTAAAAATGACAGCAAAAAAAATCTATAATGACGAAGCAGACTTCCAAAAATAGCCCTTTGTTTGTCCTGATGGAAAAACTCAGTGAGTGGAAAGTCCATCACTTTATTTTCTGGATAGCCTATTTTTTCTTTTGGGTTTTTGTGTATAGGGGGTTTTACACCGATGTCTTTTTATTGTATAAAGTCACTGGGGTTTATCTCATTGCACACGCTTTCATCTATTACTTCACACATTATTATCTCGCCTCCAGATTACTAAAGCATAAAAGTAGCTACATCCTGATTTTATGTTTTTTTCTCACCAGTTTTCTAGTAGCAATAGGCATGTATATTTTTTTGAAATGGGTTATTTCGATTGATTTGGAAAACTTATTCAGCGCTTCATCCCTTCAGGTAATTTTTGTGTTCACTACATCCAATATTTTTACTCCCGGAGTTCTATTGGCTATAAAAAGCTTTATGGAAAACAGGAAGTTTATCCGAAAAACAGAGTTACTGGAAAAACAAAGATTAGAAACGGAGTTACAATTTCTCAAATCTCAGGTCAATCCGCATTTTCTTTTCAATACCATCAATTCTATTTTTGTTCTGATCAAAATCGATCCTGATAAAGCTTCTGAAACATTGATCAAATTATCCAACCTGTTGCGTTCACAGCTCTATGAGTTTTCTGCAGATAAAATCAGTATAGAAAAAGAGTTGGAATACTTGGAGAATTACATTGAACTGGAAAAAATCAGGAAAGGCAACCGGCTTTCATTGACTTTCGAAAAGGAAGGAAGCTTGGAAGGGTTTGAAATAGCGCCTTTGATGCTGATTCCTTTTCTGGAGAACTGTTTCAAGCATTTGTCCACCCATACGGACCGCCCCAATGTGGTCAAGATCAAAATCAAAAGGAATACAGAAAGATTGGAAGCATCATTTTACAATACCAGCGAACCTGCTGCTGTCAATAAGCCCAATCAGACAGGTGGAATAGGACTGTCCAATATCAAGAGGAGGCTGGAATTGGTATATCCCAATCGATATTCCTTGGATATTTACAAAGGAGAGGAAGATTTTAGTGTAAATTTAAAGCTAATGCTGTCCTATGACTAAAATCAGAAGTATCATAGTGGAAGATGAACCCTTGGCCAGAGAAGGGCTGAAAAGTTATATCCATGCCATTGGGAATATTGAACTTTGCGGTATATGTGAAAATGCTTTGGAAGCCAATGACCTGTTGGCCAAAGAAAAGCCTGACCTCATGTTTCTGGATATACAAATGCCCAAAATCACCGGACTTGATTTTTTGAAAACATTGAAAAGTCCTCCTTTGGTGATCCTTACTACGGCTTTTCCCAATTATGCCCTTCAAGGTTTTGAACTTGACGTCGTAGATTACCTGGTAAAACCTTATCCTTTTGACCGTTTTTTAAAAGCGGTCAATAAGGCCAAAGAGATTTTGGAACTCAGACAGCAGAGTCCCGCGCCTTCAGAATCATCTCAAGAGTCAGATTATATTTTTATCAAAGTAGACAATGCTTTGAAAAGGATTAATTTTAATGAAGTGTATTTTATCGAAGGGATGGAAAATTATGTTTCCATCTTTACCAAAACAGAAAGGTTTATCACCTTGATGACCATGAAGCGATTGGAAGAAGTGCTTCCATCCAAGGATTTTTTAAGGGTTCATAAAACCTATATTGTGGCTAAAGATAAGGTTATGGGAATCATTGGAAATGAACTGGATATGGAAATCAGGAAGATCCCCATTTCTAGAAACAGGAGAAATGAGATCATTCATGACCTCACCAAGGGAAGCAGCATATAATCAGCCTGATCAAACCAATCCAGCGTAAATCAAGCCCGCTTCCACACCCCTTATTTCAGCCAAGCCTTTGAGCCTGCCGATGGCAGTATAGCCTGGGTTGATGATGGGTTTGGGAATATCATCCAACATCTGATGCCCATGGTCCGGGCGCATAGGAATAGAAAGGCCTCTGCTTTGCTGTACTTTCAGGATTTGATGGATAACCGCTTCCATGGGAACATCCCCTTCCAAGTGATTGTCTTCATAGAAGTTCCCTTCAGCATCTCTTGTAGTAGCCCTGAGGTGAATAAAGTGGATATGGTCACCAAAAGCTTTTACCATGGCCGGTAGGTCATTGTCCGCACGGACCCCATAAGAACCTGTACAGAAAGTAAAACCGTTATTTGGGCTGCTATTGTCAGCAATCATTCTCTGCATATCGGATGCCGTACTAACAACCCTCGGAAGCCCAAAAATATCAAACGGTGGATCATCCGGGTGAATGGCCATTTTTACCGCATACTTTTCCGCGATTGGAAGGATTTCATTCAAAAAAAGTTTCAGGTGATTGGCCAATTCCTGATGACCAATACCTTTATAGGTATCCAATGCCTGCTGAAATTCTTCCAAGGTATAGCCTTCCTCCGATCCAGGCAACCCCTTCAATATATTGTCCTGAACCCTTTTTATATCTTCTGCAGCAGCATTTTCAAAGAAATTTTTAGCCCTTTGTATTTCGTCCTCCTTATAATCTTTTTCTGCACCAGGTCTTTGTAGGATGAATAAGTCAAAAGCTACTACTTCCTTTTTCTCAAAGCGCAGGGCTTTGGCACCATTGGGCAGGGCCCAGGCCAATTCGGTACGGGTCCAATCCAAGATGGGCATAAAGTTGTAACAAATGATATGAATGCCCTCTGCTGCCAGGTTGACGATGGTTTGTTTGTAATTTTCAATATATTCCAAATAGCGCCCTGACCTGGTTTTGATATTTTCGTGTACAGGAACGGATTCCACCACAGACCAGGAAAGCCCCGCTGCTTCAATCATATCTTTCCTTTTTTTGATTTCTTCCCTTGACCATACGGCTCCATTGGGAATGTGGTGAAGGGCAGACACGATACCTGTGGCACCTGCCTGTCTGATATCGGATAAACTTACCGGGTCTTTGGGACCATACCAGCGCATGGTCTGCTCCATTTTGTATATCATAAGGTTGGGTTTAGTGAATTGGTGATTTGTTAATTAGTGATTAGTTGATTAGGGATTGCTTAATTGGTAGTAATTATGGTAGTGGTATCTTAAGACAATTAGTACTTGGTACTTTGTACATGGTACTTTGTACAACTTTTTTCAAACTCCCGAATACGCCGAAAAACCTCCATCTACGGCTACTACCGTTCCTGTTACAAATTTGGAAGCGTCTGAGCAAAGCCATTGTAGGGTACCCAATAAATCCTCGGGTTCGCCAAACCTTCTCATAGGTGTATGGCTAATGATTTGCTGGCCCCGTTGGGTAAGGTTGCCATCATTTTCGGTCAACAATGTTCGGTTTTGTTCCGTCAAAAAGAAGCCGGGTGCAAGGGCGTTTACCCTAAAACCAGGACCGTATTTTTGGTTTAATTCCACTGCCAACCATTTGGTCAGGTTGTCAATAGCAGCCTTTGCTGAGGCGTAACCGGCAACCCGGGTCATGGGCCTGCTGGCAGCCATGGAAGAGATGTTGATGATATTCCCAGCTTCTTTTGGCAACATCAAGGGGAGAAGGTGTTTGGTCGGGAGAAAGGTACCCATGTAGTTGAGCTCCATGACTTTTTTCATGGCCTCTGCAGATAAATCCTCGATGGTTTGGTGGGGGGTGACCACTGCCTCTGGCATATTTCCACCGGCCATATTGATGAGAATATCTATGTTTCCATAGCGTTTTTTAATTTGTTCAGCAGCGTTAATGACATGGTTTTCCATTGTTACATCTGCCAGAAAGCCGTCAGCTTTACCCCCTGAATTACGGATTTCTCCAACCAGCTTTTCGATTTTTGAGGCAGTCCTTCCAAGCACAATCACTTGGGCGCCTTCTTTGGACAGGTGTTTGGTTATGCTTTCACCCAATACCCCTGTGGCTCCGGTGAGTACTATTTTTTTATTTTTTACTGAAAATAACTTCATGATAGACTTGGAAATTGAAAGTAATCCTTGGCATTGTAGTAGCAGATATCTTGGATGATTTTACCCATCCATGCTTCATCCTGTGGGAGGATGCCCTTTTGCATGTCTTTACCAAACAAGTTACAAAGGATTCTGCGGAAATACTCATGTCGGGGGAATGAAAGAAAACTCCTGGAGTCGGTCAACATGCCTACAAATGTGGCAATGAGCCCCATATTGGAAAGGGTATTCATTTGGGCTTCCATGCCATCAATTTGATCCAAAAACCACCATCCAGAGCCAAATTGTATTTTGCCTCGGATGCTGCCATCATTGAAATTGCCGCACATGGTAGCAAAGACCTCATTGTCGTTAGGGTTAAGGTTGTATAGAACTGTTTTACTGAGTTGGTCCGTGCTATCCAATTCATTGAGGAAGGAGGAAAGGGCGGTAGCCTGGGCATAATCTCCTATGGAATCAAATCCGGTATCTGGACCTAATTGTTGGAACATGCGGCTATTGTTGTTACGCATGGCACCCAAATGAAATTGTTGGGTCCAACCTTTGGCATGATACATTTTGCACAACTCCAATAGGGTCCTGAATTTAAAATAATGAGTTTCTTCTTTATCCAAGAGTGCCCCTGAAGTAACTTTTTTGAAAAGGGTATTAATGTCATAGGGTGCATGGCTAAAGAAATAGAGCTGTTCCAACCCGTGATCTGATAACCTGCAGCCATTGTCATGAAAGTATGCTATTCTTTGTTTTAATGCCTGAAGAAGGTCATCAAAAGAGGCAATATTCACTTGGGAAACCGCAGATAATTGCTGGATATAATACCTGTAGGTGATAGGATTTTCCACAGCAAATGATTTGTCCGGCCTGAAAGCGGGGAATAAGCCAAACCGGGATGGATTTTTTGCATACTGCTGATGATGTTCCAACTGGTCTATGGGGTCATCTGTGGTGCATACCACTTCGACTTTCATTTTTCCCAAAAGCGCCCTTGTGCTAAAGTTAGGGCTATTGGTCAATTCCGAGGTAGCATTATAAACTTCTTGGGCGTTATTTCCATGGAGAAGTTCCTCTATCCCAAAATACCGCTTTAGCTCCAAATGAGTCCAATGGTACAATGGATTTCTGACGGTGTAAGGGACTGACTCTGCCCATTTCTGGAATTTTTCATGGTCCTCTGCCTCTCCGGTAATAAAATGCTCTTTTACACCTAGGGTGCGCATGGCTCTCCATTTGTAATGATCCCCGGCCAACCAGATTTTTGAGATGTTTTCAAACACCTTGTTGGAAGCAATTTGATCGGGAGACAGGTGATTATGGTAATCGATGATGGGAAGATCCTTTGCATAATCATGGTAGAGTATTTTGGAAAAATCTGTTTCCAAAAGGAAATCATCGTCTAAAAAGGTCATTTTGCTGGGTTTATTCATTTGCAACATAGGTCAATAGGATTATCAAGTCTAATTTTAAGGATTTATGTGCAGTATTTGAACCATTTTAGCACAATTAATTGTGGAATCGTTTTCGATAAAACATTTATCAAATTGTTTTTTGGCTAATCTGGTATTTTTATAATTATCTTTCATTCTAGAATAAAATCAAGTAAGGCTTTTACGGTTTGCGGGTATAATGACAAAAATAAATATCAAATATTTGGCGGAGAAACTCAATATGGCGCCTTCCACGGTTTCAAGGGCTTTGAATGACAGTTATGAGATCAGTCAAAAAACCAAAGATAAGGTGTTGGCATTGGCCAAAGAACTCAACTATCAGCCAAATCCCTATGCCCGAAGTTTGAGGGCCCATAAAAGCAAGACTATTGGGGTCATTATTCCCGAAAGGATCAATAATTTTTTTGCACAGGTAATAGACGGGATTGAAGAGATTACCCAACAACACGGATACCATCTTTTGGTCTATAATTCCCATGAGGATGTGATACAGGAAAAGAAAATCATATCCTACTTATTGGGTGGGAGAGTAGATGCCATTGTGATGTCTGTTTCAAGCCAGACAAGCAGCACCGAGCATTTGGAACAAGTACAGAAGCAGGGGATTCCGATCATTTTCTTTGATCGGATTGCTCAGGACCTGCCGACAACCAAGTTTATCACCAATGATTACCAAAGCGGTTTTGATGCTACCAAGAAATTGATTGAGAGTGGTTGTAAGAAAATCTTTTTTTTACTTCTTTCTAAAGAAATCACAATTGGGAAGGAGCGCTTAAGAGGTTACCTGGACGCCGTAAAAGCTTTTGGATTGCCTTTTGAGGAAAATTGGGTGATCCAATGCACGCAAGAGGAAAAGAAGAATATTGAATTGTTCAAATCTTTCCTTTATCCTATAGGGCGACCTGATGGCATTCTTTCCTCGGTGGAAAAATTGGCATTGAATGCCTACCATGCCATCCAACAAAGCAAATTGAAGATTCCGGAAGACATTAAATTGATCACCTTTTCCAATATGAAAATAGCGGATCTGTTGAATCCCCCACTTTCTACCATATCCCAACCTGCGCAGGAAATCGGTCGGGAATGTGCCAAACTTTTGATGAAGAATCTGACAAAAGCTAATGCTGTTCCCATTGAAGATCAGATCATCACCATTCCCTCAGTGATCCATCTGAGGAAGTCATCCCAAATGGTCTAAATAGGTCTTTTTTTAAATGAAAAAAACTGCCCTTAGGACAGTTTTTTGTAATTAACGGTTTTGGATATTTCATTTTAAAGCTTGGGCTCCCATCCTTTCTCATATTCTCTGGACCAAAGCTCCATACCTTTTCGGTTATAGATATGGCCATTGGCAGGGTTACAATCAAAGTTTTCCCCGATTCTATAAGAAATATTGGCCAGATGACAGAGCAAAGTGGATACTGCACCTTCTTCAATGGTGGAATTTTGTTTCTGCTTCCCTCGGATTGCCTCAAAGAAATTGACCACATGGTCTGTGGTGTTATCGCCCCCACCACCTAAGTTGGTACTGCCTTCTTCTCCTCTTGATTTAACTTCACGGATCATTTTTCCTCCTTTGTCAAAAAGCCTATAAAGGCCTCTATTGACAAAAACAGAACCTTCTGTACCATATATGATGGTACCCCTATCAGCCCCATAAGTCAAATAACCATTGCGGCTTTGTCCATCCCAAACGATGGTTTTATCATCGTCAAACTTGAAAGTGGCATACATGGTATCGTACATGTCCCAGCCATCATCCAAAAAATGGTATTTTCCAGCATCTACCCCTACATGGTTAGGAAATTCTACCTGAAGCGCCCATCTGGCCACATCCAGTTCATGGGTGGCATTGTTGCCTGTTTCTGCTGTTCCATAGTCCCATCCATACCAGTGCCAATTGTAGTCCCAGGTATCATGGGTATATTTTCTTCTTGGAGCAGGGCCTTGGAATAATTCCCAGTCCAATCCTACGGGAGGGGCTTGCTCCACTTGGTTGGGAACCCGTCCTCTGTTATTGGCATAAAAAGCCACCGCTCGGTAGGGCTTCCCTATGGCACCATCATGGATTTCTTTGATGATTTCAATGGTATGGTAAGAGGATCTTTGCTGGTTTCCCATTTGGATCACCTTATTGTACTTGTTTTTGAATTCCACCAACAATTCCCCTTCCCTGGGATTATGGCTGCAAGGTTTTTCTACATACACATGTTTTCCTGCAGCTACAGCCATCCATGTTCCCGGTGCATGCCAATGGTCTGGAGTAGCATTGATCAATACATCGATCTCCTTGTTTTCGATGACCTTTATGATGCTGTTTTCCAACAGGGGACTGTAATCTATGTGTTTAGAGAAATTGGCAGCAGCTTTGGTACGATGAGATTCCATCACATCGCAAAGGGTATGCAAATGCACATTACTTTCTTTTCTAGCGATAGGGTCATAAAATGCACCCAACCGTCTTCCAAGTCCTGCAATGGCAACATTCATCCGCTCATTGGCACCGACAATATTGCTATAACTTTTGGCAGAAAAGCCCAGTGCACCCAAAGAAGAGAGCCCTACTGTAGCTAAGGTGGATTTTTTCAAAAACTCCCTTCGATTGTTCATTTCTTTGTCCATTTGGTTAAGGGTTTTATTGTAATGTCTTGATTTTTATGTTCTTGAAATGTACTTCATCTCCATGGTCCTGCAGTAAAATATACCCTTCGGCTGCCTCTCCAAAATTCTCCCAGATATGGTATTTACTTTTTGCTACCAATTCCCTGTAAGCTTCAGAACCCCTAACGTATTCTACTACTTTAAGCCCATTAAGGTAATGTTCCACCCTGTTGTCCGGATAAACAACCAATCTTCCTTTATTCCACTCCCCGGGTCCCTTGATAAACCTTGGGTTTTTATCAGCTTTGATCAGGTCATACAAAGAGGCCAGCGTTCTATTACCTTCACGGCCCATTTTGGCATCTGGATGGCGCTCATCGTCAAGGATCTGATATTCCAAGCCAATGGCTGAACCCACATTTCCTTCACTCAAGGTAACAAAATATTTAACACCGGAATTGGCTCCTTCTGTAAATTTGAAATCAAAGGCCAAATCAAAGGCACTGAATTTCTCTGTAGTGACGATATCCCCATAGCTCATGGACTCGCTGCCATCAGAAGCTTTGATGGTAAGGATGCCATCCTGAACAAACCATCCCTCAGAGGGGAATTCCTCCTTGTAAGCAGCCTTCCAACCTGTAGTATTTTCTCCATTGAAAAGTAACCTCCATCCATTGGATTTTTCTAGTTCAGTCAACTCATTTAGGCCGGTACTGACCACGAAAACATCCCCAGTAAAGGGTTTAGGTTGCAGGTAATCTGTCTGAATGCGGATATTTCTAAAATAAGTTTTGTTTCCTTCATCTTCTGCACTTCTGATGCTATGGACCTGAAGTCCAATATGCCCTTTGCTGTCCATGTCATCGACTACATAGGCTACTTCCTGTCCATTGATCCAAGACTTGATTTCATTGCCTATGGCTTCAATGCGGTAATGGTTCCATTCACCCATTTTAAAAGCAGCTTTGGCCGCTGGATTAAGGTCCAAAGGATACAACCAACCCCTTCTTTGTTCATCATATAAGCCACCGGACCAAGCCCTTGGGGTGGGGTCGGCTTCTATCTGATAACCATATACCAACCCTTGTCCATCTCTGGCTGTTGGATCAAACTGTCCCCTTGCCATTACCCCTGAGTTGCTGCTCAGGTCTTCAATCTTCAATTCCAATTCCAAGATAAAGTCGGAATAATCCATCTCTGTAATCAAAAAGGTATTTGGTGTATTGGCCACAGCATAGCCTACAATCTCACCATTTTTAACTTCAAATTCGGCCTTTCCGCCTACTGCTTTCCATCCATCCAAGTTTTCACCGTTAAACAAACTGGTCCAGTTTTCTTCTTGCTTATCCTCTGTATTATTTTGACAGGAGAGCAGCACTACAAGAAGACTCAGTATAAAATAACCGAAATATTGTGGTTTCATTTTTTGGGTTTTTAAGAGTTAATCAATTTCCAATGTGTTGAAATTCTTTAATTCATCCAAAATTTCTAGTTAGTAAAGCCATTTCTTACGAAATCGATTTCGGTTTTAGGCCATTTTAAAGATTTAATTTTTTAAATTGGAACCTATCTTTCCTACTATCCTCAATCCCTTGACCAAAAGAACATTATCCCAAAACATGATGTATTTCAATTGTCCCAAAAACTACAAAAAGGCTACCGCATATAAAGTATTGAAGTCCATTTTGTTATCGGGTCTTATAGCCTTTGTTTTTTTAACTAACACTTTGGCTCAGGAAACCATGGTTTACAAAAGACATTACCTTTCAGGAAAAGATGCTGCTACTGCTGTAGAATGGGATTTCATGGTTGATGATGGACGAAGGGCAGGAGAGTGGTCCAGAATTCCTGTGCCCTCTAATTGGGAACTGCATGGTTTTGGAACTTATAATTATGGACATGACCATAGAAATCCCGATAGGATTTTGGGAAAGGAAAAGGGTTTTTATAAACTCGACTTCGATGTACCTGAGTCTTGGAATGGGCAACATATCCGATTGGTCTTTGAAGGGGCCATGACGGATACTGAAGTAAAGGTAAATGGGAAAGTTGCAGGAGAGGTTTTCCAAGGAGGTTTTTACAGGTTCAGTCATGACATTACACCGCTCTTGAATTTTGGTCAAGAAAACATCTTGGAAGTGGAAGTGGCCAAGCATTCTGCAAATGCCTCGGTCAATCGGGCAGAAAGGGAAGCAGATTATTGGATTTTTGGAGGGATTTACCGCCCGGTATATTTGGAGATATTGCCCCAGCTTCATTTTCAGCGTGTGGCAATAAACCCGCAAGCCAATGGGGAATTTGAGGCTTTGGTGTTATTAAATAAAAGTCTGAAAGAAGGACTGTTGGAGGTGGAACTATTTGAATTAGGAGATAAAAAATCACTGGGCAAAATCAATACGCCATTTACAGGAGAAGAAATCCAAATTGACGGGGTGTTTGAAGGGATTCAATCCTGGAATCCTGAATCACCTAAGATGTATGAAGCAGTATTCAGTTTAAAAGAAAAGGGAAAAACTGTTTTTGAGAAATCTGAAAAGATTGGTTTCAGGACAGTAGAACTTCGGGAACAGGATGGAATATATGTGAATGGTAAGCGGGTAATTTTTAAAGGAGTAAATAGGCATTCTTTTTATCCCAGTTCGGGAAGAGCCCTATCAGATGCCAATCATTTAGAGGATATTCAGTTGATGAAGGAGATGAATATGAATGCTGTCCGCATGTCCCATTATCCTCCAGATGAAAGATTTTTGGATTTATGTGACTCCTTGGGGCTTTTTGTATTAAATGAGGTGGCTGGTTGGCAACAGGGATATGATACTGAGATAGGTCCGAAGGTGATTAAGGCGACTGTATGGAAAGATGCCAACCATCCTGCTGTCATCATTTGGGACCATGGCAATGAAGGCGGTTGGGATTTTGAGAATGAAAAGTGGTTTCACCAATATGACATTCAAAAGCGCCCGGTAATTTATCCTTGGCTTATTCGAAATGGGGTAGATACCCATCATTACTTTCAATACAATGCAGGTGTACAAAGGTTGACCCATGGCATAACTCCTTTTTTCCCTACTGAATTTATGCATGGACTATACGATGGTGGGCACGGTGCAGGACTGGAGGATCATTGGCGGGATTTTATGCGTAGTCCTGTGGCTGCAGGTGGCTTTCTTTGGGTATTTGCTGATGAAGCTGTAGTCAGAACCGATAGGGATGGGGAATTGGATGCCGATGGCAACCATGCTCCGGATGGAATTTTAGGTCCATACAAAGAAAAAGAGGGAAGTTTTTATACCATCAAAAATATTTGGTCTCCCATTCAGATTGCTCCTTTTGTGATGAACAGGCATTTTGATGGAAATTTATGGATAGAAAATCATTACCTCTATTCCTCTTTGGCAGGCTGCAGATTAGAATGGAGCTTGCATAAGCTGGAAGGTTTTGACAAGGAAATAAATCTGGACGAAGGAAAATTGTATTTACCGGATATTGGATTGGGAGAAAGGAAAAGAGTTAAAATTCCCCTTTCGACGGAATTTGAGGAAGCTGATTTTTTGAGAGTGGCTGCATATGATTGGAACGGAATGGAGCTTTATACCTGGTCCTGGGCTATCTCCGGTATCAGTGAGTTTGCTGACCATTTGTCTGCCTCCTCATTTGATATGTACGGTTTAACTGAAGTTGAGGAGGAAGATGGGCTTTTGAAGGTAAAGGCAGGGGAGATGTATTTTGAGTTTTCCTTGAATGACGGTCAATTGAAGCTTGTGCAGAAAAATGATAAGGATATTGCCTTCAAGGATGGTCCAATCGCAGTTGGGGTCAATTCTGAGGTGGATGGGGTAAATTGGGAGACAGACCCTGATGGCAGTATCATTATTCAAAGCAGCTATTCTTCCTATCCTAAAATAAGTACCTGGAGGGTATTGCCTGATGGCAGCTTGGAATTGGAAGCGGATGGGCCATTATTGAACGGCCAGATGATAAGCTATTTAGGATTGTCTTTTTCCTATCCTGAAGACAAAGTAAAGGGGGTTAAATGGATTGGAAATGGTCCATACAGGGTATGGAAAAACCGTGAAAAAGGAGTAGAATTTGGGATATGGGAGAAGGCTTACAACAATACCATCACGGGATACAGCTATGATAATTTGATTTATCCTGAATTCAAGGGTTATCATGCCAATTTATACGCCCTTCAGTTGCTGACCGAAGAAGGGATCATTCAAATTGTATCTGAAAGTCCGGGCATGTATTTCAAGTTATATAACCCTGAAAATTCACCGCATGCTACACCAGGTGTTACCCCTGAAATGCCTGCAGGTGATCTCAATTTTCTTCATCAGATCAGCCCCATTGGAAATAAGTTTGCCGGTCCTGAAACCATGGGGCCAAGTGGGAATAAAATCAGGGCTGTGAGTCATGGAGGAGATCAAGCTTATGGAATCAAATTGAGGATTACTTTCGAAGATCTATAACCTAAATAACCTAGCATAAACAGATTACTATGAAAAACTTAGGTATTGGCCTATTGCTTGCATGTTGCTTCAACTTCTTGACAAATGCCCAAGAATTAAATACCAATCCCATTCTCAGTCCTTGGGCCGAAAAAGTGGATACTAACAATCCACTTCCCGAATACCCAAGACCTCAAATGGTCAGGGATAATTGGAGTAATTTGAATGGATCTTGGGATTATGCCATTTTGGAGAAAGGCACTGCCTTACCCTCTGAATTTCAGGGGAAAATTACTGTTCCCTATCCTGTGGAATCCTACCTTTCTGGTGTGATGAAACCCGTAGGGGCCAGCAAGGAGTTATGGTATCGAAAGTCAGTTCAAGTCAGCACTAGCCAAAGGAGAGGAAAGGTACTGTTGCACTTTGGCGCCGTAGATTGGGAAGCGGAAGTATTTGTCAATGGAAAATCTGCCGGTAAGCATCAAGGAGGCTACGACCCTTTCACCTTTGATATTACCGACTATTTGAATAGAAGTCAACAACAAGAGATTGTGGTCAGGGTTTGGGATCCGACAGATGAAGGACCTCAACCCAGGGGCAAGCAGGTCAATAGGCCCCGGGGGATTTGGTATACACCGGTTACAGGAATTTGGCAAACCGTTTGGCTGGAGTTTGTACCGGAAACCCATATTTCGGCTTTAAAGGTAAGCCCTGATTGGGACAATGGAGCATTTGTTATCCAAGCGGATTTGAATACAGTTCAAGAGAACCTGAAGTGGCTGGTTCAGGCCTTTGATGGGGAAAAATTGGTAGGACAGGGAGAGGCTGGAACAGGTCAAGCCATCACGGTACAAATCACAGATCCCAAATCCTGGTCTCCTGATGATCCCCACCTGTATGATTTTCAGGTCAAGTTGATGCGAGGAAATAGGGTAGTGGACGAGGTGAAATCCTATGGGGCTTTAAGGAAAATTGAGGTCACTTATGATGAAAACGGCATGCAATGGATGGCTCTAAATGGTAAAGCATTGTTTCAATATGGCCCCTTGGATCAGGGTTGGTGGCCTGATGGTCTCTACACTGCGCCAACGAACGAGGCTTTGTTATTTGATATTGAGAAAACCAAGGAATTGGGTTTTAATATGATCCGAAAGCATGTGAAAGTGGAGCCTGCCAGGTGGTATTACCACTGCGACCGCTTGGGCATGTTGGTTTGGCAGGATATGCCCAGTGGAGATATGGGCAATGTATGGGAATCAAAACCGGGAATTTACAGAAAGGGCTTGGACAGGGAAAGGACACCTGAATCAGAAGCCATATTCACCAGAGAATGGAAGGCCATCATTGATGCTTTCCACCATTTTCCTTCCATTGTGGTTTGGGTTCCTTTTAACGAGGCTTGGGGGCAGTTCAAAACCAAGGAAATCACTGAATGGACTCAGGCTTATGACCCCAGTCGATTGGTCAATTCCGCATCTGGAGGAAACTTTGAGCTGGAAGGCAATAAACTGGTCGGAGATATATTTGATGTGCACAATTACCCCGATCCGGTGATGCCATCCCCTGATTTGTTTGGAAAAGTAAACATTCTTGTTCTCGGTGAATACGGAGGCTTGGGATTACCTGTAGAAGGCCACACCTGGCAGGAAAAAGACAATTGGGGCTATCAGAGTTTTAAAAATCAAGAGGAATTATGGATCCGGTATCAAAAGCTTATTGCTGATCTAAAATACCTCATGCCTAAGGGTTTGGCGGCTGCCGTTTATACCCAAACCACTGATGTGGAAGTTGAGGTCAATGGCTTAATGACTTACGATAGGAAGGTGATTAAATTCCCTATAGAAGCCATGCGGAAGTTGCATAAAGAGTTGTATAAGTAAAGTAGAAGATTTTGAGTGGGATGATAGGTTGTTGTAAGGACCAGGAATGATTGTGATTTCAGTTGGGTTAAAAAATCTTTTTCCATTTTAAAAAGCGCCGATCAAATCGTGTCTTTTTTTTGCGTTTTCTCAATAAATTGTTGAAATTTCTTATTCAACCTTAACCTCTCACACTATGAAAAAATTACTTCTTATTCCTGCATTGGCTTTGACTGTCTTTCTCTTTTTACAGGCCACATCCAAGGAGGCCATAGAAACCACAATTATAGCCGTGGAATTTGACAATGAAATACCGGCTCATGTAAAAGCTGTCATAGACCAAAAATGTTATGGTTGCCATAATGCAGAGTCCAAAAATGAAAAAGGGAAAAAGAAGTTGGATTGGGATGATTTTGAATCTTCCAGAAGGGCCAAGCAGTTGGCAACCATGGCAAAAATCAATGAGACCTTAATCGAGGGAGAAATGCCTCCTGCGAAATTTCTGGAAAGCAAACCGGAAGGAAAGCTGAGTCCAGAAGAATTACAGACCTTATTGGATTGGAGTGCAGGTAAAAAGAGGGCACCAAAACAATGAAGTGGGGGACCTATCTTTTAGGCCTATTGGTTTTGCTTTTTTTAGGCCTTCAACTTGCACCCAATGAGCTTCCTGAAGTGCATATTTATAATTCAGGGGATTTAATCCAGTCGGGGTTGGTCAATGAAGATGTAGCGGCCTTGTTGAAAACTGCCTGTTATGATTGTCACAGCAATGAAACCAAGTATCCTTGGTACGCCAAAGTTGCCCCCAGTTCCTGGTTGGTAGCCAAAGATGTCCGGGAAGGAAGAGAAGCTTTGAATTTTTCCCGTTGGGAGGAACTGGACCTGATGCAGCAATTGGGCAAATTAGATGACGTAGCCATTGAGGTTGACGAAGGCCGGATGCCCATGGACATCTATGTGAAGATGCATCGGGAGGCAAAGTTAACTGATGCGCAGCGGGAATTGATTGTGGCATGGGCAGAGGATACTATGGATCGATTGGTGGAGGATTCTGAAGCCTATGAAGAGGAACAAGATTAATAAAAACCTTATCGTTATGAAAAAACTCCAAAGAAGATAAGTCAAATTGACCCAAAATTTCAAAAGTAATCATTGCTACCCTTATGCGTGCTATTTTATTCCTGCTACTCTTTTTTACTTTCACTTCCAATGCTCAAACAGTCTGTTTACCGGAGAGCAAAGAAAGATTGGAGGAAATCTTGTCTGAATTTTCACAGAAGGATTTCTCCGGAAATTCTTTAAATGCGCTTAATGTAGAAATCGGACAATGGTTTTTGGGCACGCCCTACGTTGAAAAAACCCTGGAAATCCCTGGTGAGGAAAAGTTGGTGATCAATCTACATGGCCTTGATTGTACTACTTATTTGGAAACGGTAGTTACTCTCAGCAGATTGGCAAAGAAAGGTAATTTAACATTTGAAGCTTATGAAGCTGAACTGACAAAGGTAAGGTACCGAAATTCCGTCAATACAGGTTACCCTTCCCGTTTACACTACTTTTCAGATTGGATGTTTGAAAATGAGAAAAAAGGTATCATTACAGATATTACTGCCAACATTGGAGGGAAGCCTTATCCAAACAAACCTACTTTTATGTCTAGCAATCCACAATTTTATCCTCCCTTGAGCAATCCGGATTTTGTAGATCAGATTAAAAAAACGGAAAAGACCATTGCTGGAAGAACTTATTCCTACATACCAAAAGAAGAAATACGTGAGAGGGAACATTTGATTCAGGCTGGAGATTTAATTGCTATAACGGCAGCAATGAATAACCTTGATATGGTGCATGTAGGTTTTGCGATAGAAAAAAATGGCAGGATTCATTTATTGCATGCAAGTTCTGGAACCATGCAGGTTGAGGTTTCGGAAAAGCCTTTGAGCGATTATTTGGCCTCCTTTAAATCGCAATCCGGGATTATGGTGGGTAGGCTGAGATAAAGGGGTCAATTAAGGTGGATTTCAGGACCGAACGTTAAGAAAATGTCCAGGGGAGCCCCGAAAGCTTTGGGGTAGTGAGGTGCCAGGATGCAGGGGAGGATTAATAAGAGCCCAGGCAAAAGGAAAAAGGAAAAAGGGTTTTATTTTCAGGTAAGGATATTTTTGAATTTTTTGGTTTTTGCATATGTTCATTTTCTAATAAATAACCTAACCTAATTAATTTATGGCGAATACAAAAATTACCGTGAATCCCAACGGTTCATTGAAGATCGAAGGGGATTTTGAAATTGTTGACAATCAAGGCAATGCTTATGGACTTCAGGGAAGAACTACCCTGGGCCTTTGCCGCTGCGGACAATCTAATAATAAGCCTTTCTGTGACGGTTCCCACAGGGGAAAATTTGAACATGAGCCTGTAGCTTTTGATTTACCCCCTAGAAAAGTTTAAAAATGAAAATGACCAGAGCGGTATTATTTGATGGTATTACCGCTCTGGGCTTTGATTATTGTATTTTTTTTAACCAACCAGAAAGGCTTCTGGCTCTCTTCCTTTCTGTTGGGCAAATACAGGGAATTTTGCGGCAAATTATCTTTGGTTAAGTGATTAATCCAAAAAGCCTTCCTGTTTATACGCCGGATTAGGGTATTTATAAAAACCTTCACCGGATTTTTCTCCCAATTTCCCCGCATCTATATAAGATTTCAATAAAGCGGCAAATCTTTGCGAAGCATTATCAGGTAAATTTTTGGTCACATGCCAAGCAGTATCCAAGCCAATGGAATCTAGTATACCAAATGGCCCCATATGCATATGGAAGTTGACCATCCATGACTTGTCAATATCTTCTATAGATCCAACTTCCCCTGTTAATAATTTTCCCGCTGCACCGATAAAGGCCATTAACATGCTATTAAAAAGATACCCGTGGTTTTCCTTCTTAACCAAAACGGGAACCTGTTCCAGTTTTCTTCCAAATGCCATCAATAAGGGGACAAGCTGAGGATCTGTTCCCGGGTGTGGCATGATGTCCACTACCTTTGAATAAAAAACATCATGGAAGTGAAGCGCACAGAATTTTTCCGGTCTACCGGAGATTTCTGCAAACATGGAAGGCAGCATGAAAGAGGTATTGGTAGTAAAAATGGTTTTTTCAGGGGCAATTTTGCCAAATTGCTCCCAAACCGCATTTTTTATTTCCACATCTTCGGTGACACTTTCATTGATCAGATCGGCATCCCAGATGGCCACGTTGGGATTATCCGTAAAAGTAATTGCTGCAATGGCATTTCTACCTGCTGTATCATCCATGCCACTCCCTTTTGCCAAATGCTGCACTATTTTTACCATTAATTTTTGGGAAGTTTCCAAAGCTTTGGGGCTGATGTCAAAAATGGCCACCTGATAGCCTGAAAGGGCTGCTTGGAGGGCTACACGGGTGCCCAAGGTGCCAGCTCCTAAAATGCATACTCTCTTGATTTTCATTCGTTCAAATTTTATGGGTTTGTATACTTTTCATGGCTGTATTTCCACAGGCTTTGACCACATGGATCAGGGCTGCAAACCTTGGATCCTGTGCAAATCCCAAAGAATAACGCTTATAAATCTGTTGGGCAATGACACCCACTTTAAAAACTCCAAAAACATAATAAAACAACATGTTGCTCAAATCCAAATTGCTGTTTTGAGCATAATAATCGATCACTTGGGCCCGAGTCATGTTACCTTTTTGATAAGTCAGGTTAAACATTTTCAAAATGTCAGGGTCATTATCCTCCGCCCAATATGCCAAACTTGTCCCCAAATCCATCAAGGGATCTCCCACTGTGGCCATTTCCCAATCCAGGACGGCCTTGATTTCAGGATTATCAGGACCAACAAGTACCAAGTTATCATACTTGTAATCATTATGGATAAATGCAACATTTTCCTTTTCAGGCAGGTTACTTTTCAACCAAGTTGAGGCAGCTTCCATAGCTGGTAATTCATCGGTCTTGGCATTGAAATATCGCTCAGACCAACCCATCACCTGTCTTTCTACATAACCTTGCGGTTTTCCCAAAACTAAAAGACCTGAGGCCTCTATCTCCAATTGATGCAAGGCCAATAAACCATCCAAAGTATGCCTGCTTAATTTAGCAAAGAATTCTGAATTCAGGTCCATGCCCCCTGGGATTTTATTTCTCAAAATCAGGCCATTTACTTTTTCCATTATGAAAAACGGAGCTCCTATTACACTATCATTTTCGCAGACTAAAATGGGCTTGGGAATCTTGGAATAACCTGCTTTTTCCAAAGCCTGCAAGATCCTAAATTCTCTAATCATGTCGTGGGCCTTGCTTATTTTCAAACCCAAGGGCGGCCGTCTAAGTACAAATTCTCCTGCAGGAGAATGGATCAGATAGGTGAGGTTGGAATAACCGCCCTTAAATTGGGTAATTACTGTTGAACTTGGGTCAAAATGAAGTTCCGTTTCCAGATAGGGCAGGAGACCTTCCAGACCTTTGGGTTCTTTATTGATCATTTCGTAGCATATTGTTTAAGTACCCTTTTTGCCAAAACAGTTTTGTGGACCTCATCCGGCCCATCATAAATCCTGGCACCTCTTTCATGCCGGTACCAAAAAGAGAGCAAGGTATCGTCAGTGATGCCTAGGGCCCCATGAACCTGTATGGCACGGTCTAAGGTTTTCATCAGTACATCAGAAACAAAAAACTTGATTGTGGATATGTCTTCCTTAGCTGCTTTGGCACCTTCCTCGTCGATTTTTTTTGCGGTGGCCAGCACCATTAATCTGGAGGCTTTCACGCTTGCCACTGATTCAGCAATCCAGTTTTGGATGGTTTGTTGTTGGGACAAGGGCCTTCCTGGATCTAACATTCTGGTCAATGCTCTTTTGCACATCAATTCAATTGCACGCTCACAAATACCAATCCAGCGCATGCAATGGTGAATCCTCCCCGGTCCAAGTCTTTCCTGAGCCAAAGCAAAGCCTTGACCCGATTCTCCGATCAGGTTGCTGGCAGGTACCCTGCAGTCCACAAATTTCACCTCTGCATGGGACATGTAGTCTTCTCCAACATCTCCCATGATAGGAATATTCCGGACAAACTGATATCCGGGATTGTCCAAGGGTACCAAAATCATACTGGCCCTTTGGTATGGATTGGGATGCTCTGGGTCAGTTACTGCCATGACAATGGTAAAAGCTGCTCCATCTGCAGAGGAGGTAAACCACTTATGGCCATTAATGATATATTCGTCACCCACTCTTACCGCCGTGGTCGATAGGTGCACAGGATTGCTGCCGGCATTTTCAGGTTCTGTCATCGCAAAACAGCTCCTGATTTCTCCTTTTTGAAGGGGTGAGAGGTACTTTTCTTTTAGCTCCTCACTGGCGAATTGGTGCATGAGTTCCATATTGCCGATATCCGGGGCCTGGCAGTTGAAAACATAATGCCCTAATGGGCTTTTTCCGAGAATCTCGGAAATTCTTCCAAATTCCTGCAAGCTCAGACCCATTCCTCCTTCAGACCGGGATAAATGTGGGGCAAAAAGACCTTCTTTTTTTGCTTTTTCCCGGAGGGCTTTCAATTTGGGTAAGGCCCCTTTGAAACTGCCATAGATGGCCTCCATTTCCAAAGGGTAAATGTCCTTGATTACAAATTCCTCATAGCGACTGAGTAGTTGCCTGAAGTCGGTATTGCTTTTATCTTCATTGAGCTCCATTTCTGTCTTTTTAAATCGTAAACCCTCCATCGGCTGTCAGTACTGCCCCCGTGGTATAAGAAGATGCCGGTGAGGCCAAGTATAGGGCAGCAGCTCCTATTTCTTCACTGGTACCCACCCGCTTGATTGGTAAAGCTTTCATCATATGGGCCATGATTTTATCATTGCTCCAAAGGGCTTCAGAGAATTTGGTTTTAATCAATCCAGGGCAAATGGCATTTACCCTAATTTTATGGTCTCCCCATTCCTTGGCAAAAACTTTGGTCATGGAAATCAATGCTGCTTTGCTGACAGAATAAATTCCCAAACCAGGTTCGGGGGATATTCCTCCTATGGATGAAATGTTGATCACAGAGGCGTTGGAAGATTCCCTCAGATAGGGAAAGCACAAGTTCATCAAGTGAAATGGTGCTTTAACATTGACATCCATAATTTTGTCATAGGCTTCTAAAGTGGTATCGTGCACAGGGCCGAAAACCGGATTGGAGGCTGCATTATTCACCAATACATCTATGGTTCCGTATGTTTCTATGGTTTTGGATACCAAAGCATCCAACTCTTCCATTTTCCCTACATTGCAGGCGATTCCTGTGACTTCATATCCCTTGGACCTCAATTGGTTGGCCATTTCGTCCAGGCTTTCCTGTTTTCTGCTGCTGATCACTACCTTGGCTCCAGCAGCTGCAAATACTTCGGCAATGGCAAATCCAATGCCTTTACTGGCACCGGTAATCAGGGCTACTTTGCCCATTAAAGAAAATAAAGTTGAAAGGTCCATTCTTGTTGATTTAGGGTTTGTGTTCCTTAACAAGAATAAGGATTTTGGCGCTTAATGGCAATGGATTGCTGGAAAAATGTTATGCATACCGAGTATTTTTTTCTATCTTCCGATTCTTAATGCTAAAAATATATTGCACAAATATGAAACAAGTAGTTTTTTACCAAACAGGGTTGCCAGAGGATGTATTGAAAATTGAAGACGTAGATATGCCTGAACCACGAGCCCACGAAGTAAGGATCAAAGTAACGGCCAGAAATATCAATCCTTCAGACATTATGTTCGTCAGAGGCATGTATGGAATAACTCCGAAATTGCCCAGTTCTGCCGGTTTTGAGGCGGTTGGTATAGTAGATAAAAGCGACGAAAAAGGGACTGTTCCTGTAGGGACCAAAGTAATTTTCACAGCCATCGGTACCTGGAAGGAGTATGTCTGTGTTCCTGCCCATTTGGTAATTCCCAGTCCTCAAGGTATGTCGGATGAAGTGGCATGTCAGGCTTTTGTGAATCCGCTTACCGCTTACGGCATGTTAGAAAGCAGTGGATTGAAAGAAGGGCAGTGGGTATTGGTCACCGCAGGGGCATCTGCTTATGGGAAATTGGTCATACAAATGGCCAAGCAAAAGGGGATTAAAGTAGCCTGTACGGTAAGAAGAGATGAACAAAAGGAAATCCTGGAAAAATTAGGCGCTGAACTGGTGATCAATACTGAAAAGGAAAAGCTTCAAAAAGTGATCATGGAAAGAACAGGGGAAGGCGTTGATGTGGTTTTTGATGCTGTGGGAGGGGTGCTCGGGGCAAGGGCCTTGGCAAGTTTGAAAGCTGGAGGCAGGATGATGGTTTTTGGTTTGCTCAGTTTGGAAAATATTCCGCTGAATTCAGGACTCTTGATCTTCAAAGACTTGAAAGTGGAAGGATTTTGGTTGACAACTTGGATGAACAGCCTTAGTCCTGAAGCGACCCAAACAGCATTTAAAACCGTATTTACTCACCTGCTTTCCCAAAAAGTAAAAGTAGATGTAGACGCAGTTTATCCATTGGAGCAGTTTAAAGAAGCCTTGGCAGCATATGAGAAGGAGGGAAGAAATGGTAAAATCATCCTGACATCTTAAGGTATTCATCCAATAGACTATGCACTTCCATTACATGATAAAACACCTCTTATGCCTGATTATTGGCCTTTGGTTTTTGAGCCCGGTCTATGCCCAGGAAAAGCCCCGAAAAGTGGTCTTTATCCTCTTGGATGGGATTTCTTACGATGTAATTCAACAGGTGGAAACCCCAAATATTGATAAAATCGCAGCTGCTGCTGGATTTTCTAAGGCCTATGTAGGAGGGGAAAGAGGAGCTTATTCCGAATCCCCCACCATTTCAGCAGTGGGCTACAACAGTCTGTTGACAGGTACTTGGGTCAATAAACACAATGTATACGGCAATGATATCCGAAGACCTAATTATCATTATTGGACGGTTTTCAGATTTTTGAGGGAAGCCAATCCTGATGCGCATTTAGCCGTTTTTTCTACTTGAAAAAATTGAAAAAGAGCAGATGAAAGTACTTTTCAAGGGAAAACATAATATGATCAACCAATGGTTGGTAAGTCCCAAATCCTTTTGATTTCACTGCTCTTTTTGGAATTTCAATCAAAATAAGGAAGCCTGAACTACCTGCGGTTTTTGTGCTTGAATGGTACCCTTCAGCATATCTTGCAGAAGTTTTATGAATCCAGGTTTCCAATTATCCAAGTGAATTTTTATTTCTTTTTCTTCATAAGCAACGGGACCCGTTAGGCGTTCATAACCAATAATCATTGACCAGACGGTGTAAAAAGTAACTTCAGGTTGGAGTTCAGGCCTGATGCTCCCATCCTTAATGCCTTGGGAAACCATCTGAATACCCAATTTACCACAGTCATGGTGGATATCCAGCAACTTTCGGAAATGTTCACTTTCCAAAATCAAAGGATGTATTTTATGTTTGTTTTGTTCTTGAGTATACAATTGCATAATGCCCATAAAATTGAGTATCGCATCATTGTACATACTGTTATTTTGGGTAAAGGTAATGTAAGCTGAAGCCAAGTCCGTTAACATTTCCAATCCGGATCTTCCCTTTTGCTTGTAAATATCCCGAAAAACACCCTTTAATTCATCAAAGGCTTTTTTCGTCACCGCCATATAAAGGTCTTCTTTGTTTTTAAAATAGAAATAACTTAAACCCTTACTGATTCCGGCAGTCTTTGCCACATCGTCCATCGTGGTAGCGGCATAACCTTTATCGATAAACAGTTTAATGGCTACATCGAAGATTAACTTTGTCTTTTTCTCTCTTGGTGAATTTGGCATAATAAAAAAAGATATTGAACTAGGTTCAAATATATTAAACAGCGGTCAATTTTTCATTGACCGCCGTGAATAAAATTTAAAAATCAGGATATTTTTAACTAATTCTTAATACATCCGTAGAGTTCCCTCCAGTTTTCTTCCCCAATAATGATTCTAATCCTGCCTACCATTTCTCTAAGACAAGGTTTGATGTTTTCGACATGTTTTTTTCGGATTTCTTCAATCTTAGTACGGTAAGTTTCCAAAATATCCTTCAATCCTTCCCTAAACTGGTCTCTGTTGATTTCTTCTTTCAATAGTTTTTCAAGTAAAACCAGCCGCCGGTTTTCCATAGCAAGTATAATTTCCACCAATTCTTCTCTTAAAGAAGAAAAAGCTTCTATTCTACAATCTATGGCAGCTGAAAATGATCTCCGGATTTCCTGGGCCTGTTCATCCGTCAAATCCAAATTGCTAAGGCATGAGAAAAGGCTGGACTTCTCAACTTTCCTTTCATGATCCCTTTTCTCTTTGTCTTCTTTGTTTTTGTCATTTTCCTTATCTCCCTTACCATCTTTTTCGAGCCTAAAACCAAAGGACCTGTTTTCATCTCCATCTTGAATGCTAACAGTGACTAACTCTTCTGCCAAAACGCTGACCACTTCATCAATTTCCTGTTCACTCCTTCTAGGGTTTTCATCCCCTTTGTCTGTGCAGGACCAAAATAGCATTATTCCTACTGCTAAAGTAAAAATGAATTCCGTGTACTTTTTCATATGGATTAAAGTTTGGTAATGAGTAAAATAACATAATTATTATGAAGAAAAGATGAAAAAATCCATAAAATAACAGATAAAATATAAACTAATTTAATCCCTTATTTTAGATCCTAAAAATTTGATTTACAAATAGTTGAAAATGTAAATGATAAAGCTCTTCAACTTATTTTATAAGAATTATAAAATATTGTTTTTTACCTTTTTGCACCAAAAGATACTTATCCTGGAGTAATTCAAAGTTGATAGCGCCCATAGGGTCAGAAACTTTTTCTTTGTTGATCGATACTCCGCCACCTTGTATCATTTTTCGTGCCTCACCTTTGGAAGGAAAGATAATGAATTCAGATTTTTCGGAAAGCAGGTCCACCACATTGCTGGTTGCCTCAAAAATTGCGCTACTGATATGTACTTGTGGTACCCCATCAAAAACCTGAAGAAAAGTTCTTTCATCTAATGCTGCCAGGTCTTGCGTCGAGGATTTCCCAAAAAGGATGCTTGAGGCTTTCACAGCCATCTCATATTCTTTTTCTCCATGGACCATGATGGTCACTTCTTTGGCGATTTCTTTTTGTAAAAGCCTTAAGTGGGGTGCTTCCAAATGTTCTTTTTCCAATTGCTCAACCCTTTCTTTATCCAAAAGTGTGAAAATACGGATGTATTTGCTGGCATCTTCATCGGAAACGTTCAACCAAAACTGGTAGAAGGCATAGGGAGATGTTTTTTCAGGATCCAACCAAACCGAACCGCTTTCCGTTTTTCCGAATTTCGAACCATCTGCTTTGGTGATCAATGGAACGGTCAAAGCAAAGGCATGACCACCTTCCATTTTACGGATTAATTCAGTTCCAGTAACAATATTTCCCCATTGGTCAGAACCCCCTAACTGAATGGAAATCCCATTATTTTTCCAAAGGTGGAAGAAATCATAGCCTTGGATCAACTGGTAGGAAAATTCGGTAAATGATAGTCCACTCCCTTCTTCCAATCTTCTTTTTACAGAGTCTTTGGCCATCATGTAATTGACGGTAATGTGCTTGCCCACATCTCTGATAAATTCCAGAAAGGAAAATTGGGACATCCAGTCATGGTTGTTGACCAATTCTGCTTTATTGGCGGCACCTTCATCAAAGTTCAAAAATTTGGAAAGTTGTTTTTTAAGACATTCCACATTGTGGTCCAATGTAGCTTTATCCAATAGGTTCCTTTCTGCGGATTTAAAACTCGGATCTCCTATCATACCTGTTGCGCCGCCTACCAAAGCAAACGGCTTATGTCCAGCAAGTTGAAAATGTAAAAGGGTCATTACACCTACAAGATGACCAATATGCAACGAATCGGCAGTCGGATCGAAGCCCAAATAAGCAGATCGCATACCTTCCTTGAGGTGCTGTTCTAAATCAGGGGTCATGTCCTGGAGCATTCCTCTCCACTGCAGTTCATCTATAAAGTTATTCATTTGTATCTATTGTTTTCAGAGCTGCAAATATAGGTTTTAGTGGGTAGAGATTAAAAGGATTCTGGCATTTAAGGCAAAAGGATATCAGAAGTCGCGGAATGGTAATAACGAAAGGGATGAAAACCCGGACACTGAACTATTTAGGAAAGATCTCGTGTTAATCTTGATATTTTTGAAACATGGCAACCATAAAAAATAAGGAAGACAGGGTCACGATGGCCCACGTCTTCAAAACCATCATTTGGCCTAGAAGAAGACATTTGTTTTTAGGCCTGTTTCTCATTATTATTTCGAGGCTTTCGGGTTTGGTCTTACCAGGAGCCAGTAAATTTTTGATTGACGATGTGATTCCTTCCGGGGATTTGGACCTTCTGAAATGGCTTGTCCTTGGGGTCGTGGCGGCCATCACCATCCAGGCAACTACTTCTTATGCATTGACACAGATCCTAAGTGTGGAAGCACAGCATCTTATCGCCAAATTGAGATCGCAGGTGCAGAAGCATATTATCCAATTGCCTATCCGCTTTTTTGACAATACCAAAACCGGTGAACTGGTATCCAGAATTATGACGGATGTGGAAGGGGTGAGAAATTTAGTAGGTACCGGTTTTGCCCAAATGATAGGAGGAATTCTAACAGCCATCATTTCCTTGGCCCTTTTGATTTACATCAGCCCCCTGATGACGCTTTATGTGCTTGTTCCTGTGATTATTTTCGGGTTGATTTCACTCAAAGCCTTTGGTAAAATCCGGCCTATTTTCAGGGAAAGAGGCAAGATCAATGCAGAAGTAACAGGTAGGTTAACAGAGACCCTGGGTGGTATCAGGGTAATCAAGGGATTCAATGCAGAAGCTCAGGAAATCAAAACTTTTGAAACAGGCGTGGAGCGCTTGTTTTTGAATGTGAAAGCCAGTCTGACCGCAACTAGTTTGGTCACTTCTGCCGCTACTTTTCTTTTGGGTTTGGCTTCCGCTGGCATCATGGGCATAGGTGGCTACATGATCATGGAAGAACAAATGACTTTTGGTGATTTTCTGGCCTTTACCCTCTATCTGGGTTTCATGATCGCTCCAATCGTGCAGATGAGTAATATTGGAAGTCAGTTTACAGAGGCTTTTGCAGGTTTGGACCGGACAGAGGAAATTATGAACATGCCATTGGAAAGTGATGCCAGGGAAAGGACCATTACCCTACAAGAGATCAAAGGGGATGTGCGTTTTGAACAGGTTTCCTTTGCTTATGAGGAGGGAAAAGAAGTGGTCAAAGGGATTACCTTTCAGGCCCCAGTGGGTTCGGTTACCGCCTTGGTGGGAACATCGGGATCAGGTAAAACGACCATTGCAGGATTGGCTGCTTCTTTTTTAAATCCTGAATCTGGAAGAATTACAGTAGATGGGGTAAATTTAAAGAACATTACCTTGGATAGCTACCGCTCTCAATTGGGTGTAGTGCTTCAGGATGATTTTTTGTTTGAGGGGACCATCAGGGAAAATATTCTTTTTCCCCGTCCTGACGCGAATGAAGAAAGACTGATACAGGCTGTTAAAGCTGCCCATGTGAATGAATTTACCAACCGTTTTGAGGATGGATTGGATACTTTGATCGGGGAGCGGGGAGTCAAACTATCCGGCGGTCAAAGACAACGGATTGCCATTGCCAGGGCGATATTGGCGGATCCGAGGATTCTGGTTTTGGATGAGGCCACTTCCAATTTGGATACCGAAAGTGAAGCTTTGATACAGGCGAGTTTGAAGGAATTGATGAGGGGCAGGACCACTTTTGTCATTGCGCACCGCTTGAGTACCATCCGTCAAGCCGATCAGATTCTGGTCATTGAACAAGGAAAGATTGTGGAGCAGGGTAAGCACGAGGAATTGATTGAAAACCAGGGAAGGTATTATCAGTTGTATACGTATCAGGCGAGGATTTAGGAAGAAGAGGTAAGAGATAAGAAGTAAGAAGCAAGAGGCAAGGAAAAAGGCGAGAGGGAAGTCGGATTTCGAAAGTCGGATTTTGGAAGGAAACCATTAAGGAGTTTAAGTGATTTAAGGGGTTCATGAAGAGGGGTGAAACCCGACGTTTATTAGGTTATAAACTGATTTTTGTCATGTTTTAAAGGTTTGATTATCACTAATTTTCTTGTCTTAAAGAAAATGCTGATATGGGAAGCCTAAATGTAACCAAGTTGACCGGAAAGAAGGCTAAGGCCAATTATTTCCACCATTTGATCAGGGATTTAGAGGCCTTGGACATCATGGTGAGAGATGGTTTAGTTGAAAAAGGACCCATAAGAATCGGTGCAGAACAAGAATTCTGTATTGTGAGGAATGATTTTTTGCCAAACAACAATTCCTTGTCCTTATTGGAAGCCATTAATGATCCTCATTTTACTACAGAAATCGGAAATTACAACTTAGAGATCAACCTTGATCCCTTGGAACTTGGAGGGGACTGTTTTTCAAAGTTACACCAAAATCTCAGAAATTTATTGACATTAGCCAAACAGGAAGCTGTGAAGCAGGATTCTAAGATTATCCTGACTGGTATCTTGCCTACTTTGGCCCATTCCCATATCGGTTTACAAAATATGACTCCTGTTCAAAGGTATTTTGTACTCAATGAAGCGGCAAAAGAATCAAGGAAACAAGATTTTCATATCCATATCAGAGGGGTGGATGAACTAAGTTTTCTGCATGATTCAGTCATGTTGGAGAGTTGTAATACCAGTTGGCAGATGCACCTGCAGATTGATCCCGACGAATTTATTGACATGTTCAATTGGTCCCAGGCCATCGCAGGCCCCATTCTGGCAGCTTGTTGTAACTCGCCATTACTCTTTGGAAAAGAATTATGGCATGAGACCCGGATTGCACTATTCACCCAAAGTGTGGATATAAGAACCAATTCTTTTTTATTGAACGAAAGTCAGTCTAGGGTAAGCTTTGAAGATAAATGGCAGAGGGGTAGCATTTCCGATATTTATAGGGACAATATTTCACGCTTTAGGAGTCTTTTAACAGCGGAATTTGAGCAGGATAGCATGGAAATGATCAAGCAGGGCCAAATTCCCAAATTGAAAGCTTTAAACCTTCATAATGGTACTGTATATCGATGGAACAGGGCCTGTTATGGGGTTGGGGGAAGTAAACCACACATGCGGATCGAAAACCGTTATATACCTTCCGGTCCTACGATGATAGACCAAGTGGCTAATTTTGCTTTTTGGATAGGCGTGATGAAAGGCAGAAGTATCCAAGATGAAAATATCCATGAGCAGATGGATTTTAAAGAGGTCAAGGCCAACTTCTTTAAGGCTGCCAGGTATGGGATGGGTACACAGTTTTTCTGGAAAGGAAAGAATGTGCCTTCACAGGAATTGCTTTTGGATACCTTTTTACCTATGGCCAGAAAAGGCTTGAGGAAGGTTGGGATAGTAGAAGCTGATATTGAGAAATACCTAGGAGTGATAGAAAATAGGGTTAAAAAGAGGAATGGGGCGGTATGGATGGTGGATAGTTTTAGGAATTTATGTCAAAAAAAGAAAAAAAATGAAGCAAGACAGGTCCTTACTGCTCAATTATACCTGAATCAGGAAAAGGATATCCCTGTTTCGGAATGGGAGGTTTTAACTCCTGAAGTAACGACAACTTTCAATATACAAAAGCTTGTGCATCATGTGATGAGTACGGATATCTTTTCTGTGGAAATGAAAGACCCCATTGAATTAGTAGTTTATATGATGCAATGGAACAATATTCATCATATGCCTGTGGTCAAGGGAGATAAAGAGTTGGTGGGTTTACTTTCTTGGACAGATATTAAAAAGTACCTGGACAGTAAAGAACAAGTAGATTTCTGTGTCAAAAATTTGATGAAAACAGAAATCATCAGTATTTCCCATGAAAGCAGTTTGGATGAGGCCCGTGCATTGATGGCCAAGTATCAGATCAATAGCCTTCCTGTAGTAAAAGGCAGTAAGCTTATAGGAATCGTAACTTCCAATGACCTTTAAAAAGATGGAAACCATTGAAGCAAAATATCTTGATACCAATCAAAAAGGAAGGGTGATTGGTCATATAGAAGGGACTATGCCTGGACCTTTGGTGTTTTTTTTTGCTGGGATACACGGAAATGAACCGGCAGGAGTCATTGCTTTGCAAAACACCTTAAATAGGTTGGAAGAACGTAAAAATCAGATCAGGGGAAAGATTTATGGGCTTGTGGGAAATTTACCCGCATTGGCTGCTAAGAAAAGATTTATCGATGAAGATCTGAATAGGGTTTGGACTACCAATAGGATTTCCCAATTGAAACTGAAAGAAAATCTAATGGTGGAAGAAAAAGAAATGTTAGACCTATTGACATTTATTCAGAATATTCTGGATACGAATCAAGAGCCGGTGTATTTTATTGATTTTCATACCACTTCCAGTAAAACATATCCTTTTATTACCATCAATGATGCCCTTATCAACAGAAAGTTTGCCATGCAGTTTCCTGTTCCTATTGTTTTGGGTATTGAAGAATACTTAGAAGGACCTATGTTGAGCTATGTCAACCAAAAGGGCTTTGTTGGGATAGGTTTTGAAGCAGGACAGCATCAGGAAGAAGCAGCCGTCAGGCATACTGAAGCTTTTATTTACCTGACACTAAGATTTACCGGGGCTATCAAGAAGAAGCACATGCCAGATTGGAAACAGCACTTTCAGGTTTTGGAAGCCAGTGCTGCAGAATTACATAAGATCTTTGAAATTGTGCACCTGCATAAAATCGGGGATTTGGACAGGTTCAAAATGTTGCCTGGCTTTGAAAGTTTTCAGGTAATCCATCAAGGGACAGACCTGGCTTATCACAATCATGAAACGATCAAGTCCCCCTACAATGGTCGCATATTCATGCCACTTTACCAAAGTCAGGGTAGTGATGGTTTTTTTATTATTCATCGTATTCCTTATTGGGCGCTTAAACTTTCCGCATTTTTGAGGAAATTGAAAATCGATAACCTGTTGCCCTTATTACCAGGTGTTTCCTGGGAGCACAAGGACAAAATGGTCCTCAAAGTCAATTTGAAAAAAGCCCGATTTTTGGCCAAACCCTTTTTCCATTTGTTCGGGTACAGGATCAGGGTACAGGAAGGTGAATGGCTCAGATTGTCCAATCGGGAAAGGGTAGCAAAAAGGAATATGTACCGCTGGGAACGCTGGTATTAAAAGTACCTTTAAAAATTTTTTTTAAACGTTTACATCATTAAGCAGCCGTTGGCAGATTAAATGACTTTGTGTAAAAAATACATTCTTATATTCGTTACATCCCTATTATAACCGACCAATCTCCCTTTCACCGATTGGTAATTAACTTTCCAAATCAAGCACTATGAAGCAGTTTTGCCTTTTTGCATGTATTTGCATGCTATTAATCAGCCCTTTGTGGGCCCAACAGCCAAATGATCCCAAGTTGTTGGATCAGTTGAATTTTAGGTTTATTGGTCCTGATGGGAACAGAACCATCGCGGTAAGGGGTGTTCCCGGGGACATTTTGACCATGTATGTGGGAATGGCATCTGGGGGGTTGTTCAAATCTGAGGATGCTGGAGGTACATGGACTTCTATTTTTGATGATCAGGATATTTCTTCTGTTTCTGCGCTAGCATTAGCACCAAGTAATCCGGATCACGTTTGGGTAGGAACAGGGGAGACTTTTTTGATCCGACCTGCTCATGCCATGGGAAATGGGATTTACAAATCCACAGATGCCGGGAAAAATTTTGTACACATGGGCCTGAAAGAGACAGCCAGGATCAGTCAAATTGAAGTAGATCCGAGAAATTCTGATGTGGTTTATGTGGCTGCACTTGGACATACTTATAGTCCACAACAAGAACGCGGAATCTTCAAAACTACGGATGGGGGAAAAACCTGGGAGCATGTCCTTTTTGTAGATGAAGGAACAGGTGCCAGTGACCTGGCCATGAATCCAAAAAATCCTGACATTTTATTTGCTGCCTTTTGGTCTATAGATATCAAAACCTGGGGACTGACCAGTGGTGGCCCCGGAGGAGGAATTTATAGAAGTAAGGATGGGGGTAAAACTTGGGAAGCCATGAAAGATAAAGGACTTCCGGGAGGTATACAAAATCCTGTTGGAAAGTCTTCAGTTGCCATTGCGTACAGTGACCCCAATGTGGTTTATGCCCTATTTGAAATGGACAGTCCCCAATTATGGAAGTCCACAGATGGTGGGGAATCCTGGGAACTCACCATGATCAATCATACCATTAATGAGCGGGCACCTTACTACACCAGGCTTAGGGTATCTACCGATGATCCTAATGAAGTCTATTTTGCTTCGGTAAGGTTCAGTACTTCAAAGGATGGAGGGAAAACACTTGAAGAGGCCGGTTATAGAGCTGGAGGTGACAACCATGACATTTGGGTGGATCCAATGAACCCCAGCAGAATGATGGTTGCACACGATGGGGGAATGGGACTTACATTAAACCGTCAAAAAACTTACAGGCAATTTGTTTTCCCTAATGCCCAAATGTATCACGTTTGGACAGATAACCAAGTGCCTTACAATGTTTATGGAAATAGACAAGACGGCTACTCTTACAGGGGGCCAAGTAACAGCAGGCAGGGAACTATTCCATTAGGATTGTGGCATGCTGTGGGTGGTTGTGAGAGTGGCTGGGCCATTCCTGACCCAGTGGATAATCACATCGTATGGTCCGGTTGTTATGATGGTGGTTTACAGGTATATGATCTCCGTACTGGCCATGCCAGAGATGTCCGTGTCTGGCCAGAAGCAGGCTATGGCTGGGCACCTGCAGATTTAAAATACAGATGGCATTGGTCTTTTCCAATTTATATCAGCCCCCACAACCATAAGCGGGTTTATGTGGGTAGCCAATTTGTTCATATGACCGAAGATTATGGACAAAGCTGGAAGATCATAAGTCCTGATTTAACCCGAAATGATAAGTCGCATCAGCAATCTTCTGGTGGCATTGCTACCGACAACCTGATGACCTTTGATGCTTCAGTACTCTTTGCGATAGCCGAATCCCATTTAGAAAATGGATTGATTTGGGTAGGATCTAACGATGGCTTGGTTCACTTGACCAGAGATGGTGGACAAACCTGGGCCGATGTGACAAAAAATATTCCAGGCAAACCAGAACTTGGAACGATTTCAAGCATTGAACCTTCTAGACATAAAGCAGGCAGGGCCTATCTTACTGTTGATGCACACCAATTAGGAGATTTTGATCCTCATGTTTACAAAACCGAAGATTACGGACAGACTTGGTCAAAAATCAGTGGTGGAATAGAGAAAAGCGAATCGAGTTTCGTACATGTCACCAGAGAGGATCCGGTCGTGGAAGGATTGCTTTATACTGGGACAGACAAAGGCCTTTATATTTCAAAGGATGATGGTGCTACTTGGTTTAGGTTAAGGAATAATCTTCCACCTGCACCTATCTATTGGATGACCATTCAGGAGGAATTCAGAGACCTGGTGATAGGTACTTATGGAAGAGGGTTTTATATACTGGATAACATCACACCCATTAGGGAAATGAGTGCTGAAGTGTTAGCCTCAGAAGTTCATCTTTTTGATCAGCGTCCGGCTTACCGGTTCCATGAGGTTCAAGGGATCAAAACTGAAGGTCGATCCATGACCACTGGTAGTAATCCTCCTTATGGGATGGATATCAATTATTTCTTGAAAAATCCTGCTGAAAATGTATCGGTTGAAATAAGAAAGAAAGATGGAACCCTGATCAGAACCTTGAAAGGGAATAACAAAGAAGGGGTGAATAGAATATGGTGGGATTTAAGGTATGAACCTACGCTACAACCAAGATTATTGGTGGCACCTCCGGATAAACCTTGGGTGAAATTAGAAGGAAGGGAGTTTAGGCCATTGGTTACCTGGGATTTGGATCTTTACAGGGGGCAGTTTGGACCTAGAGTAGTACCTGGTGAATATGAAATTCGCCTGATTGTAGATGGAAAGACAATCAGCCAAACGGGTGAGGTCATCAAAGATCCCAATACGGCTGGTACAATTGAAGATATTGAAAAGCAGGTGGAGTTTTCATTAAAACTCAACGCGGCCATGAATGAAGTAGTGGTTACTATCAATGAAATTGAAGAAATACGGAAAGAATTGGAAGAGCTTCTGATGGCGCAAAAAAGTGATGTGGAAGTGGCCCAGAAAATCAAAGAACTGGAAGAGAAAATTCTGAAAGTTGAGGGCGAATTGTTTGACATCCATTTAACTGGTGCCAGAGAAGATGCCTTTAGAAATCCAATGAAACTTTATGGTAGGATTTCTGCCTTGGCCAGTGATGTTAGTGGTTTTGGAGCTGATTTTAAGCCTACCGATCAACAGGTTCAGGTATACAATGTATTCAGAAAGCAGTTGGATGATATTCAAGTGCAGTATAAAAAGCTGATAGATGAAGAAATTCCGGCATTCAATCAATTCCTTATTTCCAGGAACTTGGAGCTGAGATTGAAAAGATAATAGTTTAATAAATTATGGGCTATTCAAATCAAAATTAATTTTAATTAAAAATGATTAATTATTAAAAATACAAGTTATAACTACCTTATATTTTAATTAAATCATTTTTTTTTTAATCTATAGTAGATAATTAAGTATAAAAAAATAATAATTAAATATTTAGTAAAATTTTATTTAAATAGTTTTATATTTATTGCACTATAGTTTTATAAGTGGTTGTGATTTAAAGAATTTTGTTTGGACATTAGTACTGTTTAATCAAAATAATCACACTATGAAAAAAACTTTACTTTTGACATGTATGCTCTTGCTTTCGGCAATAAGCATATATGCTCAAACACGGACAGTAACGGGCCGGGTGGTTTCGGCAGATGAACCTGAGGGTATACCAGGTGTAAATATCCTTGTAAAGGGTAGCACCGTGGGTACGGCAACTGATATAGATGGCCGTTATTCTATTTCTGTCAATTCCCCGGATGACATACTTGTGTTTTCCTTCATTGGGTATAATACACAAGAAATCAGGGTTGCCAATAGATCAGAAGTATCTGTAACCTTGGTGTCTGACACAAGAGCATTGGGTGAGGTGATCGTAGTAGGTTATGGAGAGCAGGACAGAAGAACCCTAACGAGTGCCATCTCTTCCATCAGGGGTAAGGATGTAGAAAATATTCCTATCGTATCTCCAGATCAATTTTTACAAGGACGTGCTCCCGGTGTGGTTGTAAATTCTGAGTCCGGTGAACCGGGCGGTGGAATGAATATCCGAATAAGGGGTACGACTTCTATTACCGGTAACTCCGATCCTTTGTATGTTATTGATGGGGTACCAATTATTTCCAACAACTTGGCCGCTTCCACATTTGGACAGCCTGTTAATCCATTGGCTGACCTTAATCCTGCGGATATTGAATCAATGGAAATTCTAAAGGATGCTTCTGCAACTGCCATTTTTGGTGCAAGAGCTGCCAATGGGGTGGTTTTGATTACTACAAAGAGAGGACAAACAGGTAAGCCTGTGGTTAATATCAGTATGTATGCAGGTATTTCACAACCGTGGAGAGACCCAAATAGATTAAGAGTAGATGGCCCAACCTTTGAAAGACTTCAAAATGAATCAAGAAGAAACAACTGGGTGGATAGGTATGGTTCTTTGGAGGCGCTCAACCCAGCAGGACAAGCCTTTAGTGATCCTTTTCCTAATCCTGACCAAGCGATTGATACCAATTGGTTGGATGAAATCTTTCAAACAGGTTCCATTAGGAATTTAGACGCCTCTGTTGCCGGTGGTGATGAAAAGATCAAGTATTTTGTTTCTGCCAATAACTTTTTCCAAGAGGGTCTCGTAAGGCCAGCTGATTTTGAGCGGAGCAGTGCGAGGATGAACCTTGACTTTATGGTGACCCCTAGATTGAAAATCGGTACGAGTGCTACATACTCTGTGAATACCCGAAACAGGGCCTTGAACGGAAATGCTATTGAAGGAGCACTTTCTACCGCCTTTTTCTATCCAAGCAACTTCCCTGTCTTTAATGAAGATGGTACTTATTTTAGACCTTTCTGGGAAAATCCTGTAGCCGTAGCCAATGAAACTGATTACCTGATGAAAACTACCCGTATTATTGGTAGTGTTTTTGCCGATTGGGAAATAGCAGACGGTTTGGTTTTCAGAAGTACTTGGAGCATTGACAATAACTTGGTAGAAGAAGACAGGTATTTCAATACCTTCTTGGCAGCAGGTGCTGCCCTTAATGGTTCTGCCCAGTCTTTTGTTACCCGAAGCAATAACTGGATCAATGAAAATGTATTGACCTTCCAGAGGGATTTTGGCAATAACAACATTAATGTCCTTTTAGGAAATACCCTTCAAGAGAATCAATTCTTAAGAACGCAGGCCTTCGGCCAGGGTTTTCCATCCAATTCCTTTAAGAGGATTGAATCTGCTGCAGTGAAAAATGCCAGCAGTACAGGTACTTCATGGGGTATTGCATCCTTCTTTACCAGAATCAATTATGGGTTTAAGGGTAAATACTTGTTTACTGCCAATATGCGGGCAGATGCTTCTTCAAGATTTGGTGCAGATAACCGTTGGGGTTATTTTCCGTCAATCGCTGGTGCTTGGAGAATGGTGGATGAAGGATTTATGGAGAATCTCAGGAGTACAGTTTCTGACTTGAAAATCAGAGCAAGTTACGGACTAACAGGTAATCAAGGAGGTATTGGGGACTTCCAGGCCTTAGGGCTTTGGGGAGGAATGAGAGGAGGACTAAATCTGGGCGGTGTTGGTCAGCCTTCAGGTCCCGCTTCTTATGTAGATGCACCGGGTATTGCGCCTAACCAATTGGCGAACCCTGATTTAAGATGGGAGACTACCGCACAGTTCAACATTGGTTTAGACGTAGGTTTATGGAGTGACAGATTGACTTTGACCTTCGATTATTACGACAAGCAAACCAGAGACCTTTTGCTTAACGTCCCTGTACCAAAATCATTGGGGTTCAGTATTCTAACCCAAAATTTTGGAGAGATGCAAAACCGTGGGTTTGAGTTGGGTATCAATGCTTCCATCATTGAAAAGCAGGATTTTACCTGGAATGCTAATTTCAATGTTTCCAGAAATAATAACCTTGTGACAAGACTGGCCTTTCCATTCTCCACCTTTACCCGTGATTATGTAAGGGTTGAGGAAGGATATCCTTTGAACTCATTCTGGGTACATGTTCAGGAAGGAGTTGACCCTCAAACGGGTGATATCATCTGGGATACCATGGGAGACGAAGAGTTTAACCCAAATGTGCACAGACAGATTTTCGGCACTGCTATTCCTAGGTACGTGGGTGGTTTCACCAATACGATAAATTATAAAAACTGGGATTTGATGGCATTTTTCCAGTTTAGTGAGGGAAATAAAACCCTAAATTACGGTCGCTTCTTTTTTGAACATGGAGGAGAGCGCGCAACAGGTTATACAACGCAACAATTGGATAGATGGCAACAGCCAGGTGATATTACTGATATTCCTAGAATGGCTTCCAGAAATTACAGCGCCGATCTTCGTCCTTCCAGACATGTGGAAGATGGCTCTTTCCTGAGATTGAAAAACTTAAGTATTGGATATACCATTCCCTCACCCATTTCTTCTAGAGTAGGGATAGGAAGGGCACGCGTGTATGCCATGGGTCAAAACTTGATTACTTGGACCAACTATACCGGATTGGATCCTGAAGTAAGTACAAGCCCTTCAAATCTTGTAGCGGGTGTAGATATTGCTGTAATGCCACAGCCTAGAACCTACACATTGGGTGTTAACTTAACTTTCTAATGCAATGAAAATGAAAAATAAAATATATAGAGGAATAGCCGCCGGACTGATTGTTTTGTCCGGAGTAGGTTTAAGTTGTAACGTGCTAGATCAGGATCCCCAATTCCAAATTGCCACGAGTGAGGCTTTTGCCAATCCTGTAAATGCAGAAGCTGCCTTAAATGGGTTGTATAATGAAGCGCAGCTGGTTTACAACTGGCGGGTACAAACCCTGGGTGAACTGGCTTCAGACCTGGTTCAGTCTATTGATACTTGGGATAACTTCAATGTGATAGATGAGTTTAGACAAACTCCTGATAATACCGAAATTGATGATTTGTATACCCAGATATACAGAACTATTGATTTGGCCAACAACATTATTGCCTTTGCTCCAGGTGTTCCCGGACTAAGTCCAGAAAGGATAAATGACATGCTTGGACAGGCACACACCTTCAGAGGAATGATGTATTTTGAATTAGTGAAATATTTCGGTGGTATCCCTGGGAAATATGGCGAGCTTGGTGTCATAATCGAAACAGAACCCTCAATTGGTGTGGGTGAAGATGCATTCAAAGAAAGAGCGAGTTTACAGGCTACTTGGGACCAGGCAAGACAGGACCTTGAATTGGGAGAAAGTTTATTGCCTTCAACCCGGGCAAGTAATTTCCTTTCCAGGTCTCGTTTGACTAAAGCCGCTGCCACAGCCATGTTGGCCAGGTATTACCTTTACTTGGACAATTGGTCACAGGCGGAAGCCAAGGCAACAGAAGTCATCAATAATTCTTCTTTTGAACTTGTAGTCCCTTACTCTGATATTTTCAGAACGGATTTCTCTGCTGAATCCATTTTTGAAATGCATTACAATGTCGTGGATTTTAGTGGATTTAGGCAATGGTACTTCCCGGCAAGCTTAGCAGGTAGGGGAGGTTTAAGTTTCCACCAGCCATTTGCTGAGGAATTATTGGCCAGACAGGGTGTAGATTCCAGAAGTGATCTGATCGCTTTGAATCCAGCTTTCGGAGGTGTTTATTACTCTACTAAATTTGATGAACTTCAAAATGCAAGTAATGTTCCTGTATTAAGGATTGCGGAAATGTACCTGATCAGAGCTGAAGCCAGGGCCAACTTAGGCAATGTCTCAGGTGGATTGGCAGATCTCAATGCCGTTAGAAACCGGGCAGGATTGCAAGATGCTACGGCAGGAAATCCTGAAGAATTGGTGGATCTTATTTTGGACGAGAGAAGGTTTGAATTTGCCATAGAAGGCCATAGATTCTTTGATATGACAAGAACTGACAGGGCCATAACGGAATTTACCAATATCCCTAGAACAACTGGTGCAAGTACTTATGCCATAGGTGACCGAGGAAGGTATATATTCCCAATCCCTAATTCGGAAATTTTCACTAACCGCAACATGGTCCAAAACCCTGCATATCGTTAATGATGACATTGAATCGATTTAGTTTAGTATTGGCCTGCATGCTTCTCTTTGGAGCTGCAGGCTCTTTCTCCTATGCACAGGGAATTTCAGCGTCACCTTCATCCAATCAGCTGATCATGAGTTCACTTGAAGTTGCGGAAAAAGACCACAGCATTCAGGTGCCTGGAAGAAGTCTTAATTACAAGACGACTGCCGGTTTTATGCACATGGCTTCTGAGGATGGTAAGGATAAGGCAAAGTTTTATTTCACTGCCTATTTCTTAAATAATGTATCAGATCCAAAAGACCGTCCGATTACCTTTATCTTTAATGGGGGACCGGGCTCTTCATCCGTCTGGTTACATATGGGTGGATTGGGGCCCAGAATGATCAAAATGACAGACGAGGGAGAGGCAACCAAACCTCCCTATGAAGTGATCAACAATCCCAATACATGGTTGGATAAATCTGACTTGGTGTTTATAGACCCCATAGAAACAGGGTACAGCAGACCTGCTGAAGGAGAGGATAAAAGACAGTTCCTTGGGTATGTGGAAGACATTTCATCCGTCGGAGATTTTATCAGGGCATTTGTATCTGAATATAAGCGTTGGAATTCTCCAAAGTTCCTTTCGGGTGAAAGTTATGGCACCACCCGTTCTGCCGGCCTAGCCGGGTATTTACAGGACAGGTATGGGATGTTCTTGAACGGAATCATTATGGTAAGTGCGGTGACAAATTTTGCCACACTCAATTTTGCCAGGGGGCATGACCTACCATATATCATGTACTTGCCTACCTATGCAGCTATAGCCGCCTATCATAAAGTACTCCCTAATGAAGTAAATGATTTGGATGCTTTTATTGAAGAGGTAAGACAGTATGCCAAAGAAGAATATGCCAGCATGTTGATGAAGGGAGACCAATTGACTGATGCGGATAAAGCAAAGCTTGCAGACAAACTCCATCAATATACTGGTCTTTCAAAAACATACCTGGACCAAACCCATTATAGAATTCAGATCAGCAGATTTGTCAAAGAACTACTTCGGGACAGGAAACAAACAGTTGGGCGATTGGATGGCAGAATTTTAGGCTTGGACTATGACCATGCAGGAGAAGGTTTTGAATTTGATCCAAGCTATAATAAGGCCATCTATGGTCCTTATAGCATGGCCATCAATGATTATATCAGAAGAGAATTGGGATTTGAAACCAACCTTGCTTATGAAATCCTAACCGCGAGGGTAAGACCTTGGAATTATAGTAATGTTCAAAACCAATACCTGAACAATTCCGAGACCTTGAGGATGGCCATTCATAAAAATCCTTACCTGAAGGTCCTTTTCATCAATGGATATTATGATTTGGCCACACCATTCTTTGCTACAGAATATACGGTAGACCACATGATGTTGGATCCATCTTTGAAACCCAATATCACCATGGAATACTATGAATCAGGGCATATGGTGTACATTCATAAACCATCTTTAGACAAAATGACCAAAGATGTCAGGTCTTTTTATGATTCGGTTTTGAGAGATTGATTGAATACCATCCCTAAAATTCTAATTAATAAATGGGCTGAATCTATTATAAAATTTCATGCTGAAAATCATTTAAATATAAAAGGCCGTCTCACTGTAGGACGGTCTTTTATCCTTTATTGTTAACAACAAATGCACAGCTTTACCCTAGAATTGTAAAAATCGGATATTCCATGAAAACATTTGAAGAAAAATTGGGGGCTTTCGATGATTTAAAGGTTGCTTATGCTTCCAGGTCGGACTATGAGTTGAAAAAGATGTATTGGCTTTTTCGGATACTTAATAACAATACAATTGTGCATTGGGGGGCTAACCTTACTGATTGGGCCATCCAACTAGGATTGCCGATCAAATGGCTCATGAAGAAGACCATGTTTGGGCATTTTTGCGGAGGGGAATCCATTACAGATTGTGAAAAAAACGTCAAAAATCTAGCTCAATTCCAAGTCAAAAGCATTCTTGATTATTCCGTAGAAGGTAAGGGAACAGAAACCTCTTATAATGAAACACTGGAAGAAATTCTTAAAACAATACAGATCAGTGGGGTTGACGCCAATATTCCGTTTGCTGCGATTAAGATAACAGGTCTGGGAGATTACAATATTCTGACCAAGATTCAAGATGGAAAAATTTTGGATAAAGAAGAGCAAGTGGCTTTTGAAAAAATAAAAGAAAGGCTTGATAAGTTATGTAAGGCAGCATATACCCATGGCACTAAAATTCTTATTGATGCAGAGGATTCATGGTACCAAGATACTCTGGATGAATTGGTTTATGAGGCTATGGAAAAGTACAATCGGGAAAAATGTGTGGTTTTTAATACTTTTCAGATGTACAGGCATGATATGTTGGCAAGGCTCAAAGATGCCTATCAAGAAGCTCAGGAAAAAGGGTATTACCTGGGAGCTAAATTGGTCAGAGGGGCTTATATGGAAAAGGAAAGGGAGAGAGCCAATAAATTGAACTATGAAAGCCCAATTCAGCCAGATAAAATATCCACAGACAGAGATTATGATCTCGCATTAAAATTCTGTGTATCACATATTGACCACCTTGAGTTGTTTTCTGGCTCACATAATGAAAACAGCAATCATTACCTCAGTCAACTGATTGAGTTGCATGGATTGAATAGAAATGATGAGCGGATCTATTTTGCACAATTATTTGGTATGAGTGATAATATCTCCTTTAACCTTGCGAAAAATGGATTTAATGTGGTGAAATATATTCCCTATGGTCCCGTAGAAAAGGTAATTCCTTACCTGATCAGAAGGGCAGAGGAGAATACATCAGTAGCAGGTCAAAGCAGTAGAGAACTGCAGCTTATCCAAAAAGAAATCAAAAGGAGAAAGCAGGATTAATACCAAAAAATTCAAAAAAGAGAAAATGCCTTTCAGAAATCTATATCAATGGATACCTCAAAGCCTTAACTCCTTCTTGGCTATTTCTCGGACTTCCGACATTCGAAATCATACTTTCTACCTTCTCGCTTCTCCTTTTATCAGTACTTAGCAGGCTTATCTTTAGGAGGAATGGTTTTTAAGATAAACTGTCTGACGTCCTCATTGGAGTTGGCCAGGTCTTCAGCCCTTAGGTACATCATATGCCCACTTCTGTATCCTTTAAAACTCATTCTGTCCTGTAATTTTCCCGCAGGATCCATTTGCCACATGTTGTATTTGGCATTAAAGTAATCTGTTCCCCCATCAAAATAACCTGACTGGGTCATGACATGTAAGTATGGGTTCTGCAACATGGCTTGTGCCAATTGATTGCCCGTATTGTCATTGCCTCTGTCCCATGGACGTACCGGTCCTGAAACGTAATAGGTCAAATCGGTTTCATATTTCAGGATGTTTTTGGCGTAAAAATTCATGGTGGGTGAGAAAGCATGTTGCCAAGCCTTAATTGCCGGGTCATAATCATAAGCTCCACCGGCATCGGTTTGATCTATCCCCCTGTATCGGCTATCCAAACGGCCTACGGTGAATCCTTTGTCACGCAGCAATTCTTTCCAATAAAAACTGGCAGGAACAGCCAGAGCATGTTGCAGGAAAACCTCTTCCTTTATGCCGGAATAATAGGCCATTTTCTTTGCAATTTCTTTTCTCTCTGCATCAGGCAAAGACCCTCCTTTGGCAATAGCAGGAAGTACCACGTCCAAAGTGTACTTTTCCACTTCTGGTAAGATTTCATCCAGGTCTTTGGCCTGAAGGTGTGATGGAAGTGCTTTATGGTACCAGGCAGTAGCTGAAAAATACGGCAAGTAATTGGCTTTGGCCACAGGGCCACTTCTATCAAATCCTAAAGTAGTTGGAGAAACCAAGATTACCCCATTCAGGTACATCCAATGTGCATTTTGTAATTCATACGCCAGGCCAGATACGCGTGTAGTTCCATAGCTTTCCCCGATCAGGTATTTAGGAGAAGGCCAGCGATTCTGTCTGGTCACAAAAGTTTTTACCCAATCGGCCAAATATTTAATATCAGCATTTACCCCAAAAAAGGTAGACCTTGGGGTTTCTTTGTCTATAATTCGGGAGTAACCGGTATTGACAGGGTCAATGTAAACGATATCGGCCACATCCAAGATAGAATGTGGGTTTTGCTTCACCCCATATGGTTGAAGTGGATATCCTTCATCATCAATATTCAACACATAAGGGCCTGTGTAAGCCAAGTGCATCCATAAAGATCCAGCCCCAGGCCCTCCGTTGAAAGAAAACACCAAAGGACGGGAGCTTTTGTCTGTAACATCTGATCTTTCGTAATAAGTAAAAAACATGGTCGCAATGGGCTTACCATCCTCATTCCAAACCGGCATAGTACCTGCAGTGGCTTTGTATGGTACAGCAGTCCCTTTGATCATTGCAGTCCCAATGGTAACAGAAGCGGATTCAATTTTGACTTCCCTTTCTTCCTGCGCTTGGGTAATATGGAACAAAAAGACAAGGACGATTACAGTCAATAATATTTTTTTCATGGTACGGGTTGTTGATTGATATATACAAGCTATTGTAATATAATCAAGCAACTTTCTGAGGGCCAGAAATATTGTTTAAACCGAAACATGGCTTTATAAATGGAAAATGCCTGAAGAGATGGCCAAAAATTCAGAAAAAGTATGTTTCTTAAAACCAATCCTCTTTCATCTCCAAAGTAGGCATATCTTCGGCCATCAACCTTTTTCCAAGCGCATCCATTTTCACCAATTCATATTCAAAGAAGTACCGCAGACACATGATTTTTCCCTGATAGAAAGCGTTTTCCGCATTGCCCAAATCCAGTTGTTGCTGGGCAGTTATGGCCTGTTTCAACCATTGCCAGGCAATGGTCAGGATTCCTGTGTACTCCAAAAACAGCGTGGCATCTGCCAGATAGGCTTCATGGTTTTTCCCGGCTTTTGTAAACAAATGACCTACAGTTTGTTGGGCCCTTTGTAGATAATTTTCAAGTTTCTCCCCATGGCCCTTAATTGCAGGTATATTTTTGGCCTGAAGGATGGTTTTTGAAATTTCCCTTTCAAAAAGTTTCAAAGCCTTTCCTTCCTGCATGATGGCTTTTCGTCCAAGTAAATCCAATCCATGAATACCTGTAGTGCCTTCATGTATAGGATGAATGCGGGCTTCACGGTAATACTGTTCTACTGGGAAATCTGTGGTATAACCGGCACCACCAAGTACCTGTACCGCTGTTGAAGTGGTCAGGCAACACATTTCTGAAGGATAGGATTTGGCAATCGGCGTCAAAAAGTCGAGTAGGAGGGCGGCTTCCTCTTTTTCATTTCCATCACCCGCGTGGGCAATATCACCCAATTTGCTGCAATACAAAAGTAAGGACAAAGCACCTTCAGTAATAGCCTTTTGGAAAAGTAACATCCGCTTTACATCCGCATGGTGTATGATAGGGATTTGAGGTTGAGAAGGATCTTTATCACCTATTTTTCTTCCCTGAGGTCTTTCTTTGGCATAGGCCAAGGAGGCATAATAGGCTGCCGTCCCGATGGCGGCGGCATTCATTCCCACACCTACCCGGGCTTCATTCATCATTTGGAACATGTAAGCCAATCCTTTATTAGCTTCCCCAACAAGATAACCTTCACAGCCATCATTTGATCCGATCATCAAATGGGTAATAGGCGCACCCTTGTAACCCATTTTATGGTAAACTCCCTCTGTCAACACATCATTGGACTCCCCGTTAGACACTCGCTTTTGTGGAACCACAAATAGAGAAATACCTTTGACCCCAAGCGGGGCCCCTTGGATTCTGGCCAACATCAAATGGATGACATTTTCACAGGCATCATGGTCCCCACAGGAAATGTATATTTTTTGTCCCTTAATTTTAAAAATCCCTTTTATTTCGGTGGGAATGGCCATTGTACTTAGATCCGATAAGGAAGAGCCTGCATCAGGTTCGGTCAGGGCCATGGTTCCCTGCCATTTTCCACTGTACATGTTTGGAGTGAATTTTTCGTTCAATTCCTTGTTACCAAAAGTCCGGATCAGGTTAGCCGCTCCGGTGGTCAAAAAGGGATAGACTGAAGCCGAATAATTGGCTGCTTGAAAGATAAATCCGGCTGCCATGTGCAGGGTATTGGGTAGTTGCTGTCCTCCCTCATCATAGGAAAAAGTAGCATTGATCCATCCATCCTCCCCAAATTGACGGATAATTTTTTTCATCCCTGCATGAACCCGGATTTTGCCATTGACCAATTGCGGTTCATCTCTGTCCATTTCCGTCAGTAAAGGATAGAGTGAAGTTTCAGCAATCTTTGCTGCTGCCTCAATCACCATCTGAAAAGTTTCAGCAGAATGGTCTTTGAAATGCTCAAATTGGGTCAATTCCAACACTTGGAGATTTTCAAACAGTTGGAATTGTAGGTCTCTTTTGGAATAAAAAGGCATAGTCAATCAATCTTAATCCTAATGATAAGCAGAACTTGCTTAAAATTAAAAAGGTTAAGTTTAGGTTTGCTTATTCAAAATATTTTCAAACTCAGTTGGTCTAATAATTATAGCTGTTTTAAATGGATTAAGCTCTAACAAATCCTTATCACCTGTAATTAAATAATCAGCATTGGAAAATTCTATCAAATCCAATAGGAAATTGTCTTTGGGGTCCCTGTTGATTTTATTCAATGGTTTTATTTCAACATTTTCTCCTATTTTTTTTAGAAGATCAATGAGTTCCCTTACTTTATCTTTAGGAAAATACTTTTTTAACTTCTCCCTACTTGTCACCAATTCCAATTCAGTTAAAAGTTGCGAAGTGATAATAACAATAATTCTACTATCTGCTATATGGTCTCTGAGATTCGATAAATTCTTTCCGATAAGGAAACTAATTAAAATGTTAGTGTCAAAAATTACCCTTAAGCTTTTCTTTGTCATAAATCTCCTGTCTAACGCTTTCTACCTCTTTGGTAATTGTATCCAAATCAAGTTCTTCCGTTTGGAATGTCTCTAAAAGATTTCCAAGTCTGGATTTTATAGCTTCTTTTTCCAATTCTTTGCTTAGTTTAATCTTATCTTTTTTGGATAGTTGTTTAACCAAAGAAAGGATTTGTTCGAAAGTAAGATCGACTTGCAAGGCAGCTTTCATGTCTATATGCTTTTGATATATTCAAATTTACAAAAATAGTTTTAGGTTCTTTTGATTTTATAACAAAGCTTTTTGCTAAAAGATCAAAATAGATTTAACATTCAATGCCTGATCCAAATGCCTTCTTTCATGCGCCACAATGATATCCAATGCTTTGGGAAGGGTGTATACAATCAGTTTATTGGCAGGGGAATGAATGACAGCTTCTTTTTCAATGAAAGGTTGTAACCTCTCTATCCACTGCTTTAAAGCTTCTTGCTGCTCAAGAAATTTTCCGAGTATATCCTCTTCTTTTTCCAGGATGCTGGGTTCCCAAAGGGGAAATGTTTTGACCTTTTTCTTACCGCCATCTGAAACAGATTGGTAGATCATATTTCCAAAAAGCTTTCTAAAAAAAGCTATTTTCCCAATAAAGGGCTGTGGAAGATCTCTTTTCTCCAGTCGATTGAATATAGGGAAGTAGCTTTCATTGACCTGAATCAAGTGTTGTAAGTTCTGTGCAATACTCCACCTTTTTGGATCAGGTTGGGCAAAAAGCTGTTCCTTAGATAAAGCCCCAAATTTTTCATTTACTTCTTTGCTGATATGATCTAATTCTTCCTTCCAGTTCATGCTACTTTGCTTTTCATTTGATAAAACGAAGTTCCGAATTCCTTCCCACATTACAATAAGGTTGATCGGTTACTCCTAATCGATCAAAAGAGATGCACATCCACTTCAAAAGCTATTTATTGATTTTTACCAGATAAGGTATCTAGCGTCTTTAGTAATTGGGCCCCTGTGTCTTTACCCAAAGACATCCTCGTCAAATAAGGAGCGTGTGGCAAAGTTTGATCTTCAAAATATTCAGGTTTCACAATGTAACCCAAAGCATCCTGTCCAAGCCCGAGAACAAATTGTGGACCTTCCGGCATCATGGCCTTGGTTTGAAGTCCATAGATGGGGGCTGTTTCTCCCGGATGGGTGGCAAAATTGGCTTCTCCAATAGAAAACCAAACCACTTCTGTTTCAACTACCTCTGAAATGGCTCTTTGGATAATCCCCCCAGCAGCCAACTGCTGCCAAGCTTCATTTTCCACAGGCAAATCAATCTTCTTTTTCCGAAAGGACAAGGAGGCCGACTGTAAGTTTTTTCCTTCTTTCAATGCCGAAATCGCTGCATTGGCCAAACCTGATCCCTTTTGGAGAACTTCCGCGTAAGGAATACCCTTATCAATAGGTTGTATCCATCCACCGATTGCCCCTTGTAGGAATAGGTTTTCTCCACCCATTTGCTTTTCCATTTCTTGGTAAAATCCCGCTACATAATCCGCAGAAATTTCATTGTACACCGCATCTAGGTAGGTAGGATGGCAGGCAAAATTGGTCAGAGAAAGGAGGTTCTGACCTTTATCATTGAGAAACTGTAATACAGTCACCGATCGGTCAATTTCCTCCTCACAGATATTAGCAACCCAATTATGCCCATATTCAGTACTTCCATATTTAGCACTGGCATTTTCCAGTTTGGAGGCTGCAATTTGGATTTGTTCCGCCGTAGTTTTCACCAAAAAATCCATGTAATCCGGATCCACGCCACTTTGGGTATAATCTTCCCCCCATAAGCCGACCACATCCGGTCCGGAATGGGTATGGGTGGAACTGATGACGATATTTTCGGGAGAAAAGGGGATACCCAAGTCTATTGTGCCAACTTTTTCCCTGATTTTCAACAGGTCCTGATAAAGTAAGCCAATGCAGTCCACGGTTACTAAGGCAAAACTTTCATTCCCGTCATAAAATACCGCAGCCTTGACATACAAACTGTCTAAAACCCCTGTAAACCTTCTGTTTTGTTTATCCCCTGCAATAAATGCACCCATAGGGGGATTAATTACTGCTTTTGATACCCCCACTTGGAGAATTTCCTCTTCTTTTTGACCACAAGAAAGAAGTAAAAGAAAAAGAATAATGGAACAGAAATAGCCCTTCATTTGGAGTAATAGAGTTGAATTAGTTGATTTATTTGAACCACAAAAGTGACAAAAGATAACAATTGTAAATAAAGTGAATTTCTAAAATCATCTTTTGTTCACTTTTGTATCTTTTGTGGTTCAATTTATCTTCTTAAAAAAAAGACAAAGTATCTTTTTTCTGTGGTTTCAATAAGGTTACTTATTTCTCAGGATGTCTTCAATGGCATCCAGTTCTTCTTTAGAAAAACGGATATTATCCAAAGCTTTGACATTGTCTGCCAGTTGCTCGGCCTTACTTACACCGACAAGAACGGTAGTGATCCTTTCGTCTTTCAACAACCAGGCAATGGCCATCTGTGCCAAGCTTTGTCCCCGTTTTTTGGCGATTACGTTCAAGGCTTTCACTTTAGCGATCACCTCATCTGAAATCTGTTCCTTTTTCAGGTATCGGCCATCTTTTGCCACCCTGCTGTCTTCCGGAATGCCTTTGAGGTATTTGTCCGTCAAAACTCCCTGCTCAAGTGGTGAAAAAGCAATAGAACCAATGCCCTTATCTCCCAGGACATCCAATAAGCCTTTTTCCACCCAGCGGTCAAACATGCTGTATCGGGGTTGGTGGATCAAAAGTGGTGTGCCCATTTCTTTGAGAATTTGTGAGGCCCTAAGGGTATCCTCAGCGGAATATTGGGATATGCCCACATACAAGGCCTTTCCAGAGCGGACAATGTGATCCAAAGCCCCCATGGTTTCCTCTAAAGGTGTTTCCGGATCAGGTCTGTGGTGGTAAAAAATATCCACATAATCCAATCCCATTCTTTTCAGACTTTGGTCCAAAGAGGCGATGAGGTATTTTCTCGAACCAAGGTTACCATAAGGCCCGGGCCACATGTCCCAGCCAGCTTTGGTGGAAATGATGAGTTCATCTCTATAAGGTCGGAAATCCTTTTCCATGATCCTGCCAAAGTTCTCTTCAGCAGAACCATAAGGAGGTCCATAGTTATTGGCCAGGTCAAAATGGGTGATGCCATAATCAAATGCCTGCCTTAGGATATGCCGGGCATTTTTGAAATCTGCATTGTGCCCAAAGTTATGCCATAGGCCAAGTGAAAGCTGAGGCAATAAAATGCCACTTTTTCCGCAGCGGCGAAAAGGTATTTTATCATAGCGGGCTTCATTGGCAACATAAGGGGGTAAAGGTTGGTGGTCGTTGATGCGCATAGGTTATTTAGGTTGGTCAATATTAAAGTTTGAAGTTAAACAATGATTCAGGAAGAATAAACCATTTCAAAAACTTCTTTCTTAAAGTAGAAAAATTCCTCCTACTACTGATACCGCAGCAATAGTAAATACTACCAAAATGGGTTTCCAGGCATATTGGATCCAATCTTTGTAAGAAATTCCTGCGGCAGCCAGAATGGCCATCAGGCCCCCATTACTTGGGGTGACCATATCCATGATGCCCGCGCCATATTGGTAAGCCAATACTACCACTTGTCTGGACATGCCGATCAGATCGGCCAAAGGAGTCAAAAGCGGCATGGTCAACACTGCCTGACCGGAAGTACTGGGAACAGGGATATGAAGAATGGCCTGGGCGATCATCATTCCAAAAGCAGAAAGTCCCAAAGGCAATCCTTCCAAAGGATTGAAAAGGGCATAGATGATGGTGTCGATAATCTGCCCATCCTGTAGGACCAGGTAAATGCTTCTGGCCAGACCAACGATAATCCCGGCAAAAACCAGTTCTGCGAAGCCTTCTGAATAGGCTTTGGCCGTTCCATTGACACCCAATTTACCTATTATTCCCGCACTCAGCCCCATGGCAAAAAAGATAGCAGACATTTCGTTGTAATCCCAATCCCAGTTGCTCAGCCCATAAATCATAACACCAAAAGTGAGGGCTACCAAAACTAGGATCAGGGAATGTGACTTGGACATTTTATCGGGAACTTCCTCGGATGGAATGTCCTGATGATTGGGGTCTTTTCCTGTGCGGATGACATAGACGATCCAAAAGCCAAGAGCCACGATCAAAAAAACCATCCTGTACAGCCCGGCAGAAAACAAGGGTACTTCCGCAAAGTTTTGTGCAATCAACACTGAAAAAGGATTGGAAGGGCCAAAAGCTCCTCCAATGAGGGCACAGCCCAAAGAAATGGCCACCCCGGCTATTGGGGTATACCCCACTTTTCGGCTCAGAATCATCAGTACAGGTACCATGGCGATGATTTCTTCCTGAAGCCCATTTAAGGCTCCTGCAGTGGCGAATAGCATTCCAACCAATGCCAGTAAGTACGCTTTGGCATTCTTGAAACGATGGATCAGACTTTCCAGTCCGGATTGAAAGGCGCCTGTTTTGTCCACCACATAAAATGCGCCACCAATGATAAGAATCAATACCACCACTTCAGCCCCTTCAATTATGCCTTCCGGTACGCTGAGAAACATTTTTCCCAAACTTACGGGTTGGTTGTCAATTACCTTATAGCTACCTTCTAGAACCACCTCCCGGCCTGTTGCCTCATCAAGGACCCGATCAAAAGAACCCGCGGGGATCAGGTAAGTCAACAATGTCGCCAGGGCAACAAAAGAAAGCATAATGATCATGGGGTGGGGGAAGGAGAGCTTTTTCATAGGATTGGAATTATAAAGAGCAAGATAAATAAATAGGTGCTATTCGATGTGAATATTTCAATCTACAGCTCAAAATAACCCTATACCATCATATTTATTGGGATTTAAAGTCCTGGTTGAAAGGATTGGCAGTATTTCAGAATTCTGGAATTTCACTTAAAACATTCCTCATTATAGTAAAAATTAATACCACAAAGGGGGTATTTTTAATATCAGAATTGGTTTTACCGCCTTAAGGTTATGCTTTATTATCGTAACTTCTCTATCTTCCAATAGTTTAAGGAATACATGTTTCAAAGCCATTACAAATCAATTCTTTAACTAGAATATTTGGACTCAAAGATTATTGATAGGGATGATGTAATTTTTATTAAATCAAGTGCCTTATTCAGTTAAATCAAGAAGGAATCTATGAGAACTATTGCTAATCTTATTCAGGAAGTTTCAAGAGCTCGGCATGAATATCTCCTACAGATAGACAACCTTTCAGAAAATCAGGCCTTATGGAAACCTGAACCTGAGGTATGGAACATAGTAGAAATCACTGAACATCTTTTTTGGGCAGAACAAGGAGGAGTTTTTGGTATGTGGAAAACCCTAGATGCTATTAGGTCGGGTAAAATTGAGCGTACTTATGATTCCGATCACAAGGATATGTCCATTGAACAGATTATTGAAATTACATGGAAAACAAAAGAGGAAGTTCCTGCTATTGCTGCACCAAGATTTGGAGGCACCTTATCTTTCTGGAAAGCCTCCCTTCAAAGCCTACAGGTAGTCCTTGACGCCTTTGGCAATGAACTACAGGAAGACGAATTAAAAGTACAGGCACAGGCCCATCCCATTTCAGGGGCTTTGAATTTTCATCAGCGATTTGAATTCTTGCGTTTCCATATAGAAAGGCATAGCAAACAAGTTCATGAACTCTTAAAATCCATGACCTCCTAGATTTACAAATGATAAAGATGGTTGGACTTTCCTGGTTTTATTCCTAAGCCTAACCATTTCAAAAATAATATTGGAATTAACAAAACATTTAAAAAAGGAATTTTCCTATTTTAGAAATAGCATAGAATTAATTTCGAAAACTTAATAAGTATATAGGTATGGAACAAGCAGATGAACTCTTTAAAAAACTGAAATCCTTTTCAGAGCCTGAGCTTCAACTTGAAATCCAGAAGCATGGAAAAATAATCAAAGCCAATAAAGGAGATATACTCGTAAGGGAAGGTCAATACCTGAATTTCTTACCGATAGTCATTGAGGGTTTATTAAGAGTGTATCAGGAAAATGAGGACAGGGAAATTTTGCTGTATTATGTTGGACCAGAACAGACCTGTATGATGTCTTTATCATCTGCCTATTTTGATTATTACAGCACTGCCAATGGAATAGCTATAGAACCCACAGAAATCCTTGTCTTGCCGGCCCACTTGATTGCTGAATGGCAGCTCAAATATCCTTCCTGGAACAAGTTTATCATCAAAACTTTCAAAAGTAGATATGATGAATTGCTCACGGCTTTTGGGAATGTTGCTTTCAAGCCCGTTAATGTCCGTGTAAAAGAATACCTCTCTGCCTATCGGAAAAACAATGGTTCCTCCAAAGTCCCCATTTCTCACCAAAGCCTGGCCAATGAACTAGGGACCACCAGGGTAGTGATTTCAAGAATATTGAAACAATTTGAGCAAGAAAACCTCATCAGGTTACATCGAGGTTATATAGAACTGAAATCCTGAATATTTTTATTTGTATTAGGATACCAATATTTCTGTTGCAATTTTTAAGATTTGAGAAATTTATTTAGTCAAATGTATCTTTTGATACATATATTTTTTGGAATACTGTTTTATTATTAGGGTGTCTAGTTGATAGCAGAGGTAAATTTCCATTCACTAAAACACCAAGAACTATGAAAGGGCTAATGCAAGTACTGTTTATTTCAATGTTACTTATGGGCTTTTCCGATGTGCTGGCCCAAACAGGAACTTCTTATGAATCAAAAATGAAAATTCTCATACATATTACCAGTGGACCTGAAAATCCCACAAAAGCAGCATTAGGTTTCCTAATGGCCAAGACTGCTGTTGAAGAAGGATATGCGGTAAACTTGTTTCTGGCTGGAGATGCAGTACAGTTGCTCCGTGATGATGTATTGGATAACCTAGCCGGACTTGGCACGGGCAATCTCAAGTCACATTATGAAACGATAGTTCAAGGAGGTGGAAAATTTTACCTCTCGGGCATGTCAAGCAAGTCCCGGGGACTTGCAGAAACAGACATAAATGATAAGCCGGCAACTTTTGCTATGCCCAATGTACTGCTTCAGTTAGCTGTCGATAGTGACAGAATGTTTGTCTATTGAATCCGATAGGTATAAGGTCTGTATTCAAAATTTTTATTAGATTGAATCTTTTTCTCCTTAACTCTAAATTACTGTCATGGGGATTTCCATTTTACTAGCAGATGACCACAGACTTTTTGCTGTCGGAATTAAAAGAATACTTGATTTCATTCCGGAGTATGACCTGGTAGGAACGGTTGAAAATGGAAAGGAAGTCATTCTATTTCTTGAAAAAAACCATCAAGTTGATATCCTGATATTAGACCTGAACATGCCTTTGATGGGCGGGATGCAAGTTTTGTCTTATCTCAACAGTAAATACCCAGAATTGAAAAAACTGATTCTTAGCGGAGAACATACCAAGAGCGCTATGGATTGTTGCAAAAATCTTGGTGCTAATGGGTTTATTGGAAAGGATTCCTGCTTTGAAAGTTTTCGGAATGCCTTAGATACCATTGCCATGGGAGGCGAGTATTTTCAACCAGTAAGCACCAGTCAGAACATTTTTAACGGTCATGGGGATTGCATTTACCAAAAACTAAAGGAAGCTTTCGGCCTTTCCGGGAGAGAGACTGAAATTATTCAAATGGTGCTCAACCAATGTAAAACCAAAGAAATAGCCCATAGACTCCATCTCAGTCCATTGACAGTGAAGACCCACCGTAAAAATATTTTCAAAAAACTCAAAATCAATAGTGTGATAGGGCTAATGAATCTGATGAAGAAGATGGGGGAAGGGTAGTTTTTTTGGTTGTAATGGTTTTAATGGTTGTGTTTGTTGTAATTTTTGTCAGTTTTGCCTACTATAGGTAGGAAGTAATAGTTAGTTTTTTGACATCTGTTGGGTTAAATGGTCGGTTTATAATAAGCCCTATTTACTTATTTAGGATTGCTGGAAGCATGGATCTGCCCAAGCCATTTTCAAACCAGACAGCTTTAAGGGCGAGAAATCTAATTTTCAGGTATTCTTTGATGAATAGACCTCTCCTTCGTCGAGGTGACAAGGAAAGGTCTTCATTAGTAGCTTTCGTTATTTTATTGGGCTGCTTCGAGTATTGCCTTATCTTGGCCATTTCGCTTTGCTTCTGATTTGACTTTTAAACAAGCCCTTAGTTGATAATACCCCTTTAGCAGTATTTTTTTTTATAGTACTTAAAGCGAAATTTAAAATATTATAAAATGCTGTTTTACATTGCTTTTCATTTAAATAATTAAATTATGGCAAAGATCCTTTTACATGTTGGCAGAGCCGAGGGACATGGTTTCCCCGTACTTCCCATCGCACAAGGTTTGGTGGAATTGGGACATGAAGTTCATTGGCTTGGGACTGAGGTTTTTCAACAAAAAGTTGAAAAAACAGGAGCGATTTTTCATCCGATCCTTGAAAGCGTTGATTTTCAAAAGAAAGGATTAATGGTCTATGAAGCCCGTCCCGCCTTAACCAAGAAAAAGGGCATGGACCAAATCAAGGAATATTTGAGGTGGTTTTTTGATGAAACAGAGGAAATTCAAGGGTTTTACCAAGACTTCTTGAATCGTATTCAGCCGGATATTCTGATTGCTGACCCGATTACTTTTACACCCCTTTTTTTGGGGGAAAAATTGGGGTTACCCACCATCAATCTCCATGTCATTCCACCCTTTATACTCAGTCAGGACACAGCACCTTTTGGTTCGGGTTTATTGCCGGGGAAAAGTCCCTTGATGCGATTGAGAAACAGGTTCTTAAACTTTCTTGTGGACAGGGTGCTGTTCAAAGATTTGACAACTTATGGGAATCAAGTCCGAAAGAGATTCAATCTCCCGCCTTATCAAGGCTTCTTTGGGGATTTCAACAAGTACGTCGATCGTGTACTGATCTTTTCGGTTCCGGGATTTGACTATGAGCGTTCGGATATGCCGGATAACCATCATTTTATCGGCCCGACCTTGCCGAAGCCTGACCCCAATTGGGAGGAACCGGATTGGTGGGGAGATTTAAAAAAGGCCAAAAAAGTCATTCTTGTGAACCAGGGTACCATCTCCAATGATATTCAAGACCTGATCATGCCCACTTTGATCGCCCTTAAAGATGAAGCGGATACCTTGGTTATGGCAGTTCCGGTCAAGGAGGAAATCCCAAATCTTCCTGCCAATACCCGAGTGGCACCCTTTATCCCTTTTGCCCATCTCTTGCCTCATGTGGACCTTTTTGTCACCAATGGAGGATACGGAGGAACCAACATGGCTTTGGGTTTTGGTATTCCATTGGTCATTGGTGGAGCGACGGAGGATAAGATGGAGGTTGCCCAGCGGGTGACTGTCTCGGGAACAGGCATCGATTTGAAAACGATGAAGCCCAAGCCGGAAAAGCTAAAAGCTGCCATCCATGAAGTCTTCACCAATCTAAAATACAAGGAAAATGCCCTGCGCCTGAAAAAGGAAATCGAATCCTATGATTCCTTGGCTTTAGTGGATCAAGCGATCCAGGAGCTTTTGGCAAAATATAATAAGAAAAAGAAGGGCCTTGATTGAAATCACTTAACCTCTAATACCTATGAAAAATGTATTGATCACCGGTTGCAGCACAGGTATTGGATTTGAGACTGCTGCCCACTTGGCCAGAAAGGGGTATCAGATTATTACCACCATGAGGAATCCTGCCCGTAGTCCAGAACACGGGGAATTAGCCAAAAAAGAGAGTTTGTTAATCGCCATTCTCAGCATGGATTTGGATCAGGATGAATCCGTCCGAAATGCCTTTCAACAGGCTGTTGACCGATTTGGATCGATCGATGTCTTGGTCAACAATGCGGGAATAGCTTCTGACATACCCTTAGAGGAAACTTCCATGGAGGTATTTCAGCAGATTTTCCAGACCAATGTATTTGGTGCCGTGCGCTGCATGAAGGAAGTGATCACGCCCATGCGTGACCGGGGAGCCGGATTGATTATCAATGTTTCCTCCATCGCAGGAAAAACCCAATCGGCAAGTATGGCTGCTTATGCCGCTACTAAGTCTGCGCTGAATACAGAGAGTATGAGTTTATCAGGAGAGGTGGGAAGGTTTGTAATACGGGTGGTGATCGTCGAACCTGGATTTATCGACACACCCATACTTCAAAAATACGATGCGGATTTCCAGTCCATTTATACCAATCGAGAGCAATTGACTGCTTTGGGGAAAGCTTCCGTGGCATTGACCTAGGCACATCCCATCCTTGTAGCAGAAAAAATACTGGATATCATTACCGTTGAGTCCAGCACCTTCTCCAATCCTGTGGGTCCTGATGCAGTCCCATTCTTGGCTTTCAAGGCTTCCATGACAGATGAGCAATGGATCGAAAGCGGAAAAATGGATACCGAAACCTTTGCTGATACCATGCTCCAATTTGGGATGGATATCAGGCCGTATTTGTCGGAAGTTCCTAAAGCTTGATTATTTGGTTAGATTTTAAAGGAAAAAATAAAACTAAGGCCATTCCTTTTTGGGATGGCCTTTTTATCAAAAATGTTGCCTAACTTAATGAGGATGAACTGATTAGTTTTTTATATAACAATGATAGCTATGAGAATTGGGTTTGCTTCTTTTTTGGTGTTCATTTTCCTTTTTATCGGTCTTCGAGGGAACGCTGTAGCCCAAACCATCAAAAGCCACAAGATTTCATTTAAAGAGCATGACGATTACCTTGATAATAATTGAAGGACTTGGTTTATTTTTTTGAAGAAAAAGCGCCTTTATCATGGGAACAAGCCTTTCAAAAATTAGAATCGGGAGAATTCGAACTGCTAAAAGAAAATGTATTTAATAAAGGATTTACCAAATCGATCTGGTGGTTTGTCTTTCGACTAGAAAATCCCCTCGACTCTGACGTGACCTTTATCTTTAATCCATACTCATCTAGTCACAATTCTGTAGATTTATTTGTAATAAATGAAATAGGTGAACTGATTGATTTTTTTCAGTCAGGAAATCGGGTTTTGAAAAAAGACAGACCAATCAAATATTGGGTAGTCAATTTTGAGTTGCATGTTCCAGTAGGTGAAACCAGAGACTTTCTGCTAAGAGTAGATGCGAGAGGCAGACATACCATCACCCAGTTTCAATTGTATTCCGGGATCTCGTCCCCGGATACAGTTAAAGGCACCATGGCGATGATTTCTTCCTGAAGCCCATTTAAAGCTCCTGCAGTGGCGAATAGCATTCCAACCAATGCTAGTAAGTACGCTTTGGCATTCTTGAAACGATGGATCAGACTTTCCAGTCCGGATTGAAAGGCGCCCGTTTTGTCCACCACATAAAATGCGCCACCAATGATAAGAATCAATACCACCACTTCAGCCCCTTCAATTATGCCTTCCGGTACGCTGAGAAACATTTTTCCCAAACTTACGGGTTGGTTGTCAATGACCCTGTAGCTCCCCTCTATTACCACCTCCCGGCCTGTTGCCTCATCCAGGACCCGATCAAAAGAACCCGCGGGGATCAGGTAAGTCAAAAATGTCGCCAGGGCAACAAAAGAAAGCATAATGATCATGGGGTGGGGGAAGGAGAGCTTTTTCATGGGATCTAAATAATTGGGCGCAAGATATAAAAATCGGAGATATTAGAAGTGAAAAGTCTCAGATCCAATTTTCGATAGTAGATAGATTCAGAATACAATAATTCAACCCCATTCGGGGTTGGGAGAACCATTAACCTTTCATACCTTTTTCCACCGGATTGTCATCCGGGGCCAATAACCTGAAGGTATTGAGTCCTTTCGGGATTTTGGGATTTCAACCATCCTCGTGGTTGGGGACGAGGATAAAGATTGACCTTTTTAAACCACCGGATAGGCATCTGAGGTCATTAGCCAGTTGGTATTTAATCTCTCAATCCCAGGTACAAGCTATATCGGAGTTTGGGCTGCTTTTACGGAATCTGGAATCAGGCATAATCCCAAAGGGATTGAATCCATACAATGGTATTTACCCCGGGTAAAACCCGGAGGCTTTACTACAAAGTTTCCTACATAAAGCCCAACCCCGAGAGGGGTTGAATTTTTTTTAAAAATAAGGATATAAAAAAAACCACCTTTACGGCGGCTTTTCCAGATTATCTAATCCTTAGTCTCCCGTGGTATTATGAGAGTGGTTCTTTAGTTAAAAAGCAAGGCTATTTAGGTGCTGTATTCCTTTTTGAAAATCCAGGACCCTTTCAGTTATCTTAACTTTTGCAACTCAAATGAGATTGACGAATTATAATTCTAACAAGCTTTTTAGGTAAAATCCTAAATTTTATTTAATTTATCATTTAGTTTAAATGAGTCAAACATTATATCCATGAAAAGAAAACTTTGGCCCGCATTCTTCTTAATTATTGGAACGTCAGTTTTACTCCTTTCCTGCAAGGAAAAAATCCAGGAAAAAAATGGGATGAGCGTAATTGCCTTTAATAGTATTAAAGTTTCAAAGGATCCTTATACCATAGAAAAAATGATTCCTTTGGAAACCAGGGAAGACAATTTACTCAAAGAGTTCCTATTGCTTAGGACAAATGAAAAAGGATTTTTTATCCTGGACAAGGAAAAAACTGATGCCATCCACCATTTTGACACCAATGGAAATTATTTAGGGAGAATCCTTGAAGTAGGGGAAGGACCTGAGATGTTACCCAACATCAATGACTTTATAGCCACAGATCAGGGACTTGAAATATTAATTGGAAAAGGAGATCAATCAGAAATTTGGGTATTTGACCATGAACTCAGCCTAGCCCAAAAAATAGCTTTGGATTACCTGGCCTTCACATTTTCCAAACTCCCCAATGGAAATTATGCCCTATGCGGGGGATATAACAAACCTATCGTTATGCATCGTTTAGTGATTTCAGATCCCGAAGGAAATATGGTGGAAGAATTATTGCCTAATGAATACAGCAACGACCTATTGCCTGTTGGGGAGCATAATTTCAATAGTGCGAACTCTGGATTGTTTTATCACGAGTTTTATAACCCAAACCTGTACGAATTAAAAGGAGATGGACTAACACCAAGGTATGAATTGGAGATGGGTAAATACAGGATTCCAGATGAATATTGGGACCTGGATTGGATGCAGGGTTTTGAACTGATCAGCAAAAATGGCTTTGCCTTTCCCTCTCATTACTTTGAAACTGAGGAGGGGGCCTTTTTCGGGGTAAATGTTCAGGCAGATATGCAATTGGTAAACCATCAGCTCGTACTGGATAAAAAAACAGGAGATATAAAAAGACGGATTACCAGCAATGACAATAACCCTGTTTTCTTTCAATTGGCAGGATTATTTGATGAGCACCTTATCTTTATTGCACAGGCCAAAGATGTATTGGCACACGAATCAAAGGCCATGGAAAAACAGGATTTGGGCATTGAAGCGCAAGATAACCCTGTTTTGGTTTTTGTTAAATTTTAAACATTTCGGTTATGAAAAATTGTTTATTGGCTATCACCCTGTTCATTTTATTATCCGCTTGTGCTAAAAATGATCCCATTGATTTTTTTAAAGATTTACCGACCTTTGAAGTTTCCGAAGAGATTCCATTTGATCCAAGTTGGTGGGAGGCAGAGAAGAAAATTGTAATTGCAGCAAAAAGCCTTTACTTTTTTTCCATTCCATTTATTGACTTGGTAGAACCCTATGATTTTCCTGTTTTAATCTATGTGTCAGCTGATTCTCCTGACCAAGTGTTGGAATATTTAAAAAACCATGAATTTAAACACCCCATTATCTTTGACCCTGAAGCTAATTTTTTTGAAAAAAACCGACTAAGGGAAAGGTTCAATTTCGACAAAGAAAATACGCTTACCGCTTTCTATATGATGAATGATGAAATAATAAAACCTGCAAATATTGGAATGAGGGAATGGTTCGTCAAGGAGTTAAAAGAATTTGAAGAACTCTGATAGTAAGTTTATACCACCTTAGTGAATGGGATGTCTAGTGCTTGGCGTGTAGCGCCTTAATCCGTTCGAAGGCCATGGACATGTGTCTTGGTGCAGCCTGATGATTGCAGATTACTTCGGTATTTTCCATACCAGTTCCCTGACAGGTGCGACAGGATGTAAATTCCTTCAGACTTCCTTCACAGGTTGGGCAGGTATGTTTTCCCTCACCGCTGCATTTATCGCATTCGTGGTATTCTACCAGGTTAAAAACATTTCTTTTGGTGACAATCCCTTTGCCAAAGCATTGATTACAGCCTACCATACCCCTTGCCTTACAAAGGCTACAGTCTTGATGCAACTGTTTTTTTCCCTCACAAGTACTGCATTCATAAATGCGGTATCCTTGTTTATTACAAAAATTACAGGCCAATATGGCTTTAATGGGCTCTTCAAGCTTTTGCTCCAGTTCTTTTGCTGCATCAAAGTTTGGCGCATTTCTGCCATTGATCTGAAGGTATCTTTTGACGAAATTTAGGCTGTTATCGTATTGTCCTAATTCATATAAGGTCACAGCAAAATGGTAGGGCATTTCAGGAGAAATGGGCAATCCTGATTCAATGATTTGTCTGAAGTAGGTATTGGCTTTTTCATAATCCCCTTTATCCATTTCTTCCAAAGCATTATTAAATAACCTGGTAGCACCTCCTAAGGCAGGCCTAACCTGGGCCATACTGTCAAGGCTTAAAACTGAAACGAAAATGAGTAAAAAAACCAAAACCTTCATTGGGGGGTAAACTTTCTCTTTATGCACGTAATCCAGGTCTTTAAGGTTGGATACGAAAAGTAATGAGGTTTAAATAAATAAACAAACCATTTATAAAGAGACAAAAAAACAGGTGGTAAATACCGTCTATTTTTAACTGGAAATTCATAAAAATAGATACAAAATTTTGTATATTACCAGCTAATATTTTGATTTTTATCTTAAATTCCTCTTTATGTTAGATTCAATTTTAAAAAATATCTCCCCTGAACTGATAAGCGCGTTAACCAAGGACCATGGCTTGGATTCAGGCAAAGCTAAAGATGCCCTAAATGTCACAAAGGATAGTCTCATCGGTGGACTGACCAAAGAAGCGGCAACGGGTAATTTCAACTCCATATTAAGTTTATTGAATGCAGGAGGTAGCGCTAAAAACAATCCATTGTTTCAATCTTTATCGGGCTCAATGGCCAGTTCTTATATTTCAAAATTGGGAATCCCTCCCAATCAGGCCAATATGATTTCAAATTTTATTTTGCCAAAGATCTTAAGTGCAGTATCCGGAAGCAAAAGTGGCAATTTCTCTCAAGCGGATCTTGTGAAAATGTTGGGGCAAGGTGGGGCCAGTTCTCTGGGAGACAAAGCTTCTTCTATCTTAAAAGGAGGTTTAGGTAACCTATTTAAATAAATCCAATTCACAATTAACTTTAACATTATGCCTAAAGCAATCACGATGATCGAAGGTATCGGCCCAGTATTCAAGGAAAAATTGGGAGCCGTAGGAATTACCAGTGTGGAATCACTTTTAGAAAAAGGAGGTTCAAAAAAGGGAAGGGTAGAACTCGCTTCAGCTACCGGAATCAGCGAGAAAAGAATTTTAAGATGGGTCAATATGGCGGACCTTTTCCGTGTCAATGGTATTGCAAGCCAGTTTGCAGAACTACTCAAAGCTACAGGAGTAGATACCGTCAAAGAATTGAAAATGAGAAATCCTGCCAATCTCCACAAAATGCTTATTGATACCAATGAGCAAAAAAAATTGACCAGGGCAGTTCCTGCACTTTCCCAAATTGAAGATTTCATCAATCAAGCCAAAGTAATGGAACCTATGGTTACCCATTGATCTCTTGTTTAAGCTTTTAAGGATAGCCTGAGAGATTGCCTTTCAGGCTATTTTTTTCAACTTGATCTAAATTCCTTTTTTTATCTTATTTTGGTTGAATGAAAACCATCCTTTCAGGCCTTATTAAGTTTGTAATTGCTATTGTCCTCTTGCTTTTCTTAGCCCTTGCCCTGAGCTATAGGGGAGACTTGGGAATGGACCGGCTGGTAGCTAAGTATACCAGCGAAAACTCCTATTTTCTTCCGGTTAATGGCATCAATGTCCATGTCAAGGTAAGCGGAGAGGGTGAAGCCATTTTTTTAATCCATGGAAGTTTTTCTTCTCTTCATACCTGGGAGGCTTGGGAAAAAGAGCTGAGTAAATATTTCATGACCATATCCATGGACCTCCCAGGCCATGGCCTCACCGGCCCTGATGAACTGGGCAGGTATGGGATTGCGGATTATGCAAGCTTGATCCTTGAAATCGCAGATCAAATGGATGTGGATGAGTTTCATGTGGCAGGAAATAGCATGGGAGGAGCTGTCGCTTTAAAAATAGCCTCTGATCACCCGGAGCGGGTGTTGAGTCTCAACTTGGTGGATGCTGCCGGTGCGCCTCCTGTTCCATCAACAGCAACCAATGATGCCAACAGGTCCAGAAGCTCCGGAGCTACCATTTTTAAAGTGGTACAATACCCCCTGGTCAACAAACTTTTATTGAAATGTACACCCAGGTTCCTTTTCAAATGGAATCTTCAACAGGTTTTCTATGACGAAGAAAAAATTACTGATAAACACATTACCCGTTATTATGAATTGATAAGAAGGGAAGGGAACAGGCAAGCCACATTGGATAGACTTACCAGCAGAAGCAGTTACCAAATTGATTTCGAAAGGCTCAATATGCCGGTTTTAATCATGTGGGGTGCCCACGACCGCTGGATTCCCCCAAGTCATGGAGAACGCCTAAAAGCCGCTATACCTGGAGCAACTTTGAAAATATTCGAAAATGCAGGACATGTGCCCATGGAAGAAATCCCGACGGAAACTGTCTTAGAATATTTGCATTTTCTGGGCATTCAGCTGGAAGAGGACTATCTTTCTCCTCCAAAACTCTTCAGTTATGCCCAATGAATTATTACTTATTGTTTTATTGATTCTTCAAACCCTGCTCTTGGTGTATTTGATTTTCCAGCAGCGTACAGGTAAAGAGAAGGAATTAGATCTGAATCAAAATTTACAGGAGTTCAGGTTATTATTGGAGAAGCAAATGCAATCCAATCGGACAGAAATCCAGCAAGGATTGCTGCAGCAGTTTTCGATGGTCATGGAATCGCTACGTGCCAACGCGAAGGATCAAGCGGAGGTTTTAAAAGAGTTTGGGCAGATTTTCAGGCAAAATGTCCAAGAGTTCAATGCCCTTCAAAAGGAGAAATTTCAGGAATTGGTATTCAAGCAGGAGCGCATGCTGGCCTCTACTGAGGAACGCTTGGACAAAATGCGGGAGACTGTAGACGAAAAGCTTCAAAAAACCCTGGAAGCCAGGCTTGGGCAATCCTTTGAATTGGTAAGCAAGCAGTTGCTAGCTGTTCAAAAAGGGTTGGGGGAGATGCAAAGTCTGGCTACCGGGGTAGGGGATCTAAAGCGCGTCCTGAGCAATGTCAAAAGCAGGGGAGTGCTGGGGGAGTACCAGCTGCAGGGTATTTTAGAAAATGTCTTATCCCCTGAACAATATGCCTACAATGTGGCGGTAAAAAAAGGTGTTGGGGAAAGGGTAGAATATGCCATAAAGATGCCGGGCAGCCAATCTGATGGTCCTGTTTACCTGCCCATTGATGCGAAGTTTCCCCAAGAGACCTATTACAGGCTGTTAGATGCCTATGACAATGGAGATAAAATACTTATAGAAGCGGCCCGGCAAGAACTCTTCAAAGCCATCAAAAAAGCAGCCCAGGATATCAGTCAAAAGTACCTGCATCCACCACATACGACAGATTTTGCGCTTCTTTTTCTTCCTATGGAAAGCCTTTATGCAGAAGTCGTAAGGGATGGACATTTGGCTCAGACTTTACAGCGGGATTTTAAAATTGTGGTAACAGGACCGACTACACTGGCGGCTATGCTTAACAGTTTACAGATGGGCTTTAGGACTTTGGCTATCCAACAAAGGAGTTCAGAGGTATGGAAGGTTTTGGGCGCTGTTAAAACTGAATTTGGGAAGTTTGGAGACCTCATTGCCAAGGCACAGAAGAAAATCTCAGAGGCCCACAATGATTTGGACAATTTGGTGGGTACCAGGACAAGGGTGATCCAAAGAAAATTGAACGAGGTTGAAGCTTTGCCGGAAGAAGAAGGTAAAAAACTTTTGGACTGAACTTTTTGAAGGAGCCAAAAGTTTAATTTTTTAAAGAATTACCTAAATTGAACTTCCATGAAGTATTTGTTTTTAATCATTGGTTTATTCCTTTTTGAAATCAGCCTTGCTCAGGAGATTTATGAGGTGGATGTTGAGGTACGTGAAAATTCTTTTGTCATAAACAATACGGCTGTGGACATGATCTCCAAAGGGAATTATACCACTGCAGCAAAAATCTTGGAGAAAGTAATTGAAGATGACCCTTCCTACCATGCGGCCTATTTAAACTTTTACCGGGCAGGAAGCCAAGTGGAAGAGAAAAAAGAAAAGGTCGTAAAAGTGTTACGGAAAGGCTTGGAAATCTTCCAAGAGGATGATGAAATGGCCTATTACCTGGGTAATTTATTGCAGCGGGAAAATAGATACAATGAAGCCATTGAAGCCTATTCAGAGGCCATTGCCTACAGTAAAATCAATGGAGAAGACTTCCCTTTGGTCTGGGCTTATTATTTCAATAGGGGAAACTGTTACCTGAAAACCAATCAGTTTAAAAAAGCCATTCAGGATTACAACTATGCCCTTACCCTTAGTCCGGATAATGCCGATGTTTTGACCAATAGGGGTTTTTGCCATTATAAGACCAATGATTCAGAAGCTGCATGTTTAGATTGGCATACAGCACTTGGTTTAGGCAACTCCCAAACTACACGTTACATACAATCTTTCTGTCAATAATTTTTAGCTAATTTTTGGCTATGCTCTAGAAAGCCCCTACCTTTCTACCAAATAAGGCGGTGTTTAGATTTAATTGACCCGTCCTTGACCTATTATCAATCCTATGAAGATCGTCATAGCAGGAGCCGGAGACATGGGATACCATTTGGCTGAGCAACTCAGTTATGAAAACCAGGACATTGTACTTATTGACTTGGATAAGGATGTCCTGGATAATGTGTCTTCCCACTTGGATGTCATGACTATTCTAGGGGATGCCACTACACTGGAGATATTGAAAAATGCCAATGTGAGACAGGCCAATATGTTTATGGCTGTCACCACCTCGGAGAAAACCAATATTGTAGCAGCACTTTTGGCCAAGCAGCTGGGAGCCAAGCGGGTAATCGCTCGTGTGAGAAATCATGATTACTTAAAACCTGAGCATGAGCTGTATTTCAAAAATCTGGGGATTGACAATATCATCTCTCCGGGCATGCTTTGTAGTGATGAAATTTACAGAATGATCAAAAACTCTACATTTACAGATGTTTTTGAATTTGAAGGAGGAAAATTAAATGTGGTGGGTCTTACCTTAGACCAATATTGCACCTTGGTGAATAAGAAAATATCGGATATGAAGGACAATCCGATTTTTGAGGACATCAAAATCATTGCGATTGTCAGGGATCAGATGACGATCATTCCCAGGGGAAACACCATCATCCGAAATAACGACCATGTCTTTTTCATTTCCAATAAAAAGGCAGTTTCTTCCATTGTTGACCTATTGGGACAGCAGAAAGTTGGGATCAAGAATGTAATGATCATTGGGGGGGATGATCTGGCATTTACCACTGCCCTGAAATTGGAGAATGAATATAGGGTAACTCTTGTGCATAAAGACAAGGAACGTTGCAAATGGCTTTCCGAACGTTTGAATGATACTTTGGTCATCAATGGGGATTATAAAAATATTGAAATTTTAATTGAGGAAGGTTTGGAAGAAATGGAGGCCTTTATTTCCCTCACCGATTCCTCTGAGACCAACATCATCACTTCCCTTTCTGCGAAGAATCATGGGGTATACAAGGCCATTGCCCATGTGGATACAAGGGAATACATCCATATTTCCCACAGCATAGGCGTAGACTCTCTGATCAATAAGAAATTGGTAGCGGCCAATCAGGTTACCCGATTTTTGAGAAAAGGGAAGGTAGAGGCCGTATCAGGCATTTATGGCGTGGATGCGGAAATAATCCAATATGTGATCACCAAAAACAACCGGGTGACCAAGAAACCGCTCAAAGACCTGCATTTTCCGGAAACTGCCATTGTCGCGGGGGTAATCAGGGGGGAGGAGGTATTTATTCCGGATGGGGATTTTGTACTACAAATGGACGATAAAGTGATTGTATTGGCCCTTCCTGCAGCCAAAAACAGCTTGGAAAAACTCTTTCATTGATCTATGATCCATTTCAAAGCCATTGGAAAAGTGATGGGTGCCTTATTGATGCTTTTTGCATTGATGATGCTTCCGGGAGCAGCTTTTGCCTATTACTTTCAAACAGGCGATCTTGATGCCATGTTGCAATCAGCCTTTGTGACTTTTACAGTGGGCTCATTGATGTTTTTTTCTTTCTCCAGACAAGACCAGAATATCCGCAAAAGAGAAGGTTATCTTATTGTATCCACAAGTTGGTTTTTAATGTCAATATTTGGGATGATGCCTTATTTATTGAGCGACTTAGGTTTGGATATTAGTGATGCTATTTTTGAAACCATATCGGGGCTGACTACTACAGGCGCCACTATTTTGACGGATATTGAAGCCACACCTAAAGGTTTATTGTATTGGCGTTCCATGACCCAATGGATCGGTGGCTTGGGTATTATCGTCTTGACAGTTGCCATATTTCCACTTTTGGGAATAGGAGGCATTGAATTATTTGTTGCAGAAGTTCCAGGACCTTCTTCGGATAAATTACACCCCCGTATTCAAGAAACAGCCAAGAGACTTTGGTTGATTTATATAGGACTGACCATCTTAGTTGGACTTTTGTATTTTTTCCAGGGTATGAGTATCTATGATGCATTTAACCATGCCTTAACCACTGCTGCAACTGGAGGTTTTTCTACCAAAAATGAAAGCTTTGCCGCCTTCAGTTCGGCAGGAATTCAATACACCGCTATCTTTTTCATGTTTGTTTTCGGTACAAACTTCACCGTAATCTATTTTTCACTTACAGGAAAATTCTCCAAGGTTTGGAAATCAGATGAGTTTAAGGCTTATGGAATAGTGGTCCTGTTTATGGCGATAATACTATCAGGGCCAGTTATTTATTATGCAGGTGAAGGGGTAGAAAAAGGGATCAGAGATGCACTATTCCAAGTTGTTTCTTTGATTACAACTACAGGTTATGTTACGACTGACTATACTGCATTTCATGATGGTCTTACTTTATTGTTTTTCATGTTTTTATTTTTTGGTGCCTCTGCAGGGTCAACCAGCGGTGGAATAAAATTTATCAGGCATTTGGTGTTTTTCAAAAACTCATTTCTAGAATTCAAACGGATTGTCCATCCTAGAGCGGTGGTTCCACTTAAAATCAACGGTGAACGTGTGACAGGAAAGATCATCACCCATATCATGAACTTCCTTTTGATTTACCTGATGATTTTTACGATTGGATCTGTTATTGTTGCACTCTTAGGTTACGATATCATAACCTCATTTGGAGCAGTAGCTTCTGCTTTGGGAAATGTAGGTCCCGCGATAGGAAGGGTTGGCCCAATGGACAATTTTGCCTTCTTCGATCCTTTTACCAAAATGTTCTTATCCTTTTTGATGTTACTGGGAAGGTTGGAATTGTTTACCATTTTGGTATTGTTTACCCCCTATTTCTGGCGAGCGAATTAATTTTAACCACAAAAGCCCACAAAAGTCACAATAGTAATACCTTCCAAAGCCTTCTCGACAACCATCCACTCTTTTGTTCCCTTTTGTCACTTTTGTGGTTCATTTATAATATGTAAGAAGTAAAGATGGGATTTCAAACCATTTTAACCATCCACCAACAGTGCTTTCATTTTAGCTATCCTGTCTTCCAAAGATTCCGAAGACAGTTGGGCCCGTAAACGGTCCACCATGATGGGAAAAGAAAAGGGCGTAAATTGCCCCGGTTTTTTGAGGATAATTTGTTGCCGGTTGATTTTTCTGATGGCCTCCAGTACTTTGTCTTTTTCCATTTGCATATCCAATACTTCCCGGTGTGCCTGCTTCAACAAAAGGTTATCAGGATCATAATCTTCAAAAACCCCATAAAGAATGCCGGAATTGGACTGAAGATGACGGAATTTCATAGGTTTACCCGGATATCCCTGAAAAATCAAGCCTGATATCGTGGCAATATCCCTAAATTTCCTCTTGCTCATCTCACTTTCATTAATACAGGCAAGGATATCCTCTTCAAGGTTGACTTCAGAAAACAAGTCCTCTTCCAGGACATCGGCTATGGGAATGGGCTGGTCAGATAAAAGCTCAAAACCATAATCATTCATGGCTATACTGAAAGTCAGGGGATAAGAAACGCTGATGCGGTAAGCCACCAAGGCCCCCAAAACTTCATGCACCATCCTGCCTTCAAAAGGATAAAAGTAAACATGGTGGCCTTCCTTGGAAATATTTTGTTCGATCAGGAAAGTTTGGGAGTCTGGAATCAGGGAAAGTCTTTGCTGTAAATCCAAAAGGGGGGCTATATAGCCGGCCTCTTCAGACCTGTAAATCCCTTGGGCAGCCTCCTCCAAAATCTGTCTGATTTTACCGGAAAGTTTGGAGGTCAGTGAAATCCTTCCGCCCATGTAGGAAGGGGTATTGCTGCTCTTTTTGTTGGAAAGTTGGACATAGGCATTCATGTCTTTGATGCCGATAAATTCCAGGTTCCTTCCAGAAAAGAAAAAACGGTCTCCCTGTCTCAATTTAGATAAAAAGTACTCTTCAATCATGCCGAGGTATGTTCCGTTTTTGAATTTAACCTTAAGCATAGGGTCAGAAACAATGGTGCCCATGGATAGCCGGTGGCGCATAGCAGTCTTCTTGTCCTTCACCTGATATCGACCATTTTCAGCGATTTCCACTTTGGCAAATTCTTCATATCCACTCAGGGAACGGCCCCCTTCAGTCACAAAAGACAACACCCATTCAAACGCTTCCACCTCCAAATCCCGGAAGGCATGGGTGTCCTTTACCATTTGATACACCTCCTGTGGCCGAAAGCCCTCCCCAACGGCCAAAGTGATCAAAAACTGTATCAAAACATCATAGGTGAGGGTAGGGGGATGAATGGACTCCATATCCCCGGTCTCCATGGCATTTCTCAAGGCCGCTGCTTCAATGAGCTCCAGGGAATGGGTAGGGACAAAGTAAATCTGACTCGGGAGTCCTGGCTGATGCCCGGAGCGGCCAGCCCGCTGAATAAACCTGGCCACACCCTTGGGGCTCCCTATTTGGATTACTGCATCCACAGGCCTAAAATCCACCCCTAAGTCCAAAGAAGAGGTACAGACCACCAGTTTCAATTTACCAAAATGCAAAGCTTCTTCCACCCAGGCCCTGACCTTCTGATCTAGGGAACCATGATGAATGGCCACCCAACCTGCCCAATCCGGTCTTTTTTCCATAATATGGTGATACCATATTTCACTTTGAGCCCTAGTATTGGTAAAAAGCAGCACCGAGCGGTGATTTTCAATGATGGGGATGACTTTGTCAATCAGTTTTATGCCCAAATGACCGGACCAGGGGTATTTTTCCAGTTCATCCGGAAATACAGTCTGCAATTGGATGTTCTTTTCTACTTTGGCTTTTACAATGTGCAAAGGATAATGCTGACCCAATAACATGGTACAAGCTTCCTCCAAGTTTCCAATAGTAGCAGAGATGCCCCAAAGCCGGAATTGTTGGGAAGCATAATGCCGGATATAACTCAGGGCCAACTGTACCTGAACTCCGCGTTTGTTGCCCATCAGTTCATGCCATTCATCGATGACAATGGCTTTTACCGATTGGAATAGCTCATGGCTTCCTTTTTGTGCCAATAGGATATGCAAGGTCTCAGGGGTGGTGACCAGACATTCCGGAGGGTTTCTTTTTTGGGATTGCCGCTCTTTGGTATCTGTATCCCCGTTTCTGACCGCCACTTTCCAGGGTAAACCAATTTCAGTACAAACTTCCTGCATGGCTTTTTGGATGTCCTGTGCCAAAGCACGCAAGGGTGTTACCCATATCAGTTGGATGCCGTTTTTTTTAGGTTTATGCCAATCATTTGGATGATTTTGGATGTATTCCAAAATGACCGGAAACCACAGGGCAAAGGTTTTACCACTTCCTGTGGGAGCATTCAAAAGGCCTGATTGACCTGCCAGGTAATCCTGCCAGGTCTGGATTTGAAAATCGAAAGGCGTCCAACCTTTCTTCTCAAAATACGCAAGGGCAGGGGAGAGGGCTTTTGTGTTAGTTGCCATAAATATTTAGCAGGTCTTTTAAATCATCCAAGGTATTGGCTTCTTCTATGGGCTTGTCTCTTCTCCACCTTTGGATCCGTGGAAACCTCAAAGCAATCCCAGATTTATGTCTGGCACTTTCCTGAATACCCTCAAAGGCAATTTCAAATACCAAAGCGGCTTTTACTGTCCTAACCGGACCAAATCTTTCCAAGGTGTTTTGTTTGACGTACTTGTCCACTTCCCTGATTTCTGCATCGGTAAGTCCTGAATAAGCCTTGGCAAAGGGCACCAATTGAGCGCCTTCCCAGACAGCCAAAGTATAATCTGTGTACAGGTCAGCCCTTCTTCCATGGCCCTTTTGGGCATAAATCATGACCCCATCAATGGTCAGGGGCTCCACTTTCCACTTCCACCAACTCCCCCTTTTTCGGCCAACTTCATAGACAGAATCCCTGTGTTTCAACATAAAACCTTCAGCCATCATGCTTCTTGATTTTTGATGAATAAGCTGTAATTCCTCCCAAGTAATGGCATGTACCAAGGGAGAAACTTTCAAGGAGTTTTCTGGCATTCTTTCCTGCAAAGCTTCCAAAGTCTTTCTACGCTGCTGTATGGGAATTTCCCGCATATCCTGCCCTTGCCATTCCAGGCAATCATAGGCAATAAAACTGACAGGAGCTTCTTTGAGTATTTTTTTGCTGAGGGTTTTTCTTCCTATTCTGGTTTGCAATAAAGCAAATGGCAGCGGTTTATCCTCTCCAAAAGCCAGTATTTCACCATCGAGCACTGTTCCGTCAGGTATATGTTCTGCCAAGGCTACCAACTCAGGAAATTTCTCTGTCACCAATTCTTCCCCTCTTGACCAAATGAAGGTTTCACCCATTCTTTTGATCAATTGGCCTCTAATACCATCCCATTTCCACTCCACCTGCCATTCCGATATATTCCCCAAGTCGGCAAAAGATTTGTCCAAGGCATGGGCCAAATAAAAAGGATAGGGTCTGGAAAGATCATCCGATTGGTTTTTAGCAAGGATCAGGGCTTCAAAGGAAGTTTGAAAAGGATCCCAATTGCCCATAATTCGATGCGCCACTTCTGTTTTCTCAAGGCCAAAGGCAGCAGCAACTGCCTGGGTGACCAAATTCTGGCTTACACCTATTCTAAAGCCACCGGTAATGATTTTGATAAACACAAAGCGCTCATGCTTATCCAAATTGTCCCAAGCATATTTGATGGCTTCTTTCTTTTGTAGTTCTTCCAAGTCTGAAAGCGAAACCAAATACTTGATCCAATGACTTAAAGTAAAGTCCTGAGATTGGCGCTTTATTGGCAATAGAAGCGCAATGGTTTCTGCCAAATCCCCCACCGTCTGATAAGACTCTTCAAACAACCAATCGGGGATACCGGACCATTCACAGCACCATGCCCTTAACTGTTTGGTATTGACCTGCCGCTTAGGTCTTTTGTGCGTGAAGAGTGCCAGTGTCCAAATTTTATCTTCATCAGGTGCAGCTAAAAAGTAACTTTTCAAAGCCTCTAATTTATCTGTGGTTTTGTTGCTTTGATCAAGTTCTTGAAATAGTTGTGCAAATAATCTCATGAAGGATGATTTTTTCCTGTGAAAATATGGTCAATGTGACTTAGTTCTCATTTTCACAAGAATATTTTATATATCTTGTTAAGGTATTGAACAATTCTACGTCTTGCGGCGTAATTAATAAAAAACACCATTGCTATGAAAAAGTTAGCCGTTTTATTTCTTTTTGGTTTGCTGTTGTTTTCATGCCAGGAAAAGGAAGAAAGCAGGTACACCACAAATGAAGTAAGTTACAATCTGTATCAAAGTTCAGATTTCAATTATGAGGGTACAGTATGGGTGAGAGAACTCATTGGAGGGGACCTGGAGATGACTTTGAGACTGGAAGGGGCGAAATCGGATGAAGCCTATTTCTTTCCGGCACATTTGCATTTCGGTGCTTATGATAACGTTGACGCGCCAATAGCATTTCTTCTAAATCCAATTGATATACGAACTTTGGAGAGTGTGACCCAATTAGGTGCCCTATCCAATGGTAAAACCATGACTTTTGAAGATTTTAAAAAGTTTGATGGACATATTAAGATTCATTTGGCGGATTCAGGTCCAGAATATCAAATTATTCTTTCGGCAGGGAATATTGGTAAAAATGATAACAGCAGGGCTGCCTTTAATCTGGAAAATATGACCTTGTGTTCTCCTTATTACTAAGAAGGAGAATTTCCAAAAATAAAGGCTACCAAAATTTGGTAGCCTTTATTTTTTAGGACCTTTACACATTATCGTCCTCATCCATTTCTTTCGGTACCAACAATACCTGCATAAGCTCTTGGATTTCGAGAATCTCAGCATGCATCACTTTTTGATATTCCAAATGTTCGGCATCTGAAAAAGGTTTCATGGGATTATGCACATGGTATTTTCTGTGGTATCCTCCATCTTCTTCATCATGGTCATGGGAATGCTCAAAACCCGGAACCTCAATGATATCTTTATCCCATATTTTTAGCAGGTCTTTTACCTCACTGTAATCAATCTCAGCATCACGTAGTGACTTCTCTAATTCCATGAGCTCCTCCCGGATGTCCAAGGATTGCTGATGGATGGCATTGGCTTGTTCTAACTCCGGAGTAATTTCTCTTTCATCGTGTTTATGCCCTGAAGAACATTGAAAGAATATACTCACCGATAGGATCAAAACAGCAATTAGAGTAACTTTTTTCATGCTAGTTTGTGTTTAAATGAAAAGAGGAAAAACAAATACGTTTTTCCTCTAAAATTAAGCTATCATTTCGATTAATCAATATGTACTTCGTAAGTTTTCTGCGTCACATTACCATTGATGTCTTCAACCCATACGATCAAGTCAAGGTGATCCTCTCCTGATGGTAGAATAATGGCATTGTCTCCCTGAAGGATATCTTCAAATTTTAATTCAGTGGTATTAGGAAGTTCAGGACCGGTCATACCTTGTCTCCAAGTGGATGTGCCCCACATTCTTTCATAAAAAACCTCATCTTTTACCCTTGCCATGGCACTATGGCTGTGGTTGTGCTCATGCTCTTCTGCCAATCTGATCCAAACAAATTTGATTTCGGAACTTAAGTTGTGTGATCCTTTGGCAATACTTCCAACTACTTCCAATGCTTCTCCTGCTTCACCTTCAATTTCTCCATCTTCTAAATTTGTAACTTCTACTACCGGAGCGTAAGCCCTTTCAATAAAGAATGTTGCCAGGTAATTACTGTTATCCGCAAAGCTTGTTTGATTACCAAAAATGTCAACAGCCGAAATAATGATGTCATAGGGCCCTGCCAAAACATTACCCTCTACCCGTGAAGTAGGTCCTTCCCAATAAATATCTGTAGTAGAATTGTCAACATTTAGAAAGGTAGCTCCTTGGGGAAACCTAAATGCTGGATTACTGGCATCTGGGCTGTATATATCTTTTACATTTAGCGCCTCAAAAGTATTAAGCACTCTCGCATGAGTATGTCCATCAAAGGTGTTGTGAACGTCCACCAATACCTGACCAATTCCAGAAGCATCCGTTACGCTGAACCTAACGTGCATATGATCTGTAGTGGACCTTCTAACTTCATCATTGGCAGGCCTAAATCCATCTCTTCCTTCAGCAAAAGCAATGACCGGAGCATCACGGTCTACTACGGCAGGGTCATCATTGTCTGTACAAGATACAAGGACTACAGCTAAGCCCAGTGCCAAATAACTTAAATATTTCTTCATGTTGGTTTATGTTTGTAATATTGTTGTATATGCAATAACGTTGCAAATATAAAACATAGTTTTAAACAGAAAAACTATTCGAGAGAAAATTATCGGATATTTAAAGGAATATTGATGCTAAATGAAATATTCCTGCCTTGTTCAGGAAGATTCAGCAAGCGATATCTACTTAAATGATTAAAATAAACAGCATTAGTCAGGTTTTGACCTGAAACTTGGAACTGTATGGAATTATTTTGAAGGTTTAGTTCCCAGCCCAAACCGGCTTCCCATATATGGTAGCCTTCGGTAACTCTTTCATTTCGATCCACACGGTTTTGAGTGGCTACTCTCCTGGATTCCACAAAGAAATAAAGATTCTGAACCTGCTTATTGATTTTCGGAACTTTATATTCCAAACCGGTCAATGTTGAAAATGGAGGGGTCAATGGCAAGGGCAAACCAGTATCCAAATTCAAATTATACACATATTCCGCCCCAAAAGAAAAGTTGAAATTTTTGAATATGGCAAGTTGGGACATGAGTTCAGCCCCTGTAAAAATCGCATTATTTTGTCTGTATTCCCATAACAAACTGGAGCCCGGTAAAGGTGAAAATCTCGGGGCAGGAGCCAGGTAAATGTAATTGTCAAAATATCCAAAAAAGGGACTCACACTGAAATGTACTTTCTTTTTTGAAAGTGCAATATTCAGATCAGCCTGATAACTCCTTTCTGCTTCCAAATCAGGATTCCCCACTTCATGTCTGAAATTACCATGGTGTACGCCGTTGGAGGCCAGTTCAATAGGAGTGGGTATTCTGTACGCAGAGCCAAGGTTGAACTTCACATTTATGTCTTCTTTAAACACCCAGGATACACCAGTACTTCCACTTATATTGAAAAATGAGCGGTTGATGTCCGGGTTCCTTTGATCAAATTCCCCTGTCGGTTCTAGCCTAACGAAAATTGGTTGAAGGTGCTCATCTATATCATGAAAAGCACCATCAGCCCTAAGTCCTCCATTCCAGACCAGGTTTTTATTGATTCTTTGTTCTCTGAAATAAAAAACACCTCCTTGAAAGGATTCAAAATTTGGCAATAAAAATTCGAAGCCACTGTGTCGGTTAACGGACTGTTGGGCATTAAACCCTAAAACAGATTGTCCTCCTTCCCCATGTTGTTGGTTTAACCTCATGTTAGCCGTAAATACATCCAAATTGAGAGATAAAGCCAAATTACCGAAATCATTGGGCCCAACACCTTGGGTATGGGGAAGAGAAAACTCCTTTCTTTGGTTTCTTTGATACCCTAGGTCCAACTCCATCCAATATTTCCCCAGCTGCAAATTATTGTTCCATATCACCTTATAATGTTGGTTATCCTGTCTGGGTATATCGATATTTCTGTGATCGCCATCATGTCTTAAATTGTATGAATTGGGAATTCCTACAGCACCTGCGAAGATGCCTGCCTGTTGGTTAAAACCACTGACGGTAAGTGTGGAATATCCCCAGTTTTTTTGGACTCCTCCTGTAAAAGAAACATGTCTTTCGCTTCCTGCAGTATTCTTTAATCTATTGTCAAAAATGGGCAAGAGGAAGCCGGCATAAACAAAATTATCTGCGGGTACCCTGTAATCACTGTAGTCCTGTGCGGTAAACCGAGCCCTAAAAATCAAATCTTTCTCATTTCCATCCACAAAAAAGGAATGGGAAACCATATCGTTATTGGAGCGGTATAAGCCTGAGTAATTGGCTTCGATTTCTCCATTCTGTTTGAAAGCAGCAGGAGCAATATTAATAACACCTGCCATACCATCAGAACCATATATCAAAGAAGCTGGACCTTTGACAATTTCCACCCTGTCCACATCAAAGGGATCAATTTCAAGACCATGGTCTGCGCCCCATTGTTGTCCTTCCTGTTTTATTCCCCTGTCATTGATCATGATCCGGTTAAAACTCATCCCCCTGATCACCGGCTTGCTGATACCTACTCCTGTATTGATGGTGGAAATACCCGGTAATTTTTCTATGGCGTTGGCAAATGTTCCGCCATTGTTTTTCTGAATAAACTCCCTGTCCAATATTAAAATCGTCTGAGACTGTTCCAAAGGCCCGTTTTTAAAGGGATTGGCTTCCACAGTCATACTCGCCAATAGGATGGCGGATTCAACCAATTGGACTTCTAAATAATTCTCACCTAGGGTGACTTCTATGTTTTTACTAAAGGATTTAAAACCAATATGGGTAACATGAAGATGATAATTTCCCGGTTTAAGTTCAGGAAACCCAAAATACCCTTCTGAATTGGCAATAGTTGACCTTCCTAATTCGTGTATAGAAACTATGGCCTCTAGGGGCATACGCTTATCATCAAGCACCCTTCCTTTAAAACCAACATGAATGGACTGGGCAATGGAATTGATGCTGGAAAAAATAAAAATGCAAAGGATTAAATATGGAAGGAGTCGGCGTGACAAGCTTTTGCAATAATGTTACAAAAACAAAGGTATGGAATTCCTTAAAAAGTTCCGCACCTGGTTTATTTTATCGTTGAAAAATTGATTAAAAAATCTTTTGGTCTCTAAGATGGGAAAAACCATGGTTGAAATTAATTTTTATATTTTCTGTTTTTCAACTCGTAAATTTTGAATTTCATAATTATCATGGAAAAAAAGATATATTTTTTGCTAAAATTTAAAAATAAAATAATTAAGTTGGATACAGACTTGTTAAGTCAATCCATTTAAAAACCATTAATTCATTTAAACCATGTTAAAAACAATTTACAAAAACATGCTCAGGCCGGCAGGAATTTTTGCCCTAGGATTGGCCTTCACCTTTACTGCCTGTCAGGATGTGCAGGAAGAGGTAACCATTAATGATTTAGAAAACGTCAGCACCATGGGTCCAGATGGATTTATTCCGGGACAATATATCGTGGTGATGCATGAAAGTACCCTGAATTTTAGAAGAACAGATGATTATGAATCAGTTCAGGCAGGCATGAGAATTGCTGCCAATGAATTAGTTGCCCGGTATAACATTGAGGAAGAAAACGTGGATAAAGTATTTGGAAACCTAATGACAGGATTTTCTGTGAAATTGTCAGGTGACCAATTAGAAGCCTTAGAGAAGGACCCCATGGTCAAGTACATTGAACCTGATGGTTATGTATATGCTATCTCAACCACTCAGAGCAATGCTACCTGGGGTTTGGACAGAATTGACCAAAGAACCCTTCCTTTAAATGGTACTTACACTTACAATGCAACCGGACAGGGCGTGAAATCCTACATCATTGATACCGGTGTCAGAACAGACCATGTGGAATTTGGAGGTAGAGCGCAGCGCGGCTTTGATGCTTTTGGAGGAAATTCAGAGGATTGTAACGGTCATGGTACACATGTGGCTGGTACAGTGGGAGGTAATCTTTATGGAGTTGCTAAAAACACCACCTTAGTTGGAGTAAGGGTATTGGACTGCAATGGCTCAGGTTCTTGGAGTGGCGTTATTGCTGGTATGGATTGGGTAGCGGCAGATGCCAATGGTCCATCTGTAGCCAACATGTCTTTAGGCGGTGGAGCTTCAACTTCCATTAATGAGGCCGTCGCGAGAATGTTTGATGCCGGTGTTCCGGTTATTGTAGCTGCAGGCAATGGAGATAGAAGAGGAAGAGAACAGCCTGCATGTAATTTTTCTCCTGCTAGTGCTCCAAGGGCTTATACAGTAGGTGCAACCACTAATACAGATTCCAAAACATCTTGGTCTAACTATGGAGATTGTGTGGATATCTTTGCTCCTGGTGCAAGTATTACAGCTGCATGGCATACCAGTGCTACTGCTGTCAATACCATTTCCGGCACATCAATGGCTTCTCCTCATGTGGCCGGTGTAGCAGCTTTGTTTTTACAGGGAAATCCTTCAGCGTCATCTCAAGCAGTATATAATTTCTTGACTGAAACTTCTACCAAAAATATTGTCAGCAATTCCAGGACAGCCAACAATCACATGCTGTATTCTTTGGGTGAAAGCGCTGGTGGAGATAACGGTGGCGACAATGGAGGTGACGATGGCGATAATGGAGGTGACGACGGCAGTGATGATGGTGAAGCTAGTATTCAGTTGAGCGGTTCTGGCACCAAGGTTCAGGGCAGATGGAGAGCTTCATTGAGCTGGACTGGGGCCACTACTTCCCAGGTGGATATTTACAGAGAAGGTGCCAAAATTGCCACTGTTAACAATTCAGGTTCATATGTGGATCAGACTAACTTCAGAGGTGGTGGAACCTTGACATACACCGTTTGCGAGACTGGATCATCTCCAACTTGCTCAAACTCGGTGACCATTACATTCTAAAAACCTTAACAACTTACGACTATAAACCACCTTCCATATGGAGGGTGGTTTTTTATGATTTCATTTTTTTAAGGTTAGTCAAAATTTCCTCTAATCCATTCACTCGGATTTCATAAAGTGTACTCAACCACATCCCTAATTTTCCTTCTGGAAAACCCTGCCTTTTCATCCAAATCAGATAATGCTCCGGCACATCACAAAGTAGCTTTCCTTTGTATTTTCCAAAAGGCATGGTCTTGGTTACCAAATCCATCAAAATTTCTTTATCCATAATCCAAAGTAAATGATAATTTCGCAGGGAATACACCTTTGAAAAATGAAAAAAATACATTTAGTGCTTCTTCTACTCCTCTTCTTTGTTCAGCCTACCATAGGACAAGAGCTTACAGGGAGCTGGAAAGCTGACTTAGAAGTTATGGGACAAAAAATCCCTCTCCTTTTCCACTTTGAAAAAGAGGATGGCCAATGGATAGGAAACATGGACAGTCCAAGCCAAGGTGCCATGGGCATTCCCATGTCCAAAGTACTTTTTGATGGCTTGATGCTGGCCTTTGAAATCGGGGGAGGAGTCATTAGCTATGAAGGTCTCTTAATAGATCTTAAAATTAAGGGTACTTTCAAGCAATCTGGTCTTTCAATACCTTTAGACCTTTTAAAGGCAGATGATAAAGCTAGAGAAAATGCTGTCCAAAGGCCTCAGGAACCCCAAGCGCCATTTGAATATGAAATCATAGACACCCATTTTGTCAACTCCCTGGGAAACCGGCTCTATGGCACCATCACCAAACCTCAAGGCGCTGGTCCTTTTCCTGCTGTCATTTTGGTCACAGGTTCAGGGCCCCAAAACAGGAACTCTGAAATTTTTGGGCATGCACCTTTTTGGGTGATGGCAGATTACCTGACCAGCCATGGAATTGTAGTGTTCCGCTATGATGAGAGGGGAGTAGGAGAATCAGAAGGAAACTTTTCGCAGGCAACCACTTCAGATTTTTCGAAAGATGCAGAAGCTGCTTTTACCCATTTAACCTCTTTTGATTATGTTGATAAGTCAAATGCAGGAATGATCGGCCACAGCGAAGGTGGATTAATTGCTTGGATGATGGCGGCCAATGCTGAAAATATGGATTTGAAATTTGTATTGGCTTTGGCAGGACCGGTGGTTCCTATTCCAGACCTGATGAAAAAGCAGACAGAAGATGTGTCTAGATCCGTAGGGAATCCTAGAGAACTGGTAGAACAGCAAGTGAAAATCAACAGCCGATTTTACCAAATGGTTGAAGAAAGTAAAAATTTGGAAGAGGCAAAAGCGCAGGTAAAAGAATTAGTGAATGAAGTAGTGGGCACATATGACATGTCCGCCGAACTCAAGCAAGAGCAAATAAATAACCTGGTCCCGGCTTTGGAAAGAAGTCTGAATCCATGGTTTTACCACTTTATCCGTACCAACCCTGAAGCCATTATTGAACAAATCCAGATACCACTATTTGCAGCTTTTGGAGGGAAAGATGTACAGGTAAATGCCGCTCAGAACGGCAATAGGTTGGTCCAACTATTTCAAGGGAAGGACGATTTGTTAACTCTTAAAGTTTATCCCAACTTGAATCACCTTTTCCAAAGTGCCCAGACTGGGGCTGTTTCTGAGTATGCTGAAATTGAAGAAACATTCAATGAGGAGGTTTTGCAGGATATAGCGGCATTTATATTAGATCTGAATTAAATTAAAATGGCCAGTCCTTTTACTAAAAAGACTGGCCATTTTCTCAAAACCCTACCGCAGCATCATCACCTCTTCGGTCTGCTCCGCCTTCCAGCTTTCCATTAGGAAGAACCAGAATGGCGTCCACCTTTCCCAAAATCGGCGTATAGCCTTCATTGATCAGGTAACCTTTACTTTTCAAAGCCTCCAATACTTCTGAGGAGAAGCCTTCCGGTTCAAAATTAATGTAATCAGGTAACCATTGGTGATGAAACCTTGGTGCATTGACAGCTTCCTGCATCGTCATTCCAAACTCTACTACATTCAAAATAGTCTGTAAAACTGAGGTGATAATGGTAGATCCTCCCGGCGTTCCAACAACCATCAATAACTTTCCATCTTTTTCAACCAAAGTAGGGGTCATAGAACTTAGCATCCGCTTCCCAGGGACGATGCTATTGGCTTCGGCACCAATAAGACCAAACATATTGGGAACGCCGGCCTTTGCACTGAAATCATCCATTTCATTGTTGAGAAAAAAGCCCAATTCATCGCTGTATAGCTTCGAACCGTAAGCACCGTTAAGGGTGGTGGTAATGGCTGCAGCATTACCAAATTGGTCTACAATGGAGTAATGGGTAGTTTCGTCACTTTCAACAAATTGGATCACTCCATGAGAAATCTCCGAAGAGAGGGTGGCCTTCTCGGGATTGAAGGAAGCCATTCGCTCATTCAGGTAATTTTTGCTCAACAAAACCTCAGTGGGGATTTCAACAAAATCAGGATCACCCAAGAAATAATTGCGATCGGCATAAGCCCTTCTTTCCGCTTCGGTCAATACCTGAATGTAGTCCGGAGAATTATGGCCCATTGCATTTAGATTAAATGGCTCCAACATGCCAAATATTTGTGCCAAGGTAATGCCTCCAGAACTTGGTGGCGCCATGGAAATGATTTGGTGGTCTCTGTAGGAAAACTGTATGGGATCCCGCCACTGCGCTTCATATTGGGCCAAATCCTCCAAAGTGATAATTCCTCCCTTTTCCTGGATAAATTGGACCAGCCTGCTGGCTGTTTCTCCTTTATAAAACTCATCCCTTCCGTTTTGAGAGATTCGTCTTAAGGTTTCGGCCAACGCGGGGTATTTAATGGTGTCCCCAGCTTTAAATTCTTGGGCAAAGAGGGTATTCTCACCGCTTACCTTGATGATGTCCGCCCTGCTATTGGCCAGTCTTTTCTCTTGGTTTTCGGTTACCACTACTCCCGTTTCAGCCAATGCAATCACCGGTGCCAAAATGTCTTCAATAGGAAGCGATCCCAATTTTCGGTGGACCTCGAAAACACCTGCAATTGTTCCTGGCACACCCACAGCAAGGGCCCCTAAGGTGCTTAGCCCGGGAATTACATTGCCTTCCTCGTCTAAATACATGTCCCTGCTAGCTGCCAGTGGTGCTTTTTCACGATAATCAATGGATCCCACTGAGCCATCAGAAAGTCGATAGACCATAAATCCACCCCCACCTAAATTTCCGGCAAAAGGAAAGGCCACGGCCAATGCCAGTTCAGTAGCCACCATGGCATCGAAGGCATTGCCCCCCTTTTCCATCATGAGTAAACCAATTTTGGAAGCTTCCGCTCTGGCAGAAACCACCATGGCCTTTTCTGCAATTAAACCTCTTCCTGCAACATCTGAAGCTAATTGATCCTTACAAGAGGTGGAAAATAGAAATGCTAAAGCCCAGATGAAAGAAATGGCAATCTTTAGCTGAGAGTGGCTTTTCATTTTAGTCAATTAAGGTGTTATTGAATAATTTCAAAATCCGCTTGTATTCATCCGTCCAGCTACTTGGCTCCACGAAGCCATGGTCTTCCACAGGATAAACGGCCATTTCCCAATTGTCTTTACCCAATTCAATGAGCCTTTGTGCCAAGCGAACCACATCCTGAAAATGCACATTGACATCGATCATGCCATGAGCAATCAATAAATGCCCCTTTAAGCCTTCTGCAAAGTAAATAGGAGAGGACCTTCTGTATGCTATCGGGTCATTGAAAGGTTCATTCAAAATATTAGCAGTATATCCATGGTTATAATGCGCCCAATCGGTAACAGATCTGAGAGCAGCTCCGGACTTGAATGTATCAGGGGCATTAAATAAGGCCATCAAGGTTATAAAGCCGCCATAACTTCCCCCATAAATACCGATTTTTCCAGGATCAACCCCATGTTGGGATACTAAGAATTTGGCACCATCCACCTGATCAGAAAGGTCCTTGCCTCCCATATGTCTATAAATACCTGTTCTCCAATCCCTGCCATAACCAGCAGATCCACGGTAATCAATATCCAAAACAGTGTAACCAAGGTCAGTTAATAGGTTATGAAACATGTACTCTCTAAAATAACTTGACCACCATTTATGTACATTTTGCAAATAACCTGCACCATGGACAAAAATTACTGCCGCCCCATTTTTCTTTTCAGCCTCAGGTAAGTAAAGTCTTGCCGGTACCATGGCTCCATCCTCCGCTTTAAATTGCACCAAGGCTGGATCTCTCCAATCATAAGCTTTGAATTCCTCTGTTTGGCCATTGGTAAGTTGTTTTGGGGTGGCATTCGGTAAATTCTCCTGCAAATAAAGCTCCCAAGGCTTATTGCTGTAAGAATAGAGAATGGCCATGTGCCTTTCATCTGGAGAAAGCGCCACATCATTGTTTCCTGTCATGCTGGTCAACTGCTCCATCTTTCCTCCCATCAATGGCATCATGTAGTAATGACGCTCCCCTGGGTGGATCTCAGAAGTACTCAGGTACCAGAATTTTCCATTATTGGAAATCTTAGGATCAAAAACTTCAAAGTTTCCCTTAGTCAATTGCTTCTTTTGGCCATTAGTGACATCCAAAATATAGAGATGGGAATAACCACTTGCTTCAGATTGGAAATAGATATGCTTGTTGTCTGGAAGCCATCCAAAAGTTCCTCCTCCCATGCTCCAGCCTATGCCAGGACCGGCAATCCATGCCTCATCCCTTTGCCTGTCCAAAGATTTCAAGGTACCCTGCTCTAGATCCATCAGGGCAATCCAACGGTCTTTATTGTCCACGGAGCGGATATTGACACCGGCATATTTTCCATCAGCTGAAAAATAAACAGCAGAAGGAATTACATCCCGCTCTTTTGCTTCCCATTTTTTGTCTGGATAATCCTTAACATAATCCGGCAAATCTTTTATTCCGGGCAATTGGTCGGTTTTGACCAAGTAGACCGTATCTTTTTCAAAATTATAAATGGCCAATTCTACCTTTGAGGGTTGATCTCCTACTTTTGACCGGGTAGGCAAATTGGTGGTATAACCTGAAGCATCGGTATAATCAGGCACATTGGTCCTCTTGTTATCCACTCTGGTAATCAGATTGAAAGTGGCAAATTTTTCAGTGGGGGAAAGCTGTAGATTCGTCAGTTGTTTCCCTCCCAAATAATAGGAAAAACTTTCCTTTTCTTTAATGGCTTCTGCATAGGCTTTAGTAGCCTCTTTTTTCTCTTCCCTTTCTCTGACTACTTGAAGAAGGTTGAGGTTATCTTCACGCAGCCATTCCTCTCTTTCTGCCAGGCTTTCCTTTTTTTCTTGGGGCCTATTTCCACTGTTGATTTTGGTGATTTTCTGGAATTTACCTAATCCTTGATCATAAACGTAGAGATTATAACCTGATTGGAAAACGATTCTGTTTTCATCATATAAAAACCGGGCATTGGAAATTCTGTCTCCAAAATCTATCAGCACTTTCCGCTTTCCTTCAGCTATATCATACACTATCAGTTCACCTCCTGAAGTGAAGACTTTTTTTGTTTTGGCCCGATTGGTACCTGCATTGGAAGGGATCAAGTTCCTCTTTTCTTCCAGGCTGACTTTTTCGATCTTGGAGGGCTCACTGATTCTTATTTTATACAATGAGTCGGCAGGGTTTCCTTCTGGGTTGTAATTGAAATAGACCACTTCACCTTTTTCATCCCAATTTACATTGGAGGGGAAAACTCCCATCCACTTGGGATCCTGCATGATTTTTTCTACTGTGAGTGACTGGGCAGATAAGAAGTCAGAATAAAAAATAAACGATACAATAATTCCAATAACTATTTTTCTCATAAGTCTTAAATTTTACCAAATATGTGGTGAATTTAATCAAATGGGTATAAAAAAATTATATAAGGAGGATAAAACTGGTGAAAGTCCAAAAGAGGCCTTAATAAATTTATGGAAAAAAGAAGGCCACCTATCAATTACTTTTTTCTTTTCCATTAATGACAGGGATGAACACAAATAAATATTAGTGGAAATCAGTGCAATCCGTGGCTAAAAAATCAAAAATTATCCAAAAAATGCTTTAATTCTTTGTCAATGATTTTAATATGCTCTAATAATAGTTCGTAGGTAGGTAGGGAGTTTTCTAAATCTGACTCAATTTTTTCCAATAGTTTCCTTGTCTCAACAGCCCCTACATAACTCATACTTGGTTTGGCCTTATGGCATTTCTTTTTAATGCTGGAAAAATCCTTTTCCTCATAATGTTGATGAAGGTGCTTTAAATCAGTAAGATTGGTATCTAAAATGATCTGCACCATTTCCTGTAACATTTCTTTATCATCATTCCCAAAATATTGTATGATTGTCTGTGGATTTATGAGTTGATACATAAAAGTCTTATTTGGCGCAAATTATGCATTATTTACACAAATTTATGTATTTCAAATAAATAAAAAAATTATAGCAAGTATTTTAATGAAAAAACCTGGCCCCGCATTTTGTTTGTTTACCTGTTGGTTTTATTTATATTTTCTAATATAGGTCTAAATTTTAATTTTGTCATTGAATAAACCGTTTAGCAAGGGATTTGGTTATAGAAAAGGTATGAATAAGAACAAAATAATCTTTGTCATTATAGCTTCAATTTTTATGCTTATCATGATTTGGATAAGTATTGACATATCCAAAAGAACCACATTTCCAGGTTCGAAAGGCAATCTAAAAGAAAGAATGGCTCCCTCCGATACCTTAAAATAACATGGAGAAAAGAAAAAAAATAGATGTAAATCAAATTGACCTGGAAAAAATGAAGGAAAAAACCACGGAAACTCCTGGTCTTTTACCTTATGCCCATCAGACTGGAAGTGCTATCATCAAACCAGAAGATAAGGGGAAAATTACTGGTCGTGCTGTTGCTGCCATGCATTCCCAAACGGATATGCAAATGGCACAGATTTACCAACAGATGCAATTGCTGGCAGATCAGGCCAAAACCATCCAAAAAAGAGTAGAGGTGTCAGAAAGAATTTATCAGAGCTCAATGGCTTTTGAACCATTGATCAATCACCATTATTTTTTATATGAGAAAGAAGATGGTTCTGACTTTTTAAGTATGGTGGCCCCGGAAGAATGGGGCAGAAAAAAGAGATTCTCAAAATTTATCGCTGAAGTAAAACTTTTGGCAGACCATACCTGGGAAATCATCAGAGGAAGTTAAGGATTTATGCACAGCCTCAAAATCAGTCAACTCAATGACATTTTAACAGCCTCTGAACAGCCTGTGGATAATGACTTCCTATTGGAAGTCAACCATGGATATTTAAAGGGAAAAGGTGAGTTACTTATCCAGGAACTTTTTGATGAGCTTGGAGGAAAAGGTAATCCACCTTTATTGGACAAACTTAAGTTTGATTTTAAAATCAATCGCTTTTTGTTCCTTTATGACAATGAAGTTCACTTTAATAGATTTAGGCTTTCCACCTTAAAAACAAATATTTATACAACTTTTTCTTTCCCTTGGGTGGAAAGTTACAAAAGACTTTGTAGGAATTTTGAAAGGGAGTGTTTGAAATCAGGCTCACAAGAAAGAATATGGTTTGGACCTCCCTTAGCCGGCCGGATTTTTGGAAAAAGTGAAGCAATTGGAGATCTTTCAGGAAATGGAGCTGCAGGCTGGAAATTGAATGCCTATAATGATGCACAGTACGACTTACTCAGTAGGTTACATGGATACAAATTGGTGAGGATCCCTATTTATGAAAACCTGATGATAGGAGGAAGCCTAAAAAAAATTGACGACCTATTACTCCAGCCCACTGAAGCAAATCGCCATGCAATAATTGCTTGGTTCAGCAGAAAAATGGTATAAAAAATGCCGTCTCCTTTTTGGTTTAAGCACCTTATAGAGACAGCTTATTGAATTTAAATCGTTTTAGGCAAACAACCCGTACATTTCTCTATCCACCCGTTCTACGATAGAAGAAAAATCCTCAGGATGGGCAACAAAATCCATATCATTGACATCTATTACCAATAGTTTCCCCTTATCATATCCTGAAATCCAATCTTCATAATGGGCATTAAGGTTTTTTAGGTAATCTATCCTTATCGCATTTTCATAATGTCTGCCCCTTTTTTCAATCTGTCCCACCAGTTTTGGAATATCAGCTTTAAGGTATATCAACAAATCCGGAGCCTTTACAAAATTGATCATGGAATGAAAAAGGTTAAGATAATTTTCATAATCTCTTTCACTGATCAATTTTGACTTATGCAGATTGGCGGCAAATATATAAGCATCCTCATAGATAGTTCTGTCCTGAATGACAGATTGACCACTGTCCCTGATTCTTTTGATCTGATTGAAACGGCTATTTAGAAAATATACCTGAAGGTGAAAAGACCATCGCTTCATGTCTTCATAAAAATCGGCCAGATATGGATTGTTTTCAACAGCCTCTAATTCAGCATGCCATCCATAATGTTTAGCCAACTTGATGGTAAGCGTAGTTTTTCCACTTCCGATATTTCCAGATACTGCTAAATGCATTGGATTATATAAAATTGTAAGTCAATACTTTGAGTTAATTATTCAAAGCAAAGCTTGAATTATTTTTTAAACTGGGGAGAAACGATAAATTCTTTGACTCCTGGTGTATATTTGTAAAATCCTTCACCGGTTTTTACCCCTTTAAATCCAGCTTCTACCATGTTGACCAATAAAGGACAGGGCGCATATTTTGGATTTCCGAAACCTTCATGGAGTACCCGAAGTATGGAAAGACAAACGTCCAATCCAATAAAATCCGCCAGCTGCAAAGGACCCATTGGATGCGCCATGCCGAGTTTCATTACGGTATCAATTTCTTCAATCCCAGCAACGCCCTCGTACAAAGTATAAATGGCTTCATTGATCATGGGCATCAATATCCTGTTTGCCACAAAGCCCGGATAATCGTTAACTTCTACCGGCACTTTTTCCAGTTTTTTGGAAAGGTCCATGATGAGGGAGGTCACCTCATTTGAAGTGGCATAACCTCTTATTACCTCGATCAATTTCATCACAGGAACAGGATTCATGAAATGCATCCCAATTACTTTATCCGGTCTAGAAGTAACGGCAGCGATTTTGGTGATGGAAATGGAAGATGTGTTGCTGGCCAAGATGGCATCATCCTTGCAAAGTTCATCCAATTCTCTGAAGAGATCCAACTTGATACTGAGGTTTTCAGTAGCAGCTTCTATTACCAAATCGGCATTTTTAACCCCTTCTTTCAGCGAGTGAAATGTTTTAATTCTGCCAAATGCCATATTTTTATCATCCTCCGAAATCAGGCCTTTGCTTACCTGCCTGTCCATATTTCTGGAAATGGTGGCCAAAGCCTTTTCCAAAGCGGATTGATTGACATCGACCAAGGATACTTTATATCCATATTGTGCAAAAACATGGGCGATGCCGTTGCCCATGGTACCTGAACCTATTACTGAAATGTTATTCATGTTGATTTGGGTTTAATATTCAAATGGTTAACAATTTTTCTGAAAAAATGTCCATGAAAACATGGTATTTCTCCCAGATTTTGATCTCAAATCTAAAGTGAAACATAAGTAATTCCAATTCCTAATGATATAATTTGGTTACATTTGGGGAATGAAAGAACTCGGAAAACTGAGCAGCCTGCTCATCACAAGATTCACCGCCAATGGTGCCTACCTGGCTTTGCAGGAAGGAGGAGAAGTCCTCTTACCCAAAGGTTACCTCACAGGGAATGAAAAAGAGGGGCAAGAGCTGGAAGTATTTGTTTACACAGACAGTGAGGACAGACCTGTTGCGGTAACTGACAGACCAAAGGCCTTATTGGATGAGTTTGCCGTACTTGAGGCACGAGAAATCACCAAATTCGGAGCGTTCATGGATTGGGGCTTACTAAAGGATCTATTTGTCCCCAAAGCAGAAATGCGCAAACCCATGGAAAAAGGAGGCAAATATTTGGTGCGTATCTGTGTAGATTACAAAACCAATAGGCTGATTGGCGTGTCCAAATATGAGGAATTTTTGATCAAGGATACACAGGGTTTTCAAGAAGGTCAGGAAATTAAAGTTTTGGTCTTTGAAGAAACAGATCTCGGATTCAAGGTACTCATAGAAGGGAATTTTGAAGGTTTACTTTACAAAAATGAGGTTTTCCAACCTGTAGAGATAGGGGATACCCTAAGGGCTTTTATTAAGAAAAAAAGGGATGATGGAAAATTGGACATTCAGCTACTACCAATAGGTAGGGAAAAATATGAAGAAGGGGCCGAAAAAATCCTTGAAGTTTTAAAAGTCCGGAAATTCTTACCCCTTCACGATAAATCATCCCCGGAGTCCATCAAAGAGTTGCTGGGAATGAGCAAAAAGCACTTCAAACAATCCATTGGTCAACTGTATAAGGCAAAAAAAATACGCATTAAGGACAATGGAATCGAACTGGCTTAATCCAGGTCCAAAACCCTATTGGGAGTGGTACAGAGCACTGCTTTGTTCCGCCTAATGGCAATAGGAGCTTTGATCAGATGTGGATATTTGGTCAATATCTGTAGCCATCCTTCATCATCCCAGGTTTTTCCTGCGATCTTTTCCTGATAATCAGGGTGTGCCCGATTGAGCAGGTCCTTGGGCCTGAGATTTAATTTGTCCAAAATGGATCTCCAACCGGTTAGGGTGATCTTTTCCCTTTCAATATTGATTTCATTGACGTGGTTGGAAATGGATTGGGCATAAGCCCTCATTTGCTTGTCTACGCTGTGTCCTGGATTGTAGTAGAAGAACAGCTCATTGGGATGTGTTTTCATAGTATTTTGGGTTTAGATTAAGACTTAGAAATTAGCAAAAATTCTTAATTAATCCAAATATTTAACCGTAATAATACCATTTAAAGAATATATTTCTAAATTACACGATGGAGTCGTTAGATAATTTTGAAAATCTCAGTAAATCTGAATTTCCGGCAAATAAAAAACTTCTACCTAAACTTAGGAAATTGAAAGGAAAAGTATTGGACGAGGCTTTTTCTTCAGCGCATGTCGAAAAATTCAAAAATATAGATTGTCTACAATGTGCCAATTGCTGCAAAACTACCAGTCCCATTTTTATAAAGACAGACATAGAGCGCTTGGCCAGGGTTTTTAAGATGAAACCATCGGAATTTTTGGACACTTACCTTCATCTTGATGAGGATGGAGATTATGTACTTAATACTTCTCCTTGCCCATTTTTAAATGAAGACAATACCTGTTTGGTCTATGAAGACCGACCCAAAGCCTGCAGGGAATATCCACATACCAACAGAAAAAATATGCATGGAATATTGAATTTGACACTTCAAAATTCCTTGGTTTGTCCAGCTGTTTTCGAAATATTTCAAGACTTTCAAAAAGATTTTAGGAAGTAAATCAATCTCTTTTTTAATTTAGTGCCTTAAACCTATTGTAAAATGACCATGAACAAAGCTGAAGAACATTTTTTGGGAATAGATGTGGGAGGAACCCATCTTAAAATCGGGTTGGTGAGCAAAAGTGGTGAGATCATCTCTTTTGAGAAAATAGATACCGCACCCTATAGGGATGATCCTAAAGGTTTTAACCATAGATTTTTGGAGGGGATGGGTGATGTTTTAGCCAAGTTTCCTGATGTAAATAAAGTAGGCATTGGGTTACCTGGCATGATATCCAAAGACAGAAAAACTCCACTTGAAATCCCTGCCATTCCAGCTTTGAATGGATTTCCATTAAAGGAAGAGTTAAAGAAAAAATATGGTCATATTTCCTTTTTCCTGGAAAATGATGCTGCAGCCGCAGCCATAGGGGAATACCAATTTGGAAAAAATAATCCTCCTGAAAACTTCCTTTTTATTACCATGGGTACAGGTATAGGTAGCGCGCTGGTTTTAGATGGACAGATATTTAAAGGATGTAGGGGTAATGCCATGGAGATGGGCCACATGCTTTCCAGAGGAAACCAAGGATTGGAAACCTTAATCGGAAGGAATGGGATTCTCAGAATATTGGACAGATTTATTCAGGCCTATCCCAGATTGGTAGGTGATTTGGAAAATAAAGAACTGGGAACACACCTTTTGGTGGATACAGCCAAAACCGGCAATGAAATTTCCCTAATGGTATTTGAAGAGGTGGGCAGAATTTTGGGTGAAGCCATTGTTTCCACCATCCGGATTTTGGATGTAACCAATGTTTATTTTGGAGGTGGTATTTCAGCCGGGCTGGAATTCATGATGCCGGCCATGGAAAAAACAGTCAGACAATACCTCACTGCTTACTATACCAAAGACCTCAACCTGATGAAGGCCACTTTGGAAAATAATGCCGGTACATTGGGTGCCGCAGCCCTTTGCTTTTTAGAAGATTAATAGCGAAAAATACAAAAGCTGGTTTTCCTTCTTTTTGTCAGGGATCCAAGGTAGTGATGGTAACTTCACTGACGCGGTTGATAGCATTGAGACGGAAAATCACCTTTAAAGGTGCTTCAATCATTTCAGTACCTTTACAAGCTGGGGAAGGGTCGATGAAATAAATAAAAAAAGACTGACTCCTATCTGCCAATTCTACTTTATCAGGTCTTCCAAATGTTTTGATCAAAGCCTGATTGTCCTTGGCGAGGAATTCATTTTTTTGTTCCCTAAAGTTCTCAAGATCAGTGGCTCTTAAACCCAAACAACCATTTCTGTCCTGCTTCCAACGATCTAAATCTACCCCTTCAATATCCACCTTTGGGGAGCATTGATTATAAAGAAGAAGCATAAAGGTACTGATGACTAAAAGCAGGCAGCTTCTGCAAGGGCTAAAACTTTTTATTTTTTTCATATTGAGTGCAAAGAAAACAAGGTTTGACTAAGCATAAAAATAAAGTCTGCCTTTTTAATTGATCACTTTATACTGTAATGGATGGATTTGAAGAGTTTTTGGTACAGAATTTCTAAGGAAATTTAATCCGTTTAAACTTATTAGGGATGAAGTTCATAATCAGTCCCTTCTGCAAGTAGTCTGACATCGACATGATTTAAAAACCCAAAATCCTAAAAACAGTTTAAATCTTGTGTCCTTTTTAATAATTATATTAGCGACCTAAATTAAAATCACATGTATTATAGATTCGGAAAAGCATTTCATTTCATGTCGGTTCTTTTTTTCGTTTTTGTATTCTTATACACTTATGCGGCCTTGCCTGACTTGGTCTCTTACCAATTGAATGAAGATGGTGTTGGTGTAAAAATTATGACCAAAAGTTCTTTCTTTTATGCAGGAATCATCATCTTTTTACTGCTCAATGTTTTATTGATAACACCGGCCAAGCTGATAGAAAACCAAAGTACAGCCAATCTGAAGCGTCTTTTTCCCACAGGTGATATTTTCAGGGATTACATATTGACCTGGATATACAGTTTTGTTGGCATCATCAATGTTTCCCTCTGTATTCTTGGATTTTTTGTCCACAGTATTAACAATCAAAATGAAATGGCCACCAGTGAATTTACATTCTTCTTTTACTTGGTTCCCATATTTTTTGTAGTTTGGATTTTGGGACTGTTTTGGATACTTTTCCAAAAGTTCAAATCCATTCAAGGACAACCATAATACAAATAGGCAGCAACAATTTAGGAGTAAGTTAAATGGCAGAAAAAGTTCAATATACCGAAGACAGCATCAAATCATTGGATTGGAGAGAGCACATCCGATTGAGACCGGGGATGTACATCGGTAAACTGGGGGATGGTAGTGCTCAGGATGACGGTATTTATGTATTGGTCAAAGAGGTAGTTGACAACAGTATCGATGAGCATATGATGGGGTATGGTCGTACCATTGACATAAAAATATCTGAACACCGGGTAGAGGTTAGAGACTATGGGAGAGGCATCCCGCTTGGAAAAGTGATTGACTGTGTATCAAAAATCAATACCGGTGGGAAATATGATTCGGGAGCCTTTCAAAAATCCGTAGGTTTGAATGGCGTTGGTACGAAAGCAGTAAATGCCCTTTCTGAGTATTTTAAGGTACAATCTTACAGAGAGGGCGAAACAAAGGTGGCAGAATTTGAAAAAGGGGTATTGATTGAAGACAAAAAAATCGATAAAACCTCGGAAAGAAATGGCACTAAAATCACTTTTTCGCCAGATCCAACCGTTTTCAAAAATTACCATTTCATTCCTGAATACCTGGAAAACCAGATTTGGAATTATGCCTTTTTGAATGCTGGTTTGACGATCAATTTTAACGGTAAAAAGTTTTTTTCTGAAAAGGGGCTATATGACCTTTTGATGAGAAAAGTGGATGAAGATAGCATACGCTATTCTGTGATCCATCTTAAGGGCAATGATATAGAAATCGCCTTGACCCATTCCAATCAATACGGCGAGGAATATTACTCATTCGTCAACGGTCAGTTTACTACCCAAGGTGGAACTCACTTGGCTGCTTACAGAGAAGCCTTGGTCAAAACGATCAGGGAGTTTTTCAAAAAAGATTTCGATGCATCAGATGTTAGACAATCTGTAGTAGGTGCCATTGCAGTCCGTGTTCAGGAACCGGTATTTGAATCTCAGACCAAAACTAAACTTGGGTCTCAAACCATTGGTCCTGACGGACCTACTTTGAGGACATTTGTTAATGATTTTGTGAAGACTGAACTGGATAATTACCTACATAAAAACCCCGCTGTTGCAGATGCCCTGTTAAAAAGAATCCTACAGTCAGAGAGAGAAAGAAAAGAAATTTCAGGCATCAAGAAATTAGCCAATGAACGTGCTAAAAAAGCCAACTTGCATAACAAGAAGTTGAGAGACTGCAGGGTTCATTATGACGATCCCAAAGGAGATGATGAACTAAAAAACAAAAGCATGCTCTTTATCACGGAAGGGGATTCAGCCTCAGGTTCGATTACCAAATCCAGGGATGTTCAAACACAGGCAGTTTTTTCTCTACGGGGTAAACCGTTAAACTGCTATGGCATGACCAAAAAGGTGGTGTATGAAAATGAAGAGTTTAACCTTTTGCAGCATGCCCTGAATATAGAAGATGGAATTGAAGGTCTTCGATACCGTAAAATTGTGATAGCGACTGATGCCGATGTTGATGGGATGCATATCCGCTTATTGATCATGACTTACTTCCTTCAATTTTTCCCTGATCTGGTAAAAAATGGACATTTATTTATCCTTGACACCCCACTTTTCAGGGTGAGAAACAAGAAAGAAACCATCTATTGCTACACCGATGAGGAAAGGCAACGAGCCATCCATAAATTAGGTAAGTCCGCAGAAATTACCCGATTTAAAGGCTTGGGTGAGATTTCACCAGAAGAGTTTGGTAAGTTTATAGGTGAGGACATTCGACTGGACCCCATTATTTTGAGCAAGGAGACCAAGATTTCTGACCTGCTTAATTTCTATATGGTAAAAAATACGCCAGACCGACAAAACTTCATTATTGATAACCTTAAGATTGAAAAGGACATCATTTTTGATGATCCCGCACAAAAATCAACCGAAGAAGAAGTAGAAGCTGCTTAAGCCTTACTCTTCTCTTATTATTTACTGATTTAAACACTCATCCTGTTTTTAAATGGGATAAAAGAGCGATCCATAAACTTAAATGAGCGAAAATACACCAAATAATCCTGAGGAAAACCAAGAAAGTTTGCACGATTCGGTACCAGTTACCGGCATGTACAAAGACTGGTTTCTGGATTATGCCTCCTATGTGATTTTGGAAAGGGCTGTTCCGGCCATTGAAGATGGTTTGAAGCCTGTTCAGCGCCGTATCCTTCATGCCATGAAGGAAATGGATGATGGCAGGTTCAACAAAGTGGCCAATATCATCGGTCAGTCCATGCAGTATCACCCGCATGGGGATGCCTCTATCGGGGATGCCATCGTCAATATGGGCCAAAAGGATTTATTGATAGAAACCCAAGGTAACTGGGGGGATATCCGTACCGGGGATTCCGCAGCGGCAGCCAGATATATTGAGGCCAGACTTTCCAAGTTTGCACTGGAAGTGGTCTTTAATCCACAAACCACCGAATGGCAGCTCTCCTATGATGGAAGAAAGCGAGAGCCCATTACTTTGCCAGTGAAATTCCCTTTGCTCTTGGCCCAAGGTGTAGAAGGGATTGCCGTAGGACTTTCCACCAAAATCCTGCCCCACAACTTCTGCGAATTGATTGAAGGCTCCATTGCGATTCTGAAGGGAGAAAAAACCAATGTTTTACCTGACTTTCCTACCGGAGGTTTGGCTGACTTCTCAGAGTACAATGAAGGACTCAGAGGGGGTAAAATAAAAGTTAGAGCAAGAATTGAGGAAGAAGACAATAAAACTCTATTAATCAAAGATATACCTTTTGGTACTACAACCAATTCTTTGATTGACTCCATTATCAAAGCCAATGATAAAGGAAAGATTAAAATCAAAAAAGTGGTGGACAATACCGCCAAAGATGTAGAGATTCAGATTCAACTGGCACCAGGACAGTCACCTGACATGACCATAGATGCCCTTTATGCATTTACAGATTGTGAAGTAAGCATTTCTCCCAATGCCTGCGTAATTATCGATGATAAACCTGTATTTCTTACAGTCAATGCTATTCTGGAATACAACACCCAACAGACCAAGGCACTTCTGAAAAGGGAATTGGAGATCAGAAAAGGGGAATTGATGGAGAAATTACTTTTTTCTTCGTTGGAAAAGATTTTCATTGAAAACAGGATCTATAGAGACATTGAAGAATGTGAGACTTGGGAGGCCGTGATCCAGACTATTGACAAAGGTTTAGACCCTTTTAAACCTGACTTCTACAGGGAAATCACCACCGATGATATCATCAGACTGACAGAAATCAAGATCAAGAGGATTTCCAAATTTGATGCTTTTAAAGCAGATGAACTGATGCGCAAGCTTCAGGATGAATTGAAAGAGGTTAACCATAACCTGAAGCACCTGACCGCATATGCCATCAAATACTACGAAAACCTACTGTTGAAATATGGTAAAGGAAGAGAAAGAAAGACTGAAATCAGAACCTTTGACACCATTGAAGCTACGGTAGTGGCAGCCAATAATGCCAAATTATATGTCAATCGTGCTGATGGGTTTGTGGGGTTTGGACTCAAAAAAGATGAGTTTGTCTGCGATTGTTCTGATTTAGATGATGTCATTGTATTCCGTAGGGACGGAAAGTGTGTGGTTACCAAAATTCAGGAGAAAGGTTTTGTAGGAAAAGACATCATCCATGTGGCAGTTTTCAGAAAAGGAGATGAGCGCATGGTGTACAACCTGATTTACCTGGATGGTACTTCAGGAAAAGCGATGGTCAAAAGATTCCAGGTCCTTGCTGTTACCAGAGACAGGGAATATGACCTGACCAAAGGAACCAAAGGTTCTAAAATATTATACATGACTGCCAATCCCAATGGGGAGGCAGAAATTATTACCGTGTATCTGACCCAAGGTGCCAAGGCCAGGATCAAGGTGTTCGATTTTGATTTTAGCACGATTGATATCAAGGGAAGAAATGCCGGCGGCAATATTCTTACCAAATACCCGATCAGAAAGATCCAATTGAAAATGGAAGGGGTATCTACTCTTGGTGGTTTGGATATTTATTATGATGCATCAATCGGAAGACTGAATACGGATCAAAGAGGTCAAATAATCGGTAATTTCCTGGGAGAGGACAAAATTATTGTCTTTTATAAAAACGGAGAGTATGAATTGACCTCTTTTGAACTGACCAATCGCTATGAGTCAAAGGATGTCTTAGTGATAGAAAAATTTGTCCCAGAAAAAGTGGTGTCTATTGTATATTATGATGGGGCAAGTAAAACTTATTTTGTTAAACGCTTCCTGATAGAAACCAGTACGATGAATAAAAAATTCAGCGTAATTTCTGATCATAGACAATCCCGTTTATTGGTGGCTTCTACAGAAAAACAGCCTCAAATCAGGGTCAATGTGCTGAAAGGAAAAGAAAAGGAAGTGCTGGAATTTGACTTGGATATGCTGATCGATGTGAAAGGATGGAAGTCAATAGGTAATAAACTTACTTCCCATCAGGTTTTGGAAGTCTCACTTATTGATCAGACTCCTAATCAGGAACCAACAGAAGAAGTGGGGGAAAGTGATATAGAAGTGGGCTCAACGGTTTCTTTTAAAATCAAAAAAGACGATGAGGAACAACTAGGCTTGTTCTAGTAAAAATTACCATATCTATGGCTCAATTTTGATTCATTGACAGGTCGCATTTTTTTACCTACTTTAAAAATTATATATCAAACTATAATTGATAATATATTATTAATTTTTTAATTTTTCTTAAATAAATACATTTTTTAGCAGACTTTTGACATTACTTTATTTAGGAAATTTTTTTTAACAAATACCTGTTATTCTTTGTATTATTTTTATAATTTATGTTATGTAAATCATGTTAAAACACTTAATTACTCCTATGCTAACAGAATTACTTTAGCATTTTTAGGTTAAAATTACCAGTCTATGGAAAAGTTAGTTTTTACAGGTCCAATCCGCGCGGGACAATTCAAAGATCAGATCTCAAAGTACCGAAAAGTGGAACCCGTATTACTTTCAGCTGAAAAAACCGGAAAATATAAAAATCAAGAAGGAAACATCAATGCACGACTTGAGCAAATCAATGTAGGATTAGAGCCATACAATGGTCCATTTACTGAGTTACATTTAGCCCATTTGATCAAAAGAATCAGTTTTGGTGTCAGTACCACAGAAATGGCACAGTTCAGGAACAATACTATTGACCAAATTCTGGATAGGTTTTTTAATTTTAATTTGAATTATCCTGAGCCAATCAATAATTATAATGGGGAAAGTGATGAAGGTATGGATCCTGAGGTAGAAGCTGGAGAATCTTTTGTCAGGGCAAGTTTTGACAGGGATTTTGAAGGAGCTAGAATTACTTCTTTGAAAACATGGATGATTGGGAGAATACTTAATGGACAGAATAGTTCTTTGGAAAAAATGATTTTTTTCTGGTGGCACTTTTTGCCTATTAAATTATGGGAGGTTTTTATTTCTAAGATCGGTTATCGCTACATCAAAATGTTGGAGCGCAATGCTGCTGGAAATTTTAAAGTCATGATCAGGGACCTGACCTTGGATCCTGGAATGTTGATTTTTCTGAGTGGGGCATTTAATAATAGAGATACTCCAGATGAAAACTTTGCCAGAGAATTACAAGAGCTTTTTTGTATTGGAAAAGGAAAAGATGCTGCTTACACAGAAGAGGATGTAAGGATGACGGCCAGGGTATTGACAGGATGGACAGTAGACTGGGACTCAGTGCACGAATATGGGGAACCCATATCCTATTTTAACCCAGAAGCCCATCATACCGGAGAAAAGAGATTTTCAGCATTTTATGGAAACAGGGTAATTGCTGGAAGAGAAGGGGAAGCAGGTGCTGGTGAGCTGGATGAACTATTGGATATGATTTTTGCGAACCCGGAATGTTCTAAACACTTTGCCAGAAAAATCTATGGCTTTTTTGTTACACCAGTGATCACTGAACAGGCTGAAAGGCTTGTCATTAGTCCATTAGCGCAGGTGATAAGGCAGCATAATTTTGATGTTTTACCAGCTTTGCGGGTATTATTTAAATCTGCTCATTTTTATCACCATCACATTATTGGGGTAGCTATAAAAACACCATTGGATTTTACATTAGGTTTTTGGAAAACATTCAATATGCGAAGGGCTGCAAATCTTGCGGAAGAACGGCAAATGTATGAAAATGTATTATGGCAAATGGCCAATACTGGCCTGGAAATAGGAGACCCACCTAACGTTGCCGGCTGGACCCCTTTTTATCAAACTCCACTTTATGACAAAATCTGGATCAATACCTACACCATTGCAAGAAGGACATTCCTCACGGATGCTTTAGTATTTTGGGGTTTTCGTCTCAATGATATGTTCAGTGTTCAGGCAAATGTCTTAAACTTTGTGACTACCTTAGCCAACCCTGAAGATCCCAACGCGCTTATCAAAGAATCTTCACTTTTATTATTGGGAGTAGAACTTGGACCAATACAATTTGAACAGGTAAAGCAAGTATTGCTTTCTGGTCAAGAGCAAGATTATTATTGGACCGGAGCTTGGTTGACCTACGAAGGAAACCCAGATAACCTTGAAGCAAGAACCGTTGTCCTGAATAGATTGAATCCTGCCTTCCAAATATTGTTGCAAATGGCAGAAACCCACCTTATGTAATTATGAAAAGAAGAACTTTTATCAAACATGTGGCCCATAGCTTAGCCGTTCCAGGTATTTTGGGAGGAATAGGTTCCCCAGTTTTTGGAAGGGAGATCGAAAAATTGCTTCAAACTGCAACAGAAACCGGAAGGGTATTGGTATTGATCTACCTGGATGGAGGTAATGATGGGCTGAATACCGTCATCCCATTACAGGATTATGGAGCACTTACCAGTGTAAGACCCCATGTGATCATGCCTGAAGACGAACTTTTAGAAATACCTGATACTGATTTTGCTTTTCATCCTTCACTTGAGGGCTTTAAATCACTCTACACCGAAGGGAGACTCCAGGTAATCCATTCTGTTGGTTATCCCAGACAAAGCTTTTCTCACTTTAGGTCAAAAGATATATGGATGAGCGGTTCGGATTCAGATCAACTTTTAAATTCCGGCTGGACAGGCAGGTTTTTAGAAAATGATCATCCTGAATTCCCTGAAGGTTATCCAAATGAAAACCATCCACACCCATTGGCCATAGAGATAGGTCTGGGAGCGTCAATGCTTTTCCAAGGTGAAAAAATCGGCTTTTCAATGGTGATCAATAATGTAAATTCATTTTATGAGCTTTTGGAAAGAGAAGTGGATGAGGTACCTGATGGACCGGTAGGAGATCAGATCAGGTACATTAGAATCATGGCTCAACAATCCCAGAAGTACGGCAGGATTGTTAAAGAAGCAGCAGAAAAAGTGACCTTTCAAAGACCCTTTCCTGACAATAGATTGGCTAATCAATTAAAAATTGTTTCCCGATTAATCGCAGGAGGACTTCAAACACCACTCTATCTGGTAAGGTTGGGCGGTTTTGACACACATGACAATCAGGTGGTAGATTCTGATAGAACAATTGGCAGACATGCCAACCTGCTAAAAGATCTAAATGATGCGATCATGGCTTTTATGAGAGACTTGGAGTATCACAGAATTGCAGATAGGGTGATGGGAATGACCTTTTCAGAATTTGGAAGAAAAATTGTCTCCAATTCCAGTGGCGGTACAGACCATGGTGCAGCAGCACCTATGTTTGCTTTTGGCAACATGTCAGAAGGCAGTTTTCTGGGAGAAGCCCCCCGTATCAGAGGGAATGAGGTTTATGGAGACACAGTGCCTCTTCAATTTGATTTTAGGCAAGTATACACCTCATTCTTAAGCCAATGGTTTGAGTCAGATTCCAGTATTCCTTCCATGTCTCAAAATGCATCGAGGAGATTTGATCAGGTACCTGTGATTAGAAATACCCTAACTAACCCATTGTCTCCTGAGGAAAGATTTGATGTTAAATTTTTTCCAAATCCAGTAAGGGATTTTTCTACCTTAAGCTTCAATGCAGATGGACCGGTACAAATAAGCTTGATTGATACGCAGGGCCGGGTTTTATCCAACTTACATGAAGGAGAGGCACCAGGCCGCCCATTCACAATGATTGTCGATATGTCGACCTACGCTCCAGGAAGATATATTCTTCAGGTTCTTACAGAAAGAATCAGAAAAACAGTACACGTGATTAAAGTATAGTTCTGAAAAAATCAGGCAGATACAGTGTAGGGAGTTCCTCTTGACCATTCTTTGTTGTGATCATTGATTTTGAATTCCTTTTATTTTTTAATGATTACGCCAATTCTCTTAAATCCACCGGCACAACTCTGGAAACTCCAGCTTCAATCATCGTGATACCATAAATGATATCCGTACTGGCCATGGTCCTTTTGTTGTGCGTTACAATGATAAATTGAGAATCTTTGGAGAAGTTTTGGATGATGTTGTTGAACTTATCAATATTGGCATCATCCAATGGTGCATCCACTTCATCAAAAATACAAAATGGCGCCGGTTTCAGAAGATAGATGGCGAAGAGGAGGGAGGTGGCCGTTAAAGTTTTTTCTCCCCCTGACAACTGATTGATGGTCAAAGGCCTCTTGCCTTTGGGTTTGGCCATAATCTCGATTGGACTTTCCAGAGGGTTATCAGGATCCACCAACTTCAAGTCGCAATCATCCTCAGCAGTAAAAAGGGAACGGAATACTTTCACGAAGTTTTCCTTAATCTTAGAAAAGGCATCCAAAAAGGTATCCTTGGCAACCTGATCGATTTCCTGAATGGTGGCAATTAAAGAAGTTTTGGCCTTGATCAAATCCTCTTTTTGGGTGGTAATAAACGTATGTCTTTCCTTGATTTCCTCATAGGCTTCCATAGCCATGGGGTTAATAGGTCCAATCCGCTCCAGTCTTTCCTTGGCCTTGGATACGATTTCCCTGATATCAGATTCAGAAAGTCCCTGGTACTCCTCATCCAATGCTGGGCTTTCCTCCATCAATTGGTCTAAGTCAATCTCAAATTCCACACTCAAACGTTCTTTCATGCTGGCCATTTTAAGTTTGACCTCGTTGACAGACTGCTGCATTTCCTGCAACAGGGTATCAATGGATTCCTTGGACTTTTGCAGTTCCCGAATTTGCCTATCAGTTTCATCAATTGCTCCACGGCCGGCATAATAATCCTTTTCTGCCTCATTCACTCCGGATTCAATGCCCTCTTTTTCAGTATAAAGCTCGATGAGTTCATCGTCCTTGATTTCATTATTTTCCAAAAGAGACCTGATTTCAGCATCAATTCCAGCCAACTCTTGCTGCGAGTTACCGATGCGTTCCATAGAGCTTTCAAATGCCGACTGTTTAAACTCAATCTCCTGTTCTAAAGAATTGACTTTATTCAACTGCTGATGATAGCGGATATTTTCTTGGTTAAAAGCGGAAGATTTTTGACTCAATAACTCACTTTCTTCCTGTAGCTTATGATTAATTTCTTCCAACGTTACTTCAAGTTGCCCAAAATCAGCTTTTACCTCGTGAAGCTGTGGCATGATTTCAGACAGCGCAATCTGTAAATTTTCAATCCGATCAAGAATATCCTCCCTTTTATTGGCATTAGAGGAAAGCAGTTCGCTTAGCTGTTCTTTTTTTGTCCTTACCGACACATACTCTTGATTGATTTCACTGATTTCCTGCTGACGTTTTTCGATTTCCTGCTTGTAGGAAATTTCTTTGAGTTTCAGCAAATCGGACAATTTCCCATCAAGATTGGACCTGGTAGAACTGACTCTTTTATTGAGTTCCTTGATTTCTTTTTCAAGTTTCTCCAAATTTTTTGCCCTACCGATTCTTTTACCCTCAAACAGCCCCACAGAGCCCCCTGAGATACTGAACTTCTTTTTGGTAAGCTTCCCGTTCTCTGAAATAAAAATAGCACTTTGGTCCTTTGGGAAATCTTGG
>Ga0213835_100048_pt1 | contig 173646 bp, 184 predicted proteins | sample SWPATP01_FD_160576 | JGI IMG/M metagenome (GOLD analysis project Ga0213835, IMG submission 160576) | Coastal seawater microbial communities from Marineland, Florida, United States - SWPA TP0 #1 | ecosystem: Environmental > Aquatic > Marine > Coastal | place: USA: Florida | collected 2016-08-05
CGACCCTGCCTGCCATCAGGCAGGCAATCCTGACCCAACTCAGCCAGCCTCCGCCGCCAACGTGCCCTCATTGCCGTAGACGATGGCGGCGAATGATCCGCAGAAATCTGCCAAAGTAGTGCTAGGCACTATCGTCATTGCGAGCGAAGCGGGACAATCCAGAGCCGCCCGCGTGACGCTCTGGATTGCCGCGCGGCTGCGCCGCTCGCCATGACGGATCAGCCGTTGGCGAGCGCCGCCGTGCGCCCGGCCAGATAGCCGAAAGTGAGCGCCGGGCCGAGCGTGCCGCCCGCGCCTGCGTAAATCCCGCCAGTGGGGCACGCAATCGCATTGCCCGCGCCCAGCAGGCCGGGGATGGGCGCGCCGTCATGGCCGAGGACACGCCCCTGTCCATCCGTCCTCGGGCCGCCATTGGTTCCCAGCAGGCCGGAATGGATTTGCACCGCATAGAACGGCGCCTCACGGATGGCTCCCAGCGTCACGGCAGCGCCTTGGCGCGAGCGGTCGCCATAGAAATGATCGTAGGCGCTCGTGCCGCGCCCGAAATCGGGATCATGGCCAGCCTCAGCATGAGCGTTGAAGCGAGCGACAGTTTCGGCAAGCGTTGCTGCATCAAGGCCAATCTGTTCGGCCAGCGCTTCGATCGTGTCGCCGCGCATCACCCAATCGGGGATGGGCTGACCGGGCTGGCGCGTGCCCAGCGGATAGCGCGCGGCATATTGCGCATCGAAAATGAGGTAGGCGGGCAGGTTCAGGTAATCATAATTGGCCGGATCAAACTGGTGGAACACGCCGCCCAATGCCGAATAATTCGCCGCCTCGTTGCAGAAACGCTTGGCGCTGCGATTGACCATGATCGAATGGGGCACGGTGCGTTCAATCAGAATGATCTGCGCGCGCTGTTCGCCGCTCGCCCATGGCGCATCGGGGGTGACGAGCGTCGGCGCCCACCAGGCGTTGGTCATATTGCCAAGCTTGGCCCCTGCCGCCATGGCGAGCGACAGCCCCTCGCCGCGCGCGGTGGGCGGGCTGGCCGGAGCCGTCACTGGCCCGCGCAGGAATGTCTGGCGCAGGTCTTCGTCCCATTCAAAACCCCCGGTCGCAATCACCACCCCGCGCCGTGCGGTGAGAGCGAAGGGCTGACCATCGCGCAGACCTTCGATGCCGGTGATGCGCGCGCCTTCCTTGATCAGCCGGTGCGTTTCGACACCCAGCAGCGGTTCAATGCCCCGCGAGAGGCACGCCTTGAGCAATCGCGCCACCATCGCTTGGCCAAAGCCGCATTGGCGCGCCGCCATCCTTTGCCCCAACACCTCCATCGGCGGCATTTGCGTTGCCCCGCCCAAGGGCGTTTCGCGCAGCATCAGCGGCTTGGGTTCTTCGATCGCATAAATCCGCGCTGCCCAATCGCCCAGCTCGCCCAGCGCAAACAGATCATGATCGAGCGCGCGGCTGCCTTCGGGCTTGGCTCCGGGCCGGTCGAGGTAATAATCGGGATAGCCCGGCAAAACCGCCACCTTGAGCGCTTCAATGCCTTCGAGGAATTCGAGCGCTTCTGGGCCATGATCGACGAAAGCCTCCAGCACCTCGTCCACCAGATCGCCGTGATCCAGACTGCGGAAATAGGCGAGCGCTTCGGCGGGGCTGTCCGCCATCCCGGCGGCGCGCATCCGGGGATTGTCCGCCACCCAGATCACCCCGCCCGATATGGCAGAGGTTCCCCCGATCCGGCTTCCCCGCTCAATCAGCGCCACGCTGGCTCCCGCTTCATGGGCTGCCAGCGCCGCCGTCATCCCGGCAGCGCCCGTTCCCAGCACGATCACATCGACATTATCCATAGGGGCCATAGAGGCGCGCTGCGGGCAATCGGGCAACCCGTCATTTTGGCAAGGTGCGCAGGTCCGCTGCTCCCGCTAGTCAGGCGAACAAAGGAGATGATGCATGAAACTCGAGGGCAAAGTCGCAGCAATCACCGGTGGCACAGCGGGCATGGGTCGCGGCATTGCCGAGGCCTATCTGGCCGAAGGCGGCAAGGTCGCGCTGTTTGCGCGCAACCCGGACAAAGGCGCAGCGGTGCTCGAAGAGTTGGGCGCAGGCGAGAATGCCATCTTCATCGCAGGCGATGTGATGCAGCAAGCAGATGTCGAAAGCTTCATCGATCAGACCATCGCCCATTTCGGCACGCTGGACATCCTTGTGAACAACGCAGGCGGCGCAGGCGATCTGCAGCCACTCGTGAACCTATCCGACGAAGCTTTTGATGAAGCGATGAAGTGGAATGTCTATTCCACCTTCTGGGCCTGTCGCCGCGCGCTGCCTGCCATGCTGGAGAAGGGCGACGGACGGATCATCAACATCTCGTCCATGGAAGGAAAGCACGGCAAACCGGTGCTGACCGCCTATTCCGCTGCCAAACACGCGGTGAACGGCCTGACCAAAAGCCTCGCACGCGAAGTCGGCGCACAGGGCGTCACCGTCAACGCGATCTGCCCCGGCCTCGTCATCACCGATATCATCAAGAACAACGGCCCGGCGACCGCCAAGGCAATGGGCATGGAGTTTGATGAAATGGTGACGATGTTCGCGCAGGAAGCCGCGATCAAGCGGCCCAACACGGTTGAAGAAATCGCCGCCGTGGCTGTCCTGCTCGCCAGCAAGGCGGGCGCAGGCATCACCGGCGCACAGATCAGCGTCGACGGCGGGACAGCGCAATATTGATTCTGTCGCAGACCTCCCGCCCCGCCTCCCCACCCGGCCACACATTATACCATCAAGGCATGGTGGCCGGGGTTGGGCCTTAGGAAAAGAGAAGCGGGGCGGAGTCAGTCTGAAGCGCACATCAGCGCGGCAGAAAACTACCCCTCCTGCAGCTTCGCCATCGCTGCACCCACGGCAGCGGCAACATCGCTCGCTTGCGGATTGCCCCGCAAGGTCAAGCCGCCATTGGGCTGGATGTTTTGTCCGGTGATGAAGGCGGTGTCGGTGCACAGCCACAGGCAGGCATAGGCAACGTCCTCCACCGTGTTGAGCCGTCCCAAAGGATAGCGCGGCAGGAAAGCATCGACGAGGCCGGGGGTGGCAAACCCTTCCTTGGTCATCGGGCTTTCGGTGAAGGCAGGCGAGACAGTGTTGGCCTTGATGCCGAGATGGCCATAATCATTGGCAACACATTCAATCAGCGCCTCAGACCCGCGCTTGGTGCCAATATAGGCCGCGTGATTGTTGATGATTGCCTTGGTGGTGGCTGAAGATAGCGAGATAAGCGAACCGCCGGTCGGCGCCTGCTCGCTCATGACGCGCACAAAGGCTTGCAGGAAGTGATGGACGCCCTTGAATTGCAGCGCAGTGATTTGGTCCAGCTGCTCCTCGGTGATCTCCAGCAGGCTGGCGAGCAGGCCCCATCCGGTGGTGTTGATCGCAATATCAACCCGGCCAAAAGTGTCGCGCGCCTTGTCAGCCAGTGCGTTGACCTCGGCGTGGCTGGTGATGTCGCACAGCGCATATTCGCCGCCGATTTCCGTGGCGAGATCAGCCAAGGGACCTTCCTTGCGCCCGGCAACCATCACCTTGGCACCTTCCTTTGCAAACAGGCGGGCAATGGTCTGCCCCATATTGCCCGGCGATGCTGCGCCGAGAATGACCGCGCTCTTGCCTTGAATTTGTCCCATCGTCTGTCTCTCCCTTGCTTGCGGCCACGCCTACCACGCCAGGGCGCGCGCGCGCCCTTCCCAAAAGTGTCCATTGTCGCTCAGGGTCGCGCACCAGATAGATCATCACCAAGCGACAAAGGGAGATCTGTAGATGTTTTCAGGGCCACTCGAGGATCGTCTGGCGATCCGTGAATTGAACGGCACCTATGCCGATGGAGTCGTGCGGATCGACCCGGAAACATGGGGTAGCGTATGGGCCGATGATGCCCACTGGAACCTGATGGGTCACGAGGTGAACGGCAAGGAAGCGATCGTGGCGATGTGGAACGGCGCGATGAGCGGGCTCGAGGCGGTCAGCTTCCAGTGCATCCCTTGCATGATCGAAGTGACCGGCAACACGGCGCGTTCTCGTGTGCAGACCCAGGAAATCCTCAAGCCCAAAGATGCGCCCGCGCGTCATGTCGGCGGGCTCTATGACGATGAACTCGCCAAGATCGACGGGGAGTGGCGCTTCACCAGCCGCACCTTCCGTATTGTCGCTGAATTTGGTGTGGAGAGCTGATCACAATGGCAAAAATCGTCATTTCCGCGCAGATCGATGTCGATCCTGCCCGCCGCGCCGAAGCGCTCGAAAGCGCCCGCCCGCATATCGCCGCAGCGCTCGCCGAAGAGGGCTGCATCCATTATGACTGGAGCGCCTGCGCCATGAGCGAGACGCGCATCAACGTGTTCGAGGAATGGGAAAGCGAGGAAGCCCTTGCCGCCCATTTCCAGCACATTGCCTACACTGGAATGCGCGATCACATCGGGCAGTTCGGCATTACTGCTGCGGTCAGCAAGAAATATCGCGTGGATGCAGAGGGCCCGGTTTACAACGCTGAAGGCGTGGCGACCGAGGCGTTTGATTAGGGATTGATGGGGCGGGATGCCCGCCCCTCATCCCCTCTACAGTTTCAGCATCTGCTTGCCGCGGTTCTTGCCCGTAAACAGGCGCTGCAAGGTGGCCGGCGCATTTTCGAAGCCGTGCTGGATGTCTTCCTGATATTTGAGGCTGCCGTCTTTCACGAAGCCTTCGAGCCGTTTGCGGATGGCGGGGAATTCGCTCGCCCAATCAAGCACGATAAAGCCCGCCATCGTGCCGCGCCGGAACACGAGGTTGAAATAATTTTCCGGCCCTGCTGGCAAGGTGCCGGTTTCATAGCGGCTGATCCCGCCGCAGATCACCACGCGCGCACCAGTGGCAATGCAAGCCAGCATATCGTTCAGGATTTTGCCGCCAACATTGTCATAGATGACATCAACACCGCGCGGGCAATGTTCGCGGATCTGTTCCTTCACCCCGCCCGCCTTGTAATCGATCGCAGCGTCATAGCCTGCCTCTTTCACCAGCCAGTCGCACTTGTCCGGCCCGCCCGCGATGCCGACAACGCGGCAACCTGCGATTTTCGCAAGCTGGCCCACGATGCTTCCCGTGGCGCCTGCTGCCCCTGACACCAGCACGGTGTCGCCCGCCACAGGCTTTCCGACCTTGAACAGCCCGCAATAGGCGGTGAGCCCCGTCGTCCCCAGCACCGAAAGCACGGCGGTGGGCGAGATTTCCGTTTCGACCTTGGTGAGTTCCTTGCCATCCGTCACCAGATATTCGGTCCAGCCGGTGGTGCCGAACACCAGATCACCGACCGCAAAGCGCCCCCCGTTTGATGCCACCACTTCGGCAATCCCGCTGCCGCGCATCACATCGCCAATTGCCATGGGCGCAACATAATCCGCGATGTTTTCCATCCAGCCTTTCTGCGCCGGGTCAAAGCCGAGGTAATGCGTCTTCAACAGCATCTCGCCGGGGCCGGGATCGGGCAATTCGGTGGTGGTGAGCTTGAAGTCATTTTCCAGCTCAATGCCGCGCCCGCGCGGGTGTCCGTTCAAAAGCCATTGGCGAGTGGTGGTGGGCATTTTCATCCATCTCCTTATGCGTTGTTGCTCTTTTGCGGCGTGGGCGCCGCCCACTGCCACGCGCAAAAGTGTCAGTCGAAGGCGCGTGCGCCTGTGGTAGTCTGGCGTATCCGGGGAGAAGATCGATGGGAATTCAGACGCACAAGACGTTCTGCCGTTTCTGCCACGCCAATTGCGCGATGGAAGTGGATGTCGAAAATGGGCGCGTGCTCGAAGTGCGCGGTGATCCGGCTGATCCGGCGTTTGGCGGCTACACCTGCCTGAAGGGCCGCGAACTGCCCGACTCGCACAATGCCGAGCATCGCTTGAAGCACTCGCTGGTGCGCAATGCAGCGGGCGAATTTGTCGAAACCCCGATGGATCAAGCGCTCGCCCATGTCGCAAGCGAATTGCGCCGGATTATCGACACATACGGGCCCCATTCGGTAGCGGTGTTCATGGGTTCGGGCGGGTTTCAAAACTCCGCCGCAATGGCCGCCTCGCTCTCTTTCACCCAAGGCATTGGCAGCCGCAATTTCTACACCTCGGTCACCCTCGATCAACCCGCCAAGGTCTTCACCACCCAGCGTTATGGCAAGTGGATGGCCGGGCCCAACACTTTCTCCGAGGCTGATGTTGCCATGTTCATCGGCAACAATCCGATTGTCTCGCACTATGCGCCGGTTGGCGGGGTTCCGCCGTTCAGCCCCTCGCGCCGTATCCGCGACAAGAAAGCCGAAGGGCTGAAGCTGATCGTGGCCGACCCGCGGGAAAGCGATGTCGCGCGGCTCGCTGATATCTACTTGCCGGTAAAGCCCGGCGAAGACCCGGCGATGCTGGCGGGGATGCTCAACGTCATCATCGAAGAAGGGCTTTATGATCGCAATTTCGTGGCCGCTCATGTCGATGGCTTTGATGAGCTAGCCGAAGCCGTCAAAGCCTTCCCGCCGCAGGTGGCTGCAGAGCGTGCCGGGCTCGATCCCGATCAATTGATTGCGGCGGCCCGGATGTTTGCGAGCGGCTCGAAAGGCTGCGCGGTGACCGGCACGGGGCCGGAAATGGCAGGCAACGGGACGCTCACCGAATATCTCGTCACCTGCCTCAACACGATTTGCGCTCGCTTCAAGCAGGAAGGCGAAAAGGCCGCGATCCCCGGCGTCTTCAGCCCTTATCAGACGGCGCGCCGCGCGCAGGTTGCCCCGCCTGTGCCGATGTTTGGGGCAGAAGGCATGCCGCAATCGCGCTTTCGCGGGCTGGGGCATTTGGGGTGGGAAATGCCGTGCAATGTGCTGGCCGATGAAATCCTCACCCCGGGCGAAGGCCAAGTGCGCGCGCTGATTTCGGTGGGCGGCAATCCGGTGGTCGGCTTCCCCGATCAGGCCAAGATGGTGCGCGCGCTGGATGATCTTGAGCTGTTCGTGCAGATCGATCCGTGGATGAGCGCCAGTGCGAAGCGGGCAAGCGTGGTGCTCGCCCCCTCGCAATGCCTTGAGCGCGAGGACATCACCAATCTTTCGGAATGGTGGCATGAAGAACCCTATGCCCGATACACCGAGGCGCTGGCCACTCCGCCGGGAGACGTGATCGACGAATATGAGATGTTCTGGACGCTTGCCCATCATCTCGGCACGCCCATGAACCTGATGGGCGGACCGCTGCCGATGGAGCGGAAGCCGAGCAAGCAGGAATTCCTCGATCTGGCCACCGCTGGCTGTCTGGTGAAACCCAGCAAGGTGCGCGAGGATTGCCGCGCGGCAGGCGGGGCGGCGGTGATCTATCCTGAAAGCCATCCGATGGTGGAGCCGCTTGATGAGGAGCAATTTCACCGCTTTGATCTCGCCGCAGGGGCCATGCCATCCGAATTGCTGCGCTATGCCAGCAATGCTGCAACCCGTGCGGGCTTTGATTTCCGCCTGATTTCGCGCCGGTCAAAAACCCGGTTCAATTCGATCGGCCACCCGCTCAAGAAATTGCAGGAAAAGACCACCACCAACCCTGCCTATATCCACCCCGATGACATCGCGGCCTTGGGCCTGACCGAAGGCGGGATTGTCGAGATCACCAGCCCCCACGCCACCATTCACGGCGTCGTCAAGGCGAGCGACAAGGTGCGGCGCGGGCTGGTTTCGATGGCGCACGCCTATGGCGATGCTGATGCGAGCAAGGAGGACGTGCGGGAGCGGGGCTCATCAACCAATCGCCTCACCAGCGAGGTGGTGGATTTCGACCCGATCACGGGCCAATCCCTGCAAAGCGCCATTCCGGTGAAACTTGTCCCGGCCTGACCTTCCAAAGAAAGTATCCCATGCCCCAGAACCGCCGTTTCCTGCTCCAGCGCCGCCCCGATGGCACGCCGGTCGAAGCTGATTTCGAACTTGTCACCGAAGCAACGCCCGCGCTGGCCGAGGGCGAATTCCTGATCCGCAACCATTATGCCTCGCTCGATCCGGCGATGCGCGGGTGGATGGATGCAGAAGGCAATTATATGCCGCCAATCCCCTTGGGTGCGCCGGTGCGCGCCAGCACGATTGGCGTGGTCGAGGAAAGCCGTGCCGAAGGCTTTGAGCCCGGCCAATGGGTGATGGGCCTGAACGCGCTCGAAGATTATTCGATTGGCGTTGCTGGCGGCTTTACCCAGCCGATTGACCCAGCCCTTGTGCCGAGCGTCACCAATTACCTCTCGATCTTTGGCGCGGTCGGCATGACGGCCTATTTCGGTTTCCTTGAAGTGTGCGAGCCCAAACCGGGCGAGACAGTGCTGGTGTCAGGCGCGGCCGGAGCGGTTGGCTCACTGGTGGGCCAGCTTGCGAAAATCCATGGCTGCCGCGCGGTCGGGATTGCAGGCGGGCCTGCCAAATGCGAGCGCCTCACCGAGAAATACGGCTTTGACGCAGCGATCGATTATCGCGGCAAGGATGAGGCAGCCCTCACCGCCGCCATTGCCGAAGCCTGCCCCGATGGGGTCGATGTGATCTTTGAAAATGTCGGCGGGATTATTCTCGACGCAGGGCTGATGAACCTCAATCTCTATTCGCGCGTCGGATTGTGCGGCCTGATCAGCGAATACAACACCGCGCCCGTCGGAATCCGCAATCTGTGGCAATTGATCGTCAAGCGCGCCCATATTCGCGGGCTGCTGGTGGCCGATTATGTCGAACGCTTTGGTGAAGGTGCGGCCAAAATGGGCGAATGGGCAGCCGCCGGAAAGCTCACCATTGATGAGCATATTGATGAAGGGCTCGAAAACGCCTTTGACAGCTTCATGCGCTTGTTCGCCGGGACCAATGACGGCAAGATGATCCTCAAGATCGCCTGAGGGTTTGAAAGGTGGCCCGCTCGCTGCTGGTGCTGTCCGGGGGGCATCCTTACGAGGCTGGCCCCTTTGACGAATTGCTGGCGGCGCTGGGGGAGTGGGACATAACCCACCTCGTCCACCCCGAAGGCGGTGAGGCGGACGCGGCCAGCCACATCGCAAGGGCCGATGCGGTGCTGTTCTACGATATGGCGGGCTACACCTTTGCCGAGGGCCGGGTGCAGACGCGCGCGCCTTCGCCCGCTTACCGCGAGGCGATTGCGGCCCGCTTTGCCAGCGGCAGGGGCGCAGTCGCCATGCACCACGCGCTGGCCGGATGGGCCGAGTGGCCCGAATGGCACGAATGGCTGGGCGGGCAGTTTCATTATCAGCCGGGCGCACATGGGGCGGATTCGGGTTATCGCCACGATGTCGCCTACACCGCGAGGCTGGTGGCCGATCACCCCGTTCTGGCAGGCCTGCCCGAAAGCTTTGCCGTCACCGACGAGCTTTATCTTTGCCCGATCAACGAGGACGCCGTCACGCCGCTGATCCGGGCTGAGGGTTTCGCCTTTACGCCAGACAATTTCTACTCCGCTGCCAATGCCGTTGCAGGGGAAATGTTCAGCCGCAAGGGATGGGATCACCCGCCGGGCAGCAATCTGGTAGCATGGACAAAACAGGTCGGCCCCGCCCCGCTCGTCTATCTGCAATTTGGCGATGGGCCGGAAACCTACGCCAACCCCTATTTCCGCCGCATCCTCGCACAAGCGCTCCAATTCATCGCAGGAGAAACCACCTCATGACCCCGCAGGAAACTGTCGAAGCCTTTATCGGCCACTGGAATGATTACGATCTCGAAGCGCTGATGGCGCTGTGTGCAGAAGACATCATCTGGCACAACATCCCGATGGAGCCGATTGCCGGCAAGGCCGCCTTTCGCGCCGCGACAGAAAGCTTCATGGCCAATATCGCTGCCTGCGATTGGATCACCCATGCGATTGCCGCAAACGGCAACAGCGTGCTGACCGAGCGCACCGATGGTTTCACCTTCAAGGATGGTCGCAAGGCGGCGCTGCGGGTGATGGGGACCTTCGTGCTGAACGAGGAAGGCCACATCGTCCAATGGCGTGACTATTTCGACATGGGCGAATTCCAACGCGAATTCGCCCCGCCTGCTTAATCGGAGCATTCGCTCAGGACAAAAACGCCATGCAATCCTAACACAAACGCGCATCGCATGATCGGGGGGGAAGTGGCTAGGTTTTGATCATAACCTCAAGGGATCGGAGCCTGTCACCATGAACAAGCCTGAAGGCAATGTGTTTGCCCCTGAAACGCTGATCGACCCGTTCGACTATTACCGCGCCGTGCATGATGCAGGCATCGCCATCGAGCATCTCGAAGGCATGAACACCTATGTGGTCTACACCTATGACCTGTGCAGCGAGGCGGCATCCAAGCCGGAAATCTTTTCCAACGATTTCACCGCCTTGATGGGGCGCGAGGCGGATGAGGAGATTCAGGCGATTCTGGCTGAAGGCTGGCCTGATCTGCCCACCCTGCTCACCGCCGATCACCCGGTGCACACCCGCAACCGCAAGCTGGTGAACCTCGCTTTTTCTGCCCCGCGCGTGAACGCGATCGAGGCGGATATGAGGGCCAAGTCGATCGAGTTGATCGAGGCTTTCGCCGACAAGGGTGAGTGCGAATTCGTCGAGGAATTCGCCGTGCCGCTGCCGGTGGCCATGATCGCTGGGCAAATCGGCCTTGAAGATGATCCCAAGCGCGTGAAGACTTGGTCAGACGCCGCGGTTGATCGCTTCAGCCAGATGGTCGATTTTGAACGCAAGAAGGAATGCGCGCGCAGCCTCGTCGAATTCCAGCACTACATCAAAGGCCTGATCGATGATCGCAAGGCGAACGGCGGCAATGATCTGCTGACCGATCTGGTCGAAGCCCGCGTTGAAGGTGAACAGCCCCTGTCTGACCCTGAAATCATGTCGCTGATGCAGCAATTCATGGTGGCGGGCAATGAAACCACCACCTCAACGCTGGCGGGCGGATTGCTTCAGCTGATTCGCAATCCCGATCAGATGGCCAAGGCCAAAGCAGCAGCCGGCGGGCGCGATCCCAAGGTCATCATGAATTTGGTCGAAGAAGCGCTGCGCTATGAAACCCCGACCGCCGGGATGTGGCGGATCGTCAAGGCCGACACGGAACTGGGCGGCACAAAAATCCCGGCGGGCAGCGTGGTGCAATTGCGCTATGCAGCGGCCAACCGCGATCCCAAAAAATTCCCCGATCCTGACCGCTTCGACATCGAACGCGCCAATGCCCGCACGCACCTGTCGTTCGGCAAGGGGCCGCATATGTGCGTGGGCAATATGCTCAGCCGCAAGGAAATGCTGGTGGCTTTTGACGAGCTGCTCGAACGGCTCGACGATTTCCAGATCGCTGATGAAAACGCCATCCGCATCCTGCCGAACATCCTGCTGCGCGGCGTGACGCATCTTCCGATTACTTTCACGCGGAAAGCCTGACTCCCATGAATTTCGACCTGTCCGAAGAACAGCAGATGTTCGTCTCCTCGCTCGAACGCTTTGCTGCGCCGATTGATGTCGAGGCGCGCAGGCGGCTGCGGCTGTCGCCTGCCGGCTATGATCGCGCGCGTTGGCAGGAGCTTGCGGAAATGGGCCTGATCGCGCTGGCGGCGAGCGAGGGCGCGGGCGGCATGGGCGGATCGGCGGTTGATCTGGCGGTGGTGGCCGAAGCGCTCGGCAAGGCCAATGCGCCTGATCCGCTGATCGAACTCGGCATTTTGCCCGCGCTGCTGCTCGAACGGGGCGGCGCGCCTGCCGAAGTGCTCGAAAGCGTGCTGGCTGGCAGCGAAATCGCCACTTTTGCTTGGGCTGAACGCAGCCAGCGCTACAGCCTTGCGGCCAAGGGGATGAAGGCGGAAAGCGGCGTGGCAGGGGTTTCGCTGACCGGTGAGAAGACCTTTGTGATGGGGGCGGCGCTGGCCGATCTGTTTATCGTCACGGCTGATCTGGACGGCGCAACCCGTGCTTTCGTGGTGGAGCGCGATGCGCCGGGCGTCGATGTGCGCGCCTATCGGCTCACCGATGGCAGCATTGCCGGCGAGGTGAAGCTCACGCGTGCGCTATCCGCCCATCAGCTTACCCTTGATGAAGCAGCGCTTGCAGGCGTGATTGCCGATGTGCGGCTTTATGCAGCGGCGGAAATGGTCGGCCTCGGCCAGAGGCTGCTCGATGACACGCTCGCCTATGTGAAGGAACGCGAACAGTTTGGCGTGGCGATTGGCAGCTTTCAGGCGCTCCAGCACCGGCTGGTTGATTGCTATGCGCGCATCGAACAATCGCGCTCGATGCTCTACCGCGCCGCGCTGTCTGATCGCAGCGATGCTGCCAAGTGGCAGCGCGCCGCCGCTGGCGCCAAGGCTTTTATCAGCGACAACGCCGATGCCGTCGCGCGCGAAGCCGTGCAGATGCACGGCGGCATGGGGATCACCGATGAACTCGCCATTGGCCACGCGATGAAACGCGTGATGGTGCTCGCCCGCCTGTTTGGCGATGCCGACACCGTCATGGCCGAATACGCGATTGCCGCGTGAACGAAATGCAAGAGGGGGAATGATGGGCCAGAAAATTGATCCCGATCTGTGGAGCGACGGGCCTGAGCCGCACCTGATGGGGGGCAAGCTGCCTTCGGGCGAGATCGTCTTTCCCATGCCGGTGGGCGATGCCGCGACAGGCGTTGAGCCCTACAAGCTCTCGCGCCGGGGCAAGCTGTGGTCGTGGACCAGCCAAGGCTTCCTCCCCAAGGAACCCTATATCGGCCCCGGCAGCGCGCCCGGAGAAGGCCCGCCTGATTTCCAGCCCTTCCTTTTGGGCTATGTCGAATTGCCGGGCGAAGTGATCGTTGAAAGCCGCATTGTCGATGCCCGCCTCGAAGACCTCCACCTCGGCATGGAACTCGAATTCTGCGTCGTGCCGTTCAACGCGGAATACGACACCTTCGCCTTCCGTCCCGTAACCTCAGCCGAAAGCAAAGCTGCATGAGCGAGAATGTCTATATCATCGGCGCTGGCATCCATCCCTTCGGGCGCACCGACGGCCGTTCAGGCCGCGAACAAGGCGTTTATGCCGTGCGTGAGGCGCTGGGCGATGCAGGGCTCGATTGGCCCGATATCGAGTGCGCCTATGGCGGCTCGGCCGCGGCAGGGGCGGCGGATATCATGGTGAACGAGCTGGGGCTGACCTCGCTGCCCTTCACCAATGTCGCCAATGGCTGCGCGACGGGGGGCAGCGCGCTCGCCGCCTCGCAGCAGGCGATCGCGAGCGGCATGTATGACCTCGCGCTGGCCGTGGGTTTTGACAAGCACCCGCGCGGCGCTTTCAACGCCAAGCCTGCCGAATATGGCCTGCCCGAATGGTATGGGCAGACCGGCATGATGCTGACGACGCAGTTCTTTGCCTTGAAAATCCAGCGCTATATGCAGCTTCACGGGATCACCCGCACGACTTTGGGACGCGTGGCGGAAAAGGCCTTTCGCAACGGCACGATCACACCGCACGCATGGCGGCGCAGCCCGGTTGATCTGGAGACGATCCTCAATGCGCCGATGATCAATGATCCGCTCACCAAATATATGTTCTGCGCGCCTGCCGAGGGTGCGGTCGCGCTGATTTTGGCGAGCGAGAAGAAGATGAAGGAATTGGGCGCGGACGGGGTCAAGGTGCGCTCGATCGCAGTGAAAACGCGTCCGCCAGACAGTTTCGAAGTGTTTCAGGCCGGTGTCAGCATCAAGGAGGGCGGCAAGCCCACCGTGCTCGCCAGCAAGGCCGCTTTCGAAAAGGCCGGGATTGGCCCTGAAGACATCGGCGTTGCGCAATTGCAGGACACCGAAAGCGGCGCGGAAATCATGCACATGGCCGAAAACGGCTTTTGCAAGGATGGCGATCAGGAAGAATGGCTCGCCAATGGCTGGACCGAGATTCGCGGCGGCAAGCTGCCGGTCAACACCGATGGCGGATGCCTCGCCTGCGGAGAGCCGATTGGCGCTTCGGGCCTGAGGCAAGTCTATGAAAACGTCCAGCAGCTGCGCCAGCGCGGCGGCGAGCGGCAAGTGCAAGGCAAGGACGGCAAGGGTCCGCGCTTTGGCTATTCCCACGTCTATGGCGCGCCGGGGCTTTCCGCGGTCGCCATTCTGGAGCGCACCTGAAAATGGGGCGCATGGTAGGCAAGGTCGCGCTGGTATCGGGCGGCGCGGAAGGGATTGGCGCGCACGTCGCGCGGGCCATCGTGGCCGAGAGCGGCCAAGTGATGCTCGGCGATGTGCAGACCGACAAGGCTGCGGCGCTGGCGGCTGAGCTGGGCGAAAACGCCGCGAGCGTGGCGCTCGATGTGCGCGAGCTCGCCCAATGGGAAGCCGCTGTTGCTGCCACTGTGGCACGGTTTGGAAAACTCACCGTGCTCGCCAATATCGCGGGCATTTCCGAACCCGGCACGGTCACCGACGGCTCGCTCGACGTGTGGCATCGCACCATCGACATCAACCTTCACGGCCCCTTCTACGGGATGCGCGCCGCGATCCCTGCGATGGAGGCGAGCGGAGAGCCTTGCGCCATCGTCAATATCGGCTCGATGATCGCGCTGCGCCCGGCGGCTTTCGTGGCAGCCTACAGCGCTTCAAAAACGGGCCTCAGGGGCCTTACCCAATCGGTCGCGCTTGATCTCGCCGCGCGCGGAGTGCCGATCCGGGTGAACATGGTGCACCCCGGCGCAATCCGCACGCCGATGTATGAACGCTACAAATTCTCCGGCGCCGACACGCCCGAGAATATCGAAACCGGCTTTGCCGCCACCCACCCGATGAACCGCATCGGCGAGCCCGATGAAGTCGCCCGTGCGGTGGTGTTCCTCGCCAGCGATGAGGCGAGCTTCACCACGGGCTGCGATTTTACCGTGGATGGCGGCGGAAGCATCAGGAGCTGATATGTCTGAACACGCAAGCGTCCCTTTGAAAACCCGCATTGATGCGCATGTCATCATCGGCGGCAAATATCATGATATGGACACCCCGCGCCTTGAGCTTCTCAAATTGCTCGGCGAACACCCGGAAATCCGCAGCACTGTGGCGTGCGATTATTCAGGGCTGGAACGGCTCGACCAATGCCGCTTCCTGATCACTTATACTGTGGATGTCATCCCCACTCCGGAACAAACCCGCCAGCTTGAAGACTGGCTCAAGGCAGGCGGCAAATGGCTGGCGTTGCATGGCACCAACTCAATTCTCGCCTTCACCGAAGAAGGTCTGGTTGATGCGCCAGAGGACACCACGGGCGTGATGAAATTGCTCGGCACGCAATTCAAAGCGCACCCGCCGATTGGCCCGTTTGAAGTGGAGGTAATCAAGCCAGACCACGAATTCACGCGTGGTATTGGAAAATTTGAAATCGTCGATGAACTCTACATCATGGATATCAAATCCGACATTGATATCCTGATGCAAACCACATTCGAAGGCGAGGCGACCGGCTTTACCCAAAGCCAATGGGACAAGACCACCGTACCTATCCTTTATACGAGGGATATTGGCGAGGGGCAGATCGTTTACAATGCGCTCGGCCATTGCCGCGGGCATTATGATCTGCCCGGCATGGTCGATTTCTACCCGCATAAGGAAATGTGCGCGTGGAATTATGATGTTTATTATGATCTGCTGCGCCGCACGATTGCCTGGGCGATGCGGCCCTGAGGCGCGATTTTTGGGCCAGCTTTTGGGATTAAACTGACGATGGACATGGAATTTTCCCCCGCCGATCTCGCCTTCCGCGAGGAAGTGCGCGATTTTCTGGCTGAAAACCTGCCCGATCGCCTGCGCGACGGGGCGCGGCGCACGCCGGGGGTGTTTGTTGAACCTGACATCGGGATGGAATGGCACCGCATCCTCTACCAGAAAGGCTGGGTCGCCCCCCACTGGCCCAAGGAAGATGGCGGCACGGGCTGGACGCCGACGCAGAAATTCATCTTTGAAAAGGAATGCGCGCTCGCTGGCGCTCCGGCGCTTGCCATTCTGGGCCTCAGGCTGGTTGGCCCGGTGATCTGCCATTTCGGCACGCCGGAACAAAAGGCGCGCTTTCTGCCGCGCATCCTTTCGGGCGAGGATTACTGGTGTCAGGGCTATTCCGAACCCGGTTCAGGCTCTGACCTCGCCAGCCTCAAAACCTCGGCGCGCCGCGAGGGCGATGAATACATCATCAACGGCTCCAAAATCTGGACCACCCACGCCCATCACGCCAACTGGATTTTCGCGCTGGTCCGCACCGATGCCAGCGTCAAGAAACAGCAGGGCATCAGCTTCCTGCTCGTGCCGATGGATCAACCGGGGATTGAAGTCACCCCGATCCATTCAATGTCAGGCGATCACGAGGTGAACGCGGTGTTCTTCACCGATGCGCGCACCAAGGCAGAAAACCGCATCGGCGAGGAAGGTCAGGGTTGGACCATCGCCAAGTTCCTGCTCGAAAATGAACGCGGCGGTTCGTGCTTTGCCCCGCGGCTGTTGCAGAGCATTGATCGGCTAGCCGAACTGGCCGAAACTCAGCCTTCAGGCGTGAACGGCGCGATTGCCCATGATGCGCGGTTCCGCGACAGGCTGGCCCGCGTGCGGCTTGAGGCCGAAGCGCTCGAAGTCACTGAGCTTCGCATCCTTGCCGAACTCGCCAAGGGCCGCAGCCCCGGCCCGCAGACCTCGCTCGTCAAGCTGCTCGGATCGAATATCGGCCAACAGGTCGACACGCTCCGGCTCGAACTGCTCGGCCCGGATGCCCTGCAACTGCCGCTGGAACGCCCGCTTTATGGCAATGAAGCGCCCGAACCGGTGGGAAGCGAATATGCGCAGACCGCGATGGGCCGCTATCTCAACAACCGTGCCGCGACGATCTTCGGCGGTTCGGACGAGGTGCAAAAGAACATCATCGCCAAGACTGTTCTCGGCCTCTAACCCTTTCACAAGGCAGATAAAATGGACGTATCTCAGCTGATGTTCCGCGATCGCCTGATGGCGGATGAGCGCATTCTCGTGACGGGCGGCGGCACGGGATTGGGCCGCGAGATGGCCGAAGGCTTCCTCAAACTCGGCGCGACCGTTTACATCTGCGGGCGGCGTCAGAACAAGCTGGATGAAACCGCGAGCGAATTGATGGGCCTCCACGGCGGCAAGGTTGTGCCGATGGCCTGCGACATCCGTGATGCGGACGCAATCCATGCCATGGTCGACGCGATCTGGGCCGATGGCGGCGCGCTGACGGGGGTGGTCAACAACGCAGCGGGCAATTTCATCAGCCGCACCGAAGACCTCTCCGTCAACGGCTTTAACGCCATTGCCGATATCGTGATGCGCGGGACGTTTTACGTCACGCTCGACATCGGCAAGCGGCTGATTGCCGAGAAAAAACGCGCCAGCTTCCTCTCAATCCTCACCACCTGGGTGTGGTCGGGCAGCGCCTTTGTGGTGCCTTCGGCCATGAGCAAGACCGCGATCAACGCCATGACGCAAAGCCTTGCGACTGAATGGGGCCGCTATGGGCTGCGCTTCAACGCGATTGCGCCCGGCCTCTTCCCGACCAAGGGAATGAGCGCGCGCCTCTCGCCCGGCGGGCAAGGCGGCAATTCCAAGAATGATCTCAATCCGATGGGCCGCGCAGGCGAGATGCACGAACTGGTGAACCTTGCGGTGTTCCTGATGGGTAAGGGCGCAGAATATGTGAACGGCCAGACGATTGCGATTGATGGCGCAGGCTATCAGGCCAATGGCGGTACATTCTATCCGCAGCTCCACGCTTTGGGCGATGCCGAATGGGCGATGATGCGCGAGATGATCAAAGGCACCAACGCCAAGGACAAGGCCGACCGCGCGGTGGGGTGAACGGCCGCGCAGGCCGCGCCTTTAGCCTTTATCCGGCGGCCTCATCCGCAATTGCTTGTGCGGCCTTGTAATCGGGCTTGCCGTTGTTGAGCCTTAACGAACGATCGGTGAAGATATAGGCGCGCGGGATCTTGTAGCCGGCAAGGCCTGCCCGCGCGTGGGCATCGAGGGTTGCCTCGTCGACTGAGCCCTCGCCTTGCACCACTGCCACCACTTTGCGGCCAAAGCGCGCGTCGGGCAGGCTGACCACCCGGACATCCTTGACGCTGGGATAATCCAGCAGCACCGCCTCGACTTCTTCGGGAAAGACTTTCTCGCCGCCGGTGTTGATGCACATATTGTCGCGGCCGATGAATTCCATTGTGCCATCGGCCGCCCAGCGGGCGCGGTCGCCGGTCATGAGCCAGCGCTTGCCACCGATTACGGGGAAAGTCTGCGCGTTCTTCTCATCCTCACCCAAATAGCCCAGAGGCAAAGGCCCGGTGCGCGCAACAATACCCACCCCCTCAGAGCCGGGCGGGATTTCGGTGAGGTTTTCATCAAACAGCTTGGTTTCCCGGCCCGGCAAGGGCTGGAACTTGCCTCCGCCTGTCGATCCAGCCGCGGTGGTTATCACAATGCCCGTGCCCGAACTTTCCGAAGAGCCCAGCGCATCGACAATCATCAATGCCGGATTATGCGCGATCAGGCGTTGTTTGAGCGCTGGCGAGAACACCGCGCCTGATGAAGTCACGGCACGCAGGCTTGCCATGATTTCGGCCCCATCGCTGCGCGCATCGAGCCGGTCTGCGAGCGGCAGTGCGAAAGCATCGCCAACGATAAACACCCCGCGCGCGCCCAAGCGTTTGATTTCATCAAGCGCCAGATCGGCATCAAACTTGGGCGCAGGCAAAAGCGCCAGCGTGCCGCCTTTCATCAGGTGAATGACCGCGCTGAATTGTCCTGCGCCATGCATCAGCGGCGAAAGCAACAACAGCGGCGAAGTGCTGGCGGGATGCTCTGGCCCGATGTGCGCAGCCTCGGCGGCTTGCTGTTCAAGCGAGGTCGTCACCAAGGGCGGCGTGCCGGGCGGACGCTGCCAGACCGAGATGCTGAAAGCACCCCAGGCTTCTTCCATCGGCCACATCACCGCTTTGGGCATGCCGGTGGTGCCGCCTGTGGCCGTCAAAAACAAAGCCGCGGGATCATCGTGGATCGCAAAGCCTTGCGGCAGCTGGTGCGCGCACAGCGCTGCCCACTCCTTGCCGGTCACATCGATCGTCAAGGTGCCTTGCGGCATGGCTTCACCCGCAGTGGCGGCGAAATCACTTTCGGTGAACAGCGCCTTGAGACGGAAACGCGCAAAAATATCCGCCAGCTCGCGCGTCTTGTAATGATAATTCACATTGACCGGCACAAGCCCTGCCTTGATGCAACCGAAATAGGCCAAGAGATATTCTGGCGTGTTGCGCAGCATCTGGCCCGCAATATCGCCCGGTTTGAGCCCGCTTGCGGCCAGCCCTGCGGCGATTCGGTCAGTCATCTCGTCGAGTTCGCGCCAGGTGACATTGCGCTCACCGTGAACAATCGCCGCGCGATTTTCGGGGATTGCGCAGGCCAATGCTTTCAACGCCACACCGAAATTCGAACCTTTCCAGACCATTATGGCAAACTCCCTTGTCCTCTTTTCGCTAGCTGCTCGATCGCCTAGGTTCCCCTACGTAATTTGAGAGTGAATCCCGTCGAAAAGAGGCTAGGCTCCCGAATCGGAGGGATTTGAGAGGAGAGAGCTCAAAATGGCCAGCAATGTTGTCGATCTTCGCACCCCTCAAGGGCGCGAGACACTGGAACAATACCTTGATCAAGTGACCATCACTTGTCCCGAGGACATCCACGATGCCGCCGTCAACCTTGCCCGGATCGCCCGCGAGCGCGGGATGCAGATCGCGGTGTGCGATGATATTTCCTCCAAGGAGCCGATGGTCGATGCCGATGGCACGATCCTCAACGCCGATATTTTCCGCTGGCTCGAAGATGGTGCGCGTTGGTGGGAAGATCATCGTCTCGCGCTGCATTCGCCGCTGCCGCGCGCGTGCCGTTATGAAAGCGAGCCCTTCTGGGTCAACCGCCACGGGTTCAACACGCGTTGGCGCAATCACTATCTGGCGGAAATCGATCTCGGCGATTTTGAACGTCGTTCGCTGTGCAAGGCGGCCATTGTCATTCCGGTGCATCTGCCGTTCGGCCAGATTTCGGCCACCAGCTTCATCTCGATGGACCGCGACAAGGAAGATCTCAGCCGCGAATTTGCCGAACACGGCACTTTGTTTGCGATGGTGACGCGGTGTTTTGTGGCAGGCTATGTTCAGGCCATGCGCACCAAGCGGCGGATTCCGTCCGATTGCGTGCTGTCCAAACGCGAGGTTGAATGTCTGCGCTGGGCGGCGATTGGCAAGACCGACAAGGAGATCAGCATGATTCTCAATCGGTCGCACGCCACGATCCGCTATCACATCCACCGCGCCGGTGAAAAACTCGACAGCGTCAACCGCGCGCAGACGATCTTCAAGGCGGGGCAGTTGGGTTACCTTGGCGCGAGCGATTGAGCTTCATCGTCATTGCGAGCGGCGCAGCCGCGCGGCAATCCAGAGTTTGGGCCAGAGTTTGGGGACACCCGCTCTGGATTGCTTTGCTTTGCTCGCAATGACGAATTAGCCGAGCTTTCTCAACGGCTCTGACCCATCCCAGTCCACACTGGCGGCCTTGATAATGCCGAACAGATCCGGGCCATCACTCGCGCGCTGGAGGATTTCCACCAGTGTGCCCGGCCCGCCGCCGGCATCGACATAGATCACCCGGCTGGTGCCAAAGGTGCCCTCGATCACCACCTCAGCGCCCGCCTCGGCGCAAACGCGCATGACTTCATCCATGTCATCCACCAGAATGCACACATGATGCAGGCCATTGCCGGTGGCCCCATATTCTCCGCGATAGATTGAAGGGTGTTCATCACGCGGACGGATCAGTTCGATCTGCAAGTCCCCCCAATAGGCCAGCGCCAGATCAAACACCGCGTCGGTCGGCTCGCCCTTGTATTTCATGCCCTCCAGATGAATGCCTTCGATCAGGAAGAACGGCCCCACACCCATCGTTTGGGTCCAGTGGCGCAGCGCCGCGTCGAAATCCTGCGGCACATAGGCCAGCTGCATCACTTCCCCCAAAGCCGCAATTTTTCCGCTGAGCGCCATCATTCCTCTCCAATCCGCTAGGGTGACCCTTGGCCTAAGGTGTGTGATATTCTGCCAAGCAAGAACTGCACAAAGTGCGAGGATCACAGGAAAGCGGCGAGAGGATCGACAAAGCCCCATGAACGAGATCAAGGATATTGCCCAAGGCGATCGTTGCCCCGGCATCAGCTACACCGACATGCTCAACGGCGACACCCGCCGTCCACCCGATTACCTGTTTGCGGAAAACACCATCGAAATGGGGGACGAACCGATCTCGGTCGCGCCCTATATCTCCGAAGAATACGCGCGTCTTGAACGCGAGAAAATGTGGCCCAACGTGTGGCTGTTTGCCGCGCGCGAAGATGAAATGCCCGATCCGGGCGACACGGTGGTGTTCGACATTGCCGGCAAAAGCTTTCTCCTGATCCGCCAGAAGGATGGCAGCGTCAAAGCCTTCTACAACGCGTGTCTCCACCGCGGGCGCAAGCTGCGCACCGAAAGCGGCAATTCGGTGCAATTGCGCTGCCCGTTCCATGGCTTCACCTGGCGCAATGACGGCTCGCTCAAGGAAATTCCCTGCTCGTGGGATTTCAAGCATCTCGAAGGCGAAGATATGGACTTGCCGCAGGCGCGCGTTGAGCTGTGGCAGGGCTTTGTCATGCTCACCGAGAACCATGATCTGCCCGATTTCAAGAGCTGGCTAGGCGAACCGGCGAGCCATTATGAGCGCTATGATTTCGAAAACCGCTACACCGGAATGTGGGTGCAAAAACGCATCCCGGCGAACTGGAAAGCCACGGCTGAAGCTTTCATGGAAGCCTGGCATTCGATCACCACGCACCCGCAATTGCTCGCCTTCCTTGGTGATGCCAACACGCGCTATGATCTGATCGGCGATCACTTCAACCGCGCGATCACCCCGTCAGGGGTCCTGAGCCCACACGTCAAAGGCAAGGATTCCGATTACGTTCTTGAGAAAATGAACGAGTTTTCGGGCGGTCAGGATGCGCGCACCAACCGGCGCTTTTCCGCGACCGAAGAAGCCCCTGAAGGCTATGATCCCGCCGATCCACTGGGCGCGCGCAAGGTGCTGGCCGAGGCCGGGCGCAAGGGTTTTGCCGAGCAATATGGCTATGATTATTCGGACGCGGCCGACACTGAAATCCTCGATAATTTCACCTACAACATCTTCCCCAATTTCTCGCCGTGGATCGGTTTTCTGCCCACGCTGGTCTATCGCTGGCTGCCGGGAGACAGCCCCGATTGGTGCATCATGGAAATCCGCCTCCTGTTCCCCACGCCCAAGGGCCAGCCGCGCCCGCGCGCGGTGGAAATGACGCGCATCCCGGATGACGAGCCCTTCGCCTGGGCAGCCGACAAGATGGGCCCGCAACTGGCCAATGTGTTCGATCAGGACATGGCCAATCTTCCCTATGTGCAGGAAGGGATGAAGACGATGAAGGTCGGGCAGATGCAGCTTGGCCATTATCAGGACAGCCGGGTGCGGCATTTCCAGATGACCTTGCAGAAATATATCGACGGGGTGCTGCCGGCGACTAAATAGGCGCTCATGGCACTTTCTGTTGATCTCACCGGGCGCAGCGCGCTCATCACCGGGGCTTCATCGGGGCTGGGCGCGCGCTTTGGGCGCATTCTGGCGGCCAATGGCGCGCGCGTCGCGCTGGGCGCGCGGCGGGTGGAGCGACTGCAAACGCTGGCGGACGAAATTGGCACAAATGCGGCGGCGGTGCAGATGGATGTGGGGCGCGAGGCTGACATTATTGCAGGCTTCGATGCTGCCGAGGCCGCGTTCGGAACCATCGACACGGTGATCGCCAATGCCGGCGTGGATGGCGCGGGGCTGATCACCGCCATGAGCGAGGCCGAGATCGCCCACACGCTGCAAGTGAACCTCACAGGCGCAATCCTGACCGCACGCGAAGGCGCCAAACGGATGATGGCGGCAGGCGTGACCAAAGGGCGCATTGTGCTTATCGCTTCGATCACGGCCTTTGAAGCATCGCCCGGCCTCGTCGCCTATTCGGCGAGCAAGGCGGGCGTGGTGCAGGCCGCGCGCTCGATGGCGCGCGAATGGGCGCGGAGCGGGATTTGCGTCAACACCATCTCGCCCGGCTATATCCGCACCGCGATCAACGCCGACTGGTTCGAAACAGAACCGGGCAAGCGCCAGATTTCGCGGTTCCCGAGGAAGCGCTTGATGGACGAAGAAGGCCTCGATGGCCCGCTCCTCTTCCTGTGTTCGGATGCGGCGGAATTTGTGACGGGTGCGGATTTCGTGCTCGACGATGGGCAGACGCTGTAGATGACCCGGCGGCTGATCTCGCTGGCTGCGGGGATCCTGCCTGAGGCAACGCCTACGCAGTTGATCGAAGCCGCCGCTTCGAGCGATTTCGATTTTGGCGGGATGTGGGCAGAGCGCGAGACATGGACGCCCGCCACCACCCGCGCGATCCGCAAGCAGGCGCGCGATGCGGGCGTTGAATTGCTCGATCTGGAAGTCGCGTGGATCATGCCGGGGCCGGTTGATCCGTGGCTTACCGAACTGGTCGGGATTGCCGCAGAACTCGGCGCGCGCAATCTGCTGTGCGTTTCCAGCGATCCTGATATGTCCGCCACCACCGCCAAGTTTCAGGCGATGGTCGATGCCGCCACGGGAACCGGCGTGCGCATCAATCTCGAATTCGGCCTGTTCACCGAGGTGAAGACGATCCACGCCGCGCGCGCCATTCTGGAAAGCGTTGAGGGCGAGGCCAAGGCTCTCTTGGTCGATACGCTCCACTGGGCGCGCTCGGGCGGGACGGCGGAAGATCTGGCGGCGATCCCGCGCGAGTGGCTGTCCTATTGCCAGCCCTGTGATGCGCCTGCCGATGCGCCTGACCTCAGCAATTTCGACGCGATCATTGATGATGCGATCAACCGCCGGATGCCTTTGGGAGAGGGCGGCTTGCCGCTCGCTTCGATGATCGACGCGCTGCCCGCCCACGTGCCGCTGGCCATCGAGGAACGCTCGGCAAACTTGCGCGAAGCCTTTCCTGATTTGAATGCTCGCGCCCGCGAGGTCGCCCGCACCAGCCGCTTGTGGCTCGAAAGCCGCTGATCAGCCGGACAGTCCTGCGCTCCAGTCTTTCGATTTCGCCCAATCCAGATGCCGCGTCGGCTCCATGCCAAGAAGGTCGCGCGCATGGGCCGGATCAACCAGCAGCGGCGAGGTGCTTTGCGAATTGTAGAAGGCGTAGAACTTCGCCATCCCGTCATAGATGCTGAGCGGGGTCACTTCGCGTGAGCCGGTGACAAGCTCGCTCATCCGGGCGGCGAATTCCTCTGGCGCAAGGCTCTGGAAACGCACCGGACGGCCGATCGCCTCTGCCAGATTGGCCGCAACCTCATCGCCCACCAGCGCCTCTGGCCCGCCAATTGCCACATGCATTCCGTCAGCCGCATCGGTTTGCAGCGCGCGCCGCATCGCCTGCGCGACATCCTCCAGACACACCCAGTTGATTTTGAGATCAGGTTTGGCCGGATAGGCAAAAATCCCTTCGCGCATGATCAGCGGGCGCGTCCAGATGCGATATTGGTTGTCCATGAACACGGTGGGTTCGATGAAGACACAAGGAATGCCGGTCTCCTCCAGCGCGCGTTCGATGTCGCGGCGGCCATCATGGGCGGACAGATCGAGATCATGCGGCGCGACGTAGCAGGCGGTGTTGAAGACGATTTTCTTCAGCCCCGCGCGCTTTGCCCCTGCGGCAATCTGCGCCCCGAAATGCGCAGCGCGCGCGCGGTCAAATTCGAACGGCAGGTGAAAGGCGGCGGCATCCTGTCCGGCAAAGGCGTGGGCCATGGCATCGGCATCGGTGATATCGGCATGGACTGTCGGAAGGTCAGGAAACGGCGTGCCCGCCATCGCGTCAGGGCGGCGCACCCCTGCGGTGACTTCAAAGCCATGGGCGAGCAATTCAGCGACCAGCGGCTGGCCCTGATCAGCGGGCGCGCCAAGGACGCAGATTTTCTTCAATGCGGGCATGGGAATGCTCCCTTGTCAGGCGCGCGCGGCGATTTCGGCGGCGTCGAAATAGTGGATCCGAAGTTCGCGCAGCAGCCCGTCTTCAAAACACCCCGCCTCGCAGATCGTTTGGGTGAAGGGCGCAGAGCCATCCTTGGGATGCATGGTGAGGCGGATCACCATAACGGCCCAGGTGTCGCCGCCGGTGCAATCGAGCATTTCAAGGCTGGTGTCAGCCCAGGTGCCATACATCGCCGCTGCACAGCGCTGCAGCGCGTCCTTGCCCCGCCATTCCCCTGCAAAGGGGAGCGAATTTGCCTCATAGAGCACGAAATCGGGGTGGATCAGCGCCTCAACCGCGTCCCAATCGCGCGTGCCGGCGGTGGCATAGACCTTCGCCAGCATTTCTCGCGGAGTGAGTCCCTGTTGCCCTACCGCTTCGCTACTTGAGGGCATTACTCCTCAATCGTCCCGATCAGATCGCCGACCTTGTAAACCGCGCCTTCCTCGCCGGTGGGATGGATGATCCCGCTGGCCTGCGCTTCGATTTCGGTGGTGCTCTTGTCGGTTTCGACCGTGTAGATGATCTCGCCCTTCTCGACACGCTCGCCATCGCCGAACATCCATTCGACGAGAGTCATTTCAACAGCGCTCATACCGAGCTTGGGGATGCGGATTTCGCTCGCCATTACAATTTACCCATGGATGCTTTGATCTGTTCGATAATCTGGCCCTTGTTCGGGATCCACGCCTGTTCGAGGTGGCTGGCGAAGGGCACGGCGGAGAAGGTTCCGCCGACGCGCCGGACGGGGCCTTTGAGGCTGTCCCAGCACTTTTCCTGAATATTGGCGGCAATCTCTGCACCTGTGCCGAAGGGGCGCACCGCTTCGTGCAAGGTCAGTGCGCGGCCAGTTTTGCGCACGCTCGCGAGCACAGTCGCCTCGTCATAGGGGGCGATGGTGCGCAGGTCGATCACCTCCACCGAGATGCCTTCCTTCTCCAAGTCCGCTGCCACATCGAGCGCATCCAAGACCGTGCGGCCATAAGTGATGATCGAGATGTCGCTGCCTTCGCGCGCGACGGCTGCCTTGCCCAAAGGCACGCGGTAACCGGGGCCGGGATCTTCGGATTTGAGGCCATAGCACAAGATGTTCTCGATGAAGATGACAGGGTCATTGGCATCGATGCTGGCGCGCATCAGCCCGCGCGCATCGGCGGCGTTCGACGGCGTGACAACATGCATCCCAGCAACGTGGGCAAACCATGCCTCCAGCATATCGGAATGCTGCCCGCCAAAGCCGACGCCCACGCCGGTGGTGGTGCGGATGACGATGGGGCAGGGGGTCTGCCCGCCGCTCATGAAGCGCAATTTGGCGGCGTGGTTGACGATCTGATCCATGCACACGCCGACAAAGTTCATCAGCATGATTTCGGCAATCGGGCGTTGGCCTGCCAGCGCTGCACCAACGGCTGCGCCGATGATGGCGGTCTCGGAAATCGGCGTGGCGCGGATGCGGTGTTCGCCATATTTTTCGGTAAGGCCAGCGGTGACCTTGAACACGCCCCCGCCCTGTTTGGCGCTCACGTCCTCGCCAAGGCAGAACACGCCTGCATCTTCGGCCATCGCCTCGTCGATTGCGAGGTTCAGCGCCTGTGTCATGGTGATCTGGGCCATCAGGCGGTCTCCTCCAGCACGTCCTTGTAGATTTCGTCGGTATCCGGCAGCGGCGCGTCGAGCGCGTGCTGCACCGCTGCGTTGATCTGGGCATCAATATCGGCAACGATGGCGTCCAGCTCCTCTTCGGTGAACTGATAATCGAGCATCACCTGCCGCAGCTTGGGCAGCGGGTCTTCGGCCTTCATTTCGGCGATGTGTTCAGGCGGCATATAGGAGAAGTCCGAACCGAAGAAGTGCCCCATCATGCGGTAGCACATCGCCTCGATCAAGGTCGGCCCTTCGCCCCGGCGGGCGCGGTCAACCGCCTCCTGCACCGCCGGGTAGATCTGGTGGACGTCATTGCCGTCAACCCGCACGCCCTTCATCCCGTAGCCTTCGGCGCGCACCGCAATCGAAGGGCTGTCGGTGTGATCGGCGTAAGCGGTGTGTTCGCCATAGCGGTTGTTCTGGCACAGGAAGATGACCGGCAGCTTATACAGCTGCGCCATGTTCATCGCTTCGTGAAAACCCCCGATATTGGCCGCGCCGTCGCCAAAGCTGACGAGCGTCACGCGCCCATCGCCATTATTCTGGCTCGCCATGGCAAGGCCGTTGGCAATGGGAAGGCCCGAGCCCACCACGCCGGTTGTCACCATGATGCCGGTTTCGGGATCGGTGATGTGCATGGTGCCGCCCTTGCCCTTGCAGGTGCCGGTCGCCTTGCCGAGGCATTCGCCCCACCACTTTTCCATCGGGATGCCCTTGGCGGTCTGCTCGCCTTGGCCGCGGTAGGTGCAGACGACGTAGTCTTCTTTCTCCAGCGCCGCCATCGCCGCGGCCGAGACCAGCTCCTGCCCGCGCACACAGTAATACATCACCGCCACCTTGCCGCCCATCAGGAGCTCGCGGAATTTCTCGTCGGTGCGGTTCACCTTCATTGTCCGGGTGTAGATGTCGAGCAGCTTGTCGCGGTCAATTTGCGCCATGGTTTTGAGCCTCTTGAGGGAGAAGGGATTGGAACTGCACGCGCCCTAGAATTGAACCCGTTGCGTGAACCCGCCGTCAACGACGATGTTCGCGCCGGTCATGTAAGGCACCGCCGGGCTGGCGACAAAGACGATGGCCTTGGCGACTTCCACCGGCTCACCAAAGCGGCCCATTGGCATCTTGGCGAGCGTGGAATCATAGAGCGGCTTCATGTGCTCTTCGATCACTTCCCAGTTGCCGCCCTTGTAATAGACTGCACCGGGGCTGACGGTGTTCACGCGAATGCCCTTGGGAGCGAGCGCCTGGGAAAGCTGCGAGGCATAGGTGATGAGAGCGGCCTTGATCGCGTTGAAGGGATTAGGCGCGATGAAGGTTTCCAGCGCTGCCGTGCTCGACAGCATGACGATTGAGCCGGTTTCCGAAGCCTCAAGATAAGGCGTCAGCGTCTCAACCGCGAAGGCCGCGCCTTTCAGATCCATATCGAGGCAGGCCTGCCAATCGCCCGCGCCGCCCGTGCCCGAAGCGCTGGCGGTGTGGACGAAAATATCGCAGCCGCCCAATTCGCCGGCCGCCTTTTCGAGCCACGCCTGATAGGCGTCCGTGCCGCTCGCCATGTCGAAGACTTCGGCAAAGACCTTGCCGGGGCCAGCGGCGTCAATCTCGGCCTTGGCAGCCTCGATCTTGTCTTCCTTGCGGCTGAAAAAGGCGACGTCTGCGCCTTCGGCTGCAAACAGTTTCAAGGATTGCAGGCCAAGGCCGTGCGCCCCGCCGTTCATGATGACTTTCTTGCCCTTAAGTCCCAGATCCATGACGCGCCTCTCCCTTGCCGTTGGTTATCGCACAGGGGATAGCCGAGCCAACCCCCAAGGCGCACTCGTCAATTTTGTGGGGGTGGCAGCACGCAGATCGGGAAACTCGGCGCTCTGCTCACCGCGCGGCGCGGTGCAGGTGAGGAAATATAAACACACTATGGTTAATGCGGCAGCCTGTTCGGTTGAGCATTAATGCCAGCAGGGTGCGGAGCCGCAGGTGTGATCAGGGTACTTTACGCCGGCGAGTGCACCTTTTTGCTCCCGCTATGTCCAGATGATGCGCCTGCAACGCAGGGACGACGTGCAACTGATCGATCTGCGCCAGAATGATGCCTGGCGCGAAGACCTGCTGGCGGCCGGTTTCAATCTGGATGGCGGGATGGTGGTCGAGGATCGCGGCCTGCGCATTTGGCGGGCAGTATATTCTGGTCACTCTGGCAGCCTTGCCGCTGGTGCTGCCGTTTTGCTGGGCGATCTTGCGCTATGGCGCGGCGGTTGATCGCTCCAAAAGCCCGCTGCCTGTGATCGGCGTGATTGTTGGCGCGCTGTTTTTTCTCAATTGCTCCATGCCCTATCTGGGGCTCAAAACCGCGCAAACGCTTGCAGAGGATATCGACCGCATCGTGATGCCCGATTGGGTCAATAAGTGGTTTCACTTTCAGGAAGTTGACCTCAATCAGCCAGAGATGTGCGGCGTTGGAGCCAAGCCCCATGGCCCCGATTTTTCGCACAAAGGCTCCCAAGCCTGAGGGGGATCGCCTTGCGATCAGGCCAAATTCGCGCAGACTTGAGTGCTGCAGCAGGAATATAATGGAAGATGGTGCTGCTGGGGAGGATTGAACTCCCGACCTCACCCTTACCAAGGGTGCGCTCTACCACTGAGCTACAGCAGCGCCGGTGGGCGCGCCAAAAGGGGCGCGTCTCGACAGGCGCGCGCTATTGTCGCGCCGGGGCGTAATGTCAAGCGGGGCTTGAATGGCGGGCCTCTTAGTTGCAAGGCGTTTCCCATGAATGGACAGCCTCGTAACAATCTTTCGCGTGAAGAGCGCCTCGCAGAGCAATTGCGCGCGAATCTGCGTCGCCGCAAGGCGCAAGCGCGCGCGATGAACGACACAGGCAGCGAATCGGCTGCACAAAGGCTTTCCAAGCCTGCGGGCGACAGCTAACGCGGCGGCTGGTTTTTCGGAGACCTTGTAAGACAATGCCCAAGCTTATCCTGATCCGCCACGGCCAGAGCCAGTGGAACCTTGAAAACCGCTTCACCGGCTGGTGGGATGTCGATGTGACCGAGCAGGGCGTTGCCGAAGCCAAAGCAGCCGGCGCGCTGATGAAGGAAAAAGGCGTGTTGCCGACGATCGGCTTCACTTCGCTCCAGACCCGCGCGATCAAGACGCTTAATCTGGCATTGGAAGAGGCGGGCCGCTTGTGGATCCCGGTGACCAAGGACTGGCGTCTGAATGAACGCCACTATGGCGGGCTCACCGGCCTTGATAAGCAGGAAACCCGCGAACGCCACGGCGATGAACAAGTGCTGATCTGGCGCCGCTCTTTCGACGTGCCCCCGCCGCCGCTGGAGGCCGGCAGCGAGTTCGATCTTGCTTCCGATCCGCGCTATGCGGGCATTCCGGTGCCCACCACTGAAAGCCTCAAGCTGACGATCGAGCGCGTGTTGCCCTATTGGGAAAGCGATATCCTGCCGGTGCTGGCGCGCGGCGAGACGGTTATCATCTCGGCCCATGGCAATTCCTTGCGCGCGTTGGTGAAGCATCTTTCGAACATTTCCGATGACGACATCACGGGCCTTGAGATCCCCACCGGCCAGCCGATCATCTATGATTTTGATGACGCGATGCAGCCGGGCGAACGCTACTATCTGAAGGACGCCTGATGGACACAGCCAGCGCCGCCAGCGAAGGGCAACGCGTTGCGATTGTCATGGGCAGCCAGTCCGACTGGCCAACCATGAAGCTTGCGGCCGAAGTGCTAGATGAACTCGAAGTCGAGTATGAGGCGCGCATCGTCTCGGCCCACCGCACGCCGGATCGCATGGCCGCCTTTGCCAAGGGCGCAGAGGGCGACGGCTTTGGTGTGATCATAGCAGGCGCAGGCGGCGCAGCGCACCTGCCAGGCATGATCGCCAGCATGACGCACCTGCCGGTGCTGGGCGTGCCGGTGCAATCGCGCGCGCTGTCGGGCATGGATAGCTTGCTTTCCATCGTGCAGATGCCAGCCGGAATCCCGGTCGGCACGCTGGCGATTGGTGAGGCGGGCGCGAAGAATGCAGGGCTTATGGCTGCTGCCATCCTTGCCCTTTCGGACAAGGATTTGTCAGAACGGCTACAGGATTGGCGCGCGGCGAAAAGTGCAGGCGTTGCCGAGGTTCCGGAGGGCTGATGCTCGCGCCCGGCTCCACCATTGGCATTCTGGGCGGCGGCCAGCTTGGCCGGATGATGGCCATGGCCGCGGTGCAACTGGGCTACCGCGTGGCAGGCTATGCGCCTGCGGGTGAGAATGTCGCGGTGGAGGTGAGCGCCTATTTCTGGGAAGCGGGCTGGGCGGACAGGAACGCGCTGGCTGAATTCGCGGCTGCGTGCGACGTGGTGACGTGGGAATTTGAAAACGTCCCGCTCGCCACCATCGCGGCGATTCCGCCCGCGCTGCTCGCCTGCCCGGCGCGCGCGCTCGAAGTGGCGCAGGATCGCCTTTCGGAAAAGCAGTTTGCCGAAAACCTCGGCGGGCGCGCAGCCCCTTTTGCCCGCGTTGAAAGCGACGAGGATTTCGCCCGCGCTGTGGAACGCATTGGCGCCCCCGGCATCCTCAAGACCGCGCGCGAAGGCTATGACGGCAAGGGCCAGTGGCGGATCGCCTCGGCGCATGAAGCAAACGGGGTGCGCTTTCCCGGCCAGCCTTGCGTCTATGAAGGCATGGTCGCCTTTGAGGCGGAATTCTCGGTGATCCTCGTGCGTTCGCGGGATGGCGAAGTGCGCTTCTGGGATTCGACCGCCAACCACCACGAGGGCGGCATGCTCGCCCAATCCACCCTGCCCGCTGGCGCCTTGATCGAGGCCCAAGTGCCCGAAGCGCGCGCGCTTGCTGCCAAAATCGCAGAGGCGCTCGGTTATGTCGGCGTGCTGACAGTGGAATTCTTCGCCACGCGCGAAGGCCCGTTGTTCAACGAAATGGCCCCGCGCGTGCACAATTCCGGCCACTGGACCATCGAAGGCGCGGCCACCAGCCAGTTTGAAAACCACATCCGCGCGATTGCCGGGCTCCCTTTGGGCAGCACCAAAACGCGCTTTGAAACCATCGACATGCGCAACATCGTGGGGCCCGAGGCCCTCACCGCCCATCAGATTCTGGCCGAGCCGGGCGAGCCGCACCTCCACCTTTACGGCAAGCGCGAAGCGCGCGAGGGGCGCAAGATGGGCCATGTCACCCGCGTGGGGCGTCCGCTGTCGTGAGCCCCGAAATCGTTCTGATCTATGCGCGCGCCGCCAATGGCGCGATTGGCAATGAGGGCGATCTGCCTTGGCGCCTGCCTGCCGATCTTAAACGCTTCAAGGCGCTGACTATCGGCAAACCCATGGTGATGGGACGCAAGACCTTTGAAAGCCTGCCCGGTCTCTTGCCCGGGCGCCGCCACATCGTGCTCTCGCAGCGCGATGACTGGCGGCCCGAAGGCGCGGAAATGGCGACCTCCCGCGATCAGGCCATAGCGCTCGCCGCCCAAAACAATCAGACAGGCGAGATTGCCGTGATCGGCGGGGCGGCGATTTATGATCTGTTCTGGCCGATTGCCACGCGGATTGAGTTGACCCAGATTCACGAGGATTACGCAGGCGATACCTTCATGAAAGCGCCCGGCCCCGATTGGGCGCTGGTGGCCGAGGATGCCCGCGCAGCCGAAGACGCATTCCCCGCCTTCACCTTCCAGACCTATCGCAAGAGCGAGGCGGCCTGATGCGCTGGCTCGATCATCGTGAGGCCATCCCTGCAACCTTGCGCGGCGCAGTGATTGCGCTCGGCAATTTTGATGGCTTTCACCGCGGCCATCAGGCGGTGGCGGGTGAGGCAATCGCTTGGGCCAAGGCCGAGGGGCGGCCTTCGATCATTGCGACTTTCGATCCGCATCCGGTGCGCTTTTTCAAGCCCGATGTGGCCCCTTTCCGCCTCACCACATTGGAACAAAGGCAGGAATTATATCTCGCCGCAGGCGCAACCGCGATGCTGGTGTTCCATTTCGATGCCGAACTATCGGGCACGAGCGCGGAGGATTTCATCCAGCGCATCCTGATTGATCGCTTCGGCGCGCATGGCGTGGTGACGGGCGGCGATTTCACCTTTGGCAAGGGCGCGAGAGGCAATGTCGAATTGCTGCGCACGCATGGGGCTGAGCTTGGCCTCCAATCGCGGGTGGTCGAGGCGGTGGCAGAGGGCGCAGAAGTCGTCTCCTCCAGCCGCATCCGCACCGCTTTGCGCGAAGGCGACCCGCAATTGGCCGCGCGCTTGCTCACCCGACCTTTCGCGATTCGCGGGATTGTGGAGCACGGCGACAAGCGCGGGCGCACCATCGGCTATCCCACAGCGAACTTGGCCATCGAAAATTATCTGCGCCCCCAATATGGCATCTATGCCGTGACGGGACGCATTCTCGCCACCGGCCAAGTGCTGCAAGGCGCCGCCAATATCGGGATTCGCCCGCAGTTCGAACCGCCCAAGGAATTGCTTGAACCCTACTTCTTCGATTTCTCCGGCGATCTTTACGGGCAGGAAATCGAGGTTGCCTTCCACCATTACCTGCGCGGGGAAGCGAAGTTTGACAGTCTCGAAGCTTTGATGGCGCAGATGGACAAGGATTGCGCCGAGGCCCGCCGCCTTCTAAGCGCGGCAGCGCCATGACCGAGAGCCGCGACCGCACCACCAGAGATTTTAGGGACACCGTCTTCCTGCCGAAGACTGATTTCCCCATGAAAGCAGGCCTCCCCGCCAAGGAGCCGGGGATTGCCGCGCGCTGGGAGGACATCGGGCTTTATCGCGCGCTGCGCGAGGCGCGCAAAGGCCGCGAGAAATTCATCCTCCATGATGGCCCGCCTTACGCCAATGGCGACATCCATATTGGCCATGCGCTCAACAAGGTCTTGAAAGACATGGTGGTGCGCAGCCAGAACCTGCTGGGCAAGGATGCACCCTATGTGCCGGGCTGGGATTGCCACGGGCTGCCGATCGAATGGAAGATCGAGGAGCAATATCGCAAGAAAAAGCGCAACAAGGACGAGGTTCCCGCCAAGGAATTCCGCGCCGAGTGCCGCGCCTATGCGGCCGAATGGGTCAAGGTGCAGTCCGCGCAGTTCAAGCGGCTCGGCATCATGGGCGATTGGGACAATCCCTATCTCACCATGGATTTTCAGGCCGAGGCGACAATTGTGGCCGAGCTGCTGAAATTTGCGGAGGCCGGAAATCTATATCGCGGGGCCAAGCCGGTGATGTGGTCCCCGGTGGAAAAGACCGCGCTCGCCGAGGCGGAGGTCGAATACGAGGACATCACCTCGACCCAGATCGATGTGGCGTTCGAGATTGTTGAGTGCCCGAATGCGCCCGAGCTGGTCGGCGCGCACGCGGTGATCTGGACAACGACCCCGTGGACGATCCCGGTGAATCAGGCTTTGGCCTATGGGCCGGAGGTTGAGTATCTGCTGGTCAAGGTGAGTGGAATTGGCAGCAACCAAGTGGGGCTGGAAGAGGCTTGGCATCAGTGGGTCGGCAAGAGGATCATTGTCGCCAAAGATCTTCTGGAAGCCTTCAAGAATCGGCTCAACAGCCAATTCGGTAGTGGTGGAACCCTCATTCTTGGCGAGAGCGTTTCTTTCAAAGGCGCAGACCTCGCCGGCACCTTCGTGCGCCACCCGATCTACAATCTGCTCAAATCCCGTCATTCCGGCGAAGGCCGGAACCCAGGGCGGCAAAGCACCGAGGACGCCCAACTGGACCCCGGCCTGCGCCGGGGCGACGATGAGTGGGAGAGGGCGCTCGCCTTCTACGCCGCGCCGCGCCCGCTGCTCCCCGGCGATTTCGTCACCACCGACAGCGGCACCGGCCTCGTCCACATGGCGCCCGATCATGGCGAGGACGACTTCGATCTGTGCAAGGCACACGGCATCAATCCCGTCTTCGCAGTGATGGATGATGGGCGTTACCGCGATGATTGGGGCTGGCTTGGCGCTGGCGATGTCGATGCGGACGGCAAGGAACGCCGCCGCGCGGTTATCAACCCCGGTTTCAACGCGCCTGATGGCCCGATCTGCTCCGACCTGCGCGAAGCGGGCGCGCTGCTTTCGGCAAGCGCCGATTACGCGCACTCCTACCCTCATTCATGGCGTTCCAAGGCCAAGGTGATCTTCCGCTGCACACCTCAATGGTTTGTGCCGATGGATCGCCCGCTCACCCACCTGCCCGCCAAGACCCCGGCGGAAAAGGCATGGGAAAGCGAAGGCGGCGCGATTGATCCGGCGGACGAAACGCTCTGCGCCTCGCCCACCTTGCGGGAACGCGCGATAGAGGAAATCGCCCGCGTTCAATTCACCCCTGCCAAAGGGCGCAACCGCATCGGCGCAATGGTTGAAGGGCGGCCCGACTGGGTGCTCTCACGCCAGCGCGCATGGGGCGTGCCGATCACGCTGTTCGTGCGGCCCGATGGTTCTTATCTCGCTGACGCAGAAGTAAACGCCCGCATCATCGCCGCTGTCGAACAGGAAGGCGTCGATGCCTGGGACGAGGCGCGCAAGGCGGAATTTTTGGGGGATGCCTACAACGCGCAAGACTTCGAGATGGTCAGCGACATTCTCGATGTGTGGTTCGATTCGGGCTGCACCCATGCCTTTGTGCTGGATTCGGGCCGCTGGCCGGACCTGCAATGGCCCGCCAATCTCTATCTCGAAGGGTCTGACCAGCATCGCGGCTGGTTCCAGTCGAGCTTGCTGCAATCCACCGCCACGCGCGGCCGCGCGCCTTACGATCAGATCCTCACCCACGGCTTCACCATGGATGCCAAGGGCAAGAAGATGTCGAAAAGCCTCGGCAACACCATCAGCCCGCTAAAGGTGATGGAGGAATATGGCGCCGACATCATCCGCCTCTGGGCGCTTTCTGTCGATTTCACCGAAGATCACCGCATCGGCGATGAAATCCTGAAAGGCGTGGGCGATCAATATCGCAAGCTGAGGAACACTTTCCGCTACCTGCTCGGCGCGCTCGATGGTTTCACCGAGGAAGAACGGCTTGCGCCGGAGGAAATGCCCGAGCTGGAACGCTATATCCTCGCGCTGCTTGGCGAACTCGACGGCAAGATGCGCGCGGCGGCGGAAAGTTACGATTTCAACAGCTACACCCGCCTGCTGGTGGATTTCTGCAACGAGGACCTCTCCGCCTTCTTCTTCGATATCCGCAAGGATTGCCTCTATTGCGATGCGCCGGGCGATCCCACGCGCCGCGCCTATCGCTCGGTGCTCGACACCCTGTTCCACGCATTGGTTCGCTATGCCGCGCCCGTGCTGGTGTTCACGGCGGAAGAAGTGTGGATGAGCCGCTATCCCGATGGGCAAAGCGTGCACCTGCTCGAATGGCCCCAAGTGCCTGCCGCCGCGATTGATCGTGCCAAGTGGGACGCGCTGCGGGCGCTGCGCGCGCGAGTCACCGAAGCGATTGAGCCGCTGCGCCGCGACAAGACGATCCGTTCAAGCCTCGAAGCCGAGGTGGCAGTGCCCGCCAGCGCCGTGCCCGAAGGCGTCAGCGATGAGGCTCTCGCTGAAGTGTTCATCACCGCGACAGTCACGCGCGGGCAAGCAGGCGCGGTGATCGTCACCAAAACCACCCACCACAAATGCGCGCGCTGCTGGCGGCATCTGCCCGATGTGGCTTTCCCCGAAGGCGCGCTGTGCACCCGCTGTGACGAGGTGATAAGCGCGCTGGAACCGGCGACTGCATGAGCAATCTGTTCACCCGCAACCGCTTGATCGGGCTGGCGCTGGCGGCATTCATCGCTGCGGCCGATCAGCTCTCCAAATGGTATGTCACCGGCCCGCTTGATCTGCGGCGTGTGGGGCATATTGATCTCTTGCCCTTCTTCGATCTCACCTACACCGAGAACCGCGGCATCTCATTGGGCATGTTGCAGGCGAGCAACATGGAGATGCGCTGGTTTCTGGTGGCGATGACAGCCGCGATAGCCGTGATCGTGCTGGTGTGGCTGCTGCGCGAGAAGAAGCTGGGTGATATTCTCGGCCTTGCGCTGATCTTGGGCGGGGCGATCGGCAATATCTATGATCGCTATACCCTCGGCTATGTGGTGGACTTTGCCGATTTCCATATTGGCGGCTTTCGCCCTTTCCTCATTTTCAACGTAGCCGATGCAGCGATCACCATTGGTGTTGTCATAATCCTTGCTCGCAGCCTGTTCGTGAGCGACAAGGACGATGCAAACGGCGAGCCCCGCGCGGCTGATGCTGTCTCGGAGAAATAACCATGCGTAACGTGAAGACTGTCCTTGTCCTTGGCACCGGCGCGATGCTGCTGGCGGCTTGTGGGGGCGGCGGGCTGTTCAACCGCGACCGGCCCGATGAATTCGCAGTGCAGCGGCAGGCCCCGTTGGTGGTGCCGCCCGATTTCTCGCTCACCCCGCCCGCACCCGGCGCACCGCGCCCGGTTGAAGGCACCGCTTCGGAACAAGCGCTCGATGCATTGTTTGGCGGCCCTGCTCCTCGCAGCCGGATCGAGGCAAGCCTGCTGGATCGGGCCGGCTCTGCTGCCCCAAGCATCCGCAGCGTCGTTGGGGATAGTGAAACCAACACCGTCGCCAAAGGCCGTATCACGCGTGATATCATCGCTGCGCCCGAAGGCGACGGGGCGAGCGCTCAAGTGGTGATACCTTCTTGATTTAATCCTCGCAGGCCTGTCGCGCTGATGCGCGAGCCGCTGCGGGCGCGCAGTCGCGCTTGCGGTCGCTTTGCGACCGATGCTTGATTTAATCCTCGCAGGCCTGTCGCGCTGATGCGCGAGCCGCTGCGGGCGGCCGGTCGGTGTTTTTGTCGCCCTATCGCTGCGCTGCTTGAGGCGCCCAAGCGCTTTGCTGAATGATAGCCGCGCTTAAGGGCGAACCTCGGCCTCAACCAGCGCCTGCGCGGCAAGCTTGGTCAGCCCCCGCCCTCATCCTCGCGGCTGACCAGGAGCTTGTCGATACGCCGACCATCCATGTCGACGACTTCAAAACGCCAGCCCTGATCGCGGAACACCTCGCCTTCGACAGGCAGTTTCTTGAGCACCGACAGCGCATAACCTGCTGCTGTGCCGAATTCGCGGTCCTCGCCATATTCAAGGCCCAGCCGATCGGCCAGCACATCGGCAGACAACGCGCCCGACACCAACAGCGAGCCATCCTCGCGGCTCACGATCTGCGGAATGTCACCATCATCGGAATCGCTGGCAAAACTGCCGAAGATTGCGGTGAGCAGATCAATCGGTGTGACGATCCCTTCGAAATGGCCATATTCATCATGCACCAGCGCGAGCGGGACCTCGGCGCCTTGCAAGACCCGCAGCGCATCCATCGCATCAAGTTGATCGGGCACCACTTCAACCTTGCGCATGAGATCGCGGATCGAGACCGCCCCGCCCGCCACCAGCACGCCCAGCACCTCGCGCACCTTCACCGCGCCGAGCACATTATCGGGCGAGCCTTCGGCAACCAGCAAGCGCGAATGGGAACTGGCGGCGATCCTCTCGCGGATCGCGGCTTCATCCGCATCGGCATCAATCCAGTCGACTTCGGTCCGCGGGGTCATCATCTCGCGCACGGGCCGCTCAGCCAGACGCACCACGCCGGTGAGGATCTGGTGCTGTTCGGCCTCAATCACACCCGAACGCGTCGCCTCGGCAAAGATTACCTGCAATTCCTCGGCAGTGAAGGTTTCCTGGTCGCTGTTGCGCAGGCCAAACAGGCCGATCACCAGCGCCGAGGATTTGTCGAGCACCCACACCAGCGGCGCCGCCGCCCGTGCCAGCAGCGCCATCGGGCGGGCCATCACCATCGCGACTGTCACCGCATTGCGAAGCGCCAGCTGCTTGGGGACCAACTCGCCAATGATCAGGCTCAGGTAAGTGGTAAGCGCAATCACCATGGCAAAGCCGGCCTGATCGGCAAAGCTCTCCGGCACGCCCAGCATGGCCAGCCGCTCGCCCACCGGCCCTCCAAGGCTCGCCCCGGAATAGGCGCCTGCAATAATCCCGATCAGCGTGATGCCGATCTGCACAGTAGAAAGAAACTTGCCGGGGTCTGCTGCCAGCGCAAGAGCGATGCGCGCGCTTGCTGACCCGCCCTCCGCCCGCGCTTCGAGCGCCGAAGTCTTGGCCGAGACAATCGCCAGTTCGGACATGGCGAACACGCCGTTGAGAACAACCAACGCGAGGATAATGACCAGATCGGTCCATGGGAAAGGCGTCACAAGGGGGGCGTTAGCACAAAACCCGCCCGCTGCCAGCCGCCGCTGATGGCGATCGCTTCTCTGCCTGTTCAAGCGCGGGTAAGGTTGAACGCCGCACAGCCGCGACAAGGCGCGCTGGGCGGCTTGCCGTGGCCGTGCGCTCGTGTCATCTTGTTAGAGTAAATCAAGCAGCAAGGACGGGACCATGAAGCTTTCACGAATTCTTGTATCAAGCACGGCAGCTCTCGCCCTGCTCACCACCAGCGCCTGCGTGACAGACCCCAACACGGGCGAGCGCAAGGTGTCGCGCACCGCAATCGGCACGGGCCTTGGCGGCACACTCGGCTATCTGCTGGGCGGTGCGATCGGCGGCAACACCGGGCGCATTATCGGCGCTGGCATCGGCGGTTCAGCAGGCGCGGTGATCGGCCAGCAATATGATCGCCAGATCAAGCAATTGAAGGAGCAGACCGCAGGCAGCGGCGTGGATGTCGAGGAAGTCGGCGACAACGAGGCCATTCTGGTGCGCCTGCCCGATGGCGTGACCTTTGCGCGCGGATCGGCCTCGATCAATCCGGGCTTTTATGACACGCTCAACGCGGTGGCGGCTTCGCTGGTGGAATATCCCAACAGCCTGATCGACGTGTTCGGCTTTACCGACACCACCGGTTCAGCTGCGACCAACCAGCGGCTGTCGGAACAGCGCGCGCAGGCGGTGGCCGATTATCTGATTGCCCGCGGCGTGGCGCGTTCGCGCATCGAGACCCGCGGGTTTGGTGAGCAGCGCGAATATCTGCGCATTCCCACCGGCGACAATGTCGATGAACCGCGCAACCGCCGTGTGGAAATCAAGATTATCCCAATCAGTCAGGATCAGGTCAACGCCGCACGCCAGCGGTAAGGCTTCCTGCTTCAAGGCAAACAGCGGGTCGCTCTGCCGGGCGGCCCGTTTGTTTTTTTGACAAGGTCAGTCCTTGTTCCGGCTAAGCCTTGCGGCGCGTGTTGCCAGTCGCTCGACCGCTGCGGCGTGAATGGCGGGCGAACACACCAGCAGCCCGAAGGCGCGCGGATCGTGTTTGTTGTAGGCCAGCGGCTTGCCAAAGGCATCGCTCACCTCAGCGCCAGCCTCACGCGCGATCAGAGTGGCAGCGGCAATGTCCCATTCAAAGCCCCAGCGCACCGTCGCCACCAGATCAGCGCGGTTGTCAGCGACCATGGCGATGCGCAGGGCAATCGAGTTGGGCTGTTCCACGGCCACCAGATCGCCGTCTTCCTTGGGCAGGACATGCACCGGGACGCGTGAGCCTGCAAATTGCGCGCGGGTGCTGGCGCTGAGCGGCGCATCGTTCAAAGTTGCGCCCTTGCCGGCCACCGCGACCCATTCTTCCTCGCGCGCAGGCGCCACCAGAATGCCAATCAAGGGCCGCCCGCTGCTGACCAGCGCCACCGACACGGCCCAGCCCTTGCGGCCCGCCACGAAATCGCGCGTTCCATCAATCGGATCGACCAGCCAGATCAGCCCGCTTTGCGTGCGCACCTTGTCATCGGCGGTTTCCTCGGAAAGCCAACCGGCAGACGGCAGCAGCGCGCTCAGCTCGCGTTTGAGAAACCGGTCGACCGCCAGATCGGCCTCGCTCACCGGGTTATTCGGGCTCTTGTCCCAGCTTTCCAAGGCATGGCCCGCCCCCGGCCAGCGCGCATGGGCAATGCTGCCTGCTTCACGGACGATCTGTAGGAGGCGGCCACTGTCTATCATGGATGTCTATCATTTTTGCGAAGTCATGCGTTGGATGCAGCCTTGGCCCTACCGACAGCACTTTTCAAGCAGGGCAATCCGTGCTTAGGCCGCGCGCGGACACATCCTCCCCAAGGACGATCAAGGAAGGGATCACATCGCCATGAACATCCACGAATATCAGGCCAAGGAATTGCTGAGCGAATACGGCATCGCCGTTCCCGCAGGGCACGCCGCGCTGAGTGTGGAGGAAGCCGTTGAGGCAGCCAAGAAACTGCCGGGGCCGCTTTATGTGGTGAAGGCGCAGATTCACGCCGGCGGGCGCGGCAAGGGCAAGTTCAAGGAACTGGGGCCGGACGCCAAGGGCGGCGTGCGGCTGGCGAAAAGCCTTGAGGAAGTCGAATCCCACGCGCGCGAAATGCTCGGCAACACGCTGGTGACGATCCAGACCGGCGAGGCCGGCAAGGAAGTGAACCGGCTGTATGTGACAGACGGCGTTGATATCGCCCGCGAATACTACCTTTCACTGCTGGTTGACCGCGCGACCGGCCGCGTCGCCTTCGTCGTCTCGACCGAAGGCGGCATGGACATCGAAACCGTTGCCCATGACACGCCCGAACTGATCACCACCTTCACCGTTGATCCGGCGCAAGGCTTCCAGCCGCACCATGGCCGCGCAGTGGCGTTTGCGCTGAAATTGAAGGGCGATCTCAACAAGCAGGCGCAAAAGCTCGCCAAGCAGCTTTATGACGCCTTCCTTGCGACCGATTGCGAAATGCTCGAAATCAACCCGCTAGTGGAAAGCGAAGACGGCAAGCTGCTGGTGCTCGACGCCAAGATGAGCTTTGATTCGAACGCGCTCTATCGCCACCCCGCGATCGAAGCGCTGCGTGACATCACCGAAGAAGACCCGGCTGAAGTCGAAGCGAGCGAATATGATCTTGCCTACATCAAGCTGGATGGGAACATCGGCTGCATGGTGAACGGCGCTGGCCTTGCCATGGCGACGATGGACATCATCAAGCTCAATGGCGCATTCCCTGCCAACTTCCTCGATGTTGGCGGCGGCGCGACCACCGAGAAAGTGACCGCAGCCTTCAAGATCATCCTGAAAGACCCGGCGGTTGAAGGCATTCTTGTCAACATCTTCGGCGGTATCATGAAGTGCGATGTGATCGCCAATGGCATCGTGCAGGCGGCCAAGGACGTGAACCTGCAGGTTCCGCTGGTGGTGCGTCTCGAAGGCACGAATGTTGATGAAGGCAAGGCGATCCTCAACCAATCGGGATTGGCAATCGTAGCTGCTGACAACCTTGGCGATGCGGCGAAGAAGATCGTCGCCGAGGTGAAGAAGGCCGCCTGATCCGCGCGCCTTCTCAATAAAAATGCCGGGGCCCGCCCTGCTTGACGTTTACGTAAACGCAAGCTAGGCGGGCTCCATCAATGCGCTATCCGTGATTCTGAGAGAGGAAGGAACACCCATGAAAATCCTCGTCCCCGTCAAGCGGGTGATCGATTACAACGTCAAGCCGCGCGTTAAGGCGGATGGTTCGGGCGTTGATCTGGCCAACGTCAAGATGAGCATGAACCCGTTCGATGAGATCGCGGTCGAGGAAGCCATCCGCCTCAAGGAAAAAGGCGCGGCCACTGAAATCGTCGCGGTCAGCGTCGGCCCGGCCAAGGCGCAGGAAACCCTGCGCACCGCGCTCGCCATGGGTGCAGACCGCGCGATCCTCGTGGAAAGCGATGAGGAAGTGGAACCCCTCGCGGTTGCCAAGATCTTGAAGGCGATTGCCGATGAAGAAGCCCCCGGCCTCGTCATCCTTGGCAAGCAGTCGATCTCGGACGATTCCAACCAGACCGGCCAGATGCTGGCCGCTCTGATGGGTCGCCCGCAAGGCACTTTTGCCAACACCGTTGAAGTCGATGGCGACAGCGTGATTGTGAAGCGCGAAGTCGATGGCGGCCTTCAGACTGTGAAGCTCGCTCTGCCCGCGATTGTCACCACCGACCTTCGCCTGAACGAGCCGCGCTATGCCTCGCTTCCCAACATCATGAAGGCCAAGCAAAAGCCGCTCGCCACCAAGACCGCTGCCGATTACGGTGTGGACATTGCGCCGCGGTTGAAGACGCTCAAGGTCGCAGAGCCGCCCGTGCGTCAGGCTGGCGAAAAGGTCGCTGACGTCGCTGCGCTGGTCGAAAAGGTCAAGGCGCTCGGCATCGCCTGAGCCCTATTGGAGAGGACATTCCCATGAAAACTCTGGTTCTCGTCGAACATGACAACAACACGGTGAACGATGCGACGCTCGCCGTCGTCACCGCCGCGGCCAAGCTGGGCGAAGTGCACCTGCTGGTTGCTGGCCACAACTGCGCCAGCGTTGGCGAAGCGGCTGCCAAGATTGCTGGCGTTGCCAAGGTGCACGTTGCCGATGATGCGGCCTATGCCAATGGCCTCGCTGAAAACGTCGCCCCGCTGGCAGCTCAGCTGATGGCGGATCACGATGCTTTCCTCGCCGCTGCCACCACGCAGGGCAAGAACGTCGCCCCACGCGTCGCTGCGCATCTTGATGTGATGCAGGTCAGCGAAATCCTCTCGGTCGAAGGCCCCAAGACCTTCACCCGCCCGATCTATGCCGGCAACGCGATTGCCACGGTCGAATCGAGCGATGCCAAGCTCGTCATCACCGTGCGCGGCACGGCCTTTGAAAAGGCTGCAACCGAAGGCGGTTCAGCCGCCATCGAAGCGGTCAGCGGTGCTGGCGATGCCGGGATTTCCAGCTTCGTTTCCTCGGAAATCGCCAAGAGCGAGCGCCCCGAACTCACCAGCGCCAAGGTGATCGTCTCGGGTGGCCGCGCTTTGAAGGACGCCGAAACCTTTGAAAGCGTCATTACGCCGCTGGCGGACAAGCTGGGCGCTGCGATCGGCGCAAGCCGCGCAGCCGTGGACGCAGGCTATGTGCCCAATGATTATCAGGTCGGCCAGACCGGCAAGATCGTCGCCCCGGAAGTCTATATCGCAGTTGGCATTTCGGGCGCTATCCAGCACTTGGCGGGGATGAAGGACTCCAAGGTCATCATCGCCATCAACAAGGATGAAGACGCCCCGATCTTCCAAGTGGCGGATATCGGCCTTGTGGCGGATCTCTACAATGCCGTGCCGGAGCTTACGGGCGCGTTGTAAGCGCTCCAATTGCGACGTATCAGAGGGTCCGGCCTTGCAGCCGGGCCCTTTTTTTGCGTCTCGTCTCTGGACAAGGCATATGGACTCCTAACGGGGGCGCGCGAAGCTTTCTACATCAGTGGCCTAACAGTCTTTTCATATGAGCGCTTAGTTATGCATGTGTTTGCAGATGACAGTGAGTCCTTCGGTAAGAACGGCTTTCTTTGCTTGGCGGGTTTCATTGCGCCCGATCAGGGATGGGACAACCTGCTCCGCCGGTGGGTCCACAAGCTTGAAGAGCACAACCTTGATGCAATCCACACCTCGGATTTCCTGTCTGGGAATGGCGAGTATCGCCACCTTGGATTAGACAATCATCGGCGCTTAGAAATACTATCTGATTTCATGGACATCATTCGCGACGAAGTGTCTATGGGCCTTGCTTGTGGAGTGAATGCTGGCGAATACCGAAATGCCTTGAAGGCATCTAAGAAGAAGCTTCAGCCAGAGGAATTTTGCTTTCACAGGATCCTGCGTATGTCCTTTGACTATATGAGGGACATAAATTCACGCGAGTCCCTAACTGTCTGGCTAGATGATAGCGAAAAAACTTCCAGCCGCTTCCTTAATATTTGGACAAGGATAAAAAGAAATTGGAAAGGTGACAAAAGCATGCTGGCCTCCATTTCCTTTGGAGACGATCGTGCCCTCCCGCAACTGCAGGCAGCCGATATTCTAGCTAATGCTCTAGTTCGCTCTCATTCATCTGGTGTTGACCCATGGCACGGTCAAAGTCCGTTCAATAGGATGTTCATCAACCCACAGACGAGAGCAGTTTCAAGGAACATGAAAGCTGAGTTCTGGGACAACCCAAACTTACATCGGCTAAGCGACGCAATAACTGACCTTGCCAAACCAGCGCGCTAGACCACTTTAGTCTTTCCTGAGTTTATGCCTGAACTGATTTCGGCGATCACATCACCACCGTCGTGATGAAATGCAAAGTCATCCCCACCAGCCCGCCGACAATCGTGCCGTTGATGCGGATGAATTGGAGGTCGCGGCCCACTGCGCTTTCGATCCGGCCGGTGATCGTGGTCGCGTCCCAGCGCTTCACCGTTTCTGACACCAGCTTCACAATCTGCCCGCCATAACGCGTCGCAATGCCCACCAGCGTGCGGCGGGCGAAGCGGTTGATCTGGTGTTGCAGGCGTTCGTCCTGCTGCAGCGCATGGCCGAGGTCAGCCAGGCTCTTCCTCATTTCCTGCCCCAGCCCGCTTTCAGGCGCACGGGCGCGGCGGATCAGCGAAAGCCGCGCGCGCTCCCACACGCCGAGCCACCATTCGGCCACGGCCGGGTTTTCCAAGAGTTCGATCTTGAGGCTTTCCACCCGCGCGCGCGTTTCGGGGTCGTGCTGCAAATCCTGCCCAAGCTTTTGCAAGCCTTCCTCGATCTTGAAGCGCAAGGGGTGATCGGGATCGACCAACACTTCGGCGAGCAGCTTATACAGCCCATCGAGCACGTTGGAGGAGATCGTCTTGTCGAGCCCCGCCCAGCGCAGCACGCCTGCAACGCGCTTGTGAATAATCTCGCGCAAGGTCTCCTCATTATCCTCAATCGTCAGGCCCGCCCAGCGCACAAAGCCATCGATCAGCGGCTGGTGACGGCGATCGACCATCGCGGATTCCAGCATTCGTCCAGCAAGCGGGGCGATTTCCAGCTTGGCGATTTGCCCGGCCAGCCCTGAACGCACCTGATTGCCGAGCCGTTCAGGGTCGAGCGATTCGAGCACTTCAGCGAGCAATTCCGCCGCGCCAGAGGTGATGCGCGAGCGCGGATCGCTGCTTTCCCCGCGTTCCGGCGCCATGGTGAGGAATTCACCCAGCGCGCGCGCCACATTCATGTTCGACATCCGCCGCGCGACCACTGCAGGGGTGAGGAAATTTTCCTGCAGGAACTGCGCCATGGTGTCGGCAATGCGATCCTTGTTCTTGGGGATGATCGCGGTGTGGGGGATGGGAAGGCTCAAGGGATGGCGGAACAGCGCGGTCACGGCGAACCAGTCGGCAAGGCCGCCCACCATCGCCGCCTCGGCGAAGGAATTGACATAGCCCCACGCCCAGTGATCGCCCACCAGGCCGTGGGTGGTGAAGAAAATCACCGCCATCGCGGCAAGCATCCCGGTCGCGGTCCAGCGCATCCGCCGGGCGCGATCGGCTGTCAGAGGCTCACCGCCAAAGGTCAGCGGCCGGGGGGTAGGAGTGCTCGCCATAGCAGCGCCTTAGCCGGATTCCCCGCCCGAGGTCACGCCCCAAGCGCGGCTTATTCCGCTGGCTGGGGCGCAGTTTCCCCCGGGGCCTCGGCATCGTCGCCCGGCTTGTAGGTCAGGAAGCGCTTGGACAGCCACGGGCCAGCGCGCTTTTCAAAGCTGTCGGCAAGACTGAACCCGGCCGGCACAATCAGCAGCGTCAGCAGGGTCGAGAGCAGCAGTCCGCCGATCACCACAATCCCCATAGGTTGACGCCACGCCCCGTCACCGGTCAACGAAACCGCCACCGGCACCATCCCGGCGGTCATCGCAACTGTCGTCATCACGATGGGCTGCGCACGCTTGTGTCCGGCATCCATGATCGCTTCGAGCTGCGGGACGCCCTTGTTCATTTCCTCAATGGCGAAGTCGATCAGCAGGATCGAGTTCTTCGAGACAATGCCAAGCAGCAGCAGAATGCCGATATAGACCGGCATGGACTGCGGCTGGCCCAGCAGCCAGATCAGCAGGACGCCGCCCAAGGGCGCCAGCGCCAGCGACGTCATGTTGACCAGCGGGCTCATCAATCGCTTGTAGAGCAGCACCAGCACCGCAAACACCAGGAGCACGCCCGAAACCACGGCGATAATCAGGCTGACAACAAGCTCCTGCTGCCACTTGTCCTCACCCACCACATCGCGGATCACGCCAACCGGCAGATTCTGCAGGATCGGCAGCTTGTCGATTTCATCCTGCGCCGTACCCTTCAAAACACCCGCAGCAAGATCAGCGCCGATCAGCACGCGGCGGTTCTGGTTGTAACGCTGGATCGCGGTCGGGCCGGAACCAAAGGTGATTTCTGCCACCCGGCCAAGCGGGACCGAGCCGCCGTTCAACGTCTGCACCGGCAAGTTTTCAATGGTGCGGAAATCGGTCCGCGCGGCATCCGACAAGCGCACCGTGATCGGGATCTGGCGATCGGACAGCGAGAAGCGCGCAGCATTCTGTTCGATCTCGCCCAGGGTTGCGATGCGGATGGTCTGCGACAGCGCTGCGGTGGTCACACCGAGTTCGGCAGCGATCTTGTCACGCGGCGTGATGATGATTTCGGGACGGTTGATGTCGGCGCTGATGCGCGGGGCGACAATGGTTTTGAGCCCCTTCATCTGTTCCACCAGCGTGGTGGCGGTTTGTTCGAGCAATTCAGGATCAGACCCGGCCAGCATAATCGTGATGTCGCGGCCCGAGCCAAAACCTCCGCGCTGCGACTGGAAGCGCACCCGCGCATCGGGAATACGCGCCAGTTCCGGTGCCAGCTCGCGTTCGAATTCAATCGAGGTGCGCTGGCGATCATCGCGCAGCTTGATGAAGATGGTGGAGCTTTCGCCAAGCCGGATGCGTTCGAGCAGGCGCTCGACTTCAGGCTCCTCGCGCAGACGCGCCGCGACGCCGTTGACCATGCGCTTGGCCTCCGCCAGCGTCGTGCCCGGAACCATCTCGATCTCGACCCGGCTGTTTTCAGTGTCGATACTCGGCTGGAATTGCGGCGGCAATTGCCCGAACAAAAGGATCGTCACGAGGAAGGAGAACCAGCCCACACCAAGCATCCATACTCGATGATCATAGAAGCGGGCGGTCAGGTAGCGCGCGCCATCAGCCAGCCGGCCGCGGCCGGCGACCGGCATCTCGAACAGCTTGAAGGTCGCAAGGCCCGCCGCCAGCGACAGCCCCGAGACCAGCAGCAGCAAGGCCACTTCAAAGGTCTTGGAAATGATCTTGTAGATCGCGCCGTAGGTATCGCTCGAAAAGGCACTGGCGATCTGCTTGGGAATCCCAAGGCCCATGACACCCTGCCATGGCGGGGCCGCGCCAAAGCCGGCAGCGATGGCGGCGCTCACCGAGCCCTGGAACAATTCGAACATCACTGTCCCTGTCACCACAAGCAGCGTCATCACAGTCATGAACAGCGCCGCAACATAGGCCCCGCGCGAGCGCGGCGGAGTGACGCCGGCGCGCAGGGCATCCAGCTTGCCGCGATCAAGCGTCCAGGCGAGCACGCGCAGATAACGCTCCATCCACTTGCCGCCGCCATGTTCGGCATGGCCCTTGGCCTCGAGGAAATAGGCCGCCATCAGCGGGGTCACCATGCGCGCGACCGCAAGGCTCATCAAAACGGCCACCACCACTGTGAGGCCGAAATTCTGGAAGAACTGCCCGGAAATTCCCGGCATCAGCCCAACCGGCAGGAACACCGCAACAATACAGGCACTGGTTGCCACCACCGGCAGACCGATTTCATCAGCCGCATCAATGCTGGCTCGGTATGCCGTCTTGCCCATGCGCATATGGCGCACGATGTTCTCGATCTCCACGATGGCGTCATCCACCAGCACGCCCGCCACCAGCGCCAGCGCCAGCAGCGACAGGAAGTTGAGGTTGAAGCCGAGCAAATCCATGAACCAGAAGGTGGGAATAGCCGACAGCGGGATCGCCACCGCGCTGATAAAGGTTGCACGCCAGTCGCGCAGGAAGAACAGCACAACCACCACAGCCAGCACTGCGCCTTCGATCAAGGCCTGAATCGAGGATTCATATTGGGCGCGGGTGTAATTGGTGGTGGTCGACAGCTTGATAAATTTGACGCCCGGAATTTCCGCCTCGATCTTGTCGAGCTCTTTCATAGCCTCGTCATAGACGGTGAGATCGGAAGCCCCGCGCGCACGGCTCATGAAGAAGTTGACGACTTCCTTACCATTGACCTCGCTGATCGAAGTGCGTTCCGAATTGCCATCGCGCACCCGCGCCACATCAGCAAGGCGCACCGTGCGTCCGCCGCCCAGCTGGATCTGGGTTTGTGAAAGGTCATAGGCGCTCTTGCTGTTGCCCAGAACGCGCAGCGACTGGCGCGTTCCGCCAACCTCGGCCAAACCGCCTGCGGCATCGAGATTGACTTGTCTGAGCACGCCGTTGATTTGCGAAGCGGTAACGCCCAGCGCCTGCATCTTGGCCGGATCAAGGATCACTTCGATTTCGCGGTCAACCCCGCCAAACCGGCCGACTTCGGCCATGCCTTCGATCTTGAGCAAGCGCTTGGCCACAGTGTCGTCGATGAACCAGCTCAACTGTTCGAGCGTCATGTCATTGGCTTCGACCGCGACATAGCCGATCGGTTCGCCCACTGCGTTGACCTTGCGGATCTGCGGTTCGAGAATGCCGTCGGGCAAAGCCCCGCGCACCGAACCAACCGCTGTGGTCACTTCGCTGAGCGCGTCGGTGATGTCGATCCCGATCTCGAATTCGACCATCGTCATCGAACTGCCCTCGCGCGCCGTCGACTGGATCGAAACCACACCATTGATGGATCGCACCGCGCTTTCGATGCGCTGGGTGATCTGGTTCTCGATTTCGGTGGGCGAGGCGCCGGGCTGCGCGATGCTGACCGTCACCATCGGGAATTCAACATCCGGGTTGTTGGTCACATCCATGCGCATGAAGCTCACCATCCCGGCAAGCAGCAGGGCGGCAAAGAACACCAGCGGGATTGCCGGATTGCGGATCGACCAGGCCGAGATGTTGCGAAGGCTCATAAGCGAAAGGTCTGCCTTGGTTGGTCGGTTAAATCTCTATACGCGCTCAGGGCTTCATCGGCTGCGGTTTGACGCTTTCGCCCGGCGTCAGGAACCCGCCTGCCCGAAGCACCACACTCTCCCGGCCGGTCAGCCCTTCAAGAATCACCACACCAGCCCGCGTGACAGCACCGGTCTTGATCGCGCGTCGCTGCGCCTTGTTATCGGCATCCACCACATAGACAAAACTGCCCGCACCATCGGCCAGCACGGCACTTTCAGGCAGGATCGTGGCGGTCACCGCGCCGCTGCTGATGCGCGCCGTGGCAAAGCCGCCAGGGCGCAATTCGCTTGCCCAGTTGAGCGCGATGCGCGCAGTGCCCTGTCGGGTCGCCTGATCAATGACCGGGGAGATCTGCCAGATTTCGCCCGTAAACTGCTTGTCCGAACCGGTCGGCGTCACGCGCGCAACTGTTCCCTTGGGCAGGCGGGCAAGCTGTTCTTCGCTGAGCTGTGCGAGCATTTCCATTTCGCCGCCGCGGGCAATGGTGAACAGCGCGCCGCTGCCCGCGCCCACAGTCTGCCCGGGCTCGACATTGCGCTGCAGCACATAACCGGCCGCGGGCGCATAGATATTCAGCCGATCATTGCGCGCACGCAATTCGCGCAGCTGCGCTTCGGCCACCCTGACGCGGGCCACGGCGGCATCGCGCGTTGCGGTGAGCTGATCGACATTGGCCTTGGTTACAAAGCCGCGTTCAACCAGTTGCAGCGCGCGATCAAGATTGGCCTGAGCAAGCGTTGCATCCGCGCGCGCCACTTCGATCTGGGCGGCCTGCGCATCGGCCTGCTGGACCTGCACCTGCTGATCGATCACCGCGAGCACCTGCCCGGCATTGACCCAATCGCCTGCATCCACCGTGACGCGCATGACCATGCCGCCCTCACCCACCACGCCCACCGGCATCGGACGACGCGCAGCAAGCGTGCCGGGAGCCTCGACCTCACCGGCCACTGTGGTCTGACCGGGCGTGATCACTGTCACCACGGGGGCCTGAGCATTATCGTCACCCGCCGGGGTCGGCTGGCCACCCGAAAGAACAAAATAAGCCGCAATCGCCAGCAGCAGGCCAAGCAGACCCAGCCCGCCCCAGATCACGCCGCGCGGGATCGCTGGCCCGCGCGCGGAGGCCGGAGCGCCAATCTCGGCCGCAATGCCATCAGCCGCTTCGGCAGTGATCGTGGTTTCGTAGTTCATTGCCATTCCTTAAGCCGCGAAAGGCGGGCGAACAGGCCGATCGGGAAAAAGCGCCCCCGCGCCTTGGTGTGTTATCTCGATAAGGCACTTTGCGCAATTCCCCACTAAGCCCAAGCGCGTGATTGCAACAATGGTCTTATCGACTGATGGCCTGCAATCCTAGACGAAGGGCAAGCGGCAAAGGTTCCCGAAGGCGCGCTGCCTTGTGGTTTTCAGCGCAACCGCCCGCGCTGGATCAGATTGACGATGGCAAGCAGCAGCGATGCGCCTGCAACAGCAGCCAGAATGCCCGAAAAATCAGGCGGCCAGCCGCCAATGCGGCCGCTACCGAAGATGAAGGAGAACACCGAATTGCCAATGAAGGAGCCGATGACTCCCACGATCACGTTGGCGATCAGGCCCATATCCGCATCGCGGCGCATCACCAGACTGGCGAGCCAGCCGACAATCCCGCCCATGATCAGGAACCACACAAAGCCCAGCACATCGCCCATAAACACCTCCGCCCCGCCAGCAGGATGCTGACAGGGCGGAGTTAGACGATCACACGCTGGTGTAAAAGGCCAAGCATTGCCTGGCTGCAACATCAATAGCGATGCTGGCGTTCATAAAGGTCGCGGTAGTGCTGAAGCCGCGTGACGCGCAGCCCCTGCATCCCCGAGCGATCCACCGCTCGCTGCCACGAGGCGAATTCCTCAAGCGTTAAATTGTAGCGCTCCAACACCTCGTCAATGGTAAGCAACCCGCCACTGACGGCCGCCACCACTTCGGCCTTGCGGCGCACCACCCACCGCTTGGTGTCGGGCGACGGCAAGTCCTCCAGAGTAAGCGGTTCGCCGAGCGGGCCGATTACCTGTGCCGGGCGGAAGTCCTGATTTTCAATCATTGCTTATCTCTCGCATCTTCCCGGTCCTGAGCCGCGCCTGACCCTGCGGCCCCGGCGCGATCTTCACATTCCGGCAAGATATTGGTGCAACCTTTATGCTGTTCTAAAGAGCCAAGGTTAATGAGTGGTTCGCCATCTTCCAGAGCCCGGAAATATTTGGCTGCCGCATCGCTGAAGCTGGCAGCCGTGTCGGAAATGCTGCGGCGTGCTTCCTGACGCAGCGCCACACGCAGATCGCGCGCGGCTTCGAGCCGGGCCGTCAGATCACTCCAGGCAATCGCCTTGAGCGCGGTTTCCGCACGCCGCAAGCCAGCCGCGTGCAAGGGGTCCGGCACATCGTGCGGCGCAGCAGAGGGTAAGCCTCGAAAAAGTCGTGATTCCTCAAACATAGACACGTGTCTTAGCGCGCACTGGTCAATATCGGGTAAAGTCGGGATTTACCTCACCTTAGGATTATTCCGGCGCGCCGCGGCAAGACTGGCGCAAAGGCACCCTTGCCGTTATAGGAGCAGCAAGGCTCTCCCATGGATACCAAGACACTTGCCACAGCCAGCCCGGATTTCGGGCTTGATGCCGCCAGCCTGTTCGACTTGCCGCGCGCCGCAAGCGACTGCCGGATCGTTGTCGCCATGAGCGGCGGGGTGGACAGCTCGGTCGTCGCCGCCCTTGCCGCCGCCAGCGGCGCCGAAGTGATCGGCATCACGCTCCAGCTTTATGATTACGGCGCCGCCACGGGGCGCAAGGGGGCGTGCTGTGCCGGCGATGACATCCGCGATGCCCGCGCCGTGGCCGATCGGCTGGGCATTGCGCATTACGTCTTCGATCACGAAACCGCCTTCCGCGAAGAGGTGGTCGAACAATTTGCCGATGAATATCTGGCCGGGCGCACGCCTGTCCCCTGCATCCGCTGCAACATGGGGCCCAAGTTCACCGACCTGTTCCGCATGGCGCGCGAGCTGGGGGCGGATTGTCTTGCCACCGGGCATTATGTGCGCCGGGTGATGACGGCAGAAGGCCCGCAATTGCACCGCGCCGCCGATCCGGCGCGCGATCAGTCCTATTTCCTTTACGCCACCACCGAGGCGCAATTGGATTACCTGCGCTTCCCGCTGGGCGGCCTGCCCAAAACTGAGGTGCGCGAATTGGCGGAAAAGGCGGGCCTGCGCAACGCGGCCAAGCCTGATAGCCAAGACATTTGCTTTGTCCCCGATGGCGATTATGCCAAGATCGTCACCAAGCTGCGCCCCGAAGGCGCCTTGGGCGGCGATATTGTTCACGCTGCAACCGGCGAGCGGCTCGGCACGCACAAGGGCATCATCCATTTCACCGTCGGCCAGAGGAAGGGCCTCGAAATCGGGGGCCAGCCTGAGCCGCTTTATGTGATCGGCGTTGACGCGGCGCGGCGCGAGGTGCGGGTCGGGCCGAAACGGATGCTGGCGGTTGAGGCGGCGCATCTGATCGAGACCAACCGCATCGGGCCTTTGCCGGACGCGCCGCTCACCGCCAAGGTGCGCTCTCTGGCCAAGCCCGTGCCGGTGACGCTCGAAGGCGCATTGGGAGATGGCGCACCCGCTACGATCCGCTTTGCCACGCCCGAATTTGGCGTGGCGCCGGGACAAGCGGCGGTGATCTATGCAGGGACACGCGTGGTCGGCGGCGGCTGGATCGATGCGACCGAGAAAGTGGCTTCCTGATTTCGGTTCGCTAGCGCGAACACAAACCTCCCGGCCCGCCTCCTCACCCCGCCCACTTCTCCAGCACACAGCCATAGCCTTCGCGGTAAGTCGCGGTGGTCGAGGCCATCAGCGGGAAACGCGCCGTCACGCTGCGCGCCGCCGGATCATCAACCAGCGTGACCAGCTCCATGCCTGAAAGCTTGTCCTTGGCGCAGTCTGCAAGGCTGCGGCCCGCGACAAACCGGCACGAACACGCCACCCGCGCAGAATAGGCAGTGCTGACGCCTGAATAGCCCCTGATCGGCTCACGAAAGGCGATGAACACCGCCACCAGCCCAAGGCCAATCGCGAGCAGCATCCAGAGCGCCCATGTGCGCCTGCGCGGACGGGGTGAGGATGCGGTTGCTTTCGCCGCCATTTTCGTCATTGCCAAGCCGGGTTCCATCAGGGATTGGGGACGCGATGATGTCGCGCCGCTCCCTCCTTAACCCTGCCCTCGCGCTAGTGCCAGCCCTGCTCGTTGCCGGATGCGGCAATGCCCCTGCCGCGCCGCCGCCGCTTTCAGATCAAGCGCTGGCTGCTGTCACCGACAAGGCCGGCGCGCCGCGCGATCAACTGGCGCGCGAGATTGACGATCTCTTCACCCTGCCCGGTCTTGGCGAAACCCGCGCGGTGGTGGTGATGGCCGATGGCGAATTGGCGGCTGAACGCTATGCGCCGGGCTATGATCAGGACACCCGCTTCATCAGCTGGTCGATGGCCAAGACAGTGACGGGCGTGCTGATCGGGATGCTGGTGGCCGATGGGCTGCTCAGCCTCGATGCGCCTGCGCCTGTTGAACAATGGCAGCGCCCCGGCGATCCGCGCGCCGAAATCACGCTTCGCCACCTGCTGCAAATGCGCAGCGGGCTGCGCCATGTCGAAGCGGGCGATCCGCCTTACGAATCCTCTGAAGTGCGGATGCTGTTCCTTGACGGGCGCGATGATATGGCCCGCTGGGCGCGCGAACAGCCGTTGGAGCATGAACCGGGCGAGACATTCGTCTATTCCTCCAACACCAGCGTGATCCTTGCCGATATCGCCGCCAATGCGCTGACTGACAGCAAGGATCCGGCAACCCGCGCGCGGGTGATGCGCTCTTATCTGAAAGAACGCCTGTTCGATCCGCTCGCTATGTCCTCGATGGTGCCCGAATTCGACGCAAGCGGAACGCTGATCGGTGGCAGCCTGATGCACGCCACCGCGCGCGATTGGGCCAAGCTTGGCGAATTCCTGCGCCGCAAGGGCCGCAGCCCGGACGGAACACAGCTGCTCCCGAGCCGCTGGGTCGAAGCCATGCTCACTCCCAGCCCGGCAAGCCCGCAATATGGCTTCCAGATCTGGCTCAACCGGCCGATTCCGGGCAGCGATGCCAAGCACCCGCTGTTCCCCGATCGCGCGCCACCCAGCCTGTTCAGCCTGATCGGGCACATGGGGCAATATGTGCTTGTCTCACCCGAACAACGCGTGACACTGGTGCGCCTTGGCCATTCCGACAGCAAGGAACGCCCGCCGATGTTGCAGCAGGCGGCTGATGTGCTCGCGCTTTATCCGGTGAGATAAAACACCCCTTCGACCACAGTGACGCAAGGCCCGCCAAGCCATGCGCGCGCTCCCTCCAGCCGCAAATTGAGATCGCCGCCGCGCGCGCTCGCCTGATGGGCCGTGAATTCGCCTCGGCCCAGCCGCGCCGCCCAGAACGGGGCGAGCACTGCGTGGGCTGATCCGGTCACGCTGTCCTCATCCACCCCGCCGCCGGGCACGAAGACGCGGCTGACGATGTCGGTCGCATCACCGCAAGCGGTGACGATAAACTGGTCTGTGCCCAGCTTCTCCAGCCCGCGAATATCCGGCGCCAGCGCGCGCACGGCGGCTTCGTTTTCGTAGAGATAGATATTGTAGCCCAGTTCGGACCGGGCGATTTCGAGCGGCGCGGCCCCAAGCAATCCGATAGCCTCAGCCTGATTGGCAGCGCTGTCGGGCACGGTCGCAATCGCGGGAAGCGCCAGTTGGTAGGCATCGCCTTGGCGCACCACTTCGAGAAGGCCCGATTGCCGCGTGCGGAAGGTCACACGTTCCCCGCCGTCCCTGTTCATCAACACATGACCGCTGGCCAGCGTCGCATGGCCGCACAACGCGATTTCATAGGTCGGCGTGCACCACCTGAGCTCCCAATCCGCCGCGCCAGTCTTATCGCGCACCACGAAGGCGGTCTCGGCAAAGAGGTTTTCCGCCGCGATGGCGACCAGCACCGCATCGGGCAGCCATTCCTCCAGCACCATGACAGCGGCCTGATTGCCGCCAAAGATGCGCGCAGCAAAGGCATCAACGTGCCAATAGGGGATCGCCTGTTTCATGGGTAAAGGAGGGTGTCAGACCACGGCGCATCGGCATCTGCGCGGATAAATTCGCGGCGATCATGCAGGCGGTTGTCGCGGTCGATCCAGAATTCGATGCGGCGCGGGGACAGGGTGAAGCCTGTCCAGTGCGCCGGGCGCGGCACTTGGCCTGCCGCTTCATGCTCGGCCCACAATTCCTGCACCCGGTCGAGATAGATCTGGCGTTCGGGCAAGCGGCGCGACTGGTCGCTCGCCGCGCTGCCGACCTGGCTTTTATAGGGGCGCGAATGGAAATAGGCGTCGGCGCGCGTCGGCGTTACCTCCACAAGCGGGCCTTCAATGCGGATTTGGCGGCGCAGGCTTTTCCAGTGGAACAGCAGGGCCGCCTGCATATTGGCGCGGATCTGCGCACCTTTGCGGCTGTCGGCATTGGTGAAGAAGGTGAAGCCGCCGCCTGCGATTTCCCCTGCCCCATGCCCTTTCAACAGCACCATGCGCACCGAGGGCGCGCCATCCGGCGTCGCGGTGGCAAGCGCCATCGCGTTGGGATCATTGGGCTCGCTTGCATGGGCAGCGGCAAACCATTCCTCGAACAGCGCGAAGGGTTCAGCGCCTTGGGGAATCACACTGTCGGCCAGTTGCGCATCATCAAGCGCGGATTGCGTAGAATTGTTCATCAAATCGCCTGCCAAACTGAAAATTGAGACACGTGAGACGCAGTCTAAAGGGCAAAAAGCCCTGCCCCGATTGGTCTTAAAACCGATAACGCGCCGCCGGGCCAGAAGCTCCGCTGCAAGCGATGAAATAGGCTGCGGCTTGCCATTGGGAAAGGCCCACCATGTTGCAATCATTGCACCCTTGCACCTTGCGCGCTGCGAATGGCTCACCTAGCTAACGAGGATGCGTGACCCTTACAGCACTCTGGGCGTAGCCCGCACGGCGACCGAAGCCGAGATCAAGAGCGCCTATCGCAAGCTTGCCAAGGAGCTTCACCCCGATCGCAACAAGGATAACCCCCAGGCGGCAGAGAAATTCTCTGAAGCCACGCGCGCCTATGATCTTTTGTCCGACAAGAACAAGCGCGCGCAGTTTGATCGCGGCGAGATTGATGCCGATGGCAACCCGGCTCATCCCTTTGCCGGGATGGGGCGAGGCGGCGGGTATGGCCCGCGCGGTGGGCCCGGGGGTGGACAACGGCCGGGGGCTTCGGGCGGCTTCACCCCTGATGATGTCGACCTTTCCGATCTGTTCGAAGGCCTGTTTGGCGGCGGCACGCGCGGGCGGGCCGAACCTCCGCCGGGGTCGCGATTCGGGTTTGGTCAGCGCCCGCCACCGCCGCCGAGGAAAGGCGCCGACATTAATTACCGCCTCGCGGTGCCCTTTGCCGATGCCGCTTCGGGCCGCGATCAGCGCATCACGCTGGCCGATGGCAAGACCATCAACTTGAAATTGCCCGCAGGGGTTGAGGACGGCACGCTGATGCGCCTCAAGGACAAAGGCCACCCCGGCCCCGGCGGCAATGGTGATGGCATTGTCATGATCGAGATCAGCCAGCACCCCTTTTTCCGGCGCGATGGCGACAATATCCGCATGGACCTGCCAATCACGCTGAGTGAAGCGGTGCGCGGTGCCAAGGTGAAATGCCCGACACCCGACGGGCCTGTCATGCTGACGATCAAGCCCGGCACCAACGGCGGGACAGTGCTGCGGCTTGCCGGCAAGGGATGGACCAAGAAAGGCGAGACCAAGCCCGATGGCAGCCCGGCGCGCGGCGATCAGCTCGTCACCCTTGAAATCCACCTGCCCACGGATCTCGCCAAGCTCGAGGAACGGCTCGAAGGCTGGGTCGATCCAGCGCGGGTGCGCCAGAAATTCGGCCTATGAGTGATCGGCTGTGAACCGGGCCTTGCAAAGCCTGCTCGCTCCCGGGAGCCGTGCCTTTGCAGTCATACGCCGGACAGTGAGCCGGACGTTCGAGGATGGCTTCATCCATTCCGGCAACCTTGCCTATCTCTCGATGCTGGCGCTGTTTCCTTTCTTCATTCTGGGCGCGGCGCTGTTTGAACTGATCGGCGGGCGCGCCAATGCCGAAGTGATCGTGATGACAGTGGTCGCTGGCCTGCCGCCCGCTGTCGCGGAGGAAATCCGCCCGGCGGCAATTGCCGCAGTGCACGCGCGCAAGGGCTGGGTCTTGTGGCTGGGCGCAGGGATTGCCCTGTGGACTGTTTCCAGCCTGATTGAAACCATCCGCGATATTCTGCGCCGGGCCTATGATACGGGCACCAATGGCGCGGCGTTCTGGAAATACCGGCTGGGCTCGATTGGGCTTATTCTCGCCAGCGTGGTGGCGATGATGCTGTCGCTGTTTGCGCAGGTGGCGATTGGGGCTGCGCAGCAGGTGATCTTGTCGACCTTTCCGCAACTGGGCGAGGCCATTGCGGTTTTGCGGCTCAGCCGGCTGGTGCCGGCGGTGCTGCTGGCGGCTTCGCTGTGGGCGCTGTTCTACAGCCTCACCCCCCAGCCCTATCGCTATGGCGACTGCCCGAAATGGCCGGGAGCGCTGGCCACCACATTATGGTGGATCGCGGTGGCAACCGCCTTGCCAGTGATCTTGCGCTATTTCCTGAGCTTTGATCTGACCTATGGTTCCTTGGCCGGAATCATGGTGACGCTGTTCTTTTTCTGGCTCATCGGGCTTGGGGTCGTTATCGGCGCCGAAATGAATGCAGCGCTTGCGCAGGAGGGGGAACCGGCGCAGGGCACGGCCAAGGAGGTGGCACAATGAACGGATTGATGGCTGGCAAGCGCGGCCTGATCATGGGTCTTGCCAATGACAAATCGCTCGCCTGGGGAATTGCCAAGCAGCTGGCACAGCAAGGCGCGCAGCTGGCCTTTTCCTATCAGGGCGAAGCGCTCGCCAAACGGGTGATCCCGCTCGCCGAACAATTGGGCAGCGATTTTACGTTTGAATGCGATGTGTCGGACATGGCTTCGCTTGATGCCGCTTTCGAAACGCTCAAGGCGCGCTGGGACAGCATTGATTTCGTGGTCCACGCGATCGGCTTTTCCGACAAGAACGAGCTGCGCGGGAAATATGTCGACACCAGTCTCGAAAACTTCCTGATGACGATGAACATCTCCGCCTATTCGCTGGTGGCGGTGACGAAACGCGCGGCTGCCATGATGCCCAATGGCGGATCAATCCTGACGCTGAGCTATTATGGCGCGGAAAAGGTTGTGCCGCATTACAATGTGATGGGCGTGGCCAAGGCCGCGCTGGAAACCAGCGTCAAATATCTCGCCAATGATCTGGGGCCGCAAAACATCCGGGTCAACGCGATCAGCGCCGGGCCGATCAAGACGCTGGCAGCAAGCGGGATCGGCGATTTCCGCTACATCCTCAAGTGGAATGAACTCAACTCGCCGCTCCGCCGCAATGTCACCATCGAGGATGTGGGTGGTTCTGCGCTTTATTTCCTCTCCGATCTTGCCTCGGGCGTGACGGGCGAAACCCACCACGTCGATGGCGGCTATCACGTTATCGGCATGAAGCAGGAAGACGCGCCCGACATCGCGCTGTCCTGAGACAAGAATTTCCATAATGAAAACAGTTCTCATAACCGGCTCGGCCGGGTTTATCGGCTATCATCTAGCGCACCTGCTGCTGGAGGATGGCTGGCGGGTCATCGGCTATGACGGGATGACCGATTACTATGATGTCCGCCTCAAGCAGCGGCGGCATGAAATGCTGTCGGACAGCCCGAATTTCATCGCCCATGAAGGGATGCTGGAGGATTTTGATCGCCTCCACACGCTCGCCATGGCGGAAAAGCCCGATGTGATCATCCACCTCGCAGCGCAAGCGGGCGTGCGTTACTCCCTCGTCAATCCGCGCGCCTATGTGAACGCCAATCTGGTGGGCACTTTTAACGTGATGGAGTGCGCGCGCGAGCTTGGCGTTGATCATCTGCTGATGGCGTCCACCTCGTCGGTCTATGGCGCCAACACCGAGATGCCGTTCCACGAGGGGCAGAAAACCGACACGCCGCTGACGCTTTACGCCGCCACCAAAAAGGCAAACGAGGCGATGGCGCACTCCTATGCGCACTTGTGGAACCTGCCGACCACGATGTTCCGGTTTTTCACAGTCTATGGCCCGTGGGGACGGCCGGACATGGCGCTGTTCAAGTTCACCCGCGGCATCCTCGAAGGCACGCCAATCGACATCTACAACCATGGCGAGATGTACCGCGATTTCACCTATGTCAGTGATCTCGTGCGCGCAGTGGCGCTGCTGATTGAACAGCCGCCCGAGCGGCCCGCCAGCCCCGCCGCGATTGCAAGCGGCGACAGCCTTTCTCCTGCCGCGCCGTTCCGGGTCGTCAATATCGGCAACAACGACAAGGTGCGGCTGATGGATTTTGTCACCGCCATCGAAGCGGAGTGCGGGCGCGAGGCGGTCAAGAATTTCATGCCGATTCAGCCGGGCGATGTGCCTGCGACCTGGGCTGATGCGAGCCTCTTGCAGAGCCTCACCGACTATGCCCCGCAAACTCCGATGCGCGAGGGTGTGCGACAATTTGTTGCGTGGTATCGGGAATATTACGGGGTTTAGAGCATCGCCCGATCAACCGGACGGGGCACATGCCGCAAGCCCGCGCAGGCCCTGAGCCTTGCTTTTGCCTTCGCCTCGGCTGGACCGAAAAACGCTCATGTGTGGCGCATAGGCCCAAGCTCGCCCAGCTTGACTCATGCCTCCGGCTCCCGGCCACCAAGGATACCACCAGGATAAGGTGGCCGGCCGAAGTGGGCAGCGGATGGGCTCGCGTCTGTGAACCTTGGTTTTATTCGTCCGTAGCAGGGCCAACGCCCGGCAGCGGCTCAGCGCTGGCACCGGGGATTTCGCCCGCCCGCTCACGCTCCAAACGCTCCATATATTCGCGCTCGATCATCTCAACGCGCGATTGTTCGGCGGCGGCATCTTCGTCAATCTCGCTCAGGCGTTCGCGCCGCGCGCGCTCGATCAGCTGGCCAAAGCGCACTTGTTCGGCTTCGGACTTGTCCTTGGCCCAATCCTCGATGAAGCGCTGGGTGCAGCCGGTAAACCCGCCTGCGCCGGCCGGACTACAGCTCATGGCGCCAAACTCACCGGCATAGCGGATCTTGTCGACCCGCCGCGACCAGGCGACATTTTGCGCCGAATCGCTAAAACGCAGGTTGGAGGGGATGCGATAGCGCTCTTCCTCAACCAGGATTTCGCACACGACGATTTCCTGCCCTTGCGCAGCCGGGCATTCATCTTCGCTGAAAGCGATCACCATGTTGATGCGCTCGCCCGCCGGGCCCTGCGCCACGGCAGGCGCCGGAGCGGCAATAAGCGCCGCTGCCAAAGCAGCGTTTGCAGCTGAGATCAACGCTTTCATCAGGCCCAATCCTTATCTTGGCACTCTTTCGCGCGCCATGCCCGCATCATCACGCGCTTGTCTAGAGGTTTGGGGCTGAACCGGATGTTTACACCCGCTCGCTCACCTTGATGGCGATGCGGCAACCCAGCTTGATCGCGCCAGCGAGCAACGGATAGGCTGGCGCGCGTTCGGCCCCGTTGGCAAGGGCAGCATCGCGGTGCTCGCGTTCATCCTCGCGGAAAGCCTCGATCATCTCGGCCAGTTCAGGGTCGGCGCCGGTTTCGGCGAGGCGATCAAGCTGCTCGGTGTAATGCTTGTCGATCTCTTCCTCGACCGCGGCCGTGCAGGCCATCGCGGCTTCGGGCCCGATCAGCGCCGTGCCTGCGCCCAGCAAATAGCCTGCTGCCGACCAGAAAGGATGCAGCGCCGTGGGCCGCACGCCGCGCGCGGCCAGCAGGGCATCGAATTTGGCGCGGTGTTCCGCCTCCTGATCGGCCATGTGGCGGATTTCGGCCGAATGTGGGCCGCGATCGCCCATCACGGCGAGTTGTCCTTCGTAAATCCGGGTGGCCCCGAATTCGCCCGCCTGATCGACCCGGATCATGCGGTGCAGTTCTGCGCGGTCCATGGCTTGGCTCCTTGGGTGTTCTGGGAAAACGTCTTACTTGCGATACGCAGCCAGCGCCACAATAGCCGCAACCGCTGCGCTGGAAATCAGGAAATTGAAGCCCGCCAGCGAGATGCCAAACAGCGTCCACGGCGCCTGATCGCAGCGCACCAGCGGCGCTGAGGGATTGAGCACATCGACCGCGCCCACTTTGGCACAGGCGGTAATTCCCGGCCACCAGCCATATTCAACACCTGCATGAAAGCCGCCGATCAGGCCCGAGGTCAACACCGCCAGCCCCGCGAGCACCGCCCACACCCGCGCCGGTTGCATGACGAAAGCCAGCGCCGCCAATCCCATGGCAGCAAAATGCGGATAGCGCTGCCACCAGCACATCTCGCACGGGTAAAGCCCAAAGGCATATTGCGAGATATAGGCCCCCGCCAGCAGCGCCGCGGGCACGCCCAGCGCAAGGCCACGCGCGGTTTGCAGTCCGTTCATCGCGCAGCGTCAGTTCTTCAGCGGAACCCGGAGCGCCACCGTGCTCTTGGTGGTGCGGCGCAGGGTTTCAACGGCGTAATGCAGCTGGAAATCTTCGACGCCCTGTTCCTTCAACTGATCGGCGGTGAGGCGGAAGCGCGGATCATCGATCGTGTCCTTCTCCATTTCCTCGTCCTTGATGCCGAGTTCGTTGATCAGATGTCCCCGCAGATCGCTTTCGCGGGTCTGGTATTTCTGGCGGCGGGCGTAATCAGGATCGGAGATTTGCGGCACCATGATATCCGGCTTGATCCCGCCTTCCTGCACCGAGCGGCCCGAGGGCGTGAAATAGCGCGCGGTGGTGAGCTTCAAGGCGGAATCCGGCCCCAGCGGCAACAGCGCCTGCACGCTGCCCTTGCCAAAGCTGCGTTCACCCATCACCAGCGCGCGGCGGTGATCCTGCAAGGCCCCTGCGACAATTTCCGAGGCCGAGGCGGAGCCTGCATTAATCAGCACGATTATCGGCACGCCTTCGGCCATATCGCCGCGAAACACGCTTTCGGCATCATACAGGATCGTCTCGCCCCGCGCGCGCCCGCGCTGCGACACGATACGCCCGGATTTGAGGAACAAGTCCGCCAGCGCCACCGATTCGTCGAGCCTGCCACCCGGATTGTTCCGCAGGTCGAGCACGAGACCATTAAGCTTGCCGCCCGCCTCTTTCTTGAGCGATTGCCATGCGGTGAAAACCTCGGTTCCGACATTGCCGGAAAATTCATTGACCGAAATCACCCCGACGCCGCCTGCTTGCAGCTCGGAGGAGACAGGTTCGAGCGTGATAACCCCGCGCTTCACGTCCAATTCGAGCGGTTCATCGCGCCCGGGGCGGAAAATGGTGAGCTGGATCGACGTGCCAGCAGGGCCGCGCATCTGCGCCACCGCATCATCGAGATTGCCGCCATAGATCAGCTTGCCATCCAGATGCGTGATGAAATCGCCTGCCTTGATGCCCGCTTGTTCTGCCGGAGAACCGCGGAACGGGGAGATCACCTTGACCGCGCCCTGATCGAGGATGACCGAAAGGCCGAGCCCCGAATAATTGCCTTCCAGCGAGGTTTCGAGCCGTTGCAGCGCCGCGCCATCCAGATAGGACGAATGCGGATCAAGCGCCGCCAGCATCCCGTCAATCGCGCCGCGGATCAGCACCTCATCCTCGACCTTGTCGACATAACTCGCCTTAACCTTCTGGAAGACGGTGAACAGGCGGGCGAATTCCGGACCGGCGCGGCCATCGACCTGCGCCATGGTGGCTGTCGCAGTGGGAATCAGCGCAACCGCGGTAACCAGCGCGGCGCTGCGCAACAGAGAGGCAATCTTCATGGGGCTTGGCTTGGCTCCTTCTGGGGATGGTCTATACCTTTGCGGCGGTTAACGCCAGATGAGAGCGCCCCTGCCGCGCGCATCAACCGCCTATCCGACAAAATTGAGCGGGTTGACGGGTGTGCCCTCACGCCGCAGCTCGATCGTCACAGGCTCATCGCGCGCGCCGGCAACGCCCAGTGGACTGCCGCCGATTACGCTTTGTCCAACGCTCACATCCACTCGGGCAAGGCCGGTGACAAGGCTGGTCCAGCCGCCGTCATGTTCAAGGATCACAATCCGGCCAAAGCCCTTGTAAGGCCCTGCAAAAGCGATGCGCCCCTTGGCAGGAGCCACCACCTGCGCGCCGGCTGCAGGCGCCAGCGTTATGCCGGTGGTGCGCGCGCCGCTGTCACGCAGCGTGCCAAATCCGGCGAGTGTGCGCCCGGCAACCGGCAATTGCAGGCGCAGCGGCGCGGTTTGGCTGGGCGCAAGGGCTGGCATTTCGGCAGGGAGCGCCTGTGCCAGATCGGCAGGCCGCAGGATCGGGCCGGGCAGCGCGGCAAGCTCACGCCTGAGGCTGGCTTGCCTGTCCAGCTGATCGATCAAGCCATCCAGATCGCGCGCTTGTTCGGCCAGTGCCAGCGCGCGCTCTTCCTCACGCAGGGCATTGCCGCGCGCCGCGCGCGAGGCCTGCCGCTGGCTTGTCTCAAGGCTTGCGAGTTGTTGCCGACGAGCACGCAGTTCGGCTTCACCGCTGCGCAATTGATCGAGCGAACGGGCCGCCGACGCCTCTGCGGCGCGCCCGGCGGCCAGTTCTGCGCGCAGATCGGCAGTGCGCGCTTGCAAGTGCGGAACCGCGCTGGCCAGCACGGCGCGAACATGGACCACATCCTTAAGCGAGCCGGGCTGCAGGGCCGACAGCGCCAGCGGACGGCGCGCGGCGGTTTGCAAGGCAGCGGCAAGCCGCGCGATCGGCGCGCGCTTTTCAGCCAGCCGTGCCGCGATCCCGGCGCGCTGCGCCTGCGCGAGCGAATAGCGCGCGCGCGCTGCCTCGATCTCGGCCTCGGCCTGCTGGATCTGTGCCGCCAGCGCAGCCGCCTCGTGGGCGGCACGGGTGGCAGCCTCGCCGGCGACTTCAGCCTCGCGCTGAAGCCGCGCGGCGCGGGCCGCAGCAGCCTTGCCTTCGCGCGTGGCGCGCTCAAGTTCGTCCTTGGCCGCGTCCGGCTCAAGCAACAGCACGCTTGGCGCTGCATGGATAAGGGGAACGAGCAGCGCTGCTCCGCCCAAAACGCCCAGCGCTGCACATAATACTCCGATTGGGGCAAGGATCGGGCGCGATGTCATGACGTCATTGTGCCCGATTAGCCACTGCGATGGTAGGGGTGCCCGGCAAGGATGGTGGTGGCGCGGTAAAGCTGCTCCATCAGCATGGCGCGCGCCAGCATATGGGGCCATGTTGCAGGGCCAAAGGCAAGCAGCAGGTCGGCATCGGCGCGTTCAGCGTCGCAGTGCCCATCGGCCGCGCCCAGCATGAAACGCACCTCGCGCACGCCGTCATCGCGCCAACGCCCGAGCAATGCGGCGAAATCTTCTGAACGCATCGCCTTGCCCCGTTCATCGAGCAGCACAGTCTTGTGCGGGGTGAGCGGTTCTGCCGCCTTGCCTGCGCCGGTATCGGGCCATTCGGTGAGCTTGACCGGCCACGTCAGGCGCTTGGCATAGCGCTCCACCAACTCGCCCTCGGGCGAACGGCCAATCTTCCCGCGTGCGATGATGTGAAGAAGGATAGGAACGACCTCACAGGTTGGGGCCGCACGGCCTCAAGTAGCGACGCGATAGGCCAAAAAATACGCCGACCGCCCGCCCGCAGGTGCTCCGTCGCGCAGCGACGGAAACGCACCGAGGACGTGCCCGCGGAGGCGGGCACACAAACAAAAACCCCTAGTTCCGGCCCAGCATCGACGTTTCGCTGCCTTCGAACGACCACATGCGTTCAAGATTATAAAAGCTGCGCACTTCCGGACGGAACAGATGGACGACGACATCGCCGGCATCGATCAGCACCCAGTCAGCCGCGGGCAGGCCTTCGAGCCGCACCGGGCCGAAACCTTCCTGTTTGATCCGCTCGGCCAGCTTTTGCGCCATCGCGGCGACCTGACGGGTCGAGCGGCCCGAAGCGATCACCATGTGATCGGCAATCGAGCTTTTGCCCGCCAGCGGGATCGACACGATCTCCTGCGCCTGATCATCGTCAAGCTGGGACAGGACGAGATCGTGCAAGGTGGCAGCGGGGCTGTTCAAGTCAGCCACGGCCTTCACCGCGCCCAGCGGCACGGCTGCGTAAAAAGCCTCGGTCATCGGCAAGTGAGTTTCTCCAGAGTTCAGGGCTCATGCGCCCGGCCATGCGGCAGATTGCGTGAACGCTTCGTGAAACGCCAGAGCCCGAAAAAGGGTCGCGTCTCATGAAGCCTCTTCACCGGAAATGCGGCGATGGGTCAGGCGGTCGCGCAAGGATGGGGCAGGGTTTTCAGCGGTTCCAAGGTAATTTTCGGCCCACCCGGCATGGGCACGGCGGATAGCCGTGGCCGAGCGGTGATCCGGATCGAAACGCAAGAAGACCAGTGCCGGTGCGCTCCATTGCCCCCGTTTCCGAAAGCTGGCGGCAGGCACGGAATAGCGCCTGAGCCAGGTCATGGCGGGGCTCGTCATGACAGCATCACTATAGCCCGGACGCGCGATCACCGCAATCGGCATTGTCCGCGCGATGCTCCGCCACTCTTTCCAGCGGTGGAACTGGGCGAGGTTGTCCGCGCCCATCAGCCAGATGAAGCGACGCCTCGGGTAACGCCGTTTGAGCGCGCGCAGCGTGTCGATGGTGTAGCGCGTGCCAAGGCTCGCCTCGATCGCGGTGGGGAGGATCGGGGCGCGCCGCGCTTGGGCGTGCGCCGAACCGAGCCGGGCGCGCAAAGGCGCCATGCCCTCCTTGGGTTTCAGGGGGTTGCCGGGAGAAACCAGCCACCACACCTCGTCCAGCCCGAGCGCGTCACGCGCAAACAGGCTGATGCGGCGATGCCCGCCATGCGCGGGGTTGAAGCTGCCGCCGAGCAGGCCGGTTAGCACAGGCGTCATCAAGGGCGGGTCTGGCCGCTCCCGCGCACCTGCCACTTGTAGGTGGTGAGGCCTTCCAGCGCGACCGGCCCGCGCGCGTGCAGGCGCCCGGTGGCAATGCCGATCTCGGCGCCGAGGCCAAACTCGCCCCCATCGGCGAATTGCGAGGAGGCGTTGTGCATCACGATGGCGCTGTCGACCTCAGCGAGGAAGCGCTCCGCAGCGGATTCGTCATCGGTGACGATCGCATCGGTGTGGGCCGAGGAATGGCGCGCAATATGAGCCAGCGCTTCGTCGACACCATCCACGCAAGCGACTGAAAGGATCGCGTCGAGATATTCGGTGTCCCAGTCATTGGCGCTCGCGGGGATCACCCGTGGATCGAGCGCCTGGATGCGCTCATCGCCGCGCACTTCGCACCCCCTATCGATCAGCGCCGCCACCAGCGCGGCAGCCTCGGGAAAAGCCGAATCGATCAGCAGCGTCTCCATCGCGCCGCAAATCCCGGTGCGGCGCAGCTTGGCGTTTAACGCGATGGCAAGCGCCATGTCAGGGTCAGCGGCGGCGTGGACATAGGTGTGGCAAATACCATCCAAGTGCGCGAGCACCGGCACGCGGGCATCGGCCTGCACCCGCTCCACCAGGCTCTTGCCGCCGCGCGGCACGATCATGTCGATCAGGCCGCTTGCTGTCAGCATCGCGCCTACCGCCGCGCGGTCCTGCGTGGGGATAAGCTGCACCGCCTCTGCCGGAACGCCGCCTGCGGCTAGGCCCGCCACCAAGGCTGCGTGAATGGCGCGGTTGGAATGCACCGCCTCGCTGCCGCCGCGCAGCAGCGCGGCATTGCCCGCCCGCACGCACAGGGCGGCGGCATCGGCGGTGACATTGGGGCGGCTTTCATAGATGATGCCGATGGTGCCAATAGGCACCCGGATACGCTGCAATTTCAACCCATTGGGCCGCTCGTAAGCCTCGATCACCTGGCCCACCGGATCGGCCAGATCGGCGACGGCATCAACCCCTGCCGCAATACCTTCGATGCGCGCTTCATCGAGCGCCAGGCGATCGAGCATCGCGCCGGAAAGCCCACGCGCCTTGCCAGCGGCGAGGTCTTGCGAATTGGCGGCGAGAATCTCCGGAGTGGCGGCGCGCAGCGCGTCGGCGGCGCGGTGCAGAGCAGCCGCGCGCGCCGCGCTCGGCATGGCGGCCAAAGCGGCTTGCGCTTGGCGCGCGCGGCGAGCGATGTCGCCAATAAGTTCGGCCGGATCGGCGGCGGCAACAAAAGCGGGCTGGGTGTTCATGACAGGGCTCTTAGCAGGCCTTTGGCAGACTGTCAGGCGTTCACCGCTCAGCCCGATTCGCTCAGCCCCGATGGTCCGGTCGCCTTGCCATCTTGCCCCTCAACACAGTCCGACACAAACCGGACAACGGCTCATCCCATTTCACCATCGTTTTGTCTTGTGCAGCCAGACTCGAGTCGCATCCCTCACTCTGCCCTGCTAGCGAGCCTGCCCGGGACACCAAACTAGAACAGCACAAGACTCGGGGACGCAGTGTCAGATTCCACCACCGCTCGTTCGTGGCGTGCGCGCCTTGCCGAGTGGTTTCCAGATCGCGAATTCTTCATGCGCTCGCATGGCGAGGTGCGCTTCATCAAGCTGTCCTCGCGGCTGCAGATGCGCGTCGCAGGAGGCGCTGTCGGCGTGCTGGCGGTGTGGCTGCTGTCGCTTGGCGTGATGGGCTGGAACACCTGGCGCGCTGAAACCGACCTTGCGTCATTTGCCAATGAAAAGGCCCGCATTGCCACCGCGAGCGAGCGGCTGAAAGCCTATTCGGGCGATCTTGACCGGGTGGTGGCCGATCTCGAAGCGCAGCAGCAATTCCTCGAACAGATGACGGCGATGCTGCCCGAAGACATCATCGCCGATGAACCCGATGCCAGCGTTACCGATTCCGCAGCAGAAACGAGCGAGACGATCCGCAAGGTCAGCGCAGTCTTGCCGCAGGCGCGCGGCCTTGCCGAACTCGAAGCGCGCCAGGTCGCTTCGGCCGAAAAGCTCACCCGCTTCGCCAATGCCCGCTCGCGCCGTGCCGAAGCCGCGATGCGCAAGCTCAATCTTGATCCCAAGGTTATGAGCCGTGAAGCGCGCGAGGCAATGGGCGGCCCCTTCGAAGCGCTGAGCGCCAATCGCGGCAACCTTGATCCACGCTTTGAAAAACTGGGTTTCAGTCTGGCCCGCATGGCCGTGCTGGAACGCGCGCTTGATGGCATTCCGCAGGTTGTCCCTGCCAGCGATGAAAACATCACTTCGGGCTTTGGCTACCGGCGCGATCCCTTCAACGGGCGCGGGGCGATGCATTCCGGGCTGGATTTCAAAGGCGCGGTTGGCTCACCCATCTACGCTGCGGCCAAGGGGAAAGTCAGCTACGTCGGCTGGCGGCAGGGCTACGGTAAGACAGTCGAGATTAGCCATGGTAATGGCATGATGACACGCTATGCTCACCTTTCCCGGTTTGATGTGAAGGCCGGGCAAGAGGTTGACGCAGGCGAACGGATTGCCGGAATGGGCAACACCGGGCGCTCGACAGGCCCGCACCTGCATTTCGAAGTCCGCATCAACGACCGCGCGATCAATCCGCGCCCCTTTCTGGAGGTTGCTCCCGATGTTCTCAAAGAAGCCCGCGGATCAGACCCCATCCGCGCCGCCACCAAGGCCCGGCGCTAAGCCGATGGGCGGCAGCGCGACCTTCTCGGTGATCGGGGCGGATGTCACGATCAAGGGCGATATTGCCGCCTCGGCCGATCTCCACATTGATGGCATGATCGAAGGCGACATCCGCTGCGCCGCGCTGGTGCAGGGCGAAGGCAGCGCTATCCACGGCGCGGTCACCGCCGAAAGCGCGCGGCTGGCGGGCAAGGTTACAGGCTCGATCACCGCGCGTGAGCTGGTGATCCTCAAAACCGCGCGGATCGAAGGCGATGTGCATTATGATGCGCTCACCATCGAACAAGGCGCTGAAGTGGACGGGCGCTTTGCCCCCAATGGCCGGCAACCGCTGGCGGCGGTCCCCGATGCAGGGATTGAAGCCGCCGAATAAGCCTAGAGCACTTCGGCGCGCAACGCCTTCCTGTCCAGCTTGCCGATAATGGTGCGCGGCAGGGCATCGCGGATTACGATTTCATCGACCCGCTCGTGCTTGCCCACTCGCTCGTTGAGCCAATCGCGCAAATCCGCCGCGCTGTCTGATGCGCCTTGGTTCAAGGTGATATAGGCGCGCGGCACTTCGCCCTTATAGTCATCCGGCACCCCGATCACGAGCGCCTCTTTCACCGCCGCGTGTTCAAGGATGACATCTTCGACCACGCTCGGAAACACCTTGAAACCGGCCACCGCGATCATGTCCTTGATGCGGTCAACGATTTCCAGAAACCCGTCATCATCAATCCGCGCCACATCGCCGGTGCGCAAATACCGCTTGCCGTCCCGCTCAACAAAAGTTTCGGCGTCGCTTTCGGGCCGGTTCCAATAGCCGCGCATCACTTGCGGCCCGCACACCGCGAGTTCGCCCGGTTCGCCTTCGGGGGCGAGTTTTGACGCGTCTTCCTTGTCGAGCAGCAGGATTTGCGTGCCCGCCACCAATTGCCCGATGGTGCCGCGCTTGCGCGTGCCTTCGTAGGGGTTGACCGAAACCACGCCCGCACTTTCGGTGAGGCCATAGCCTTCGACCAGCCGCACGCCCGTGACTTCCTCAAACCGCGCATGAACCGGCGCGGGCATGGGCGCGCCGCCCGAAATGCAGACCTTGAGGCTCGACAGATCGGTTTTCGCCAAGTCCGGGTGATCAAGGATCGCCTGAAACATCGTCGGAACGCCGGGAAAGCCGGTGCAGCGATATTTCTGGATCGTTGCCAGCACTTGCGCTGCCTCAAAGCGCGGAACCATCGCGATCGATGCGCCGGCGGCCACCGCGTGATTGAGCAGCGCGGTGTTGGCAAAGACATGGAAAAACGGCAGCGCACCCATAAAGACTTCGGCCGAAGGGTCCTCGAAAGGATTGATCGCCACCACCTGCTGCGCGTTGATCGAGAGCTGATCATGGCCGAGCATCGCGCCCTTGGGCCGCCCGGTGGTGCCGCCGGTGTATTGCAACAGCGCCAGATCGCGGTGCGGATCAATATCGACCGGCCTTGGCGCAGCCTTGGGTGTGATCTCGCTCCAGCGGCGCACCTTGGGTCCATAGGCCACGTCTGCAATCTGGCTGCGTTTCAGCAGCTTGAGCGCGGCGCCCTTCACCCATGGCAGCATCGCGGCCAGTTCGCCCACCACCAGCGTTTCAAGGCGTGAGCTTGCCAGCACCTTGGCAGCGGTTGCGTAAAGTTCGGGGACATTGAGCGTCACCAGCAGGCGTGTGCCCGAATCCTCGACCTGCCAGCTGAGTTCCTCAACCGAATAGAGCGGCGAGAAATTGACCACGATCGCGCCCGCCATCATCGCGCCGTAATAGGCCGAAGCATAGATCGGGACATTGGGCAGGAACAGGCCCACCCGGTCGCCCGGCTTGATCCCGGCGGCTTGCAAGCCTGCGGCAAAGCGGCGCGCTTCGGTCAGAATGTCCTGATAGGCGTAAGTCCGGCCCAGAAAATGGAGGAACGGCGCGCCCGGTGCCTTGCGCGCGGTGCGCTCCAGCATGGCGGGCAGGGCCATCGCCTCAAAGCGGGCCGTGTAGGGAGTCGGGTGATGATAGGGCAGCTTACTTACATCCATGTCAGCAAGTTTGACTGAGGTCAAAGCCGTGCGCAAGCAAAAGCGGCGCGAATCCTGAGGATTCACGCCGCTTTTTGTGGTTTGAACCGGTTTGGACTGGTTCAGTCGTCGCTGCGTGCCGGGGAAAAGCCGCTTTCCGGGTCAATCGGCTGTTCCGCTGCCTCAGCAGCGCGGCGCGCGGCCAGCCAGGCTTCGGCTTCGGCCTCTTGCGCGGCTTCGCTGGCCGCCTTGGCCTGCGCATCGCGTTCGGCGCGCAGTTCCTCGATCAGCTTCTCGCGATCATTGCGCACCGGAGCAGCGGGCGCATCGGCGTCTTCGGTGATACCGGCACGCTTGGCGGCCTTGGCCACCATCGCATCGAGTTCACGCTGCGAACACAGGCCGAGCGTCACCGGATCCTTGGGCTGGATATTGGCGATGTTCCAGTGGCTGCGTTCGCGAATCGCAGTGATGGTGTTGCGGGTGGTGCCGATCAGCTTCGAAATCTGCGCGTCCGAGACCTCGGGGTGGTTGCGGATGATCCACGCGATCCCATCGGGCTTGTCCTGCCGCTTGGAAACCGGAGTATAACGCGGGCCCTTGGTGCGCGTGACTTCAACCGGTGCCTTGTGCATCTTGAGCACGTGGGCGGGATCGGCCTGGCCCTTTTCGATCTCGGCCTGCGTCAATTCGCCCGCGTGCACCGGATCGCGCCCGGTGTATTTGCTGCTGGCCAGATCATCGGCCATTGCCTGCACCTCGAGGATATGCAGCCCGCAGAATTCAGCAATCTGTTCAAACGACAAGGCGGTGTTGTCCACCAGCCAGGTCGCGGTGGCATGGGGCATCAGCGGCTTGGGCTGATCCTTGGTGGCCATGGGGAAATCTCCGTTGCAAAATATAAGGGCCGCCCCTTTCGGAGCGGCCTTAACCTCGCCCAGATAGGCGATTGCAGGCGAAACGGCAAGGAAAAGGGAGATTGCCGCAAAAGCAATCTCCCGGTTGGCTTCAATTGCCGCCGCGCATTCCGATCGTTGCCGCCGCTGACGTAAAGCCCGGCTCGGCCACCCATGGTGCATCCGGCTGCACCGGAGTTGAATTGACCGCCGTCTCGAACGGCGCACCGGTGTAGGCAAACTGCAAGGGTTGGGCGAGGTTTGCCGTCATCGCCGTGCCCGGCATCAACTTCCCGCTGGTGCCGTGGATGAGGAAACCGAGCGGTGACACCAGCACCATCGTGGCAACCGAAGCGGCAGTGCCGCTTTTGCCTTCCTCATAGGTCGAACCGGCAAGGCGCACCGGACCATGCGGCGTCTGCACGCTGATAAGGCGCACCTGCAGCTTGCCCTTCTTGCCAAAATGGCCGTTGCGCTGAGCGCGCGCGATTTCGCCCATCGCAGGCGCACCTGCCGGAATGATCACCTGACCGCGGAACATCACGCTTTCGGCAACTTCGAGATAGACCCGATCACCCGGACGCTTGTCCTTGGTGTTGATCTCGCTGGTCGTGCGCAGCACAACAGGAGTGCCGGACTGAAGGTGGAAATACTGAACCTGGCCCGTGCTCGGCTGAGCAGGCGCGGGCCATTGGTAATTGGATTGGGCCTGCGCCCCGCTGGCGGTTGCTGCAAAAGCGATAGCTGCGAAAATTCCGGCCTTGATCATCATGCACCCTTTCAAACCCTGATTTGAATAAGTGACTGATAATGCGTTTCTTATAACAAGATCGTGAAGCAGTAAGGTGAAGACTGCCTTGCAACCTGTGCTTAACGGGCCATTAGGGATTGTGTCTTCAAAAAGCCGGCGCAGCGGCCAGCGACACCGCTTCCTCTTCACCCAGCGCAGCCAGCCCGGTGAGGAATTGCCGCGTCGCCGCTTCCCAGCTGAAGCTTGCGCCGTGGGCGGCGCAGGCGGCGCGGTCGCAATAGCGCGCTGCATCAATCGCCCGGGCGAGGTCTTCGGACAGAGCGCCGACGGCATCGGTGACAATGTCGAGCGGGCCCGGCACCGGAAAGGCCGCCACTGGCGTGCCGCAAGCCAGCGCCTCGATCACGACAAGCCCGAAGGTGTCGGTGCGGCTGGGGAAGACGAAGACATCCGCGCCAGCGTAACACCCCGCCAGATCGCGTCCCATCCGTTTGCCCAGAAACAGCGCTTGCGGGAATTTCGCCTCAAGCGCCGCGCGCGCCGGGCCATCGCCCACCACCACTTTGGTTCCGGGATAGGGGCAGGCAAGGAAAGCCTCGATGTTCTTCTCCACCGCCACGCGCCCGACATAAAGCAGGATCGGGCCTTTCAGTCCAGCATATTCGGGCGGCGGCGGTGCGTCGGGCGAAAAACAGTCAAGATCGACCCCGCGGCTCCAATGGGAAAGCTGGCCAAGACCCTGTTCGCGCAATTGGCTGCGGATCGTGTCGGTCGCCACCATGATGGTGCGCGCTGGGCGGTGGAACCAGCGGATATAGGGCCAGAACAGGCGCGCCGGCAGGCCGGTGCGCCGCGCCAGATAATCGGGGAACTGGGTGTGATAGGCGGTGGTAAAGGGCACGCGGCGGCTGAGGCAATAGCGCCGCGCAGCAAAGCCCAGCGGCCCTTCGGTGGCGATATGCACGGCCTCGGGCTGGATCGCCGCCAGCCTGCGCCCAACCGCACCCGGAGCGGTGAAGGCAAGCCGAATCTCGGGATAGGTCGGCGCGGGGATTGAGCGGTACTGATCGGGCGAAATCACGGTGACGTCATGGCCCCACCTGCGCAGCATATCGCAAGTGGTCGCCAAGGTGCGCACAACGCCATTGGTCTGCGGATGCCACGCATCGGTGATGATCGCGATCGAGCGCGGCACGGGCTGGCCACACCGCGCGCTGGCGCTGTCCACCGGGAACACTGCGTGCCGGTTCACGCCGCCTCGCGGGTTCGCGCCGGGGTTTCTTCGGTGGCGGCACCCTCGTGACGCTGGCGCATTTCCTCGGCCCAGTTGAGGATTTCCATGCGCCCATCGTGATGTTCGACCAGCGCGTTGCAGCCTTCCACCCAATCGCCATCGTTCCAGTATTCGATCCTGCGCCCATTATGTTCGAATTCGCGGAATTCGGCGGTGTGGATGTGGCCGCACACCACACCATCAACCCCGCGCTCGCCTGCGGCCTTGGCGACCACTTCCTCATACTTGCCGATGAAGCGGGCCGCGTTCTTGACCTTGTGCTTGGCCGCCTTTGAAAGCGACCAATAGGGCTTGCCCATCCAGCGACGCACGGTGTTGACCGTGACATTGAGCTTCATCACCGCATGATAGGCATGGTCCCCGACGAAGGCGAGCCAGCGGTGCGAGAGCATCACCGCATCGAATTCATCGCCGTGCAGCACCATCAACCGGCGGCCATCGGCGGTGTCATGAAAAGCGGCGCGGCGGATTTCGATGCCGCCGAAATTTAGCCCCGTAAACTGACGGAACATCTCGTCGTGGTTGCCGGGGATATAGATCACCTTGGTCCCGCGCCGCGCGCGCTTCATGATGCGCCACACGATGTCATTATGCGCAGAAGGCCAGTAGAATTTTTTCTTGAGCCGCCAGCCGTCAATGATGTCGCCGACGAGATACATCACCTCGCTATCGGTGTGATCGAGGAAGTCGATCAGCATGTCCGCGTTGCAGCCCCGCGTGCCAAGGTGCACATCGCTGATCCAGACGGTGCGATAGGAACGCCGCGCATGGCCCTCCGGCTCGGGCCGGTGAGGCGCGGCCAGCGGCAGAGTGGCGACGTTCGCCAGATCGGCGGGCAGATCGGACAATGTGAAACCGGTCATCGACAAAGCCTCAGGTTTGTTTCCCTTCCGCCCCCGATAGCAGCCGATTGTTACAGGCGACTCTCAGAGCAATGACGATTTCGCGTCATTGCACGGATAGAGCGCTGCCCCCTGTTCGGACAAAGCGGAGCGCCTGTGGCTGCGGTTTATGACCTGATTAAGACATGATTGCGTGCGCGTTGCAAGCCGCTTGGGCCTGCCTCAACCACCGGCCACCTCGAGCACGATCTTGCCGATATGCTCGCCCGCTTCCATCCGAGCGTGGGCGGCGGCAGCTTCGGCCAGCGGGAATGTCCGGTCCATGATCGGGGCAAGCTCGCCGCTGGTGAAGATCGGCCAGGCATTGGCCGCAATCTCATCGGCCAGCGCGGCCTTGAAAGCGTCGCTGCGCGGGCGCAGGGTTGATCCGGTCAGAGTCAACCGGCGGCTCATGATGACGGCCATGTTCAATTCGGCCTTCATACCCCCCAGCACGGCAATGGTGACGTGGCGGCCATCTTCGGCCATGGCTTTGAGATTGCGCGGCACATAATCGCCCGACACCATATCGAGCACGATATCGACACCCTTGCCGCCGGTGTGCGCCTTTGCCGCCTCGACGAAATCGGCCGCGCGGTAATTGATGGCAAGGTCTGCGCCGATCTGGCGCGCGGCCTCGCATTTGGCTTCATCGCCGCAGGTCACGATCACCTCGAGCCCGAAAGCCTTGCCGAGCATGATCGCCATCGTGCCAATGCCGCTCGTGCCGCCGTGGATCAGGACAGTCTCCCCATCGCGGGCTAGCCCTCGTTCAAACAGGTTGTGCCACACGGTGAACAGGGTTTCGGGCAGCGCCGCCGCCTCAGCCAGCCCCATATCATCGGGCACGGGCAGGCAATGCTGCCAAGGGGCGGCGCAAAATTCGGCATAGCCCCCGCCCGGCGTCAAAGCGGCAACGCGCGCACCAATCATCTCGCGCGGGGCTTCGGAACCGACTGCCACCACTTCGCCTGCCACCTCCAGCCCGAGCAGCGGCGAAGCACCCGGCGGCGCAGGATAGGCGCCGGCGCGCTGGAGGCAATCGGGGCGATTGACCCCGGCATAGGCGACCCGGATCAACACATCATGGGGGCGCAACTGAGGCACGGGCGCACTGCCCGCTTGCAGCACTTCGGGCCCTCCGGGTGCAGCGAAAACGATTGCACGCATTGTTGCAGGCACGGCCCCTGCGGAATCTCCTGACATTGCGATTTCCCCCAAATCGGCCGCCAACGCGCAAAAATATTGTGTGGCAGACTGATAAGTTAGCCGGGCGCATAACGTTCTCACGGATTGACAGCAAGCCCGTTCCCTTGCGATGCTGCAGGAAGATGGACGAGTTTGACCTCCCTCGAATAAGGGGCGATGCAGCCAGCCGCCTCGCGAGCGAAGACCTCGCCCCTTACTCGCAAACCGAACTGACGCAGCGAATCGCATGGCTCGAAGCCGAGATCGCGCGCGTCAAAGCCCACCGTGACAAGGCCGCTGCCCACCGCGCGGCGGCGGATGCCTTGTTTGGCGGGCCGAAAGCAGGCGCGGAATGATCGGCCACCGCCTTCCCGCCACATTTGGCGCGCATCAGGGTTCGCAAGTGCAAAAATGCACCCCATATAACCGTCATGCCTCTCCCGCCGCTCGGCGTTCCCGAGTCTCCGCTTTCTCCCGATAAAGGCCAAGCCCATGCCCAGTTTCGCCCAGAATCTTGAACGCACGCTCCACAACGCGCTCGGCAATGCGTCCGAGCGGCGGCACGAATATGCGACGCTCGAGCATCTCTTGCTGGCGCTGATCGATGATGAGGATGCCGCCCAAGTCATGGCCGCCTGCGGGGTTGACCTTGCCGAGCTGGGCGAGGTGGTGAAGCAATATCTCGATCAGGAATACCAGTCCCTCAAAACCGAGGACGATGCCGATCCGCAGCCCACCGCCGGTTTCCAGCGGGTTATCCAGCGCGCGATCCTGCATGTGCAATCCTCGGGCAAGGACACCGTCACCGGCGCCAATGTGCTGGTTGCGCTGTTTTCCGAGCGCGATTCCTACGCGGTCTATTTCCTCCAGCAGCAGGATATGAGCCGGCTCGATGCGGTGAGCTATATCAGCCACGGCATTGGCAAGGGCGGGCGGCAGATCGAATCGAAGAACCCCCAAGGCACCGATCAGGGCGCGGCGGCCTCGAACAACACCGAGGCGGCGAAAGACAACAGCAACAAGAAGGAAACCGCACTCGACCAGTTCACCGTGAACCTCAACGCCAAGGCGGAAAGCGGCAAGATTGATCCGCTGATCGGGCGCGGGCCGGAAGTTGACCGCACCGTGCAGATCCTGTGCCGCCGTTCCAAGAACAACCCGCTTTATGTGGGCGATCCGGGCGTGGGCAAGACCGCGATTGCCGAAGGCTTGGCGCGCAAGATCGTTGAAGGTGACGTTCCCGAAGTGCTGAAAGAAGCGGTGATCTATTCGCTCGACATGGGCGCGCTGCTGGCTGGCACGCGCTATCGCGGCGATTTTGAGGAACGGCTGAAGCAGGTCGTCTCGGAACTTGAGCAGATGCCCCATGCGGTGTTGTTCATCGATGAAATCCACACCGTGATTGGTGCAGGCGCGACCAGCGGCGGGGCGATGGACGCCTCGAACCTTTTGAAGCCCGCGCTGTCGTCGGGTGCGATCCGCTGCATCGGCTCGACCACTTACAAGGAATTCCGCAACCACTTCGAAAAGGATCGCGCGCTGCTGCGCCGCTTCCAGAAGATCGACGTGAACGAGCCGACCATCGAGGACACGATCAAGATTCTGAAAGGCCTGCGCAGCGCCTTCGAAGATCACCACAAGGTGAAATACACCCCCGATGCGATCAAGACTGCGGTCGAACTCTCGGCGCGCTACATCAATGATCGCAAGCTGCCCGACAAGGCGATCGACGTGATCGACGAGGTTGGCGCGATGCAAATGCTGGTGCCGCCAAGCCGCCGCAAGAAGACGATCACCGCGCGTGAGATCGAACAGGTCATTGCGACGATGGCGCGCATCCCGCCGAAATCGGTTTCGAAGGACGACAAAAAGGCGCTCGAAAACCTCGAACGCGATCTGAAGCACGTCGTCTTCGGTCAGGACGAGGCGATCACGCGCCTTGCCACCGCCATGAAGCTCTCCCGCGCTGGTCTGCGCGATCCGGACAAGCCGATTGGCAGCTTCCTGTTCTCCGGCCCCACCGGCGTCGGCAAGACCGAAGTCGCCCGCCAGCTTGCCACCATCATGGGGATCGAGCTGAAGCGCTTCGACATGTCCGAATATATGGAGCGCCACTCTGTCTCCCGCCTGATCGGCGCGCCTCCGGGCTATGTCGGCTATGATCAGGGCGGCCTGCTCACCGATGCGGTCGATCAGAACCCGCATTGCGTGCTGCTGCTCGACGAAATCGAGAAGGCGCACCCCGATCTCTACAACATCCTGCTTCAGGTCATGGATAATGGGCGCCTCACCGATCACCACGGCAAGACGGTCGATTTCCGCAATGTCGTCCTCATCATGACGACCAATGCGGGCGCGGCCGACATGGCACGCCAAGGCATCGGCTTTGGCGATGTCAGCAAGGAAGATGCGGGCGATGAAGCGGTGAAAAAGATGTTCACGCCTGAATTCCGCAACCGCTTGGATGCGATTGTGCCCTTTGCCTATCTTGGCAAGAGCACGGTGGCGCGGGTGGTCGACAAGTTCATCTTGCAGCTGGAGCTGCAACTGGCCGAACAGAACGTCCACATCCAGTTCGACAGCGACGCGCGCAGCTGGCTTGCCGAGAAGGGCTATGACAAGCTCTATGGCGCGCGCCCGATGGGCCGTCTCATTCAGGAAAAGATCAAGCAGCCGCTCGCGGAAGAACTGCTGTTCGGCAAGCTGACCGATGGCGGCGAGGTGCATGTGACGGTGAAGGACGGCAAGCCCGCCTTCGAACTCACGCCCGCCCCGCCCAAGGTGAAGGCGAAGCGCAAGGCTCCGGCGAAGAAAAAGCCCGCAGCGAAAAAGGAAGCGCCCGAGGCCGACACCAGCGAGGGTTGATGCCTTCCCACCCCCGGCCCCTCCCGCGAGCGGGAGGGGAGTGAGACTTGTCCGCTTGCTGCCTAGTCGCAGCGGGGTAGGTTTCGGACGGAACCCGAGCATGCTTGCGGTGGTTTCTCCGCCATGAACGCGCCCTTTTCCTGGATCAGGCCCGAGCCCTGGGGCATCCACATCGTGCCTGCCGATGTGTGGGTTGATCCAGCGCGGGCTGTTCCGCGCGCGCTGGTCACCCACGGCCACGCCGATCACGCGCGTGGCGGGCACGGCGAAACCATCGCCACGCCCGCAACGCTCGCCATCATGAAGTTGCGCTACGCAACTTCTGCCGGAGCGCAGGCAGCCCAATATGGCGAGGAAGTGGCGCTGGGCGGCGGGGTGACGGCCACCTTATTGCCCGCAGGCCATGTGCTGGGGAGCGCGCAAATCCTGCTCGAACACGCAGGCGAACGGGTGATCATCACCGGCGATTACAAGCGCGCGCCTGATCCGACCTGCGCCCCCTTCGCCGTCACGCCGTGCGACATCTTCATCACCGAGGCGACCTTCGGCCTACCCGTCTTCACCCATCCGCCGATTGCCGAGGAAATCGGGAAGCTCCTTGCCGCCCGCGCCGCCAATCCCGATTCGGCCATTCTCGTGGGCGCATACGCGCTGGGCAAGGCGCAGCGGGTGATCGCGGAACTGCGCGCTGCAGGGCACCACGACACCATCTGGCTCCACGGCGGACAAGAGAAAATGTGCCGTCTTTATGAAGAGCACGGCGTCGCGCTGGGTGATCTCAAGCTGGTAAGCGATGCCGGCAAGGCCGATCTCGCAGGCGCTATCGTCATCGCGCCGCCTGCCGCGCTGAATGATCGCTGGAGCCGCCGCTTGCCCAATCCGATCACCGCCATGGCCAGCGGGTGGATGCGGGTGCGCGGGCGGGCGCGGCAGCGCGGGGTGGAACTGCCGCTGGTGATTTCCGATCATGCCGACTGGAATGAACTCACCCAGACCATCGCCGAGGTGAACCCGGCGGAAACCTGGATCACCCATGGCCGCGAGGAAGCCCTGCTGCGCTGGTGCGAACTCAGCCAGCGCCGCGCCCGCGCACTGGCGCTGGTCGGCTATGAGGACGAGGACGACTGATGGAGGAGTTCGCCGCCCTCCTCGATGCGCTGGTCTACACCACCAGCCGCGACCGCAAGCTGGCGCTGATCGCGGAATACTTGCGCGCCGCGCCCGATCCGTGCCGCGGCTGGGCGATGGCGGCACTGACCGAAAGCCTCGATTTTTCGGGCGTCAAATCGTCAACCGTCAAGGCGCTGATGATGGAGCGGGTCGATCCGCTGCTGTGGCAACTCTCCCGCGATTTCGTTGGCGACACCGCGGAAACGGCGAGCCTTTTGTGGCCCGAGCCTGAGACGCAAGCGCCCCAGCCCCCGCTCACTTTAAGCGAAGTGGTGGAGCGGCTTTCCGCCCTCACCCGTGCCTCAACGCCCAAGGAATTGCCCGCGCTGCTTGATCGGCTCGATGTGAAGGGCCGCTTTGCCCTGATCAAGCTCGCCACTGGCGGGATGCGCATCGGGGTTTCCGCGCGGCTTGCCAAAGTCGGCTTTGCACAAGCCTTCGGCGTCAATGTCGAGGAGGTTGAGGAATATTGGCACGCGCTCCAGCCACCTTACGCCGAATTGTTCGACTGGGCGACCGGCGGCCCCGCGCCGGACTTGGCGGGCAAGGCGCGGTTTCGCCCCTTCATGCTGGCTCACCCGTTGGAGGACGGCGAAGTTGACCTCCAGGACTACGCCGCCGAGTGGAAATGGGACGGCATCCGCGTGCAGCTGGTGCGCGCGGGCGAGGAAACGCGGGTCTATTCGCGCTCGGGCGATGATATCTCGGCGACCTTCCCCGAATTGCTGACACAGCTGCCGTTTGACGCGGTGCTTGACGGCGAATTGCTGGTGCGGGGCTCCGCGCAGGGCGGCGAAGCGGGCGGCGCGGCGAGTTTCAACGCACTCCAGCAGCGCTTGGGGAGGAAGACTGTCTCGGCCAAGATGCTGCGCGAATATCCGGCTTTCGTGCGGCTTTATGACGTCTTGCTGGCCGAGGGGCGGGATTGGCGTGAAAGCCCGTGGGAATTGCGCCGCGCGACTTTGGAAAGCCTGATGGAGCGGCTTCCCGCCAGCCATTTCGACTTGTCGCAGATCGTCGAGGCCGAGGATTTCGCCCACCTCGCCGCGATCCGCGAAACCGCGCGCGATGAGGCGATTGAGGGCCTGATGCTGAAGCGCCGGATGAGTCCCTATGTGGCGGGACGCAAGGCGGCTTTGTGGTTCAAGTGGAAACGCGATCCGCTGCTGGTGGACTGCGTGCTGATGTATGCCCAGCGCGGCAGCGGCAAGCGATCAAGCTTCTATTCGGATTACACCTTCGGCTGCTGGTCGGGCGAGCCGGAGGCGGGCGGTGAATTGCTGCCCGTGGGCAAGGCCTATTCGGGCTTCACCGATGCGGAATTGAAACAGCTGGATCGCCACGTCCGCCAGCACACCATCGCCCGTTTCGGCCCGGTGCGCGAGGTGGAGCGGCGGCTGGTGTTCGAAGTTGCTTTCGATTCGGTCCACAGCTCCAAGCGCCACAAATCGGGCCTCGCCATGCGCTTCCCCCGCATCCACCGCATCCGCTGGGACAAGCCCGCGCATGAAGCGGATCGGATCGAGAGTCTTCGTGGGCTAATCAGGGATTAGCCTATCGCGCGCAACCCACGCTCCCCTCCCCGCGGGGAGGGGTCGGGGGTGGGGGTTCAAGCGCATGAGAGGGAGAGCCCCCCATCCCAACCCTTCCCCCCAGGGGAAGGGCAAGTGGGGCGCTAACCGACGCTCTCACGCACCGCCGCCACATGGTGCTTGGCGTTTTCGGCATAATGGGCAACGCCCACTTTCATGCCCATGATCGCGCCTTCAGAAAGGTCTTTCATCTTCACCGCCGGGCGCCCGCCCCACAGCTCGCGCTCGCCCATCACCTTGCGCTCGGTCAGCATCGCGCCCGCTGCCAGCATGGCGTCGCTTCCGATCACCGCCTTGTTCATCACAATCGCGCCAAGGCCGACAAAGCCGCGATCATGGATCGTGCAGCCATGTACACAAGCCATGTGGCCGATCAGCACATCATCGCCGATCACCAGCGGACAGCCCGCTTCATCACCGGGGCGCGGCGGGTCGCAGTGCAGCACAGAGCCGTCCTGCACATTTGTGCGCTCGCCAATGCGGATGGTGAAGACATCAGCGCGCACCACGCAATTATACCAGATCGACGAGCCCGCCCCGATCTCCACATCCCCGATAATCACCGCGCCGGGCGCGATAAAAGCGGTGTCGTGAATCTGCGGCGTCTTGCCGTGGATGGAGATAATATGTGCGCCCGGAAAGCGCGGATCGTGGCTCATGGCTTTGCCTCTCTCAGCTTGGCCCACCTTGCCGCGGTGAGCGCGTATTGGATTACGGGATTGCTTTCAGGCGGGTAGGCCGGATCATTGAAATCAAGGTCAGCGCGGCGCTCCATCCCGAGTTTCTCCATCAGCCGCCAACTGCCCATGTTCGCCTCGCAGGTGAGCGCCACCAGCAGCGGCGCGCCGATCCGTTCAAAGCCCCAATCCACCACCGCGCGCATCGCTTCATAGGCATAGCCCATCCGCCAGCGATCCTTACGCACGAACCAGCCGATTTCGTGATCTTGCGGGTTGGGCGCGAGCGGGTGCGAAACCCGGCGCATCCCGCAATGGCCGACAAGCTCGCCGCTTGCGCGCTCAATCATCAGCATGAAGCCGAAACCTTCACGGGCGAAACCTTCGCGCGCCGCCGCGTGTTTCGCTGCGATCACATCGCGCGGCTGCACTCCGCCCAGATGTTCCATGACAGCGGGTGTGTTGAGCAGACGCATATGGTCATCCAGATCATCCTCGCCGATCTGGCACAGCACCAGCCGCGCCGTCTCGAGCACCACCTCAGCCATTCAGCAGGCGCGCGGCGTGGGGCGCATGGTAGGTGAGAATGCCGCTCGCGCCCGCGCGCTTGAAGGCGAGCAGCGTCTCCAGCACCAGCGCATCGCGATCCCCCGCGCCTGCTGCGGCGGCGGCTTCGATCATCGCGTATTCGCCGCTCACCTGATAGGCGAAGACAGGGACCGCGAATTCGTGTTTCACGCGGGCAACAATATCGAGATAGGCCAGCCCCGGCTTGACCATCACCGAATCCGCGCCCTCGGCGAGATCCAGCGCAACCTCGCGCAAGGCCTCATCGCCATTGGCCGGGTCCATCTGGTAGGTCTTCTTGTCGCCCTTCAAGAGCCCGCCGCTACCCACCGCATCGCGGAACGGGCCATAGAAGGCGCTCGCGTATTTGGCGGCGTAGCTCATGATCTGGACGTTGGGAAAGCCGTTCATCTCCAGCGCCTGGCGGATGGCGTGGATGCGGCCATCCATCATGTCGGACGGCGCGATGATGTCGGCCCCGGCGCGCGCCTGATTGACCGCCTGATCGACCAGCGCCGCCACGGTATCATCATTGAGGACATAGCCTGCCTCGTCCACCAGCCCGTCCTGCCCATGGCTGGTATAGGGATCGAGCGCCACATCGGTCAGCACGCCGAGCGCATCGCCCACTTCCGCCTTGATCGCGCGGATTGCGCGGCACATCAGATTGTCGGGATTGTGGGCTTCCTCGCCGTCTGCGCTGCGCAGTTCACGCGGGGTATTGGGGAACAGCGCGACAACCGGAATGCCGAGGGCGACGGCTTCCCGCGCGCGTTCCACAATGAGATCGACCGACCAGCGCGACACGCCCGGCAAGCTGGCAATGGGCTCCTCCACACCCTCGCCCGAGGTGATGAACAAGGGCCAGATCAGATCGGCGGGGGTGAGCAGGTTTTCGCGGTGAAGCGTGCGGCTCCACGCGCTCGCACGGGTGCGGCGCAGGCGGGTCAGAGGATAAGAACCAGTCATGACGCAAAGCTCTAGGCGCAATCGCGCTGGCCGCACAAGAGCCTATCCCGCCTTGAGACCGGCTCTGCCCGGCCGCGCCCGCGCCAGTGAATCGATCTTCTCGATCTCGCGTTCGGGCGCGCGGGTTTCGGTGGGCAGCGGGGCCAGATCCTTGAGCGCGGCGCCCGGCTCCACCTCTTTCAAATCAATCAACCGGCGGCGGAAATCGAGCAGTTCGGTGCCCGACAACTGCGCGCGGGTGACAAATTGCACGCTGGCGGGATTGATGACGCGGCCACCGCGATACATTTCATAATGCAAGTGAGGTCCGGTCGACAGCCCGGTTGATCCGACATAGCCGATCACCTGCCCGCGCTTGACGCTTTGCCCCGCGCTCACCGCCATGCGGCTCATGTGGCAATAGCGGGTGGCAAGGCCCTCGCCATGTTCCAGCCGCACCGCAATGCCGCAGCCGCCTGCGCGGCCCGCAGCGCTCACCCGCCCATCGGAAACCGCCACGATTGGCGTGCCGTGGCTGGCCTTGAAATCAAGCCCTTCATGCATCCGGCGATAGCCCAGTATCGGATGCCGCCTCATGCCAAAGCCCGAAGTGATCGCTCCGGGCACCGGCGCCAGCAGCCCGCGGCGCTGTTCGCCCACGCCCGATGCTTCGTAAAAGCGGCCCTCCTTGCCCCAGCGCAGCAATTGGGTCTGCGGTTTGCCGCCGCGATCTATCCCGGCATAGAGCAATTGGCCTGCCTGCCGTTCACCGGTCGCAGCGCGGCGATAGGCGATGATGATGTCGAATTCGTCAGAGGGCCGCACATCGCGGGCCAGATCAACCTGATTGTCGAGCGCTCGCAGATAGTCCTGCACCGCCGAGGCCGGAACGCCAGCCTGCCGCATCGAGCGATAAAGACTGCTGCCAACCTGCCCGCGCAGCCGCAGCGGCGTATCATCGACGCGAATCACATTGCGTTGCAAGGCCAGCGGCCCGGCGCGCACCGGAGCCTCACCCTCGGCCGCAGGGGCGATGAGCGGGCGGGCGATTTCCAGTTCCAGATCGAACCGCGCCCGAAAGGCAAGCTTGTCGAGCGGGCGCGGGGCTTCCCCGTCGGGGCGGCGGCCCAGCACCACATCCATTTGCGTGCCGGGGGCAATCTCCGAGATCGGCATGACCTGCCCGATCAGCGCCGCGACCTGCGCACTGTCATCACCCGAAACCCCGGCACGGCGCAGCATCGAGGCAAAGCTGTCCCCCGGCGCCAGCGTCATCACCAGTTGGATCTGCGGGCGTTCGGGCGCGGTTTTCAAGGGGATCACCGCCGCTGTCGGGCCCATCCTGCGACCGCTGTCTGCGCCAAGCCCCAACGGTGTAATCATCTGACTGCGCAATTCATCACGAATGGCGGCGCTTTCGGGCATGGCTGGGCGCACTTCAAGCGGGGTAAAATCGGGCCAGAATGCAAACGCCAGCGCCCCCAGAGCGAGCATCGTCCCAAGCCCGCGAAACCAGCGGCGGCTGCCAATGTCCTCGGCAAGGTCAGGTGCCAGATCGAGCCCGGCAAGCCAGTCTTCGGCGTCAAGACGCCATTCCTCATAGCGATCCCCCAAAGTGCGCGCGCGGGCGAGCACCTTGCGTTTGATCTCCGCTTGGCGGGTCGGGGGTGCGAATTTCTGGGCGTTGCGAAAATAGGGCAGCAATGCTGCGGCCTGAGCCGGATCAAGCGGCTGGGGCGGCACAAAGCCGCGCTCGCCGAAGGCTCCGTCGCCGGAGCCAGCGCCAGCCTCCTCAGCGCCAGGCTGATCCATCAGATTTCGGGATTGGTCCAACACGTATTCCCGCAAGGTCCCCTAAGCGCGCCGCCCGAGTGGCCGTCATGCCCGCTTTTTCTGCCCGAACAAAGTAAAGGCCCTATTAACCATCGTCCAAACGAAGCTGGCAAGCGGCGAGGCGTTGCAAGATGCTCGCCTTAGGCCCCTTGCCCGCCACTCTCAAGCCTGACACAAGCAATTGCGTGACCTTGCCAGCCAGCCATACCCTGCGAAACGGCGTCAAGGGCGATGAGCGGGTGCGCGCCGTGCTCGGGCCCACCAACACCGGCAAGACCCACCTCGCGATCGAGCGGATGTGCGGCCATTCATCAGGCGTGATGGGCTTTCCCCTGCGGCTGCTGGCGCGCGAGGTCTATGACCGGGTGAGGAAGCTGAAGGGCGACAAGTCCGTGGCGCTGATCACCGGCGAGGAACGGATCGAACCGCCTGAGGCACGCTATTTCCTGTGCACCGCCGAAGCCATGCCGAGGACAGCAGGCGAGCACGCTTTTGTGGCATTGGACGAGGCGCAGATCGGCGCAGACCCGGAACGCGGGCACATTTTCACCGACCGCCTGCTGCACGCGCGCGGGCGGGAGGAGACAATGATCCTGGGCTCGGCCACGCTGGAGCCGATTGTCAAAAAGCTCATCCCCCGCGCCGAAATCATCACCCGGCCGCGCTTTTCGACATTGAGCCATGCCGGCACAGTGAAACTCTCGCGCCTGCCGCCGAGGAGCGCCATTGTCGCTTTCTCGGTCGAACAGGTTTACGCCATGGCCGAGGCGCTCAGGCGGTTTCGCGGCGGCGCGGCGGTGGTGATGGGCGCGCTCTCGCCCGAAACCCGCAACAAGCAGGTGGCGCTGTTCCAGTCGGGCGAGGTCGATTACATCGTTGCGACCGACGCGATCGGGATGGGCCTCAATCTCGATCTCGATCATGTCGCCTTTGCCTCGCTCTCCAAGTTTGACGGGCAGCGCCAGCGGCGGCTGACGCCCGCCGAAATGGCGCAGATTGCCGGGCGCGCGGGGCGGCATCAGCGCGACGGCACTTTCGGCACGCTCTCGGGCATGGGCGCGCGGCATCAGCGCGGCGGCGAAGCAATCGAATTCTCCGAGGAAGAAATCTACGCGATCGAGGAACATCAATTCGCGCCCCTCACCCACCTGTTCTGGCGCGAGGCCGAGCCGCGCACCGATTCGCTGGCCGCGCTGATCGCCGATCTCGAAGCCAAGCCCGATGAAGCCATGCTGCGCGGCGCCCCGCAGGCGATTGATCTGGCGGTGCTCAAGCGGCTCGCCGAAGAGCCTTTCGCGCAGGATATCCGCGGGCTTTCGCAGGTTCGGCGCTTTTGGGAGGCGTGCTCGCTCCCCGATTTTCGGCAGGTGGGGGTTGATCCCCACGCCCGCTTTGTCGCACGGCTGTGGCAGGATTTGCGCGGCGGTTATCTGGGCGCGGATTTCGTTGCCGCGCGCATTGCCGAACTGGATCGCACCGGCGGCGATATCGACACGCTTCAGGGAAGGATAGCCGCGATCCGATCCTGGGCCTATATCTGCCAGCGGCCCGATTGGGTGCTGGCGCGTGATGAAATGGCCGCCCGCGCCCGTGCGGTGGAGGCCCGGTTGTCCGATGCGCTGCATGCAAGGCTGACCGAAAGATTTGTGAACCGAAGGACGACACTCTTGATGAAATCGCTTGGGGCTGATGCCAGCCTGTTGCCTGTGGCGCTTGAGGAAGATGGCCGCCTGACTGTCGAAGGCGAGGTGATCGGGCGGCTTGATGCCTTCCGCTTCACGGTTGATCCGGCAGCCGGCGTGGCGGATCGGCGGATGCTGCTGGCAGCCGGCGAGAAGGCTTTGCCGGGGCTGCTTGCCGAGCGCGTGGAATGGCTGCTTTCGCAAGGTCTTGCAGAACTCACCATCAGCGGCGGCGCGGTGTGCTGGCAAGGCCGCAGCTTGGCCGAAATCACCTTTCCCGGCAGCACTATGCCCGGCGATTTCGGAACCCCCCGCCTTGCCCTGACCCGCGATTGCGCCTTGCTGTCAGAGGCTTCCCGCGCACGGCTTGAAGCGGGACTGGCGACGTGGCTCGATGAACAGCTCGCCCCGCTCGAACCCTTGCGCAAACTGGCCGAGGCCGCGCGCGATCCTGCCGCCGCCACCGAAGCGCGCGCGCTGCTGATCGCGCTGATCGAGGCGCGCGGGGTGATCAGCCGCGAGGAAGCGGGCCTTCAGCACCTGCCCAAGGAAGCGCGGCCTTTCCTCAGAAAACTGGGCGTCACCTTTGGCGCGCTCGATATTTTTGCCGCCCCCTTGCTCAAACCGGCGCCGCGCCGCCTGCTCCACGCGCTGGGGCTGGATCAGCGCCCGCTCAGCGAAGCGATGCTGTCGGTGCTGGCTGAGGGGGGCTGGCCCAAGGGGCGCTTGCCTGCGGGCTATCGTCTTGCAGGGGCGCAGGCGATTCGGGTCGATCTGGCCGAGAAAGTCTTCCGTGCCGCCTTTGAGGCGCGCAGCGCCAAGCCCAGCGCGCCGCATTTCCGGCTCGATCTCGCACTGCCGATTTCGATTGGCCTTGCCGAAGACAACGCCCGCCGCCTGCTGGGCAGCGCCGGTTTTCGGGTCGACCGCGCCCGCGCCTTGCCCGAAGGCGCCCACGGCGCGCCCGCCCCTGATCGCTGGACATGGCGTCCGCGGCGCAATGATGCCCCACGCAAGGATGGCGGTCGCCCCAGCGAAGGGCGCGAAGGGCGCAAACCGCACACTCATCGCAGCGCCAAGCCACAGCATCGCGGCAAACAGGGGGCAAAGCCCTCTTCTCCCCGCTCCGCCGCGCCGCGCGCGGTGGAGGCGGGCCCGGCGCGTGCCGGCGGTGCCTTTGATGCGCTCGCGGATCTGCTCAAGAAATGACGGCAAGGCCCAGCGCCTCTTCCGCCCCTTCGATGCGGCTGGATCGGCTGCTGGTTTATTTGCGCTTTGCCAAGACCCGTTCGGCCGCCTGTGCCCTGATTGATGCGCACAGCGTGCGCTGCAACCGCCAGCCGGTGCGGCGCGCCAACGCCCCGGTGCGGGCGGGCGATGTGCTGACGCTGGCGCTGGCTGGCGGCGTGCGGGTGGTGGAAATCACCGCCCTGCCCACCCGGCGCGGTTCGCCCGCCGAGGCGCACAGTCACTATCAAGAGATTGACATTACCAATCTTGACACTGGCAATCTTGACCCCATTGGGGAAAAAGCCCTAGCAGCGCCCTTCGCGGGGCGCGTCTGATCGCACCTCTCTTCCATTCGTTCCTGCGCAGAAAGACCCGTAATGACCTATGTCGTCACCGAAGACTGCATCAAGTGCAAGTACACCGATTGTGTCGAGGTATGCCCGGTGGATTGCTTCTACGAAGGCGAAAACATGCTGGTGATCAATCCCAGCGAATGCATCGATTGCGGCGTGTGCGAACCGGAATGCCCGGCCGAAGCGATTCTCCCCGACACCGAAGACGGGTTGGAAAAGTGGCTCGAACTCAACACCAAATATTCCGCGCTCTGGCCCAACATCACCAGCCAGAAGGAACCGCCCGAGGACGCTGATGAGCACAAGGGCGAAAAGGACAAGTTCGAGAAATATTTCAGCACCGAGCCGGGCGAAGGCGACTGATCGCGGGCGGTTGATTGGACAGGGGGCAAGCTTCTATCTGCAAGCCTTCGCAGACCTGTCCAACACGCGACTCGCAATATTGTTGCAGATGTGCTATATAATCGGCAGCCGCGCCGGTTATCCCGCGCGCAGGTGTCGATAACCAGAAAGGCCGCGCACCAGCAACTCCCTATCCGGACATCATTTCCCCGGCGTTTGCCTCCCGTTTCAGGATGCCGCGCCGCAGGGGGAAGTTGTCCGCTCTCGTGCTGGCAACCGGCCTGAAGAAAGGAACTCGCATGGCAAGCGTCGCAAACGCATTCACGGTTGGTGACTACGTTGTTTATCCCAAGCACGGGGTGGGCCGGGTGATCGAACTCCAGAGCGAAGAAATCGCCGGAATGAAGCTCGATCTCTACGTCCTGCGCTTTGAGAAAGAGCGCATGACCTTGCGCGTGCCGGTGAACAAAGTGGAATCGATCGGGATGCGCAAGCTGTCTTCGGACAAGACCTTGAAGCAGGCGATGGAAACGCTGAAAGGCAAGCCCAAGGTCAAGCGCACCATGTGGTCGCGCCGCGCGCAGGAATACGAAGCCAAGATCAATTCGGGCGATCTGGTTTCCATCGCCGAGGTGACCCGCGATCTGTTCCGCCCCGAAGACCAGCCCGAACAATCCTATTCGGAACGCCAGATCTTCGAAGCCGCCTCAAGCCGTCTGGCACGCGAACTGGCCGCAATGGAAGAAACCGACGAGCCCGCAGCGCTCGAGAAGATCCTGCAGGTCCTGCGCGAACACGCTCCGCAATATTATGAGACAAGCGACGAGGCGTAAGCTTCGCTTGGCTTGAACCATCAAGGGCTGCCCCAAGTGGGCGGCCCTTTTTGTTTGCGCTCTTGCTCACTGGCTTGCCCTTACCGCCATGGTGTATTATATCGCCAATACACATGGAAGGGTGAGGAGGTATCGCAATGATCATGAGCACAGTCCTGAATCGGATCGCACCGCTCGCGGTGATCGCCATGGGGCTTGGTCTGTCGGCCTGCGGCGACGTCAAGGTGAATATAGGCGACAGCGAAGGCGTGCCGCTGGCTGAACTGGATTTGTCCGGCCCTGCGCCCACGCGGCTTGCCCTGGGATCGGGCGATCGAGTGATCCTCACCCAAGGCGATACGCTCGCGATTGCCATCGAAGGCGACGCCAAAGCGAACAAGGACCTTCGGTTCGTGCGCGACCAGGACTTGCTCGGCATCGCGCGCCATTCAGGCCTGTTCAGCAAGGACTCAGCACCCGCCACCATCCGGGTCACCATGGCCGCGCCCAAAGAATTGATGATCGGGGGCAGCGGCACAATCGAGGCGCCCGCACTGGCGAGGAAAGCGGAACTGACGATCGGGGGCAGCGGCACGATCCGCTTTGCCGACTTTACCGGCGAACGGCTCGAAATTGCGATTGGCGGCAGCGGCAATGTCACAGGCGCAGGCACCGCCGAGCGCATGGAAATCAACATTGGCGGCAAGGGCAATGTCGATCTGGCAGAACTTAAGGCCGACAAGGCGGAAATCACAATCGGGGGCAGCGGCGACGTTGCCTTCGCCTCTGACGGAATGGTTGAAGCCACTATCGCCGGATCGGGCACTGTGAAGGTCACAGGCCGCGCCCAATGCACCGCCAACAGCTTTGGCTCGGGCAAACTGATTTGCGAACCAGCAATACCAGCCGAAGCAGAGTGATTTCCCGCATTGCAATCCCGCAAAATCAGGCGATTATGAGAGGATGATGTTTCGTCCCCTTGCCTGCCTCGTGCTTGCGGCGCTGATCTTGCCGGGCTGTGTCGCCAAAACCGCCGCCACGATTGTTACCGCTCCTGTGCGGGTGGCGTCGGGCGCGGTTGATCTGGCGACCACCAGTCAGTCCGAAGCCGATGAAAAGCGCGGCCGTGAATTGCGCAAGACGCAGGAGAAGCTGCGCGAGTTGGAGAAAGACCGCGCCCGCCAGCAGAAACGGTGCGATGCGGGCGATGCACGTGCGTGTGAACGGGCCGCGGCGATTGATCGCCAGATGGCCGACTTGCGCGTGAGGTTTCAGCCCTGATCAGGCGGCGAGGCGGCGCGCTGCAACCGATCATTGATCGCAAGCCCGATGCCTTCTTCGGGAACCGGCGCGACTGCGATCCGTGGGTGCGGAGCGCGGGCGCCCTCATGCAGGCAGGCATAAAGCCGCGCCGCCGCCTCAGCCAGTTCACCGCTGGCTGACAGCGTGACATCACCCGCCACTGCGCCAAATCCGATCAGGAATTCATCGGGCTGAGCCGTCAGCGCGCCCAGCCGCACGGGCTTTCCCGGTGCATAATGGCTGGCAAGCTGGCCCGGAGCCTCCACACGCGCCTCGACTGGCCCGCCGGTGGGCCCTTGCTCGCCCACTTGCACCGGACCCGGACGCAATTGCTCGATCCGGCCATCTTCGCGCACCGCAACGATGGTCGATTCCACCCCAGTCGCGCACGCCCCTCCATCCAGCACCAGATCGATCCGCCCCTCCAGCGAGGCCAGCACGTGGCCGGGCGTGGTTGGGCTGATAAAGCCGCTGCGGTTCGCAGAGGGCGCAGCGAGCGGGAAGTCGACCGCCGCCAACAGCGCCTGCATCACAGGATGCGCCGGTGCGCGCAGAGCCACTGTGGGCAGACCTGCTGTCACAGCGTCAGCCAAAGGTGCGTCCGCGCGGCGCGGCAGCACCACAGTCAGCGGCCCCGGCCAATGCACCGCCATCAGCGCGCGCGCTTCATCAGGCAACACCGCGTAACGCTCAGCCTGCGCCACATCGCGCAGATGGACAATCAGCGGATTGAAGCTCGGCCGGCCCTTCGCGGCATAGATTCGCGCCACCGCCTCAGGCAAATCCGCGCGCGCAGCAAGGCCATAGACTGTCTCGGTCGGCACGGCGACCAGCCCGCCCGACTCGAGAATCCGCGCCGCGCGCGCTATCCCCTCAGGCTCTGCCTGCACCACTTCCGTAACGTTCTTGCCGCTCATGCCAAGGCGCTATATTCAAAGCCGCCCGCTGCCAAGTGCAGCACATCAATTCCCCTGCTTTGCCAAGGATGACACATCGCCGTGAACGCTTACACCCCGCCCACCGCCGACCAATTGCTCGCCATCCGCGTGAATGCCGGGATTGCAGAGCTGGCGCAAACCGAACGCTTTGCCCACGCTGAGGCCGATCTGGTCGAAGCGATTGTCGAGGGTGTCGGGCAATTCGCCGCCGGAGAATTCGCGCCCTTGAACCGCATCGGCGATCTGGAAGGGGCGCGGCTCGAAAACGGCGTGGTGCGCCTGCCGGAAGGGTTCGAGGCGGCTTACAAAGCCTATGTCGAGCAGGGCTGGAACGCGATTGCCAGCCCGCTGGCCCATGGCGGGCAGGGGCTGCCCTTTACGCTGGCGTGCAACGTGCTGGAGAACCTCGGCGCGGCCAATATGGCCTTCACCCTGCTCCCCATGCTTAGCGTCGGCGCGATTGAGGCGCTCGAACATCACGGCTCACCCGCCCAGCAAGCGATGTATCTGCCCCGTCTGGTCAGCGGTGAATGGTCGGGCACGATGAACCTGACCGAGCCTGCTGCGGGCAGCGATGTCGGCGCACTGCGGAGCACGGCGGAACCCATCGAAAGCGGGCCGCACGCGGGCAAATACAAGATCACCGGGCAAAAGATCTACATCACTTGGGGCGAACATGAGCTTGCTGGCAACATCATCCATCTGGTGCTCGCCCGCCTGCCGGGCGCACCCGAAGGCTCGCGCGGGATTTCGCTGTTCGTGGTGCCGAAATATCATGTGAATGCGGACGGCAGCCTTGGCCCCAAGAACGATCTTCGCTGCGTCAGCCTCGAACACAAGCTCGGCATCAACGCCTCGCCCACCTGTGTCATGAGTTACGGCGACAACGGTGAATGCATTGGCGAGCTGGTCGGCGCGCCCAACAAGGGGCTGGCTGCGATGTTCACCATGATGAACAATGCGCGCATCAATGTCGGCAACCAAGGCGCGCAGATCGCCGAACGCGCGACGCAGCAAGCGCTCGCCTATGCCCGTGACCGGGTGCAATCGGCGCGCGCGGGCTCTGCCGACAAGTCGCCGGTCGCCATCATCGAACACCCCGATGTGCGCCGGATGGTGCTGCGGATGAAAGCGCTCACCGAAGGCGTGCGCGCGCTGCTCTATTACTGCGCGGGGCAGGTTGATCGCGGCAATCTGGGCGATGAAGCGGCCAGGAACCGCGCGGAAATCGTCGTGCCGCTGATCAAGGCCTGGGGCACCGATGTCGGCGTGGAAGTCACCAGCCTCGGCATCCAGATTCACGGCGGGATGGGCTTTGTCGAGGAAACCGGCGCGGCGCAGCACTGGCGCGATTCGCGGATTGCCCCGATCTATGAAGGCACCAACGGCATTCAGGCCGCAGACCTTGTCACCCGCAAGCTGGGGCTTGATGGCGGCGCGGCCATGGTGACGCTGTTTGAAACCATCGCCCGCGAAGCATCGGCTGAACGCGCGCTTGTCAGCTTGGCCGAGGAGTGCGCTGGGATCGCGCGCTGGATGCGCGATGAAGCGAGCCTCGATGATCGCCTCGCTGGCAGCGTGCCGTTCTGCACCATGGCGGCGGTGTGCGTGGCGGGCTGGCAGCTGATGAAGCAGGCCGAAGCGGTCGCCGCTGGCGCTGCGCCCGAACTTGCTGAAACCAAGCCGATAACGGTGCGCTTCTTCCTTGATCGCGTGGTGCCCGAAGCGCTTGGCCTCAAGGCGGGGGCCATTGCAGGCGCTGACCTGCTCTATGCCCTGCCTGCAGAGAAGCTCGCGGGCTGATGTCCGAGCACGCGGCGTGGGAGCGGATTGCTGCGGCGCTGGAGCGGCTCAGCCCCCCGCCGCCTGAGCCTGCTGATTGGCGCGTCGCGCCGGCCTATTGGTGGGATGGTGAGCGGGCGAGCGCGGTTCCGGCGCTCGCCGCCTTGCCCTTGGCGGGGCTGATCGGGATTGAGGCTCAGCGCGATGCGGTGCGCGCCAATCTCGCAAGGCTGGCTGCGGGCGCGGCGGCGCAGGATATGCTGCTGTGGGGCGCGCGCGGCATGGGCAAATCGGCGCTCGTTCGCAGCGCGCTCGCCGATGTGGCGCGGGAATATCCCGGCACAATCGCGCTGGTGCAGGTCGCGGGCGGCGCGCTGGCCAGCTTTCCTCGGCTGATCGGTGAGCTCGCAAGGGTGGAGCGCGCGTTTCTGCTCTTTATCGACGATCTCGGCTTTGGCGCTGACGCCAAGGCGGAAAATCTTGCGTTGCGCAGCCTGCTTGATGGAGGCGTCATCCCGCGCCCCGCCCATATCCGCGTCGCGGTCACCTCCAACCGGCGTGGCATTGTCAGCCGCAGCTCGGACGAAGGTGCGGCGCTCCACGAGCGCGACGAGCGCGACGATGCGCTGGCGCTGGCTGACCGCTTCGGCCTTAACCTCGCCTTTCACCCCGCAGACCGCGAGACATACCTCACCATCATCGCCAGCTACCTTGCTGCGCACGGCCTCACCTTCAACGAGGAGGAGGCGATGGCCTTCGCGATCCAGCGCGGCAATCGTTCAGGCCGCACCGCGCTGCAATTCGCCACTGAAATCGCCGGGCGCGCAGGCCGGGCGCTTTAATTCACCTGCTGCGGCGCATTCTGGCGCAGGTAGTCAGCCTCGCGCTGGCGGGTCGGATCGCGCAGCTCGCGCGCAGGCGGCAGACGCTCGCTTTTCACGCGCGCAATCCCCGCTCCGGGAGCCGCCCCCGGAGCCGCCACCCGCCAGATAATCCCCGCCGTATCATCCGAAATCAGCAACGCGCCGTCGCCTGCCCATTCCGCCCAGGTCGGCCGCCCGCGCGTCTTGCCATCCTCGCGCAGGAACCCGGTCAGCACCGGCACCGGCTTGCCAACCGGATTGCCGCGCGCGTCGAACTCCACATAGACGACGTCATAGCCCGAAGGCGGCTTGCGATTCCACGAGCCGTGCCGCGCGATAAAGGCCCCGCTGGCGAATTTCTCGCCCATCTTGTGACCTTCGGCCGTGAACACCATGCCGAGCGCCGCCACATGCGGGCCGAGCGCAAATTCGGGATTGCGGGTGTATTCGGTGAGGAAGGACGGCATCGGATGCTTCACCCGGCGATCGAAATTGTCTTTGAAATAGACCCACGGCCAGCCGTAATGCGCGCCCACCGGCACATTGGTGAGGTAATCGGGCACAAGGTCTGATCCGAGCATGTCGCGCTCGTTCACCGTGGTCCACAGCTCACCGCTCCACGGCGAGAAATCGAGGCCATTGGGATTGCGCAGACCCAAGGCAAAGGGCCGCTGACGCCCGGTATCAAGATCAAACTCCCAGATCATGGCGCGGCCTTCTTCGACCTCCATGCCGGATTCCCCGATATTGCTGACCGAACCCACCGCCACAAACAGTGTGTCGTCGGTCGGGTGCAGCTTGAGGTTGCGCATCCAGTGGCCGCCGCCGCCTGCCAGATCCATCAGCTTGCGCGGGGCGCTCGTCACCCGATCGCCGCCCAGCGCATAGTCAAAGGCCAGCACCGCATTGTGGTTGGCGACGTAAAGCGTGTCATCGCGCCAGGCGAGGCCCGAGGGCGAATCAAGCCCCTCTTCGAGCAGCACCACCCGCTTATCCGCCACCCCGTCGCCGGTGGTGTCGCGCAGCAGCGCGATCTGGTTGGCCGAATCTCCCGCCGATCCCGCCTTGGTGAACAGATAGCCTGCCACCCAAGCCTGAATGCGTCCCATAATGCCGCTCGGCTGCTCTGCGGGCTTGGGCGCGCGGGTCAGGCTCACCAGCACATCGCCATTGGGAAGCGTGTAAAGCGTGCGCGGATGATCGAGCCCATCGGCAAAGCGCTGGACGCTGAGACCCTCGGCCGCGACCGGCACTTCGCCGTCAGCCCAGCCAACCGGCTGCGCAATCTGCACTGTCGGGACGCTTTCGGCCTGAGGCTTGGCCAAGGTCGGTTCGGTGCCGACCACGTCCTCGATGCTGAGCTGCGCGGTCTGCCCGCGCGTCAGAAAGAACAGCGCTGCTCCGGCGACGATAACCAGAACGCCAAGCGTGATTGCGATCTTGCGAAGAATGCCCATGTGATGCGCGATAGAGCCCCCGCCCCCTTGCGGCAATGGGCGAGATGGTCAAAGGGCGCATGCCATGTATGATTTCAAACCCGCCGCCGGAGCCGATCCGGCAGAAATCCACCGCGATCTGTGCACGGCCGCTGACGCGCTGACCGCAGGGGAGCCCGATGGCGTTGCCAATATGGCCAATGTCGCGGCGCTCTTGTGGGAATTCCTGCCCGATCTGAACTGGGCGGGCTTTTACCGGGTCGCTCCGGCCAAGGGTGGCGGGGGGCAGGAATTGGTGCTCGGGCCCTTTGTGGGCCGTCCCGCCTGCATTCGCATTCCCTTTGGGAAAGGCGTGTGCGGAACGGCGGCAGAAAGTCGCGCGACGCAACTTGTTGCCGATGTCCATGCTTTCCCGGGTCATATCGCCTGCGATGCAGCGAGCCGCTCCGAGCTGGTTGTGCCCGTGCTGCGCGAGGGCCAAGTGATCGCGGTGATCGATCTCGACAGCCCCTCCCCTGCCCGTTTCGGGGCCGAAGATGCCAGAGGGATCGAGGCGCTCGCGGCGCTGCTCGCCCCCCGAATCTGACTTCGCAACTAACTTCTGCCTGACAATCGCCCCGAAACGGCACAGCGCCCGTCGCACTGCTTGGGCGGGACGGCGGCGTGATGGTAAAGGATTGCCTAACCATCTGGCCGCACAGGGATGAGGCGCGATTCGCCTGTCTGCCCGGCGGCCCCCAGCAGGGGAATTGCCGCCGTGAGCATTCATCGTGATAATCGCACTCTGGGCCGTGTGGCTGCGGGTCTTGCCATGGGCGGCACTGCCCTGTTGCTGGCAAGCGGCGCTGCTGCGCGGGGCCTAACCCCGCTTTCCCCGGCTGAAGTCAGCACCCTTCCACCCGAATATCGCACCGCTCCGGTCTTGGCTGATCGCACCGAAACCTCGATCGGCGCTGACGGGGTCGAGACGATCACCCGCACGCGCTATATCGCCGCCCCTGCGGCCAGCATGGCGCCTGCGCCGCTGCCCGCTCCGGTCGCCTATCCCGGCGCGCAACCCACCATGATGCCGATGCAAACCATGACCTATGGGATGCAGCCCGTGGTGTTTGATCGCGCCCAGTGGCTTGATGAATGTCGCCGCCGCACCGCCGGCCGCAATCGCAACGACACCGGCACGATCATTGGCGCGCTGCTCGGCGCGATTGGCGGCGGGGTTGCTGGCAACCTGCTGGCAGGCGCGGGTGACAAGCTGCTCGGCACAGCCGTGGGTGCCGTTGGTGGAGGAGTAAGCGGCGGCTTGATCGGCAGCCTGTTCAATGGCCGCAAGCGCAACCGCTATGATTGCGAAGCCGCGCTCGACAGCTACCTGTCGCAACCCGCACCGGTGCAGCGCATTGCCAGCCGCGAAATTCCGGTGACCTACGCTGCCCCCGCCTATGCCATGCCGGTGATGATGCAGCCGACCTATGCCTTTGCGATGCCGATGCAAAATGTGGTGGTTCCGGTGCAATATGAGCAGCCACAACAGGTGGTGGTGCGCGAAACCGTGCGTGAGGAAGTGGTCCCCGGCGCGGCCCGCATGATCCCCGCCCCGCGCCCGACCAAACTGATCAAGGCTGAGCGCTGATCCTGTAATGTGCCAGCGCGAGCTGCCTAGACCCCAGCCGGGAGCAAGTCGCTCCGGCTGGTGCGGTTGTATGGCGCCCGCCCTCTAAAACTCACCTCCGGTGAGACGCTGGCACAGCAGATCGAGTTGATCGAGCGTCGTGTAACGGATCGAAATCACGCCCTTGCGGGGATCGCCCTCCGGCTTGATCCGCACGTTAAGCCCCAGAAATTCCTCAAGATGTTGCTGAACGGCGAGAATATCAGCATTGCCTGATGCGGGTTCGCTGGCACGGGTGGGCTTTGCGTCGTCCGCAGTTGCAGCCTTACCCTCCGACAGCTTACGCACAAGGCTTTCGACATCGCGCACAGAAAACGCCTCGCGCACGGCAATATCAGCCAGTTCGGCAGCATCCTCGCGCCCGATCAGCGCGCGGGCATGGCCCATGGTGAGCGCGCCCTGTTCCACCAAATCGAGCACTTCATCGGGCAGCCCCAGCAAGCGCTGGAGATTGGCGACATGGCTGCGCGATTTGTCGACCAGCTTGGCGATTTCCGCCTGTGTCATCCCCTCATCTTCGGCAAGCCGCTGATAGGCGCGCGCTTCTTCGATGGGGTTCAGGTCTTCGCGCTGGAGGTTTTCAATCAGCGCCAGCGCCATCACCTCGCGCTGATCCAGATCGCGCACCAGCGCCGGAATTTCGTGGAGCCGCGCCTTTTGCGCTGCGCGCCAGCGACGCTCACCCGCGACCAGTTGATAGGCCCCCGGCCCGGTCGGACGGACAATCACCGGCTGGATCACCCCGCGCGCCGCAATCGAGGCAGCGAGTTCATCCAGCGCGGCCTCGTCGAAATGCTTGCGCGGATTGCCGGGAAGCGGCTTGATCGCCGCAATCGCAACCATCCGCAGCGGCGAATCGCCCGGCGCCCGCGTTCCGCCGCCGGCGCCCGGTTCAGCAGCGCGCACCAAGGGCTCCTCGCGGCGTGTTTCGCCCAGCAAAGCACCCAGCCCCCGCCCCAACCGCTTGGGCCTTTCAGCCGCACCGCGCGTGGTGGTGTCGTTCTCGCCGCTCATGCTGCTTGCCTTTCTGCCGGGAACCGCCCGATCAATTCGCGCGCCAAGGCGATATAGGCGCGGCTACCGGTGCAGGAATGATCATAGATCAGCGCGGGCAAGCCATGGCTGGGCGCTTCGGAGAGGCGCACATTGCGCGGAATCACCGTCTCAAACACCAGATTGCCAAGGCATTCCCGAACATCATCGGACACCTGATCGGTCAAGCGGTTGCGGCGATCATACATGGTGAGCGCAACGCCGATTATCCCCAGCGAAGGATTGAACAATTGCTGCACCTTTTCAACGGTCTGAAGCAGCTGGCTGAGCCCCTCCAGCGCGAAAAACTCACACTGCAGCGGCACCAGCAAGGTATCAGCCGCACACAGCGCGTTGAGCGTCAACAGGCCCAAAGACGGCGGACAGTCGATAAAGCAGATATCGTGCCCCTTGTGCCCCGCCAGCGCGTGCGAAAGCCGTGCGGTGCGTTCCTCCACGGAAACCAGCTCCACCTCAGCGCCCGACAGATCAACTGTCGCCGGAACAAGATCAAGGCCGGGAATGGTGGTCGGCACAGTGGCTTCCACCAGGGCAATTTCATCAACCAGCAGGTCATAGCTTGAGAGCCCGCGGGAACCCGCTGCCACACCCACCCCTGTCGAGGCATTGCCCTGCGGGTCGAGATCAATCAGCAGCGTGCGCCACCCCGTCGCCGCCATGGCCGTGGCGATGTTGATCGCGGTGGTGGTCTTGCCCACTCCGCCCTTCTGGTTGGCAATGGCGATCGTCAGCATGTTCGTGACCCTACCTGTTGGCGCCTGCTTGTATCACAGCTTGAGGATGATCCCGGCATCCTTATCGGTGAGCGATTGTTCCACGTGGAACATTTTTCGAATCGCAGGCCGCAATGAAGCCAATTCGTGCGCCGCCGAGCGCCCCTTGGGCAAGACATAGCGGGTGTCGGCTGTGGAGAAAGGCGCGGATAAGCTGAGTAGAGTTTCCAAAGGAGCAAAAGCGCGTGCCGAAATGGCGCGGGCGGGAAAAGGCGTAATGCGCTCCAACCGCTCACCAATGACCTGTGCCTTGGATAGGCCAAGTGCCGCAATGCAGCGCTCCAGAAACGCAACCCGCCGCGCGCGCGATTCGACCATGGTGACAGGCATTTGCGGACAGATCGCCGCGATCACAAGTCCTGGCAGGCCCGGCCCGGAGCCCAGATCCAGCCACGGCCCCTGCGCCCCTCCCCCCAGTGTTTCCCGCGGAACAAACCGCAAAAGCTGCGCCGAATCGGCGATGTGACGCTGCCACAAGTGTGCTTCGCTGGCCTTGGAGATCAGATTCTGACGCTGGTTTTCCTCCAGCAGCAAGGCCGCGTAATCATCGAGCCGCCCCATAGCCTCGGACGAGCCCAGCTGCTCGGCCAGCTCAACAACAAAGCCGCGCGCGTGTTCTTCGCTCTCGATGGTCACGCCGCTTGCTCACGCTTGCGCGCGTGGACGAGCAGAGCGGAGAGCGCCGCGGGTGTGATCCCCGGCACCCGTCCAGCGGCAGCAAGCGAGACCGGCGCCGCCCGTGACAGCCTCTCGACCATTTCATTCGAGAGCCCGGGCACCTGTCCATAGGGAAAATCGGGCGCCAGCGGCAAAGCCTCACTGGCGCGCAGATCGCGCAATTCCGCATCCTGCCGCGCCAGATAGGGCGCATAGGCGGCATCCTCAGCCATTTCCTCAGCGAGCAGAGGATCCAGCGCATTCACCTCGCCCAGCCATAGCGTGAGCGCCTCGGGTGTGACCCCATCATAGCGCAACCATTCGGCAAGCGGTTTCTCCCCATGATCGCGGCGGACGGGAAGCCCCAAATCGGCCAGCTCGCGCGCATGGACTCTCTGCGCGTGTTTCACGTGGAACATCGCACGCATTTCTTCGCGTCGCTCCCACCAGACACGCCGCTCCTCACCCACACAACCCGCCGCGATACCCAGCCCCGTCAACCGAGTCGCGGCGTTGTTGGCGCGCAGTCGCAGGCGATATTCAGCGCGCGCGGTGAGCATCCGATAGGGCTCCGACACGCCCTGCAAGGTGAGATCATCAACCATCACCGCAATATAGGAATTGGCGCGGTCGAGCGCCGGGGCAGCCTTGCCAAGCGCCGCGGCGGCCGCTTCCAGTCCCGCCACCAGACCTTGTGCAGCGGCCTCCTCATAGCCCGTCGTGCCGTTGATCTGCCCTGCGCAATAGAGCCCCGGAACAGCGCGCAGCTGCAAATCGGGGGTCAGCGCGCGCGGATCAATATGGTCATATTCCACGGCGTAACCCGGCTGCACAATCTCGGCACGCGTACACCCCGGCATCGAACGCACCACCACCTCCTGCACGTCGGTCGGCAGCGAAGTGCTGATACCATTGGGATAGACGAGATGCGTGGTCAGCCCTTCGGGTTCAAGGAACACCTGATGGCCGTCGCGGTCGCCAAAGCGGTGGATCTTGTCCTCAATCGAAGGGCAATAGCGCGGGCCCGCCGCCGCAATCGCACCGGAAAACAACGGGGAGCGGTGGAGGTTGGCGCGGATCGCATCGTGGCCTTCATGCGTTGTCCGGGTGATCGCGCAGAACACCTGCGGATTGACGCGGCGCGGGGTCAGCGGAGACATCGTCCATGCTTCCGCATCCGAAGTCTGTTCTTCCAATGCTGCCCAATCAATCGTGCGCCCATCGAGCCGCGGCGGCGTGCCTGTCTTGAGCCGCGCCATCGGCAGATCGGCACCGCGCAATTGCTGCGCCAGCCGATGCGCGGCGTTCTCGCCAATGCGGCCGCCTTCAAACCGCTCCTCGCCGCGAAACAGCACACCGCCCAGGAATGTGCCGGTGCACAGCACCACGCGCTCCGCTTCGATCGCGGTCCCATCGGCAAGTTCCAGCCCAGCCACGCGCCCGCCCTTAAGCATCAGCGCCGCCGCTTCGCCTTCGATCAGGGTCAAGCCGGGCTGCGCATGAACAACTTGCTGCACCGCCGCCTTGAATAGCACGCGGTCGGCCTGCACGCGCGGGCCCCAGACAGCGCTGCCCTTGGAGCGATTGAGCATCCGGTAATGGATCGCGCCCGCATCGGCAGCGCGGCCCAGCACACCATCGAGCGCATCGACCTCGCGCACCAGATGGCCCTTGCCCAAGCCGCCAATCGCCGGATTGCAGCTCATCGCGCCAATCGCTTCGAGGTCGAAACTCACCAGCGCCGTGCGCGCGCCCATTCGTGCCGAGCCGCAAGCGGCTTCAACCCCGGCGTGGCCGCCGCCCACCACGATGACATCAAATTGCTGCATGGCCTGCGCAAATAGGGCTTGGTGCGGGGATCGTCAAAGATGATTCAGCGGACCACAGCTACTGCAACCAAAATGTTTCACGTGAAACATTGGCCTGCGCGCTTATTCGGTGGCTTCCGAAAGTTGGGCTTTGACCAGCACGGTAAGATAGTCTGCAAGTTCTGACACATCAAAGTGTCCCTCTGCCCATGCCTTGTCTGCAGCCTTGAGAGCTTCATAGTAGGGCTTGCGGTTTGCGCGGATGCGCTCGGGTACGATCGTCTTGCCCGGCAACAATGAGCCATACTTCATGCAGATAAGGTAATAGCACGCGGCACGAGCGGTCCGACCGTTGCCTTCGACAAAAGGATGAATCCAGTTCATCCGCCAAAGGATGTATGCTGGCAGAACCATCGGATTCTCAATCGAATCCCAATTCTCATGAACAACCGAAAGGCAGCGATCCATGAGGTCCGACACTCTATCAAAGTGAGGTGGAATGTGATCGCCAACGTAAATTGGTTCTTCCCTAAACCGACCTCCGAATTGCGCGATATTCGAGACGGCGGCCGCATTAAGCGACCAAAGGGTGTATTTATCAAAAAACTCGATGCCCTTGAGTAGGCCGATTTCGATGCAGTTCGTCAAAAGGTCATACTGGCGCAGAAGATTCTGCTCCTGAACCCGGTCGAACAATTCCTTGTCGCCATTTTCACGTATCGACATATAAAAGAGCCCGCTTTCGCGGGCTCCCCCTCAGGCTCGAAGCCTAATGCTCTTTGACGTGGCCCTGACCGAATCTTTTGTGATCCGATCAGCGTTCATTGCGTTGCCAAATGCGAAACTGATCCTTTGCTCCTGAAGCATCTCCTCGGTCACGTCGATGACCCGCGTTGTTTCCATGAGCGCGATCAACTCTGGATCGGCCTTCACATTTCCTGAGAATTGTTTGCGCAAAGCCATGATGGTCCCCTTGGCGTATTTTGTTCTGCTTCGAGAATCGCATATCACGAATCTCAGATCAACTAAGTTCGTCGCGTGTAAGGAATCGTTCGTCGTTTAATTAGGTAAATTCGGTGACTTTGCCTCACTTACCGATGCAGAACCGGCCGAACAGCGCATCGAGCATATCCTCGGTGGTTGCCCGCCCGACGAGCCGATCGAAGGCAAGGCGAGCGCGACGCAGTTCTTCGGCAATCAAAAGCGAATCCCCGAGCGCCTGCGCGGCGGTGAGCGCCTCTGCCGCCTCCGCAAGGCGCGCGTGCTGGCGGGCATTGAGCGCAGCCTCGCCCGGCTTGGGCAGCGCCTCGCGCGCCGCTTCCACCAGCGCGGATTTGAGCGCAGACACCCCTTCGCCGGTTGCCGCCGACAGAGTGTGGCGCGCCGAAGCCTTGGGTGCGAACTCTACCCGATCCGCCTGAGCTGCAATCTCCCAACAGCGTTCCGGCCCCTCCCCTTCCGTGCCGAGCCACAGCACGACATCTGCCCGCGCCAATTGCCCACGCGCCCGATCAATCCCGATTGCCTCGATCGCATCGCTGCCTTCGTCGCGCAGACCCGCCGTGTCGACAAAAGTAAACGGCACGCCGCCAATCGCCACAGAACGCTCAATTATATCGCGGGTGGTGCCGGCAATCGGTGAGGTGATCGCCGCTTCGCTCTCGACCAGCGCGTTGAACAAGGTCGACTTGCCCGCATTGGGCGGCCCGGCGAGCACCACGCGAAAACCCTCGCCCAGCCGTTCGGAACGGGGCCGCGCGAGCCATTCGTGCAACTCTCTGGCCACGGCGCCAATGTTCCCCATGAAACCGCGCGGAAGATCGGCGGCGTCCTCCTCGTCCGAGAAATCGAGCACCGCCTCCAGCTGCGCCGACAAGCTCAAGACGCTCGTCCGCCACAATTCGACCTGACGCGACAACGCGCCCTGCATCGCGCCCAGCGCCGCAGCCCGCTGCAATTCCGTCTCAGCGCTCAGCAGATCAGCCAGCCCCTCGGCCTCAGCCAGATCAAGCCTGCCATTGGCAAAAGCGCGGCGGGTAAACTCGCCCGGCTCTGCCCGCCGCAAGCCAGGGATGGCCGCCAGCGCTCCCTCCACCGCTGCAATCACCGCGCGCCCGCCGTGGCAATGGAGTTCGGCCAGATCCTCACCCGTTGCTGTCTTCGGGCCCGCAAACCACAGCACCAGCGCGGAATCGAGCGGTTGTCCGGCGGCGTTCCGCACAATCGCAAGGCTCGCGCGGCGCGGCTCAGGCAAACGACCAGTCAACGCCCGCACCGCCTCAGCTGCCTGCGGGCCCGACACCCGGATCACGCCAATCGCAGCCGGCGGCGCGCCGCTCGACAGCGCGAAAATCGTGTCCGGGGATGTCATCGCAAGAAAGACGCGCCTAGCTGTCAGCCTTGCCGCCGCTGTCGCGCATTGAGGCAGCTTTCATCCCGCCTTCGACAAAGCTCTGAAACAGCTTCAGCCCCACCTGCCCCATCGGCGCCAGCGCCTGCGCATATTCCTGAAGCTGATCAGGGCTCGATACGCCGCGCATCGCCTTGGCGATATTCTCGACATAGATCGAATTGGCCTGGCTCACATCGGGGAGCCCCATCAGATTGCGAGCTTCCTCCGGGGTGCAGTCAATCTCGATAGTGATCTTCATGGAAATTCTCTCCCAACCGGCGCTGTGCCCGCCTCGCCCTATTTGGGCTTGTCAGCCAAGCAAGGCAATAGATAGGAGGAGCAACAAATCCCAAGGAGAGACCTGTGATGACCAGCGTGACCATCCCCACCCTCGAAGGCGACACCCATTTTACAGGCTATATCGCGCGGCCGCAGGGCCCAGCCAAGGCAGCGGTCATCGTCATTCAGGAGATTTTCGGGGTCAATCCCGGTATCCGCCAGAAATGCGACAAACTCGCCGCCGAAGGCTACATTGCGCTTGCGCCTGACTTGTTCTGGCGGCTGAAACCGGGGATCGAGCTTGATCCCGATGTTGAAGCCGAGTTTGCGCAAGCGCTCGACTGGATGGGCAAGTTCGATCAGGACGCGGGGATCCGCGACATTCAGGCCGCGATCAACTTCCTGCGCTCGGAAGAAGGCGCGGCCAAGGTAGGCTGCGTGGGCTATTGCCTCGGCGGCAGGCTCGCTTTCATGACGGCCGCACGCACCGATATCGACGCCAGCGTTGGCTATTACGGCGTTGGCATTGATGGCCTGCTGGGTGAAGCCAATGCGATTGCCAATCCGGTAATGCTGCATATCCCCACCGCCGATGGCTTTGTGCCCGCCGAGGCACAGGCCGCCATGCACGAAGGGCTGGATGGCCATGCCAAGGTGACGCTGCACGATTACGAGGGGCTCGATCACGGCTTTGCCACCGAAGTCGGCAAGCGCCGCGACGAAGCCGCCGCGACACTGGCCGACAGCCGCACCAGTGCCTTTTTTGCGGAAGCTCTGGCGTGAGCGGGGATAACCTCGCGCGCTGGCACGCCTATATGCACGGTGGGAGCGATCCCGCCGTGCTGGCTGATATGCTGGCCGAGGATGCGGTGTTTCACTCGCCCGTGGTTCACACCCCGCAAGTGGGCAAGGCGATTGTCATGGCCTATCTGGTCGCCGCCTCACACGTTCTAGGCAATGACAATTTCCACTATGTGCGCGAGCTGGTGGATGGCGATGAAATGATGCTCGAATTCGTCACCGAACTGGATGGCATCACCATCAACGGGGTCGACATCATCCGCTGGGGCGCAGACGGGAAAATCCACGATTTCAAGGTGATGGTGCGCCCATTGAAGGCGATCAACAAGGTGTGGGAGATGATGGCCGCACAGTTGGCGAGCGCCCAAGCCTGATCCGACGAAATCCTAGTTCAGCACCGCGAAATTCATGATCATCTTGCGCAGTTCCGGCGCAAGCCCCACCGGCAATTCCGCATCAAGCATCTCGCGGCGATTGGCGATACTTTCGGCAATCAGCACGCGTTTCATCGCCCAGTCGGGACAGGTGCGCTCATCAATGCTGCGGCGATCGAGCAGCGTGATGCCACTGTGGCGCGGATCTTCGGTGATCTTGAGCATCAACGCCACCAGATCCTCCTCCTCGCCTTCAATCAGCTGAAGGAAATTGCGCCCATTATAGAGCAAGAGTCCGGTGATCCCGCGGGCCGGATTGTTGCGCGCGCTGGTGGCGAGGATGGCTTCCACCTCGTCGCGCGCCAAGGTCGGCGCCGTGCTGATGTAGAGATATTGACTGAGCACTGGCCGACCCGCTTTCCCGTCCCGCTTGATTGCCCCCCGCCGGGCTTTACTGGTTCCCAATCTTGCTGGCTCCCAGCTCCTATTGGTTCATTGTATCGAAGAAATCCGCGTTGGTCTTGGAATCCTTCATCTTGTCGAGCAGGAATTCCATCGCATCTACGGTTCCCATCTGCATCAGGATGCGGCGCAGCACCCACATCTTGGAAAGCTTGTCCTTCTCGACCAGCAATTCTTCCTTGCGCGTGCCGGACTTGCCGACATCCAAGGCTGGGAAGATGCGCTTGTCAGCAACCTTGCGGTCGAGCACGATTTCGCTGTTGCCCGTGCCCTTGAATTCTTCGAAGATCACTTCGTCCATGCGGCTGCCGGTGTCGATCAGCGCGGTGGCGATGATGGAAAGCGAGCCGCCTTCCTCGATGTTGCGGGCTGCGCCAAAGAACCGCTTGGGCCGTTGCAGCGCATTGGCGTCCACACCGCCCGTCAGCACCTTGCCCGAGCTTGGCACGACCGTGTTGTAGGCGCGGCCCAACCGCGTGATCGAATCAAGCAGGATCACCACATCATGCTTGTGCTCAACCAAACGCTTGGCCTTTTCGATCACCATTTCAGCGACTTGAACGTGGCGCTGGGCGGGTTCGTCGAAGGTCGAAGATACCACCTCCCCCTTCACGCTGCGCTGCATGTCGGTGACTTCTTCGGGACGTTCATCGACCAAGAGGACAATCAGGAACACCTCGGGGTGGTTATCGGTGATCGCCTTGGCGATGTTTTGGAGCAGCACCGTCTTACCCGTGCGCGGCGGGGCGACAATCAGCGCGCGCTGGCCCTTGCCCTGCGGCGCAATGATATCAATCACCCGCGCGCTCTTGTCCTTCACCGTCGGATCGAGGCTGTCGAGCACCAGTTTCGAATCGGGATAAAGCGGCGTGAGGTTGTCGAAATTGGTGCGCAGACGCACCGCATCGGGATCGTCGAAATTGACCTTGGAAAGCGTTGTCAGGGCAAAGTACCGCTCCCCATCACGCGGCGCGCGGATTTCACCTTCGACAGTATCACCGGTGCGCAGGCCCCATTTGCGCACCTGATTGGGCGAGACGTAAATATCATCCGGCCCCGCGAGGTAATTTGCCTCGGGCGAGCGCAGAAAGCCGAAGCCATCCTGCAGCACCTCGATGGTGCCGATGCCCATGATCTTTTCCTCGTATTCCTCATCCTCAGCCAGTTCGCGCAGGATCGAGAACAAGAGATCCTGCCGGCGCATGGTCGAGGCGCCCTCGACGCCCAGCTCCTCCGCCATCGCGACCAGTTCGGCCGGGGTTTTCTTCTTGAGGTCTTTCAGATGCATGTCGTCTCAATCCGTGAAGGAAGCAAGGTGGGCCGGATGGTCAGTGCCTCTTTCGCAAAAAAGAGACGCCTTGCACGTATGTCGCAGCAAGGCCGGGCTTGGAGAAAGCAGACCGCCGGGATCGTTGAGCGTCCCGGTCAACCGGATGTGATGGTGACGGCCATAGAATTGGCCCTCCCCAAGGTCAATCGCCTAAAAGCTGGGCTCAGAACGGCTTGAGGTAAACCAGCACCACGATCAGCACCAGCAGCAGGCCCGGCACTTCGCCCACCATGCGCAAGGTCTTTTCCGTGAGCGTACGCTCGCCCCGCGCCATCGCCTTGGACTTGGCCACCAGCCAGCCGTGGAAACCCGACAGCGCGAGCACCAAAGTCAGCTTGGCATGGAACCAACCCGAGGCAAAATGCCCGCCCGCATAGGCAAGGCTAAGGCCCAACACCCACACGATAATCAGGCTGGGGGTGAGGATGATTTTGCGCAACTTACCACTGCGCGTCGCCCATTTTGCCTCGCCCTCAGACCCGGCCGCGTGATCGAGCATATAGATCATCTGGCGCGGCAGCATGAACAGGCCCGCCAGCCAGAACACCATGAAAATCACATGGCCCGATTTGAGGAAGAGATAGATCGAAAGCAGCGTGTCTTGCATCGGATCAGCCCCTCAAAGCGGCGAGAAGTTCGTGGACGTGATCGATAGGCGTGAACTGCCCGATGCCGTGACCGAGATTGAAGACATGGGGGCGATCTTCGAAAGCGGCCAAAATCGTCTTGACCCGCGCAGGCAAGGCGGGGCCCCCCGCCTCGACCAGCAGCGGATCGAGATTGCCCTGCACCGGCATGCCTTCGGGCAGGCTCTGATGCGCCCACACCGGATCAAGCGTTTCATCCAGCCCAACCGCATCCACGCCCGTTTCGCGCGCATAGGCGGGCAGCTTGGCGCCTGCACCCTTGGGAAAGCCGATCACCGGGGTATCGGGATGGCTTTCCTTGAGCGCCGCAGTAATCCGCGCATTGGGCGCAATCACCCAGCGTTCAAATTCATCGGGGGCAAGGCTGCCTGCCCAGCTGTCGAACAATTGCACCGCTTCTGCGCCTGCATCGATCTGGCCGCGCAGATAGACCACCGAATGGTGAATGATCGCCTCAATAATCGCCTGAAGCCGCGCCGGATCGCGATAGGCCAGAAGGCGCGCCGGGCCGTGGTCCTTGGAACCTTCGCCCGCGATCATATAGGTCGCCACCGTCCAGGGGCTCCCTGCAAAGCCCAGCATCGTCACATTGTCCGGCAATTGCGCGCGGGTGCGGCGCACGGTTTCGTACACCGGATCGAAATGATGCAGTGCCGGGGTGAAATCCGAAAGCTCCACCTCCAGCAAAGTGGGCGACAATTTCGGCCCCTCGCCCGCCATGAAGGCCAGCCCCTGCCCCATCGCGTGCGGCACAATCAGGATATCGGAAAACAGGATTGCCCCATCAAATCCGAACCGCCGGATCGGCTGCACGGTAATCTCGGCCGCCGCTTCGCTATCGTAAACCAGCTCAAGAAAACCGCCCTTTTCAGCGCGCAGTTCGCGGTATTCCGGCAGATAGCGCCCTGCTTGCCGCATCAGCCACACGGGCGCTACGGGTTGACGAATTCCTTTGAGCGTATCGAGCAATGGGCCGGGCATTCGTGTTCCTTAAAACAAATAAAATAGATTTATAAGGGATTGAGGGAGTCTGTTGGCCCTGTGGATAATGGGAATTACCCGGTGCTGCCTGACTTATCCGGTAACGGATGATGGAATGCTCCTCTCTCGACTCTGCGGCAATGCGCGGTCAAGTGCGAGATATCCCCATTGTCCCCAGCCTGTCGATACAATCTCTCCCATGTCGACAAACCACCGGGGCAAAGCGCCGTTAGCGGGCATGAAAACTTGTGCGCACCTTGCCCACTGATTGCTCCCGTGGTTTATGCAGCGATCTGTCCACAGGCGGCAGCAGGGCAATGAGTTGCGACGCGATGATGAACCGAATCAATCTCCATCTGGTCTCGGATTCCACCGGTGAGACGCTGGAGATGATCGCCAAGGCGGCGCTCGCCCAGTTCGATAATCCGGCAGTCAATCGCCATTTCTGGCCGATGGTGCGCTCGCTCCAGCATCTTGATCGCATCGCACCTGATCTCGCGCAAAATCCGGGGCTGGTGCTTTACACGCTGGTGAACCCGGAAACTCGCGCCCGGCTGGAAGAGCATTGCCGCCACTTGGGCCTGCCGTCGCTCGCGGTGATGGATCAGGTGGCCGCTGCGCTTGAGGCGCATCTGGGCCAGGAACAATTGCAGAAGCCCGGCCGCCAGCACGCGATGGATGAGGAATATTTCCGCCGGGTCGAGGCCATCCAATACACTATCGCCCACGATGATGGGCTGGGCTATGAGGATTGGGAACAGGCCGATATTGTGCTGGCCGGCGTTTCGCGCTCTTCGAAAACGCCGACCGCAATTTACCTCGCCAATCGCGGTTATAAGGTCGCCAATATCCCGCTGGTGGTGGAAAGCCCCCCGCCTAAGGCTTTGTTCGGATTGCGTCATCCGCTGGTGGTGGGGCTGACATCAGCGCCCGATCGCCTGATCCAGATCCGTCGCAATCGCTTGCTGACGCTCAATGAAACCGGCGAGACCGCCTATGTTGATAATGAGCGGGTGAAAGAGGAACTCCAATTTGCCCGCCGGATGTTTGCCGATAATGGCTGGCCGGTGATTGATGTGACCCGCCGTTCGATCGAGGAAAGCGCCGCCGCGATCATCCGGCTGGTGCAGGAACGCCAACGCCGCAGCGCGCAGATCGATGGGCCAATGGCCGGAATGTCCAAGCCCATATGAGCGCTCTTATTCTGGCCAGCAAATCCGCCTCGCGCCGCGCGATGCTCGATGCGGCGGGTGTCGCCTATCAAAGCGTGCCGGCAGCGATTGATGAACGCGCGCTGGAGGCAGAGCTTCAGGGCGCATCCCCTGCCGAAGTGGCCGAGGCGCTCGCGGTGGCCAAGGCAGCAGCAGTGGCGGCCGAGCACCCCGAGGCCTTGGTGCTGGGCAGCGATTCGCTGGTCGTCTGTGCGGGCCGCCGCTTTGATAAGCCTGCCAGCCGTGATGAGGCGCACGATCATCTGCGGTTTTTCTCGGGTAAGGTGATGGAACTGCACAGCGGCGCGGCACTGGTGCGCGGGCAGACCTGCGAATGGAGCCACGTTGCTGTGGCGCGGCTTCATGTCCGCGAATTGTCGGATGATTTCATCGCGCATTATCTTGGGCACGAATGGCCCGAAATCAGCCACACTGTCGGATGTTTCCGGATCGAGGCGCTGGGCGTGCAATTGTTCGAGCGGGTCGAAGGCGAGCATTTCACCATCCTCGGAATGCCCTTGCTCCCCGTGCTGGGCGCGCTGCGCGAGGCAGGGGTTTTGCGCGCATGAGCCTGCCCTATGCCGAAGTGATTGGCGATCCGATTGCGCAATCCAAAAGCCCTCAGATCCACAATTTCTGGCTCGCAAAGCTGGGGATCGAGGCGGAATATCGCGCGGCCCATGTCCGGCCAGATGAGCTGGCCGATTACCTCAGCCAGCGCCGGGCCGATCCCGCTTGGCGCGGGTGCAATGTCACCATGCCGCACAAACAGGCGGTTATGGCAGGGCTTGATGCGATCGAGGCGCCTGCTGATGCGATTGGAGCGGTCAACACCGTGCTGCCCGATGGGGCGGGTGGGCTAACCGGCACCAACACCGATGCCGCGGGCTTTCTCGAACCACTGGCAGGCGAACTTGCGCAAACCCACTATTTCCGCATGGCACGCATTATCGGCACAGGCGGTGCGGCCCGCGCGATCATCACCGCGCTGGCAGGCCAAGGCTTCACGCTGGTGGTAGCGGGGCGCGATCCCGCCAAGGCGCGCGCGCTGCTTGATGAACTTGCGCCCACGGGCGAACACCACACCCCGCACCTGTCGCATTTTGCCGAGCCCACCGATTTTGCCTTCGATGACCGCGAAGGCTGCTGCGATCTCATCGTCAACGCCTCGGCGTTGGGAATGGCGGGGCAAGCTCCGCTAGCCTTTGATCTCAGCCATGCGCCGCCGCGCAGCATCGTCTATGATATTGTGACAAGCCCGCTTGATACGCCGCTTTTGGCAGGGGCACGCGCGGCAGGGTTTCGCACGATCGATGGGCTTTCCATGCTGATCGGACAAGCGGCGGTCGCTTTTGAGCGGTTCTTCGCACAGGCCCCTCCGCGCCAATATGACGCCGAGTTGCGGGAGTTGCTGACATCATGACCAAGCCTCTTATCATTGGCCTCACCGGCAGCATCGGCATGGGCAAATCGACTGTTGCCGCGATGTTTGCCGACGCTGGCATTCCGGTGTTCGATGCCGACGCCGAAGTGCGCAAGCTTCAGGGTGCAGGCGGCGAACTTGTCCCCGCCATCGAAGCTGCTTTCCCCGGATCCACCGGCCCTGAAGGCGTCCGCCGCGAAGCCTTGGGTGCAGCCGTGTTTGGCGATGATCAGGCGCTTGCGCGGCTCGAAGCCATTGTTCACCCCGCTGTTGGCGCCAGGCGTGCCGCTTTCCTTGCGGCCAACGCCGATAAGCCTGCCGTGGTTTTCGACATCCCGCTGCTGTTTGAACGCGGCGGACATGAGGCGGTGGACGTGGTCGTGGTTGTCTCCGCCCCTGCCGATCAGCAAGCCGCCCGCGTGCTGGCCCGCCCCGGCATGACAGCGGAGAAATTCGCGCATATTCTTGGCTTGCAAACCCCTGATGCCGAAAAGCGCAAACGCGCCGATCACGTCATCGACACCGGCATATCGCTCGCAGAGACCCGCGCGCAAGTCACCGCTTTGCTTGGCAAATTGCTGAAACGCTAGGGATCAGCACTGGCTTGCAAAACTTCGCTTGCGTCGCGCGCAGGCAAGGCAGATAGTGCATCAAATGCGTGAGGTAATTTTCGACACCGAGACCACCGGGCTTGATCCCAAGACGGGCGATCGCATGGTGGAAATCGGCTGTGTGGAGATGGTGGGCCGGGTTGAAACGGGCCGCACCTTTCACGCCTATTTCAACCCCGAACGCGATATGCCGGCCGAAGCGGAAAAAGTGCACGGGCTCTCCGCGGCCTTCCTCGCCACCAAGCCGCGTTTTGCCGAGATGGCCGATGAATTGCTCGCCTTCCTCGGCGATGCCCCGCTGGTGGCGCATAATGCGGGCTTTGACATGGGTTTTCTCAACAATGAGCTTACCCTGTGCGGCCGTGCGCCGATTGATATGGCGCGGATGATCGACACCGTGGCGATTGCGCGTCGGAAACATCCGGGCGCCAAGCTCAGCTTGGACGCGCTGTGCACGCGCTATGGCATTGATCGCTCGCATCGGGTGAAACACGGCGCGCTGCTGGATGCGGAACTGCTGGCGCAGGTCTATGTCGAACTCACTGGTGGGCGGCAGATCGGACTGGAACTGGTCGATGATACGCGCGGGTCCGGACCGGGCGATAACGCGCCCTGGCACAGGCCTGCGGTCAGCCGCCAGAGGCGTGAGCCGCGGCCTCATGCAGCCTCTCCCGAAGAACGCGCGCGGTGGGAGGCTTTTCTTGCTGCCGAGGTCAAGGAGCCGCTCTGGACGCGTTGACGATGTTTTCCAGCGGGACAGGGACGGCCCGCCAACCACTTGCAAAAAGGGGGTAATGCTATGGATATCCGCATTTCCGGCCACCAGATGGCCACCGGAGCCGCGTTGCAGGAACACGCTTCGGAAAAACTCGGCGCCATCGTCGAGAAATATTTTGACCGCGCGCTGTCCAGCCATGTGACTTTTGGCAAAGCTCCGGCAGGCAGCTTTACCTGCGATATCGTCACCCATGTGATGCAGGGCCTGATCCTCAAGGCGCAAGGCGCGGCACAAGACGCGCACGTGGCGCTTGATGAGGCGGTGGCCAAGATTGAAAAGCAGCTGCGCCGCTACAAGCGCCGCCTCACCGATCACCACCAGCAGGCGCTTTCAGCCCGCGCCGAGGAAGAGGCCGCCTACACCATCTTCGCTCTGCCCGAGGAAGAGGAAGAGGAGGTGACCAGCGATGCCCCCTTGGTGATTGCCGAGACCCGCGTCGACATCCCCACCGCCAGCGTCGCGGATGCCGTGATGCTGATGGACTTGCGCAACACGCCTGCGCTGTTTTTCAAAAATGCTGGCACAGGGCGGCATAATATGATTTATCGACGTGCCGATGGTTCGATCGGTTGGGTCGAACCGCGCTAGGGCTTCGCCGGGCTGTAGCCCGGAGTTTTGACCAGAAGGCCCGGATCGGCGGATGCAGGAGGGGCTTCCGCCTCGCCCCCGTGAACTGGCGCACACTGGACGCCAGTCGCGAAGGCGACTATTCGCCCGTCAATTGGGGGCACACCAAGTCTGGATTTCTTTACGCAATGGACATCAACATCGTCGTTTTGCCGGAAGCCGTGACCTTTGCCCGCCTCGATGCCAAGCCCAAGGTCTTCGCCGCACTCGCCGCCAGCTTCGCGGCCACTTATGGTCTTGAAGAAGCCGAAGTGATGGAGGGACTGGAGCAGCGCGAAATGCTGGGCAGCACCGGGTTCGGGCGCGGGATTGCAATTCCGCATTGTCGCTCTGCCCGCATCAGGCGTCCCACCCTCGCGCTGATCAAGCTGGAAGCGCCGGTGGATTTCGGCTCGCCCGATGCGGTGCCGGTTAGCCTTGTGTTCGGCCTTGTCTCGCCCGAGAACGCCGGGGCAACCCATCTTCACGCGCTGGCCGCGATCTCGCGCCTCACGCGTGATGAGGCCATGATGCAATTGCTGATGGATGCCGAAACGCCTGAGGGGCTTTATGCGCTGCTCACCAACCAGTTCCTGCAGGACGCAGCCTGAGCGCGTTTCGTGACACGATGACCACTGCAGATTCGGCCACGGGGCCCCTTGGGGCCGAATTGCACTACCGCGCGCTCGAGCAGCTTTACGCGTCCGCGCCGATCAACCGCAAATTCGCCTCGCGTCTGCACATTCCGGGCGAAGGGCTCTCGCGGCTGGTGTTCGACATCACCGAGGCCGATTACCACGCGGCGGGCGCAGCGCATGGGACGATCTACTTCAAGATGCTCGATGATGCGGCCTTTTATGCGGCCAACACGCTGGTGACCGATCGCTTCCTGCTGACGACCGGGTTCAACCTCCACTTCACCAAGCCGGTGCGCACAGGTCAGGTGGTGGCCGAAGGGCGCTGGGTCAGCGGCAAGCGGCGGGTCTTCGTGGCCGAGGCGCGGCTGGTGGACGAGGAAGGCGAGGAAATCGGGCGCGGCACCGGCACTTTCATGCGCTCGCGCATCGCGCTGTCGGGTCTTGCAGGTTACAGCAGCGCGCTCGGGTAATGGACGAGCGCCTGCCCGCGCATCTCGAAGCGGCCAGCATTCTGAGGCTGGCCGAATCGCTTGGCGGCTTTGCGACAGTGCTGGCCAAGGGCGAGCGCGATGCGGGCACGATCCTTATCGCAATTCTGTGTCGCGGCGGCGCGGCTCAGCTTTATGAAAGGATGCCCGCGCTCGATGGTTCGCGGCGATTTGTTGCCACCAAGGCGCAAAATCCTGATGATCCAACAGAATTCACTGATTATCTGGAACGCCGCCGCCGCCGCGACCCCGATATCTGGATTCTCGAGGTGGATATCGACGAGGCGGCACGCTTCACCGCAATTTTGCCATAATTGCTTGACGCTGGCCTGCTGATCGCTAACGGCCCGCTTCAATCTTCTCGCGCAGGCTGACTGGGGCGGCAATCCGGCCGTCTGGACAGCACGCAGACGGGGAGCAGCCGGCAGGCTTTACGCGAACCACCCTCTCTTTGCTGCGAAAAATCGCAACAGGTTTCCGCCTGCGTCTGTGCGTGCTCACCGCCCAAAATGTAGAATAAATGAGTCGCAAGACCTTTTCTTTTGGTGCGATTGCCGCCTTTGCGATCGCCAATGTGATTTTCTCCAGCGCTCACAGCGCTGAAGCGGAAGTGACCGACGGGCAGGCAGCGCCAGTGATCTCCAGCCCTGGTTTCGAAACAGATGATGACGGGATCGAGATCGTTCCTGATCAAACCGTACCCGATCCGATCTTTGTCTCCCGCGAAGTTGTCCAGCCTCTTCCCGAACCCGCTGCACAGCCGGTCGCGCAGCCCGCCTCGCTTGGCGAACTGGTGCAGCAGGTTGGCGCGCCCAAAGTGCTCAGCGAGGAAATGAAGTGCCTTGCTGGCGCGGTCTATTTCGAATCGCGCGGTGAGCCCTTGTCCGGCCAGCTTGCGGTGGCGCAAGTGATCATCAATCGTGCGGACGACCCGCGCTTTCCCGCCAGCTATTGCAGCGTGGTGACACAGCCGGGGCAGTTCTCCTTCATCAAGAAAGGCCGCATGCCGCAAATCCGCGAACATTCAGCCGCCTGGGTCCGCGCCCGCGCCATTGCCGAAATCGCGCACAAGGGCTTGTGGGAATCGGAAGCCAACGAAGCGGTGTTCTTCCACGCGCGCTATGTCCGTCCCGGCTGGAGCCAGCGCAAGCAGCGCCTTGCCCAGATCAACACGCATATTTTCTACAGGTAATCCTCGCCGGGTTTCGCCCTTCGGGCGAGCGGCTGCGGGCGGGCAGTCGCCCTTGCGGCCCTGCGGGCCGGGGTTCGCAAACCCGCCCTCAAGTAGCGCAGCGGTAGGGCAGCAAGGACGCGGCGAGGATCAGGCCTTCAGGCGTGCCCAAACAGGCGCGTGATCGCTCGCCTTCTCGCGCCCGCGATGCGCCTTGTCGACCCCGCAGGCCTCAAGCCGGTCGGCGCATTCGGGTGACAAGAGGATGTGATCGATCCGGAAGCCGTGATCGCGTTGCCAAGCTCCTGCCTGATAGTCCCAATAGGTCCACACCCCGCCGCGCGGGTTATGGGTGCGGATCGCGTCGGTCCAGCCATCGCCAAGCAGGCGGGCATAGGCAGCGCGCGATTCGGGCTGCATCAGCGCATCATCCGCCATCGCCTTGACGGACCAGACATCGTCATCTTCGGGAATAACGTTGAAATCGCCGAGCACCACAGCGGGCACTTCCTCGGCCCAGATCGCCGCCATGCGCGCGCGCAGGGCTTGCATCCAGCGCAGCTTGTAATCGAATTTTGGCCCCGGATGCGGGTTGCCATTGGGCAGATAAAGGCAGGCAATGCGCACACCGCCGACATCCGCCTCAAGATAGCGGGCCTGCTCGCCCTCGCCCTCGTTTGGCCCATCCACACCCAGCCCGCGCTGCACTTCGGTGATGGTCAGCCCTGCCTCAGTGTCAGCGAGGATCGCCACGCCGTTAAAGCTTTTCTGCCCGTGCCAGATCGCGCCGTAGCCCAGCTCGGCAAATTCCTCGGCCGGAAAGCCATCATCCTGGCTTTTGATCTCTTGCAAGCAGGCAACCGAGGGCCGCGTTTCGCTGAGCCACTCCTTGAGCCGGGGGAGCCGCGCCTTGATGCCGTTGATGTTGAAGGTGGCGATTTTCATGGCGCGCTTGATGCCCCGGATGGGCGCGCCTGTCTAACCCAAAGCGTCTAACTCAAATCCCGAAGCTCGCCCCGCAGCCGCATCCGGCAGCGGCTTGCGGGTTTTCGACCTTGAAGGCTGCCCCGCCGAGCGATTCGACGAAATCCACCGTGCTGCCCGCAATCAGATCAAGGCTGACAGGGTCTACCACCAGCTTCACGCCGTCGGTTTCACTGACGCTGTCATCGGCCTCGGCGCTGTCGGCCAGATCGAATTTGTATTGAAAGCCCGAACAGCCGCCCCCTTCGACCGACAGGCGCAGGATGGCAGGGCGCGTCTGCTTGGCAGCGATGGCTGCGATGCGAGTCGCAGCAGCGGGGGTGAGAGTGAGAGCTTGGGCCATAGCCCCACCAATGTAAGGAACCGGCCGCCAATCCTCAAGAGGAGGCGCGCAAGGGCCTCACACTGTCTGGATGTAATCGCGCAAGGCCGCCGCCTCGTGCTCGATCTCGTCCATCTTGTGCTTCACCAGATCACCGATCGAGATAAAGGCGATCAGCCGCCCCTCCTCTACCACCGGAAAATGGCGAAACCGGCGGCGGGTCATCAGGGCCAACGCCTCGTCAATCGAGGTTGAGGGCGCAACTGTGATCGCGGGCGAAGTCATCAGTTTTTCAACCGGTTGGTTGAGGCAGGCGCCCGCATCATCGGCGATGCAATAGACCACGTCGCGTTCGGAGATGATGCCAACCACCCGCCCCTCGCGCAGCACCGGCATGGCGCCAATACGCTGCTTGCCAAGAATCCGGATCGCTTCGACCAGGGGGGTGTCGGCGTTGCAGGAAATGATCGCATCCGTGCTGCGATCGGCGATTATGGTGGCGATGTTCATGACATTCTCCCTCTCTCCCGCATGGCAGAATGCCAGTTTTGTGAGTGAAAAGCGAATCTTGCGTAAGCCTGCTCAGGCCACGCCCTGCCTCGATCCGGTTGCAATGCCGCGCGCGCACGCGCATGGAGAAGCGATGGTGCAGAAATCTCCGCTTGATGACCCTGTGAACGCCGCACACGCTTGGGCGCGTTATCGCCAGATCATGAAAGTTCTGATGAGCGTGACGGTGATCACCGTGGCGTTGGCGCTGGGCTTGCTGTTTGCCTTTAACGGAGCAATTTCGGTGCATTACTATATCGCGGTGGCGCTTGGCATAAGCTTCACGATGCTGCTTGGCGGCGGGTTGATGGGCTTGGCGTTCCTATCGAACGGGACGGGCCACGACGAATCGGTCGATAACCGGATGCCCGGTCGAGACGAATTCTGGACCCCGGACGACAAATAGCGCTTCTGCCCAATCACCCGGGCCGCAAATGCCTTTAGCCCCAAACGCCCGAAGGTGCGCCCAAGGGGCTCTCGCCAGTGGCCCCGAGCTCGCTTTGGCCGACAGGCCAAGGTGCGCCGCTCAGCCAGCTCACCTGACCGGATGGAGCCGGTATTCCTCGACCGGAACGCCGCCGACCAGATGCTCCTCGATGATGCGATCAAGCACCGCCGGGGTGCAGGAATGATACCACACGCCGTCCGGCCACACGACCGCAATGGGCCCTGCGCCGCACACCTGAAAACAGTCAGCCTTGGTGCGCTGGACGCCGCCGCCCGGCCCTTTGGGGTGGTCAGCCCCGCGCAAGGGGCCGACCAGCCCGCGCGCCTTGAGACGCTCTTTCAGGAATTGCCAACTGGCTTTGCCTTGTTCTCGTGAGCAGCACTTTTCCTTGTCCGACAGGGCGCACAGGAAGATGTGGCGCGTGATCGAATTGCCGGGCGCATTGCCCTGCCTGTCCCCGCCATAATGCCGGGCAAGCGCGTTCTGCGCCGCAATCAGCGGCATAGAGTCCGGTGCGGGCGCGCTCACTTTTGGGCCTCGCCCTCACCGATCCAGCGATTGAGCCAGGCGAACACAGTGTTGTGCCATTGCAGCGAATTCTTTGCGCCCAGCACCCAGTGGTTTTCATCAGGGAAGACCAGCAGTTGTGCGGGAATCCCCCGTTCCTGCAAGGCCGTGAAGGCGCCCAGCCCCTGCGTGTAAGGCACGCGGAAATCCTTTTCGCCCAGCACCACCAACATCGGGGTCTGCCACTTGTCGACGTGGAGAACCGGGTTCCATTTCTCGTAAGTCTTGGCCGCTTCAGCGTAAGTTCCGCCGAAATCCCAGCGCGGAAACCACAATTCTTCCGTCGAATAGTAGAAGGCGCGGGTGTCAAACAACCCGTTGTGATTGACCAGGCAGCGGAAGCGATCCGGCCACTGGCCCGCGATCCAGTTCACCATGTAGCCGCCATAGCTTGCCCCCATGGCGCAGGCGCGGCTGCCGTCGATCTGGGGATCAAGCGTGAGCGCGTGCGCCAAGCCTTTCTGCAAGTCTTCCAGCGGCTTGCCACCCCAATCCTGATTGATGGCATCGGTGAAGGCTTGCCCATATCCGGTGCTGCCATGGAAATCGATCGAGATCACCGCATAGCCTTGGCTGGCAAAAACGCGGGGATTCCAGCGGGTTGACCAAGCGTCGTTATAACTGCCCTGCGGTCCGCCGTGGATGTTGAGGATGGCAGGGATCGGCCCTTGCTGATCCTTCAGCCGGGTAATCTGCCCCCACACCGTTGCCCCGCCTGCCCCTTCAAAGCTGAAACGGGTGGTGATGATCGGGGCCATGTTGCCGATCCGGGTGGTGACGACATCGGTCAGCGGGGTCGCCTGTTCGAGCCCCTGCGACAGATACAATTCGCTCGGCTGGCCAATCGAATCGCGGGTGAACAGCAGGCGATCACCGGGAAGCGGGGTGAGATTGGCGATGTGCGCTTCATTGCCCGCCATCAGATCAAGCCTGCGCGCCTCACCGGTTTCCGGATCAAGCCGGAAGGCAGGCGTGTCAAGCACTTCGCCGGCAGTTGCGATCAGATAGGAGCCATCTGCGCTCCACGCCAATTCGCTGAAGGACAGATCAATCGCCTCGGTCAGCTTGCGGGTTTCCCCGCTCGCCAGATCGCGCAGGTGCACCACCAGCCGATCGGCTTCATAGCCTGCACGCTCCATCGCGAGCCATGCGAGATAACGCCCATCGGGCGAAGGCGTCGGGTGACTGTCATGCGCCGGGTTGCCGCCTGTCAGCAGGCGCGGGGCATAGCCCGACAGGTCGGAGAAATAGATATCGAGATTGGTCGACCCGGGCTCTGAGGCATTCAGCAGGCGCGCGGTGAAATAGACCCCGTTGCCACCGGGCGCAAAGGCAATGTCCTCTGCCCCGCCAAACGGCAAGGTCGGCACATTGGCAGTGATGGCGCCATTGGCCACCCCGCCATCCAGAGGTATGCCCTCGCCGCTCACCCGCCCGCTGTCGAGCGGGAAGACGAAAACGCGGCTGGGCGAGGCGGGATTGCTCCAGGTATCCCAGTGGCGCACAAAACCTTTGCCCCCTTCATAAAGCCGCCCGGTGCCGGGGCCGGGCAGGTGGGCGTTCACCTGATCTGCGCATCCCAAACTGGTGCAATCGCGGGGCACGCGGCCCCATATGGCAATGCGCTTGGTGTCGGGTGACAATTTGAAGCCAGCGATTTCGGCGCTGGAGAATTCAGCCACCACCTGCGCGCGGCCAGCCAGCCCGCCGGCCGAAATGCCACGCCGCCACACGCGGGTGCGGCGCGGTGCGTCCTTGGCGGTGTGTTCGGTGCTCAGGAAATAGAGATGCCCGTCGCTGCCCAGCTGCAGGTTTGATGCTTTCAGCCCAAGATCAAGCGCGCGCGGGCTTGCCCCCGGCGTCATGAGATCAAGCACGAAGTGGCGCGGCGTGCGATCCAATGTTTCAGGATCGGTCTCGCTCACCGAATAGACTGCAAAGCTGCCGTCGGCGCTGGCAACTGGTGCACCAAGCCGCGGCAAGGTGACGAGATCGCGCGCGCTCATGGCCGGTTTGGCCGGAGCAGTTTGCGTAACCTCGCGGCCGGCGTCTGGCGCTGCAGTCTGCGCAGCAAGCGGGGTGGAAACAACAAAAGCGGCGGTGAGGGCGGCCAGCACGGGCCTGCCATGGGGGGTTATTTTACGCATGGGCGACAGGTTAGCGCCGCGCGCGCGCCAAGGCCAGAGGGGAGAGCCTGCGTTGTGGCGCGGGCTTACATCCGCTTGCCGGCGATCCGGGCGATTTCGGCCTGCACCATGCGTTCGACCATGGCCGGCAGATTCTGGTCGAGCCATTCGGCCAGCATCGGGCGCAGCAATTCGCGGGTCAGACCTTCAAGAGAGGTTTCGCCCGAACGCACAATCTGCGGGCGTGCGCCGGGTTCTGCGAGCATCGCCAGCGCTGCGAGATTTTCCTGCATCGCCTCACGAGAAGCCGGGGTGAGTAGGGGCGCGTCTGCGCTGTCTGCACTGTCCGCGCTCATATTTTCCGCCGCAAGTTCCATATCGGCCAGATCGAGCACGTCAGCTTCGTCGCGCACCGTGTGCGGTGATTGCGCATTGCCATCGGGCTGGAGGATCAGCCCCGCCTCATCGGCTGAGCTTGCCTGTTCGCGCCTGCGCCGCGCTTCCAGCGCGCCTGCGCGATTGTCGCGAGCGATCACTTTCTTGATCGATTCGAGGATTTCCTCGACCGAAGGTTCTGATGCTTGCGACATGGCGCCCCGCTTTCCTGTGTGTGGCCCGAAGCTTTTTATGGCCCGAACCCATTTGTCGCCCGAAACGCGGCTGTCCCGAATCGGGAAACGCGCGCCTAGTTCGAGCCTTCCGCAGAGGTGATTGTTGCGTCAGGGGCCGGAATGTCAACGGTTCTGGTCGAAACCGGAGCAGGTTTGGGTTTGCGTCCGAAATCCCACAGATCGTGATGCACCTTGTCGTAGTGCTCTTGCGGGTCATACAGCGGCCCGCCGGTGTCGAGATTGAGATCGCGCGCTTCGGCTCGGCCCATGGCGGCCAGCAGGGTAAAGCCTGCGACATAGGCGTTGCGCCGCGCTGTCACCAATTGCGCGCGGGCTTGCAGCAATTCCTGTTCGGCGTTGAGCACTTCGATCACGGTGCGATTGCCGATCGAGTTTTCCGCGCGCACGCCCTCAAGGCTAAGCTCGGCGGCTGCCACCGCCTGCTTGGAGCTCTCGATCACTGCATTGGAAGCCTGCCACGCAGCATAGGCCGAACGCGTCTGGGCGATCACATCGCGTTCGGTGGCGATCATCTGTTCAAGCGCTGCGCTTTCGCGCGCACCTGCCTGCCGATAGCGCGCCGAAATCGCCCCGCCCTGAAACAGCGGGATGCGCAGTTGCAGCGCCATGTTGGAAGTGGTTTCTTCCTGGAACAGCTGATCGGCAAAAGGCCCGCCCAGCGTGTTGAAGTAATTGGTGTAATCAACGCCTGTGGTGAGGCCGAGGGTTGGCCTGCGCCCGGCGGCCGCCGCCTTGGTGTCGAACCCGGCTGCATCGGCGCGCTCGCGCGCGGCGATCAGATCGGGGTTGTATTTGAGCGCAATTTCCACGGCAGCGGCGGCGTTTTCGGGCAGGCCCGGCAGCGGCGGCGGGGCCTCGAGATTGGTGGGGGCGCGGCCTACCAACCGGATATAGGTTTCGCGCGCGCCAATCAGATCGGAAAAGGCTGCCCGCAAATCGGCCTCGGCCAGCGCGAGGCGCGAATCGGACTGGGCAACATCGGTGATCGTCAGGTCGCCAATCTGGAAGCGGTCTCGTGCTGCCTCAAGATCGACTTTGAGCACTTCGATCTGGTTGGTGGCAAGGCCCACCAGCGCCTCGGTGCGCAGCACGTCCATATAGGCGGCAACCGTCTGGCTGAAAACGGCGCTCTCGGTGGCGCGCAGATCCGCCTCGCCTGCCGACACGCGTTCCTTGGCCGCTTTGGTGGCGTTCTTGATCGCACCGCCGTTATAGATCGGGACTGTCAGCAAGGGCCCTGTGCGCAACACCCGCTGCGGCGCAGCAAAGGCGTTAGGAGAAATGATAATGTTTTCAACATAGTTGCTGTTGACATCGACCTGCGGCAAGCCCTGCGCCTTGGCGATCACAACATCTTCATCCACGGCGCGTTGCTGCGCGCGCGCGGCCTGCAAGGTCGGGTTGGTCTGATAGGCTGACACCAGCGCATCGCGCAAACTATCTGCCGCAGCAGGCGTTGCTGTCAGCGCCCCCAGCGCCAGCAAGCTTGCCCCCCCGGCAATCCGCGTGATGGCGCGGGCGCGGATCACGCGAAAGACCAGCCCTTGGGCGCATCAAAGGCGTGCAGCACCGGAATGCCAAGATCCTCAACAGCGCGTAAAGTCACGCGCCCGTCAATCTTGCGCCCGGCAGCCAGGCGAGTCACCTGCCTGAGCACCAGTCCGGCAACGATCCGGCCATCATCGGTCAGCTGCGCGGCGAGGGCATCGGGAATCTGTTCCACCGCGCCATCAATCACGATCAACGAAAACGGCGCGCCGGCGGCCGGCTTGCCGGTTGCTGCATCGGTTGCCGAGATGGTGGCGATTTCGGAAACCAGCGGCCGCAGCAATTCAGGCAGGTAACCCGTGCCCCCTTCCACCACCAGCACGCGATCATCGCGCATCGGCGCAGCTTCAAGCAGCAATTTGCCATAAAACAGCGGGCTTGCAAGGTGACCACCGGCATCCAGCGCAATCGAGCGATCAATATAGGCGAGCGCTGCCTTGTCGGCGGGCAGAAACGCCTCACGCGGGACAGCGAGCATCCGGGCGAGGACAAATTCCTCGTTCACGCCGCTGGTGCGCAACTGGCTGTCGATCATCGCGCGGCGCGCGACCTGGCTATCGGGGAGAGGGGTGTTTTGCGTCATGGTGGCTTCGATCATGTCAACTCCGTGCCTGCTGTATTATTTCCGCAATACAGCAGATCAACCCCTCTCTAGCCACGCCGCGCGATTGTTCCAAGCGCTTTGCCGCGCCTTTCATGCTTCAAGACCTTTGACCTGCCCGCCCTGCCATGTTTAGGGGAGCGCGCATCGACCGGGATAAGGATAGTTTCGATGAGTGACATGACGACGGGCACAGGGGCAGACGTACGGATTGAAACGGATTCGCTGGGCGAAGTGGCGGTTCCCGCCCATGTCCACTGGGGTGCGCAGACACAGCGCTCGATCGTCAATTTCCCGATTGGCGGCGAGAAAATGCCGCCCGCGCTGGTGCGCGCGCTGGGCGTGCAGAAATTGTCCGCGGCCCGCGCCAATATGAAGCTCGGCGTGCTTGATGCAGGGCTGGGCGAGGCGATTGTGCAAGCCGCGCGCGAGGTGATCGACGGGACGCTGGCCGATCAATTCCCGCTGGTGGTGTGGCAGACCGGCAGCGGCACGCAATCCAACATGAACGCCAATGAAGTGATTGCGAGCCGCGCCAATGAAATCCTCACTGGCCAAAAGGGTGGCAAAAGCCCTGTTCACCCCAATGATCATTGCAACATGGGGCAATCCTCAAACGACACTTTCCCCACCGCAATGCATATTGCCGCGGCCAGCGAGGCCTTGGATCACCTGCTGCCCGCGCTGAAGAAACTGCACGGCGCGCTGGATGCCAAGGCGCAGGAATTCGCGAGCATCGTCAAGATCGGGCGCACGCACTTGCAGGATGCCACCCCGATGACCTTGGGGCAGGAATTTTCCGGCTACGCCAAGCAGGTCGAATATGGCATTGCCCGCGTGGAAGCCGCGCTGCCGCGGGTGCTGGAACTGGCGCAGGGCGGAACGGCCGTGGGCACGGGCATCAATTCCAAGGTCGGCTTTGACACGGCCTTTGCCGCCGAAGTCGCCGCCGAAACGGGCCATGCCTTCGTCACGGCGCCCAATAAGTTTGAAGCGCTCGCTGCCCATGATGCGATGGTGGAAATCTCGGGCGCATTGAATGTGCTTGCCGTCAGCCTGATGAAGATCGCCAACGACATCCGCCTGCTTGGCTCCGGGCCCCGCTCTGGCCTTGGCGAATTGTCGCTGCCTGCCAATGAACCGGGTTCCTCGATCATGCCGGGCAAGGTCAACCCGACCCAGTGCGAGGCGATGACGATGGTCGCAGCGCAGGTGATGGGCAATCATGTGGCGGTGACAGTCGCCGGATCGCATGGGCACTTGGAACTCAATGTGTTCAAGCCGGTGATGATCTATAACGTGCTCCAATCGATGAAGCTGATCGGCGATGCCGCCCACGCCTTCACCGATAATTGCGTTGTCGGCATCGAGGCGAACCAGACCCGCATCACCCAGCTTTTGAATGAAAGCCTGATGCTGGTCACTGCGCTCAATCCGCATATCGGCTATGACAACGCGGCTAGAATCGCCAAGAAAGCCCACGCCGAAGGAACCACGCTGAAGGCAGCGGCGCTGGAACTGGGCCTGCTTACCGAAGAGCAGTTTGCCCAGTGGGTCGTGCCTTCTGACATGATCAAGCCCAGAGACTGAGGTTCCGCTCGCGCCGACGACGCGTGAGCGGGCCGCTGGGCCCTGCGTCTCTATCCGGCTATCCAGCACACTATCGCGATAGGATGGCGCGATAGGGTGGCCGGATTAAGGCCCGGAGCACGGACGCGGGACGGCCAGTCTGTTTCCCGGCAAACGCGCTTTCGACCAAAGCGCCACCGCGCCCGATAACCCGCGCCTGCGGGCATGGCATCGGCTGAACGGCTGGGGTATCTCCCCTTGCCATAATGGCGATTTTCACACCCGAGCCTGGCGCAGCTCCCGTGCGCGCGAGCGTCCCGTTCCGCACGGTGCTGCTGTCGATGGTGGCGCTGTGGGCAACCTATTTCCTGCTCGTGAGCATTCGCGGGCTGGTGATGGATTTCGGCCTGCAATATGAACTGGCGTGGCGGCGCGGGCTGGTTTCGGTGATTGGCGTGGGCCTCACCATTGTGCTGTGGCTGCTGCTGAGGCTGTTCGACAGAAAGACGCTGGCGGTCAAGATTGGCGCGGCGACAGTGCTGGCGATGCCGGTGGCGATGGTGATCGGCCAGATCAATCAATGGGTGTTCGAAGACATCCAGCAGCGGCAGGAACAGGCCTATGCGCAGAAATACAATCTCAATCTGCGCCGCGACGAGGCCGGCAATCTGTTGGTCGATGTGCCGGTGCGCCGCATCAGCCCGGCGCAGGACAACAGCCAGCCCACCGAAGAAGTGGTTGGACAGGAAAGTGTCATTATTGCGCCAGCCGATGCGCAGGCCGATTTTTGGCGCCGGTTTCTTGAGGTCGCACTGGGACGCTATTTCCTGCTGCTGGCCTGGGCGACAACCTATTTCGCGCTGCTGGCAGGCGTGCAGGCGCGCGAGGCGGAGCGCCGCGAGGAGCAGTTTCGCTCCGCCGCCAAGGCTGCCGAATTGCGATCCTTGCGCTATCAGGTGAACCCGCATTTCCTGTTCAACACGCTGAATTCGCTCTCGGCTTTGGTGATGACAGGCAAGGCCGATCGCGCCGAGGCGATGATCCAGACGATGAGCCGGTTCTATCGCCACAGCCTCGCGGATGAACTCACCAATGATGTGGCGCTGCGCGATGAATTCGATCTGCAGCGGCTCTATCTCGACATCGAAGCGGTGCGCTTTCCCGACCGGCTGCGCTGCGTGTTTGATTTGCCACCGGCTCTGGCTGACGCGCGCGTGCCGGGGATGATCCTTCAGCCACTGGTGGAAAATTCGGTGAAATACGCCGTTTCCGCTGTCACCCGCCCGGTCACCATCACAGTCAGCGCGCGTGAGGAGTTGGGCGAACTGGTGATCACTGTCAGCGATGATGGGCCCGGCGTTCCCAAAGGCAGCGAACATGGGCTCGGCATTGGCCTTGCCAATGTGCGTGACCGGCTGCAGGCCCGCTTCGGGCCGAGCGTGGGGTTTGCATCGGGCGCGGCAAACGGCGGCTATCGCACAGAAATTCGCATCCCTTTGACCCGTATTGAGGCTGGCCATGGCAAGTGACAGCGAAGACCAGCGCAGTTTGCGCACCCTGATCGTTGATGATGAACCGCTCGCGGTGGAGCGCATTCAGGTGATCTGCGCCGAGATTCCGGTGATCCGCGTGGTCGGCACCGCCAGCGATGGCGCGGCCGCGCTGCGCCTGTCTGAAAAGCTGAACCCCGATCTGGTGCTGCTTGATATGACCATGCCCGAACTCGATGGGCTCAGTGTCGCGCGCAGGCTGGCAGAGGCGGAAAATCCGCCCGCTGTGATCTTCGTCACCGCGCATGACAATTTCGCGGTTGAAGCCTTTGATCTGGAAGCGGTTGATTATGTGCTCAAGCCCGTGGCCGCCGACCGGCTTGAACGCGCCATTGAACGCGCGCTGGCGCGGCGCGGACCGGTGCGGACGAAGGCTGGCCGCTATCTTGATGAATTGTGGGTCCCCAACCGCTCCGAACTGCTGCGCATTGCGGTCAGCGAAGTGCACCGCATCGACGCCGAGCGCGACTATGTGCGGCTCCATGTCGGGACGGCGGATGCGCCGCGCTCCTATCTTCTGCTTCAGACCATCGCCGGGCTCGAAGCGCGGCTCGATCCGGAACGCTTTATCCGCATCCACCGCTCGACAATCCTGCGGCGCGATGTGATCCGCGGATTGCGCCATGACGGGCTCGGCGTTTGGTCGGCAGAATTGCTTGATGGCGAGGCGCTGCGCATCGGGCGCACCTATTTGCCCAAGGTCAAGGCCATGGCTGGGCGGTGATCGCCTGCCGGGGAGGTGTATGGGTTCACGTCAGTGAACCTTGGGATCAGCTCATCACAAAAAGACCCGGCACGCCAAGGGACTGAGAGCGCGCCGGGTCAGGGGGCTGCATCCGCGGGTAAGGATGCAGGGTGTCAGTGGGTCACAGCGTTCAGCCGCCCTTCTGGCTCTGCTGGGCCATGGCTGCGGCAACTTGCGCCTGTGCGCTGGCACGGGCCTTGGCGATGCAGGTGCGGGTTTCTTCGCTCATCAGCCGCGTGCCGGTCGCCTTACGGCTGGTCTGGCACACGTCGCGGATCGCGCCGTTGATGCGCGAGTTGAGCTCTTTCTGGCCTTGGGGAGTGGCCAGATCGAGATCGCTGATCGAAAGAGCCATGATCCGTTGATCGGGCCGTTGATCGGGCAGCTGGGCCAGCGCAGGGGTCGCGGCCAGCACCAGCCCGAGGGCGGCGGGGATAAAGGCATTCAGGTTCATCACATCCTCCAACTTGCAGGCTGTTTTCAGAGGCCGGGCGGGGGCCGGGCCATAGGGGCGGCGGGGTTGCCGGGGGGCCTGCTGAGATTGGTTTACTCTGGCCGATTGCAGGCTTCACCGGATGCTCGACCAAACCCGGCCTGCAATCCGATTGGCGAGGTGCGGTCAGGACGGCCTGCTGAAACGCGCCGACAAAAGGTGGTTTTCAACCGACCGGCGTGCGCCCATAGTGACAGATGCGATGAATGTGGCGGTGATTATCATCTTTGTGCTGGGAATCGGCAATTTCACCATGCACCGCGCAGTGATGGAAAGCGGCCACCCACTGCTCAGGGCATGGCCGGGTTTTGCCCATCCGCTTGGGCGCAAGATTGCCTTCGGGACGGAATTTCTGGTTTTGCTGCTTGCGCTGATGCTGGCGAGCCATGGCTGGCCGGGTTTTGCCATTGCCTATGCGATCTACACCGCGTGCAATGGTCTTGCCTCGTGGCTGATGCTGAGCGGGCGGGTGTGAGGCGTGGCGACGCGGCTGTTTCACATTTCCGATGTGCATTTCGGGGTTGAGAATCGCGCCGCTTTGGCCGAGGTGGCGCGCGCCGTGGCGGCCGAGCAGCCCTGTGCGGTGGTGTGCACCGGCGATCTCACCCAGCGCGCCAAGCATTCTGAATACGCCGCCGCGCGCGAATGGTTTGCCAGCCTGCCTGCGCCTGTGGTGTTGCAGCCCGGCAATCACGACATGCCCTATTACAACCCGTGGGAGCGGTTTTCCGATCCCTTCCGGCGTTATCGGCGGTTGAATGATGCTGTGGGAACCGAGCTCGAATCAGCGGACGTGGTGCTGGTGCCGCTGCTGACGACTGTGCCTGCCCAGTGGCGCTTCCCGTGGTCGGATGGAGTGGTGAAGCCGCTCGCACTGGCGGAGACAGTGGCGGCGCTGGAGGCTTTGCAGGATGATCCGCGCCACAAGCTGGTGATCGCCCACCACCCCTTGTTGGGGCCCGATGATGCCGGCGCCAATCCGACGATCGGCGGCGATGCGGCCTTTGCTGCGCTGGCAGCAGCAGGCGCGGATGCGGCACTTTCGGGCCATATCCATGTGCCGCTTGACGAGGTGCGGGTGCGCGGCGGCAAGCCGATGCGGATGATCGGCGCGGGCACCCTCTCCACACGTTTGCGGCACGGCGCGCCGCCTTCTTACCGCGTTATCACCTGCGCGCGGGGCGAACCGATCACCACCGAATTGCGCGTGATCCCATAAGAAAAAGGCGACCCCAGCAGGAGCCGCCCTTTTCCGTGTCGCGAAAGGCAAAACCGCTGAGCGGTTCGAGAACTGCCCCCAGAAGCGCGCTTAGCGCTTCGAGAACTGGAAGCTGCGGCGGGCCTTGGCCTTGCCGTACTTCTTACGCTCAACCACGCGGCTGTCGCGGGTGAGGAAGCCAGCGGCCTTCACCGTGCCGCGCAGTTCGGGCTCATACTTGCTGAGCGCCTGGGCGATGCCGTGCTTGACCGCGCCGGCCTGGCCCGAAAGGCCGCCGCCGCTGGCCGTGGCGATCACGTCATACTGGCCCACCCGGTCGGTGATTTCGAAGGGCTGGTTGATGATCAGGCGCAGCGTCGGACGTGCGAAATAGGTTTCCTGATCCTTGCCGTTGATGGTGATCTTGCCGGTGCCCGGCTTGACCCACACGCGGGCGACCGCATCCTTGCGGCGGCCGGTGGCGTAGGAGCGGCCCTGTGCATCGACTTCGCGTTCACGCAGCGGCGCAGTCACGCGGGCGATTTCAGCAGCATCACCCTGCGGGGCATTGCCAGCGATCTCCTTGAGATCAGCGAGATCCGAGACGGTGTTGTTGTCGTCAGCCATTATGCGGTGACCTTGTTCTTGCGGTTCATGGAAGCAACGTCGAGCACCTGCGGCTGCTGGCCGGCGTGGGGATGCTCGGTGCCGGCATAAAGATGCAGCGCCTTCATCTGCTGACGGCCCAGCGGACCGCGCGGGATCATCCGCTCAACCGCCTTTTCCAGCACGCGCTCGGGGAAACGACCGTCCAGCACCTTGGCCGGGGTGGTTTCCTTGATGCCGCCGGGGTGGCCTGTGTGCTTGTAATAGACCTTGTCGGTCATCTTCTTGCCGGTGAAACGCACCTTGTCGGCGTTGATCACGATGACATGATCGCCGCAATCAACATGCGGGGTGTAGCTCGGCTTGTGCTTGCCGCGCAGGATGTTGGCGATAATGGCGGCAACGCGGCCAACCACCAGCCCATCGGCATCGATAATGTGCCAGTTCTTTTCGACCTCGGCCGGTTTGATCGACCGGGTCTGCTTGCTGAGCGCCTTCATGGCTTGTGTGTCCTTAGGTTCGAATATCGGGCGGCGAGGGATACTCGCGCCGGAGAATCGCCTTATCCGGGGGCTCCCGACATCGGCGAAGTGGCGCGCATTTGTCGCTCGAGGCCGTTTAAGTCAAGCAAAACCGCGCGTTTCAGGGCCGGTAAAATAATACCTTGAACCTAGACGAGCCCATCGAAACCGCCCAGCCATTGGGTCGTCAGGGGATGCGCTGCATCGGCTTGCCAGCCAAGAATGGCCGGTGTTTCATAGGGGTGGAGAGCGCCAAGGCGTTCGATCGCGGCATCCAGTTTGTCAGCAGTGGTCTTGAACAATACGCCGACTTCTTTTGCGCTGTCCGCTGTGTCTTCCCAGATGAATAGGGATTCCACCTCGGGCATGATGTTGGCGCAGGCGATCAGGCCATCAGCCAGCAATTGCCCTGCGATCTGGCGCGCTGTGTCCTTGTCAGGGAAAGGACACCAGATCAGCGCTGCCTTCATGCCGTGCGCTGAGTGCCAAGCGCGTGCATCGCCCACGCCGTGCTGGCCACCAGCAGCGCGCCGACCAGCTGGTGCGAGGCGGCAACCCACAGCGACACGCCGCTCATCACCGTGGCAATCCCGAGCAGCAGCATCGTGCCGAAGGTAATGTTGAGCATAACCGAGGCAAGCCGGTCACGTCCCCGCACCCGGCGCGCCAGCACGATCAGCGCCGCCACGGCGACAAAAGCCCACCAGCGGTGCAGGAATTGCAGCAGGAAGGGATCATGGGTGAGCGTCCACAGCACCCCGCCCGACCAGTCCACTTGCGGAACTAGTCGCCCGTTCATCAGCGGCCAGTCATAGGCTGCGTGCCCTGCGCGCAAGCCCGCCACCCACGCGCCGAGCAGCAGTTGGATGAACAACACCCCAGCTACGATGGCGGCAAAGCCGGTGAAACGCGCGGGCCTCACAGCGGGGTCACGCGCAAGGCTGCGCATATCGCGCGCCGTCCACACCAACAGCGCCAGCAGCAAAAGCGCGGTGAGCAAGTGGAGCGAAAGCTTGAAATGGCTCACTGCGACCATGTCCCCGACCAGACCCGATTGCACCATGATCCAGCCAAACAGGCCCTGCAGTCCGCCCAGCGCGAGGAGGCCGACAAGGCGCGGTTTGAAGCCTTTAGGGATTGCGCCGCGCGCCCAGAACCACGCCAGCGGCAGGGCATAGGCCATGCCGATCACGCGGGCGATCAGGCGGTGGAACCACTCCCAGAAATAGATGAACTGAAACTCGGCGAGAGTCATGCCCCCGATTGAAGTCATCAGGCGATATTGCGGGGTCGCCTGGTACTTCTCGAATTCGGCCACCCAGGCTGCTTGTGTCAGCGGCGGCAGAATGCCGGTCACCACTTCCCACTCGGTGATCGACAGCCCGCTTTCGGTAAGACGCGTAATGCCGCCCACCATCACAATCATCACCACCATAAAGGCCACCACTTCGAGCCAGCGGGCAATCGCCAAAGGACGCGCCTTGTTCGCGATGCCGGGCGCGATGAGGCCCATGGGGGATGCTTGGGTAGCCATGATCTCCCGCAAATGTGCTCAAGCGCGCGAATCTGCAAGCCTGTTTGCCGCAAAGGCCGATGCGCAGCTTGCAAGCGCACCGGCCAGGTCCCGGGACAGGTCCCGCGGCGCGCGGCGCAATTTGCCTTGCGAAATGTCACAACATTACATAGGGCGGTGCGATGGCCTCGTCTCCTGCGCCTTTTTCCCGCACTTCGCTGCGCCGCCGTCTCGATCATGTCGGGATTGCGCTCGCGGGCCTGTGCGCGGTGCATTGCCTGGCGACTTTGCTGATCGTCTCGGCGCTGGGGCTGGGCAGCCATTTCCTGCTGGCTGAAAGCATCCACCGCACTGGTCTTGCGCTGGCGGTGCTGGTGGCTGCGGTCGCGATCGGCTGGGGCTTTGTGCGCCACCGGCTGATCGCGCCGCTGGTGATTGCCGGCGCAGGCATCGCGCTGATGGCGGCCGCGTTGCTGGTCGAGCATGGCACGGGCGAACTCCTCCTGACGCTGGCGGGCGTGGCGTTGGTGTCGGGCGGCCACATCCTCAACCTGCGCGCCGCGCGCTGACCTTCATCAAACTTGCGGTTGCGCACCGGCGATGAACGCCTATGTCTCGCGCCATGACCAGCCCCAAGACCATCACCCTGAATGGCGACCCGCGCCGCACCAGCGCTGCCACTATTGCCGAGCTTGTCCGCGAACTTGAACTGGCGCCCGAAAAGGTTGCGGTTGAGCGGAACGGTGAAATCGTCCCGCGCTCGACGCTCGGCGAGGCGCCGCTCGCCGAGGGCGACAGGCTGGAGATCGTGCATTTTGTCGGCGGCGGCGATCACGCGGGCGATACATGGAGCGTTGCGGGGCGCACTTTCACCTCGCGGCTGATCGTGGGCACGGGCAAGTATAAAAGCTTTGAGCAGAACGCAGCCGCCGTTGAGGCGAGCGGCGCGGAAATCGTGACGGTTGCGGTGCGGCGGGTGAATGTCTCCGATCCCAAGGCGCCGATGCTGACCGATTACATCGATCCCAAGAAAATCACCTATCTGCCCAACACCGCCGGGTGTTTTACAGGGGATGAGGCGGTGCGCACGCTCAGACTGGCGCGCGAGGCGGGCGGCTGGGATCTCGTAAAGCTTGAAGTGCTGGGCGAGGCGCGCACGCTTTACCCCGATATGCGAGAGACTTTGAAGGCCACGGAAGTCCTCGCCAAGGAAGGCTTTGCGCCAATGGTCTATTGCGCCGATGATCCGATTGCAGCCAAGCAATTGGAAGATGCAGGCGCGGTGGCGATCATGCCCTTGGGCGCGCCGATTGGTTCGGGCCTTGGTATTCAGAACCGGGTGACGATCCGGCTCATTGTCGAAGGCGCCAAGGTTCCCGTGCTGGTCGATGCAGGCGTGGGCACGGCGTCGGATGCAGCCGTCGGCATGGAGTTGGGATGCGACGGCATCCTGATGAACACCGCGATTGCCGAGGCGAAAGACCCGATCCGCATGGCCCGCGCCATGAAACTGGCGGTCGAAGCGGGGCGCGAGGCTTACCTTGCAGGCCGCATGGCGCGGCGGATGTATGCCGATCCGAGCAGTCCGCTCGCAGGGCTTATTTGATTTAGCCTCAAGCGCCGGCGCGCGCATCCGCGCGCTTGGCTTTCCTCCGGGGGCCCGGCCCTGCGGGCCACCCCTGCGGGCGGGCGGTCGCCCTTGCGGCTTGCCTCCGGCAAGCCGTAGCCCTTTTTCCACCTAACGCTTAATTAACCATAGTCTGCGAACGTCCTGTGTGCCTGAACAGGAGTTTTGCGCCATGATGATGCCAATCGCCGAAATGCGGGAATTCGCCAGCTTCGCACCTGCTGAGCAGCGTTACATCAAGCGCAGCCTCGATATTGGATTGGCGCGCTGTGATGCGTTCCGCCTGTGGGGCCGGGGCGAGGCGGAGAACACCGCCATCCGCCGCCAATATGTTGCCTATCAGGATTTAAAGAGCCTGCGCGTGATGATCCCGCAGGAAGGCAGCGCCACCGAGGTTGAGCACCTGCTCGGCAAGCTGGTGCGGCTGGCAGCATTTGATCTCGAACAGGAGCGCATCGCCAGCTTTGCCGCCTTCCGGTTTCTTTATGAACGGCTTTTGGGGGCAAAGGTGCGCCCGTGGCTGCCGGCTGCATTCTGCGCGGCGGCTGCCCTGCCGCAAATCCGCCCGGAGCGCCGCAAGCTGCTGCTTCAAAGCCTCTCAGAAGCCGCCGCCACCGCGCCGGGCTGGTCGCCCCGCGAGCCGAGCTTCTTCCCCGAATATGTCGAGCATGTGGAAGCGGCTTGAGGCAGTTACAAAGGTTTAATCGCTTGTGATGTAGGCGCTCTGTATGTCGGCGCACTTTGATGTCAGCAAGATCAGCTTCTTTGGACTGGATGATTGGTCGGTGGCCGTCTGCGCTTGGCGCGGGTGCTGTCTTGAGGTGTTTGCGCGGGCGGAACATTCGGTTGCGGATTGCCTGCGCGCGCTCGACAAAGCGGGCATCGCAGTCGGCAGGGATGCGCGCCACCCTTTTGCCGGCATGCGCCTCAAGGCGTTGAGCGCCTGCATCGCCAATCATGATTTCGGTGGGCATGGCAAGGTCGCAAGGACGCGCATCAGCCGCTGGGAAAAGGTCCACGAATTGCGCGCCTATTTGGCGCACGGAACGGTAAAAGCATCGGGTAGCGGGGTCGTGGTCCAGCACACGACATATGACGGGAAGACCGAGAAGCGCCTGCCGCCCCGGCAGCTTAGCCGGATCGAGATGCTCACAATTCTGGCTGAACTGGAGGAGGTGCAGGCGCTGCTTCATCAGCAACTTGGCCACATCAAGGCTCTGGCCGCCAAGGCGAAACCCGCAGTTGCAGCGAAGAAAAAGCCAAACCCCGGATCAAGTCAGGGATGACGGGGGAAAGGGTTTAGCCCCTCACCCCCTGTAAAGCCCGTCGATCCGTTCCTGATAGCGCTCGCGGATTTTGTGCCGCCTGATCTTCATGCTTGGCGTCATTTCCTCGTTCTCGATGGTGAAAGCCTCGTCCGCGAAAGCGAACTGGCGCACCTTTTCGATCACGGACAGGTCCGCATTGGTGCGGTCGACCGCTGCGCGCACGGCGTTGCGGAAGGCGGGCAATTCCTGCAAGGCCTTGAGATCGAACTTCTCGCCATTGGCGCGCGCCCATTCCAGCGCCCATTCGGCATCGGGCACGATCAGACCGACCACATAGGGCCGCTTGTCGCCGCTCACCATCGCCTGCGCGATTTCGGGCTGCAGGGTTAGCATCCCTTCGACCTTCTGGGGCGCGATATTGTCGCCCTTGTCGTTGACGATCATGTCCTTCTTGCGGTCGGTGATCTTGATCCGGCCTTTCTCGTCGAGATAGCCGATATCGCCGGTGTGGAGCCACGGCGCGCCATTGGGGTCCGCTGGATCGACCTTCAAGGTGCGCGCGGTCTCGGCCTCGTTGCGCCAGTATCCGTGCATCACCAATTCGCCGCGGCACAGGATTTCCCCATCCTCGGCGATTTTCACCTCAACCCCGCGCAAAGGCGGGCCGACCGTGTCCATCTTGAGGCCGACCTTGGGCCGGTTGCAGCTGATCACCGGGCCGGCTTCGGTCTGGCCATAGCCTTGCAGCATGGTGAGGCCCATCGCGTCGAAGAAATTGCCGACTTCGGGGTTAAGCGGCGCGCCGCCTGACACCATCGCCTTGATCCGCCCGCCGAACGTGGCGCGGATCTTGGGCCGCAGGGTTTTCTCGATGAAAAAATCCATCGGCCGGTCGCGCAGGCGTTTTTTGCCTTCCTTGGAATTGTCCGCGATCTTGAGCGCGTTATCCATCAGGAAGTTGGCAAGTTTGCCCTGCTTTTCCACCTGCTTCATGATCCGCGTGCGCAGCACTTCGAACAGACGCGGGACCACCACCATCATCGTGGGGCGCGTTTCCTCGATGTTGCTGGCGAGCTTTTCCAGACCTTCGGAATAGAAAATCTCCGCGCCCACGCTGATCGGGAGATATTGCCCGCCGGTGTGTTCATAGGCGTGGGAGAGCGGCAGGAAGGAGAGGAAGCGTTCGTCCTTCACGCCGAAATCCTCGATCAGCACTTCGGCTGCACCTGCGATATTGCACAAAATCGCGCCGTGGTGCTGCATCACGCCGCGCGGCGCGCCGCCCGTGCCGCTGGTGTAGATCAGGCAGGCGGTGTCATCGCGGTCAATCAAGGCGATGCGCTTGTCGACCGCCGCTCGCGCCGCTGCTGCATCGCCCGTCGTGAGCGCATCCCAGCTGTGATAATCAAAGCTGCCCGATTGCTGGCGGTGCAGGTCCTCGATCCCGATGACGTGTTCAATCAGGCCCGTCTGCGCAATCGCGCCCGCAAGCGGCTTCAGCAGCTTTTCATCGGAGACAAACACCGCGCGCGCGCCCGAATTATCAAGGATATGGGCGTGATCGCGCCGGGTGTTGGTGATGTAGGTCGGCACGGTGATGCAGCCAGCCGCCATGATCGCCAGATCGGCAATGCACCATTCTGGGCGGTTTTCCGAGACGAGCGCCACCCGGTCGCCATCTTCCAGCCCAAGCGCGCGCAAGGACTCCGCCAGCAGGCACACTGTGTCCGCTGCCTCGCGCCAGCTTTGCGTCACCCATTGCCCGCCTTCGCGGTGGCCGAGGAACGGCGCATCGCCTTTCTGATCGGCGCGCTTTAAAAACAGATCGACCAGATTGCGGGCATTATCAATGTCCTGCAGGATCTGATCGTCAGCCGGGTTCGCCACCGGGCGGGCGGAATGGGGCACATTGGGGGAATGCACTGGCAAAGGTTCCTCGTCCCTTCATTGTGAGTATGGGCGCCGCGTCTGGCCCGCTTATGAGGCAAAATTTAGGCGCAGATTGCCTTGGCGGCAAGTTTCGCGGAGCGCGCCCCTGCAGGCAAGCGCATTGCCCATGGCTGAATAGTCCGCCTATTCGTAGTCAAGCTTGCCCTTGAGGCGCGGGTCCACCGCCACTTCCCATGTCCCGCCCGGCAGGCGGCGCAGAGCATTGGCTTTCAGCGGCGGGGCAAAGCGGCGGATAGTGTGCCCGAAGCTTTCCAATTCCGCTGTCATCGGCACCAGCGCACCACCGTCCTCGATCACGGCAGCCTGGCTAAAGCTCATGATGAAAGGCAGGCCGAGCGCTTGCTCGGCGCTGAGGCCGAAATCGACCACGCCGATAATGCTGCGCGCGACCTGCACCGGAATGGTCGGGCCGCCGGCTGCGCCAATCACCAGCACGATGCGGCCCTCCTCGTCGAATACCACGCTGGGCGCCATCGAGGAGCGCGGGCGCTTGCCCCCTTCGACCCGGTTGGCGACCAGCACACCGTTCTTTTCTGGCTCCAGATCGAAATCGGTGAGTTCGTTGTTGAGATAAAACCCGCCCCAGAACAGCCCTGATCCAAACGGCCCTTCGACTGTCGAGGTGTAGCTGACAGCATGGCCCGCAGCGTCGACCACGGCGAAATGGGTGGTGCCGTTCTCGGGCTCGACTGGCACGCCCGCTTGCCGGGGAGCGGCGCCGTCAGGTGCGCCAGCCTCGACCTTGGGCAAGGCGGCGTCGGGATTGATCAACGCGCCGCGGGCTGAGACGTAATCGGCAGCGATCAGACCGGCGACCGGGACATCCACGAAATCGCTGTCGGCAAGGAAAATTTCGCGGTCGGCATAGGCGATGCGCTGCGATTCGAGGAACAGGTGCCAGAACTGCGGATTCTGCGGCCCGAGTGCGGCAAGATTGAACCGCTCCAATTGCCCAAGCATCTGGATCACTGCGATCCCGCCCGAGGATGGCGGCCCCATGCCGCACACCTTGTAAGTGCGGTAAGCACCGCACACCGCCTCGCGCTCCTTGGCTTCATAGCCGGTGATGTCGGCGGCGGTCATGCGCCCATCCTGCGGGGTTTCGGCAGCGATATATTCAGCCAGCGCACCAGCGGCTTCTTCGCCATAGAGTGCCGCCGGGCCTTGTGCCGCGAGCCTTGCGAAAGTTTCGGCCAGAGCAGGCACTTTCACCAGAGCGCCAATCGGCAGCGGTTCGCCATCCTCGCCAAAAAACACCGCGCGCGCTTCCGGCGTCAGCCCGGCGCGGGTCTTTTGCTGGGCCAGCGATTCGTGCAAGCGGCGGTTCATGCGGAACCCATCGCGGGCGAGCGCAATCGCAGGTTCGAACAGCGCCGCCCACGGCAGCTTGCCAAACTGTTGATGGGCCTTGGCAGCCAGCGCAATGTTGCCCGGAACCCCGACACTCAGCCCCGATGTTACCCGGCTTTCACGCGCAAGCAGCGTGCCATCGGCATCCAGAAAGCGGCGCGCGGTAGCGCTGGCGGGTGCGGTTTCGCGGCCATCGAAGGTGGTAAGCATCCCGTCGCTGCCATCCGCGCGCACCAGAAAGCCGCCCCCGCCAATGCCGGAGCTTTGCGGTTCGACCACAGTCAGCGCCAGCATCACCGCAATCGCCGCATCGACCGCAGATCCGCCCGCTGCAAGGATCGCCTCACCCGCCGCGCTGGCGCGTGGATCGGGGCTGCTGACCGCGCCCGCGGGGACGGCAGCCGGTGCGCGCTTGGCGAGAACGGGCGCGGCGGTGAACGAGGTGAAGGCAAGCGCAAGCGGCGCTGCAAGGACAAGAGCGAGCTTCATGGCTTGCCTTGCTATTCGCTTCCCACCGCTTCGGCAATGCTGGCAAAACCATCGCGGCGCATCAGCGGGATCAGCCCGCGCGCAATCCGCGCGCCAAGGCCAGGCCCTTCATAGACCAGCGCGGAATAAAGCTGCACCAGCGAAGCGCCTGCGCGGATGCGTTCCCATGCGTCTTCTGCGCTGGCAATGCCGCCTACGCCGACCAGCGGGATCGTCCCGCCGGTTGCCTTGCGGAAATCGCGCAAGCGCTGGAGAGCGAGCGCTTTCAAGGGGGCGCCCGATAGCCCGCCGGTTTCCTTCGCATGGTGCGAGCGCAAGGCAGGCCGCGTGATCGTGGTGTTGGACACCACCAGCGCGCCGAGGCCTTTGTCGATGGCGATGCGGGCGATCGCGTCGACATCGGCAGGTTCAAGATCGGGCGCGACCTTGAGGAACACCGGCGGCGCGCCGCTTGGCATTGCCTTGGCGCGCGCGGCCATCACGGCATCGAGCAATTCGGTGAGCGCGCCTTCATCCTGAAGCGCGCGCAGGCCCGGCGTGTTGGGGCTGGAGATATTGACGCACAGATAGCTGGCGACAGGCGCCATCACTTCAGTCATGCGGGCATAATCCGCGACCCGGTCGGCTGCGTCCTTGTTGGCGCCGATATTGACGCCGACAATCCCGCCGCGCTCTGCCCTTGCCCGTGCGCGCAGCCGTTCGAGCGCGGCCTCGGCCCCTTGGTTGTTGAAACCCATCCGGTTGATAACGGCGCGATCTTCCACCAGCCGGAACAGGCGCGGTTTGGGGTTGCCCGCTTGCGGCAGGGGCGTGATCGAGCCCACCTCGGCAAAGCCAAAGCCCAGATCGAGCAATTGATCGGGCACTTCGGCATCCTTGTCAAAGCCAGCCGCCACGCCCACCGGATTGGGAAAGGCAAGGCCCGCCACCTCCACCCTGAGCGCTGCCGGGATCGGCATGGGCGCCCGCGCCGGCAAGGCCTTCAGCCCGGCCAAGGCCAGGCGGTGCCCGGTTTCGGGATCAAGGGCGAAAAGTGCAGGACGCAAGAGGCGGAACAGCATAGCCTGATCGCCTATGCGCAAAGCAGGGTTGCTGTCGAGAGGGAGGGGGTGATCTCCAGTCAGCTAACCCAATCTAAATTATTGAAAAGATGAACTAAGCAAGAATCTTCTAGCTGCGAAGATCTTGTCGTTTGCATACAATCCGCAGCATGATTTGATCGCTATAGGCTGCCTTGCGACCCGAAGGGCTCGGCGCAGCAATGCGATGAGTTCCTCAACTCAAACGGGCGGCTTTCCTAGTGAAGGCCGCCCTTTTTTTGTCGCCCACCCCTTTGTCTGGGCGACTTTTTCAGCCAAGCTTTTTTCTGGCAATGCCGTCAGATTTGCTGAACTGTCTTGGTTGTGAAGCGTGGGGTGCGAATCATCAGCGAACAGGGGTCGGAGCCGGAGGATGCGGCATCATCGCCTTGCCGCGATGAACTTACCGCTGCGTCCCTTATCCAGATCGATTACATTGCTCCGCCTGCCGGGGTCAGCGATTACATAACGATCCTCTATCATTTCCGCTGTGACGAGCCGGTGATCCGCGACATTCAGCCCGCTTCGGTGGGGATGCTGGCGCTGTTTCCCTATGGCAAGGGTCACCTCAGTTTCGGCAATGGCTGGCGTGATCCCAATCACGAGGTGGCTTTGCTCACCCCCTTGAGCGCGGCCTGCCCGATGGAGGTGGAGGGGCCATTTCATGCGATTGGCGCCTCGCTATCGCCCTTGGGCTGGGCGGCGCTGACCGGGCTTCATGCAGGCGAGCACGGCAACAGGATGCATCCGGCGCTAAGCATTCTGGGGCCCGAGATTGTCGAACTGGGCGCCGAATGGATCGCGGGCTATCGCGCAGGGCTGATGACGGGTCCTCAATGCGCGCTGCAACTTGCCCAGTATATTGCCCGCAAGGTGCGGCCCGTCGATCCGCGCCACGCTGCGTTGATCGCTGCGGTCAATCGCTGGCTTGGCAGCTCGCTCAATCCGCAGATCGCTGATCTGATGGCGTGCACGGACTATTCGCAGCGTCAGGTGCAACGGCTGTGCGAGCGCTTTTTCGGCCTGCCCCCCAAGGCGCTGGCGCGCAAATATCGTGCGCTGCGGGCCGCTGCGCTGATGTCCTTTCCCGCGCTTTCGAGCGAGGTTGAGGCGGAGCTGGGCGAGGCCTTTTTCGATCAGTCGCACATGATCCGCGAGATCACCCGCTTTGTCGGACGCACGCCTGCGCGCCTCGCGGACAAGACAACGCCTTACCTGTCTGAAATCATCGCGCCCAAGAACCTGCGCGAGTTGGGGGTCTAGTCGCGCGCCGGCTTGGGGGCTAGAGCATCGCGGCAATCCATAACCCCACACAAGAGAGTGCCGATGCCCCGCCAAAGTGTTCTCAATGCCTCGCTGCTTGCCCTTGCCCTGACGTTGGCGCCTGCCGGCCTTGCCGCTCAGGATGCTGCGCCTGCCGCGGCGGAGGCGGTGAGCGAAGCGGCGGCGATTGATGCGCTGTTTGCCGAATATGACGCAGCCGGCCTTGCCGCCTCGCCGCTGTCCAAGGCCAGCCGCGGGATCCGCGACGCGGATTATGGCAAGTGGGATGACCCTTCCGACGAAGCCGCCGAGCGCGATTTTGCCCGCCTGATGGACACCGCTGCCGAGATGCGCGCTCGGTTTGATCCGGCCCGCCTGCCCGCGCAGCAGGCCCTGTCCTATCGCCTGTTTGAACAGCTCGCAGAGCGCCGCGCCTCGCTCCATCCTTTTCGCGATTACGGCTATATCTTCGATCAGATGAACGGCGCGCAGAGCCGGATGCCTGCCTTCCTCATCAGCACGCACCGCGTGGCGAATGAGGCCGAGGCGCTCGCTTATCTCGAGCGCATCGCGGGCATGGGTCCGCAGCTTGACGCGCTCACCGCCAAGGCGCGCGAGCGGGCGGACAAGGGCGTGATGCCGCCACGCTGGGTCTTCCCTTACGTCCTGTCCGACATCGCCAATCTGCTCGGCGCAGGGAACCGCAATGCGGTGCTGGAAGACTTTGCCAAGAAAGTTGCCGCGCTCGATCTGCCGGATGAGCAGAAGACCGATCTGACAGACCGCGCCAAAGCGGCGTGGAACGCTTCGGCTGTGCCCGCTTATCAGCGCCTCGCCGCCGAAATGGAGCGCCAGCAGCAGATCGCCCCCACCGATGATGGCGTGTGGCGTTTCCCGGAAGGCGACAAATATTACGCGGCCTTGCTTGCGAGCTACACCACCACCGATCTGACCGCTGACGAAATCCACGAAATCGGCCTTCGCGAAACCGCGCGCATCCATGACGAGATGCGCGAAATCATGGCGAAGGTCGGCTTTACCGGCACCTTGCAGGAATTTTTCGCCTTCACCCGCGACGATGCGCGCTTCTACCACACCAGCCGCGAGGACTATCTCGCCGAGGCCGAGCAATATCTTGCCGCGATGGAAGCCAAACTGCCTGAATTTTTCGCGACCCTGCCCACCGATCCGCTCGAAATCCGCGCGGTCGAAGCCTTCCGTGAAAAGAGTGCGGGCAAGGCCTTTTATCAGCGCCCCGCGCCCGATGGTTCGCGCCCCGGCATCTATTATGTGAACCTGTATAACCTGCGCGATATGAGCAAGAACGAGCTTGAAGCGCTCGCCTATCATGAAGGCCTGCCCGGCCACCATTTGCAGCTTTCGGTGCAGACCCAGCTCGGCGATCTGCCCGCCTTCCGCCGCTTTGGCGGGGTGACGGCCTATTCCGAAGGCTGGGGCCTCTACACCGAGGAACTGGGCAAGGACATGGGCTTCTACACCGATCCCTATTCCGATTTCGGCAGGCTCGGCATGGAGCTGTGGCGCGCGGGGCGGCTGGTGGTGGATACGGGCCTCCACCACAAGCGCTGGAGCCGCGAAGAGGCGATGCAATGGCTTGCCGACAACACGCCGAACCCGGCAGGCGATATCGAAAAGGCGATTGAACGCTACATCGTCTATCCGGGCCAGGCGACCGCCTACATGATCGGGAAGCTCAAGATCATGGAACTGCGCGAAATGGCGCGGGCCGAATTGGGCGATGCCTTCGATATCCGCGCCTTCCACGATGTGATCCTCAAAAGCGGGCCGGTTCCGCTGTCGATCATGGAGGAGAATGTGCGCGGCTGGGTGGCTAGCCAGAAGGGCGGCTAGGCGACTGGCGTTTTTGCGATTGAAATAAGAGCGCATTGCTCTTATTTCCAATTCAGACCGAATCCGTCTGAATTGAGAACCGCTCGCAAATGCGCCTGTCCAACCTTGCCGATTATGCCGTCATCACGATGTGCCAGGCAGCGCTTCACTGCGGCAGCGGGCGGGTGAGCGCGGCGGAACTGGCGGCTGAAACCGGCCTGCCGGTGCCCACGGTGCAAAAGCTGGTCTCGAAACTGACGGCAGCGGGCCTTTTGCGGAGCGTGCGCGGCGCGCACGGCGGCTTGCAGCTTGGACGGCCCGCAGCGGCGATCACGGTGGCGGATATTGTCGAGGCGATCGAAGGCCCGATCACGCTGACGGCCTGTGTCGATCACACCCCGTGCGATTTCGAGGCAGGCTGTTCGATGCGCCCGCATTGGCCGATCATCAACACCGCGCTGCGGGCTGCGCTGGCGGGCGTCACCCTCGCCCAGCTACGCTATCCCCCGGCGCGCACCCCCACCTTTATCGAGGACCATCTGGCATGAGCGAGGATATCGACATTCAGGACCGCGAGGCGCGTGAAGCGGCGGCCAAGGTCGCCGATTACGAGCATGGCTGGTCGGCCGATATCGACACAGAATTCGCGCCCAAGGGGCTGAACGAGGACACCGTCCGCTTCATCAGCGCCAAGAAGAACGAGCCCGCATGGATGCTCGAATGGCGCCTCAAGGCCTTCCGCCTGTGGCAGACCATGGAGGAGCCCGATTGGGCCAAGGTCGGCTATCCCAAGATCGATTATCAGGACGCCTATTACTACGCCGCGCCCAAGAAGAAGGCGACCATCGCCAGCCTCGATGAGCTCGATCCCGAAATCAAGGCGGTCTACGACAAGCTCGGCATTCCCGTGGCGGAGCAGGAAGTGCTCGCCGGCGTCGAAGGCGCGCGCAAGGTCGCGGTGGATGCGGTGTTCGACTCTGTCAGCGTCGCCACTACCTTCCGCGAGGAGTTAAAGCGCGCGGGTGTGATCTTCCTCTCCATCTCCGAGGCGATCCGCGAATATCCCGATCTGGTGAAGAAGTGGCTCGGCAAGGTTGTGCCGGTGCGCGACAATTACTTTGCGGCGCTGAACTGCTCGGTCTTTTCGGACGGCACCTTCGTCTACGTCCCCGAAGGCGTGCGCTGCCCGATGGAACTCAGCACCTATTTCCGCATCAATGCCGAAAACACCGGCCAGTTCGAACGCACCCTGATCATCGCCGACAAGGGCGCCTATGTCAGCTACCTCGAAGGCTGCACCGCGCCGATGCGCGATGAAAACCAGCTTCACGCAGCGGTAGTGGAACTGGTCGCGCTCGACGATGCCGAGATCAAATATTCGACCGTGCAGAACTGGTATCCGGGGAACGCCGAAGGCAAGGGCGGCATCTACAATTTCGTCACCAAGCGCGCGCTGTGCCAGGGGGACCGCTCGAAGGTCAGCTGGACGCAGGTCGAAACCGGCTCGGCGGTGACGTGGAAATATCCCTCCTGCGTCCTCAACGGCGAGGACAGCGTGGGCGAGTTCTACTCGGTCGCGGTCACCAACAATTTCCAGCAGGCCGACACCGGCACCAAGATGATCCACAACGGCAAAAACAGCCGCTCGACGATCATCTCCAAGGGCATCAGCGCAGGGCGTTCGAATAACACCTATCGCGGCCTCGTCCGCGTCGGGCCTACTGCCAGCGGCGTGCGCAACTTCACCCAATGCGACAGCCTGCTGCTCGGCGATCAATGCGGCGCGCACACCGTGCCCTATATCGAGGTGAAGAACCCGTCGGCACAGATCGAGCACGAGGCGACCACCAGCAAGATCAGCGACGAACAGCTGTTCTACGCGATGCAGCGGGGCTTGGGCGAAGAGGAAGCCGTGGCGCTGATCGTCAACGGCTTTGCCAAGGATGTCCTGAAAGAACTGCCGATGGAGTTTGCCGTGGAAGCGCAGAAGCTGCTGGCGATCAGCCTTGAAGGTTCGGTCGGATGAACGCCCTATCCTCCCTCGTCATTGCGAGCGGCGAAGCCGCGCGGCAATCCAGAGCGAGCGCGAACCGCACTGGATTGCTTCGCTACGCTCGCAATGACGAAGGCGCGATTTCGCTTGAGGGGAGCGTGGGATGAACTCCGCCCTCACCACAACCGTCACCCCAGCGAAAGCTGGGGCCTCAGGCCATCAGGCGCAGCACCTTACCGCTCTGGGTTCCAGCGTTCAGCCTCCGGCTGTGCTTCGCAACCGCTGGAATGACGAAGGACATTGACTGAAGTGACCACCCGTAAAACCCTCGCCCTCAACCCCGAGGCTGCCTCCGCCGCCGATGCCCCCGCGCTCAAGAAGAAGGGCCGCGGGTGGGAGATTTCGGACAAGCGCCTAGATGCCCTGCACGAACAGGCGCGCGAGCTGCGCCGCCATTCGTCCGAGGCGCACAAGGCGCTCGCCGCCAAGTTCGCCGCCGCTGACCTTGGCCGCTACACCTTCAAGCGCCACGCCGTGGTCGGCTCGGCGATTGTCGATTTCAACTGCCATAACCTCGGCCTCGCGCTGGCGATTGACGAGGAGGGGCAGAATGACACCCTCGCCAAGCGCCGCGACAAGAGCCTTGAAAGCGTCGGCATAAGAGTGATGCGCATCGCCGCTAGCGACATCCTCAGCGATATCGACGCGGTGCTGAAGCAACTCACCCAAGTCATGCGCGAGCGGATCGAGGAGCGCAAAGCCGCCGCCCGCGCGCACAAGGCGGCCAATCCCAAGCAGACCTATGAGCGCCCCAAGCGCCGCGAGGAACGGAAGAACTGACATGCTCGAAATCACCAACCTCCACGCCAGCGTCGGCGACAAGCCCATCCTCAAGGGCCTCACCCTGTCTATCCCCGCAGGCGAGATCCACGCGATCATGGGCCCCAATGGCGCGGGTAAGTCGACGCTTTCGAACGTGCTCGGCGGCAAGCCCGGCTATGAAGTGACCGAAGGCAGCGTCACCTTCCGGGGAGAGGACCTGCTGGCGCTGGAACCGCATGAACGCGCGGCAGCAGGCCTGTTTCTCGGCTTCCAATATCCGGTTGAAATCCCCGGCGTATCCAATGTGCAATTCCTGCGCGAGGCGCTCAACGCCCAGCGCAAGGCGCGTGGGCAAGAACCCTTGAGCGGCGGCGAGTTCCTGAAACTCGCCAAGGACAAGGCCGCGCTCTTGAAGATGGACATGGAAATGCTCAAGCGGCAGGTCAATGTCGGCTTTTCGGGCGGTGAGAAGAAGCGCGCCGAAATGGTGCAGATGGGCATTCTCGATCCCGCTTTCGCAGTGCTGGACGAGACCGATTCGGGCCTCGATATCGACGCGCTGCGGATTGTCGGCGCTGGCATCAATTCGATCATGCGCGCCCCCGACAAGGCGGTGCTGCTGATCACCCACTACCAGCGCCTGCTTGATGTGGTCGCGCCCGACAAGGTGAGCATCCTTGCAGGCGGGCGGATCGTCGAGACCGGTGGGCCGGAACTCGCGCTGCGGCTTGAGGCCGAAGGCTATGACGCGGTGATGGCGTGACGACAGCGACCCTTCCCACGCGCCGCGATGAAGCCTGGCGCTATGCCGATATGGATGGGCTGAAGCGGCTCGGTGCGGCGGCGCTCGATCAGTGGCAGGCGATTGATGTCCCCGCCGGCGAAAACCTGACGCGCTGTCTCGTCGTCGGCTCCAATGCGCCGGAAGTGCAGCGGCTGCGCGTGACCCTTGGCGAAGGGGCGTGCGCGGCGTTCTTCGCCGTCAATCGCGGCGGCGATTACACCCGGTTCGAAGTGGAAGTGCGGCTCGCGCGGGCTGCGCATTTTGAATTCGGCGGGGTGACCATCGGCGGTGCGGGCGTCACCCGCGAATTTGTCACCCAAGTCACCCATGCCGAACCCGAAGCGACCAGCAACCAGACCATCCGCGCCGTCCATTGGGCAGGCGCAACCGGCAATTTCCTCGGCGAAATCAAGGTGGCGCGCCACGCGCAAAAGACCGACGCGGCGCAGGATTTCAAAGGGCTCTTGCTTGAAGCAGGCGCGAGCGCCAATGCCGTCCCGCAGCTCGAAATCTTTGCCGATGATGTGAAATGCGCCCACGGCGCGACGGTCGGCGAACTCGATGAAGCCGCGCGCTATTACATGATGGCGCGCGGGGTCGATCCGGCGACTGCCCAGCGCCTGTTGGTGCAGGCCTTCATTGGCGATGCCTTTGTCGCGCTGGAGGATGAGGCCGAGCGTGAGCGCCTGCTCGATGCGGCGCTGGCGGCGCTGGAGGGCGCCAACCTGTGAACGCGCCCGCCGCTCTCACCCGCGATTATGCCGCCGATTTCCCCGGTCTCAGCACGGCTGACGGGAAATCATGGCATTACCTCGACACCGCCGCCACCGCGCAGAAACCGCGCGCCGTGATCGACGCCATGGCCCGCGCCATGGGTGAGGATTACGCCACGGTGCATCGCGGGGTCTATGCCCGCTCGGCCGAAATGACGCTCGCCTTTGAAGAGGCGCGGCGCAAGGTGGCGCGCTTTATCGGCGGCAGCGAGGCCGAACTCGTGTTCACGCGCGGCGCGACGGAAGCGATCAATCTCGTTGCCAACACTTGGGGCCGCGCGAATCTCAAGCCGGGTGATCGCATCCTGCTCTCGCAGCTTGAGCATCATTCGAATATTGTACCCTGGCAAATGATCGCCGCTGAAACGGGCGCGGTCATTGATGTCTGCCCGTTGACAGCTGATCACCAAATCGATCTCGATGCGGCAGAGAAGATGCTGAGCAAGGCGCACAAGCTGGTTGCCTTCGGCCATGTCTCGAACGTGCTTGGGTCGGTGCTCGACGCACCCCGCGCGGCGGCCATGGCGCACAGGCACGGCGCCAAGCTCCTGCTTGATGGCTGCCAGTCTGCGCCGCATATGCCGGTCGACGTGGCCGCGCTCGATTGCGATTTCTACGTCTTTTCAGCGCACAAGCTCTATGGCCCCACGGGCATCGGCGCATTGTGGGCGCGGGCAGACATTCTCAATGCCATGCCGCCCTGGGAAGGCGGCGGCGCGATGATCGACCGCGTCACTTTTGAACGCACCACCTATGCGCCCGCCCCGCAGCGGTTCGAGGCGGGCACGCCCGCGATCACCGAGGCCATCGCCTTTGGTGCGGCGGCGGATTATGTGAGCGGCATCGGTCTTGCCGCGATGCACGCGCGCGAGGCGGAGTTGGTGAAACACCTGCGCCGCGAACTCACCGCGATGAATGATGTGACGGTGTTTGGCCCCGAAGACAGCGCCGGGATTGTCAGCTTTGCGATTGATGGCATTCACCCGCATGATCTCGGCACAATTCTTGACGAGGCGAATGTCGCGATCCGGGCGGGCCACCACTGCGCGCAGCCCCTGATGGATTATCTGGGGGTGCCGGCCACCGCGCGCGCCAGTTTCGGGCTCTATTCAACCGAGGCCGATGTCGAGGCGCTCATCAAAGGCATCGCCCGCACCCGCAAGATATTTGGCAAAGGATGAAAGCGATGGACAACACCAGCGATCCTTCCGGCATGACCGCACAAAAGCCGCCCCGCGCCCGTGTCGAGGACGCGGTAGACACCGACGCGCCCGCCACAACCGCACCGCGCAGCCGCGATTATCTCGACGGCTTCCTCGCCGCGCGCCCGCCCGAAGGCGCTCCGGGTGGGCCCGGGAGCGATCTGCAAGCCGCGGTGATCGAGGCTTTGCGCGAAATCTATGACCCGGAAATCCCGGTCAATATCTATGATCTGGGCCTCATTTATGGGGTTGAGGTTGACGATCAGAGCGATGTCACCATTACCATGACGCTCACCACCCCGCATTGCCCGGTGGCCGAAACCATGCCGGGCGAGGTTGAGTTACGCGCCGCGTCGGTGCCGGGGATTCGCGATGCCGAGGTCAATCTGGTATGGGAACCGGCCTGGGGCCCGCACAAGATGAGCGACGAGGCCCGGCTTGAATTGGGGATGCTGTAATGACTGAGGCAACCACGACAACACGCCCTGCGCCCAAGGCGGCCGTGACTCTGACGCCAAGCGCGGAAGCGCGCATTGCCGAGTTGATGGCCAAGGCTCCGGCCGATGCGATTGGGGTGAAGCTGTCGACCCCGCGTCGCGGTTGTTCGGGGCTGGCCTATTCGGTCGACTATGTCACCAGTGAAGCCAAGTTCGACGAGAAGATCGTCACCCCCGGCGGTGTGTTCTACATCGACGGGGCGAGCGTGCTTTACCTGATCGGCAGCGTGATGGACTGGCGCGAGGATGATTTCACCGCCGGTTTCGTGTTTGAAAACCCCAACGCCAAGGGCGCGTGCGGCTGCGGCGAAAGTTTCATGGTCTGATCCCTGAGGGGGCTCAGCCGCCCCGCGCAAGCCGTGCCAGCAAGCGGCGTTCGAGATCATCCACCTCGCCGCTCGCGCTGATCATCTGTTCGAGCCATTCCTGTTCGTGATCGGTGATTGCTGCGCCTTCATCTGCAATAGCGGCGTAATCAGGGCCGCTCTGACGCCGCCCGAACACCTTGCCGAAATGGTTGCGCGCCCCCGGAACTTCGCGCGCCATGCGCCCCATGAAGTTGCGGACATTGGGCTTGGCATCCTCGACAAAGGCTTTCAGCTCCAGCGCACGCTCGCGGCTGATCTGGGCGTTGGGCAGGGCAAAGCCGGTGAGGTAATTGGCGACCCCATCGACAAACAGATCATCCCACTCGCTCGCATTTTCATCGCCAAGTGTTGCGTCCTTCAGACGGAACAGCATTTCAGCATCATAGCGGCTGACCGCTGCCGGGCCATGGCCGCCGCTGGCAAAGATCACCCGGCGAATGAGGCGGCATTCAGCGGCTGAGATGTGGGTTGCGGAAAGTTCCCCGCCACAGCGCGTCGGGCCGACGCCAGAGAGCACTTCGCGCTCGATCACGCCCAGCACATAATCCTTGAGCCGCACCGGCACATTTTGCGCACGCTCGATGATGCGCACCATGCATTCCAGTTCAACCAGACTTTCCACCACGCCATCGTGATCGATCTGGCCGATCAGCCATTCCGCCTCGGCTTCGCAGCATTGCAGGCGCGGCGGCGTGCCGTTGAGGACAAATTCGCCAATCGCCTCGACGAAGAAATCGCACCATTCCGGCGTGCGGTGCGACAGGGCGCGGTTGGCCGCAAACAGCGCTTCGGCTTCGGCCTGAGAGACGATCCCATCGCCCCACAAATAGCGGCGCAATTCGGCCAGTTCTTCCGGCGCAATCTGTCCATCGGACGCTGCACGGGCGGCAATTTCGTTGAAATGTGTTGTCATGGCGCGGCCTAATCCCTGCTATTTGCACCGCGTCATGCCATGAACAGGCTTAAGACCGGGTTACCGCCGTGCTATCTCATTGAGGCACTGGCCGCGATCGACCGGGGCGCCGCTTTCGCGCAGCCGCGCCTCGACATGGGTGGCGACGGGTTCTGCGCCCGGTTGCAGCGGATAGAGATAGACATCCATCACACAGGCGCGCCCGGCAAATTGCAGCTTGCGCACATCGCCTTCGAACAGATCGAGCCGCGGTTCGCCCAGCCTTCGGGTGAGCGATGCAGCCTGTGCTCCGATCACGCTTTCGAGCCCGGCTGCCTGCATCACCTCGGGCACGCGGATGATCGCGCTGCCTTGTGATCCGGCCATGATCGGGCGTTTGGGCGCAGGCGCGCTCGCGCAGCCTGCCACCGCCAAGGCGCTGGCAAGCACAGGTATGAAAGAGGCGCGGCGCGGCATCATCATCAGCAGCAGCGATGCTCAGCCTCGCGCGGCAAGTCAATCCGCAAAGCTGCAAGCAGCACTTGGCGAGCGGCGACAAGCGGGCTAGGCGCGTCATCAAAGCATTTGACCTCTCCAGCAACAGGAACCTATGCCCGTGCCCGACACAACCGCGCCCCGTTATGATGTTATCGCGATTGGCAATGCCGTGGTCGATGTGATCGCCTCTTGCGAGGAGGATTTGATTGACGAGCTTCAGCTTAATCGCGGCGGCATGACCTTGATCGACGAAGCGCGCGCTGATGAACTTTACGAAGCCATGCCGCCCGCGCGCGAGGTTTCGGGCGGTTCGGCGGCGAACACGCTGGCAGGCCTTGCCACGCTCGGCCTTGAATGCGCTTTCATCGGGCAGGTGGCTGACGATCAGCTCGGCAAGGTGTTCCGCCACGATATGCGCGCGACCGGCATCGATTTTGATACCCCCGCCCGCGAAGGCGAACCGGCCACCGGCCGCGTGCTGATCTTCGTCACCCCCGATGGCGAGCGCACGATGAACACCTTCCTTGGCGCCGGGCAATATCTCCCCGCCTCCGCGCTCGATGAGGAGCTGATCGCGAGCGCCGGCATCCTCTATCTCGAAGGCTATTTGTGGGACCCGGAAGAACCGCGCAGCGCCATGCGCCGCGCCATCGAAGTCGCACGCGCGGCAGGCCGCAAGGTTGCCTTCACCGCATCCGAAAGCTTTGTGATCGAACGCCACCGCGATGATTTCTGCCAGATGATCGATGACGGCGTGATCGACATTCTCTTCGTCAATGAAAGCGAGCTCGCCACGCTGACGGGCGAGGAGGATTTCGAGGCGGGTATTCAATGGCTGGGGGATAAGGTTCCGGTGCTGGTCGCAACCCGCAGCGAAAAGGGCGCTGTCGCGATTGCCCATGGGACACGCGCTGAAGTCGCTGCCGTGCCGGTGATGAAGGTGGTCGACACGACGGGCGCAGGCGATCAGTTCGCGGCGGGCTTCTTGTCAGGCTATGCGCGCGGCGAGCCGCTGACCCGCTGTTTGAAGCGCGGGGCGATCTGCGCCTCGGAGGTGATCTCGCACTATGGCCCGCGTCCTGAAGCTGATATGCAGGCGCTGATGGCGGAAAGATTGTAAGCGCGCTTTGTCTGCGTGCCCGCCTCCGCGGGCACATCCTCGGCGCAATTTCAAACCCTGTGGGTTTGAGCGCCTGCGGGCGCGCAGTCGCGCTTGCGGCTGCTTGGCAGCCGATAGGATCGCGCTGATGAACGAAAAATTGTTAATTTCGGTGCCGAAAGCGGAATTCTGAGACAAGTGACACGCAGCCTAAAGCGTAACAACCCCGGCCTTAGGGATTGCTGCGCTGCGAGCCGGGGATTGGACAATGCCAAAGAGCGCCGCGCGCCCTAATGCGCGGTGCGGGCGGTAGGAAAGCTTCGCCTAGAGCGTATCCAAGCTGGGTGGAAGCACCCGGCGACCCGCAAACCGCTCTATGGCTCGGGTCGGTAATCCGCGCGGCGCAGGGTAATCATGTAATCGGCAATCGCCTCGGCCTGAGCGGGCGTGAGATCAAAATCCATCTGCTCGGGGTAATTATGCGCGTCGGAAAGCCAGCTGGCGAGCGTGCCTTCGGTCAGCCCTTCGCGATTGGCAATGGCGGCAAAGCTGGGCGATTCCGGATTGGGTGAGAGGAACGGAGGCTCTGTCGCATGACACCCGCCGCAGGCCGCCTCGACAAAGGCAGGCGGCTTGGGCGCGGCAGCTTGCGGGGCGCTGGTCTGGCAGGCGGTTGTGAACGCGGCGAGGGCCGTAAGGGTGAGGGCGGTGCGGATCATGCTTTGTGCTCCTTGGCTTTGCCTGCTTCACGAGCCGCTTCCCGCGCCACTTCGCGCCAGCCGATGTCGCGGCGGCAAAAGCCCGAGGGGAAGTGGATCTTGTCGACCGCCGCATAGGCGCGCTCGCGTGCCTCGGTGACGGTCTCGCCCAAGGCGCTGACATTGAGCACGCGCCCGCCGGCGGCGATGAGCTGTTCATCCTTCACGCCGGTTCCGGCATGGAACACCATCGCGCCCGCCACATCGCATGCGTCCAGATCGATCACGCCGCCCTTTTCAGGCGTGCCGGGATAGCCCTTGGCCGCCATCACCACAGTGAGCGCGCATTGGTCGGAGAACTTGGCTTCAACCCCAGCGAGCGTGCCGAGCGCGGCGGCCAGCATGATCTCCACCAGATCGCTTTCAAGGCGCATCATCAGCACCTGACATTCCGGATCGCCAAAGCGCGCGTTGTATTCGATCAGCTTGGGGCCATCGGCGGTCAACATCAATCCGGCATAGAGCACGCCCTGATAAGGCATGCCGTCCTCTCGCAAAGTGCGCACGGTGGGCTCGATAATTTCGGCCATCACGCGCGCTTCCAGTTCGGGAGTGAGCACGCTGGCGGGCGAATAGGCGCCCATGCCGCCGGTGTTGGGGCCGGTATCGCCATCGCCGACGCGCTTGTGATCCTGCGCGCTGCCAAAGGGGATGATGGTGTGCCCATCGGTCAATGCAAAGAAGCTCGCCTCCTCGCCCACCATGAATTCCTCGACCACGACTTCGGCGCCCGCTTCGCCAAAGGCCCCGCCGAACATATCGGCGAGCGCGGCCTCGGCCTCCTCCAGCGTTTCAGCAATCACCACGCCTTTACCCGCTGCAAGTCCATCGGCTTTGAGCACGTAAGGAGCGGTAAAGCGGGCCAGCGCGGCGCGGGCTTCCTCGAGGCTGACGGTGCGGACATAGCCTGCCGTCGGGATGCCAGCGCGCGCGCACAGATCTTTGGTGAAGCCTTTCGATCCTTCGAGCTGAGCGGCGGCTTGCGAAGGGCCGAAGACCGCGAGGCCGCCTGCGCGCAAGCTGTCCGCCAGACCATCGACCAGCGGTGCTTCCGGCCCGATCACCACCAGCCCGATGGTGTTTTCAGCGCAAAAGCGCAGCACCGCATCGTGGTTTTTGAGCGGCAAGGGCACACAGCGTGCCATCAGGCCAATCCCGACATTGCCGGGGGCTGCGAACAATTGATCGGTCAGTGGGGATTGCGCCAGCTTCCAGCTAAGCGCATGTTCGCGTCCACCCGAACCCAGAAGCAGGATATTCATGGCCCCTCCGCCAAACCTTGATGACACCCCCGCGCTGGTAGCGAAGAGCGCCGGGGGCGACAATGCGCAACCCCTCACGATCACCGAGATTTCGCAGGCCCTGAAGCGCACGGTCGAGGATCGCTTTGGCTATGTCCGGCTGAGGGGCGAATTGTCGGGGGTGAAACGGGCCGCGTCAGGGCATTTCTACTGCGCGCTGAAAGATGAAGGCGCGGTGCTCGATGGCGTGATGTGGAAGGGCAACGCCGCGCGGCTCAATTTCCGCGCCGAAGACGGGCTGGAAGTGATCGCCACCGGCAAGCTGACGACTTTTCCGGGGCGCTCGAAATATCAGATCGTGATTGATCGGCTGGAACTGGCGGGCGAGGGCGCGCTGCTGGCGCTTTTGGAAAAAACCCGCGCAAGGCTGGCCGCAGAAGGCCTTTTTGCGCCCGAACGTAAGCGGGCCTTGCCGTTCCTGCCGCAAGTGATCGGCGTGGTCACCTCGCCCACAGGCGCGGTGATCCGCGACATTTTGCACCGGCTGGCGGATCGCTTTCCTTCCCATGTGCTGGTGTGGCCGGTGCTGGTTCAGGGGCAGGGCGCAGCCGAACAAGTCGCCGCTGCGGTGCGCGGCTTTTCGGCGCTGGAGGCTGGTGGGCCCGTGCCGCGCCCTGATCTGGTGATCGTCGCGCGCGGGGGCGGTTCGATCGAGGACTTGTGGGCCTTCAACGAGGAGCCCGTGGTGCGCGCCATCGCTGAATGCACCATCCCGGTGATTTCAGCAGTCGGCCATGAAACCGACACCACACTCGCAGATTTTGCCGCCGATCGCCGCGCGCCGACACCGACAGCGGCTGCCGAAATGGCTGTGCCGGTGCGCGCTGATCTTGCCTTTACCATGTCTGATCTCGGCGCACGTCAGCGCCGTGCGGTCTATCGCCCGCTGGAGTTGGGACGCGAGCGGTTGGAGGCGCGCGCGCGGCTCTTGCCCCGGCCCGAGGCCCTGCTGGCGGCCCAGACTCAGCGATTGGATGATCTGGCCGAACGCTTGCGGCGCGGGCTTACCGCGCGCGCGGGGCTGGGGCGCGAGGCGCTCGCAGGGGCAGCGGCGCGGCTGTCGCCTGCGCTGTTGGCCCGCCGTCAAGCCGAGGCGCACATGCGGCTGGAGCGCGCGGGCCTCACCCCCCGCCTGATCGAGCGCCCGCTGGCCAATGCGGGCGAGCGGCTGGCGCGTGCGGGGCTGACCCCCAAGCTGATCGAGCGGCCCGTTGCCCTTGCCAGCGAGCGCCTTTCCCGCGTGCGGCTGACGCCCGCGCTGGTGAAACGCCCGATTGCGCACGCCCAGCAGCGGCTGGATGCGCTCGCCCGGCTGGCGCAGCAATTGCACCCGAAAAAGCCCTTGGAGCGCGGCTTTGCGCTGATGCTTGATGGTGAGGGCCAGCCCGTTACCACCCGCGCGGCGGCGGCCCAACTGGCCCGTCTGACGGCTGAATTTTCCGATGGGCGGCTTGATCTTGCCCCCGCAGGAGCCGCTGCGCCCCTCGCGCGGCCCGCCCCCAAAGCGGCCAAACCCGCTGCCAGCGCACAAGATGATTTGTTCAGCTAGCCCACCGATGCTAAGGCTGGGCCTATGTTGATGTCCGGTTCTGACAAGGCGGCCAAGCTCTATTACGGCCCCTCAAGCTTTCGTGTCCTGCGGCCCGGCCGCTATGTGCTGTGCGCGGTGACGGGTGAGGCCATCGAACTCGAAGAATTGCGCTATTGGAGCGCGGAGCGGCAGGAGGCCTATGCCTCTTGCGAGATCGCGACCAAGCGCCTGCTGGGGCTGGACGCGCTGCCCAAGGGGTGAGCGGCGTGGCGGCGTTTCGTCTGGGCCGCTTGCTTCGGGCGATCATGGCAGCCGCGCTGATGGCCCTAGCTGCGAGCGCGCCTGCCCATGCCGCGCTCCATTTCGGCGGGCCGCTGACTCAGGGCGGCTTTATCCGCGGGAAAGCACCGGCCGGAGCGCAAGCGTTAAGTCTTGACGAAACGCGCGTGACCATCGCGCCTGACGGCCGCTTTTTCGCTGCCTTTGATCGCGACAGTCCGGCCAGCGTGACCTTGCGCGTCACCTATGGCGACGGCCGCGAGCACGCGCGCCCGCTGGCGATCGCTCCGCGCGCGTGGAACATCCAGCGCATCAATCTGCCACTCACCGGCAGCGTTCCTGCGGCCGATTTCTGGGAACGGCGCAAGCCGGAGCTTGATCTGATCGCCGCCGCGCGCGCCCGCGCCACGCCCGCGACAGGATGGCAGCAGGACTTTATCTGGCCGGTCAGGGGGCGCATTTCCGGCCTGTTCGGACGCCAGCGCATCTATCGCGGCGAACCGGCGAGTTTTCACACCGGCATCGACATTGCGCCGGGCCCAGGCACGCCGTTCGCCGCCCCTGCCGATGGCGTGGTGGTGCTGGCGCGCAGCGGCTTCAGCCTCGAAGGCAGCCTCATCATCCTTGATCACGGGGCGGGGCTGAACAGCGCGTTCCTGCACGCTTCCCGCATCCTTGTCAGCGAAGGCGAGGCGGTGCGGCAGGGCCAGATCATCGGCCATGTCGGCGCCAGTGGCCGCGCGACAGGGCCGCATCTTCACTGGAGCCTCAAATGGCACGATGCACGGCTTGATCCGCTGCTGTTTACCGGGCCGATGAACTAGGCGTGCGCAGCAAGGCGAGAGTGATCGCGGCGCTTGCCGTTGCGCTGATGTGTGCGCCCGGCACATGGCTGCGCAGCGAGCCCCCACAAGCACCGGCAGGCGATCTCGCCGCCGTCCCAGTCACAGCGCCAAGCGCCACCGGCATGCGAGGATGGGCGCTTGGCGGGTTATGGCACCTGACGTCTTCTGATCCCCAGTTCGGCGGCTTTTCTGCCCTGCTTGATCTGGGCGAGGGCCGATTTGCGGCCTTTTCCGATCGCGGCTGGCGGCTCGATTTTTCGCCGCCCGGAGCGCTGCCACAACCCCCACGGCTTGCCCGAGTGTTCCCCGATGAGGCGCTCCACCATCGCTTTTTCGACATTGAGGCCGCAGTGCATGATCCGGCCACCGGGATGCTCTGGCTTGCCTCGGAGAATGATCACGCCATTCACCGCTTCGCCGCGGACGGCACGCCTGCAGGGCGGCGTGATCTGGGCGATGAGGTCGATTGGACCAGCAATTCCGGTATCGAAGCGATGGTGCGGCTGGATGACGGGCGGTTTGTGATTCTGCCCGAGGGACAACGCGAAGGCCTGATCTTTGCCAGCGATCCGGTCGAGGGGGGCAAGCCTGAGCGCTTTGCGATCAAGGTGCCCGAGAAGGGCTATGAGATCACCGATGCCGCAAGGTTGCCCGACGGGCGTTTGCTGGTGGTGCTGCGCAAGCTCGAATGGCCCTCGCGCCGCGCCTGGCCACCTTTTGCCAGCCTGCTGGCGATCGGCGCTGTGCCAGAGGCAGGCGGCGTGTTCGCGCCTCAGATCACTTTGCGGCTTGAGGGCGTGCTGCCGCGCGAGAATTACGAAGGCCTCGCCCTGCGCGAACGCAGTGATGGGCGGGTCGATGTGTGGATCATCTCGGATGACAATCTGTCGGTGTTCCAGCGCACTTTGCTGGTCAAGCTGGTGTTCGATCCTGCGGCGTGACCCGGACACACGAAAAAGCGCCCGGTTGCCCGAGCGCTTGTCCCGTGATTGCTGCCCCTTGCGACAGGGGCGGCTGAGATCAGGCGGCTTCGCTTTGCGCCTTGACCAGCTCGCGCTTCACCTTGAGGGCGCGCGGGCTGAGCTTCTCGTCGTTGGTCTTGAGCAGCCAGTTGTCGAGGCCGCCATTGTGCTCCACCGAGCGCAGGCCATGGGTCGACACGCGGAACTTGAAGCTGCGATCGAGCTTTTCCGACAAAAGCGTGACGTTCTGCAGATTGGGCAGAAACACGCGCTTGGTCTTGTTGTTGGCGTGGCTGACATTGTGGCCAGTCATGCGGCCCTTGCCGGTCAGTTCGCAGATGCGCGACATGGTTGATCTCTTCTCGTTTCGAAAGGTTCAGCGATTGCTGGGAAAGCGGGGCGCATAACGCCGCCTTGGCGAATCGTCAAGCAAGTTGCGCCCTTGGCCTTGCGGGGGTAGCGCTGAAGCCTATGAATCGCTGGCCACTTCCTGCTCCCATGAGCCTTGCCTTGCAAGCTGCCCGAGAGGCGGCGGCAGACGGCGAAGTCCCCGTGGGGGCAGTGATCGTCAAGGGCGACAAGGTGATCGCGGTGGCCGGCAATGCCACGCGCACGCCGCCTGATCCCACCGGCCACGCTGAATTGCGCGCGATTCGCATGGCGGCAGAGGCTTTGGGCGAAGATCGTCTGGTGGCCTGCGATCTCTATGTCACGCTGGAGCCTTGCGCGATGTGTGCAGGCGCGATTGCCCATGCGCGCATTGCGCGGCTCTATTACGCGGCCAGCGATCCCAAAGGCGGCGCGGTGGAACACGGCGCGCGGGTGTTCGATCAGCCGCAATGCCTGCACCGCCCCGAGGTCTATTCCGGCATGGGCGAGGCCGAAGCGGCGGAATTGCTGCGCGGGTTCTTCAGGGAGCGGCGATAGGGGCGGCTTTGGGGGGGCGTTCAGGAAAATTGCTGACGTTCGGCTATCGACCCCGTTATGGACGTTGGTATAACCTACTAATCGGGCGCTATGATCGTTGGCAAAGGTTCGGCTCGTTCGCCTCTATGGTCGCGCAATCGATACCTGCTTGCATACTCGCGCCTTTGCTTCGTAACCTCATACAAAACGATGCCGGAACTCGTCGCAAGATTGAGGCTCTCGATCATCCCGAACATGGGGATGCTGATGCACATCTCGCTTTTCTTAATGGCGAGGTCGCTCAAACCTCTCGCCTCGTTCCCAAACCACACGGCAAGTTTGGCGTGCTCCGCGAAGTCCGCCTCATGAATGAACTTGTTGGTCTTACCTTTGACGTGAGGAGATGTAGCAACGGATTTGAATCGATTTTTCTCAAGGTGAGCGAAACACGCCTCAGTGCTGTCAAACCTCTTCACAAACGTCCATTTCACAGCAGACACGGAAAGCTTGGATAGCTTTGGCTCGCTGCGCAGATCCTGCCAGTCGTCGGACAGAACATGCCGAGGGTCCACCACATAGACCTTCTCGGCACCCAGAGCATTTACGTTGCGAATAATTGTGCCAATGTTCCGCGGGTTCTCCGGCTCCTCGATGACCACAATCAAGTTCTTGCAGCGAAAGTCCTTGATCTGGTCAGCGCGTTTCCGGGCTGACCGCTTGATATTCGTCTCTTCGCTCGCAGTCACCTGAAGTCCCTCTCTTAGCGCATTGGCTTAGTCTACCGACGGGGGATAACCTGTGCGTTGTCGAATGTCAGCAAACCACCCACTTACCGCCATTCGCGCGCAGTCTCGCCGTCCTCGAAAGCCGCAAGCAGCTTACATCCCGCGCCAGATCCTCGCAGGGGCTGTGTCCTTTGCGCCGAGCCTGCCTGCGCTGCATCGGATCGGGCGAAAGCGCGCCGAATAGCACAGGCGGATTTCTTCGAGCCAGCCGCGCTCATTCAGTTTAACTCCGACTGCATCGGCGCGCCAGCCGGGGTTCTCCGCCACAAAGGCTGTGCGGATGGCTCCTGCGGTGAGGCCCTTCTCGCGGCTCAATCGATCATAATCGGGGATTTGCAGCGATTGCCACAGGATGCGGGTGACGCCGAGATAGGTTTCGGGCCGCCGCGTCATGCAGGCGCCATGCTTGGCCCATTGCCGCGCGACCAGCCGGGCGGACGGCATCATGCACAGCGCCCCGCGCACTTCGGCAGGAGTCAGGCTGCTCCCCTGTTCGCACCATTGCGGCCAGCTTCCGCCGCTTTCCGGCCAGAGCCCATGCACGATCAGGCCAAAACTGCCCTGATCGCCTGAGCATTGAAAGGCATGGGCGCGCGCGCCTTGGCGGGGTTTGCAGAATTCCGGGCTCCACGACAGGGCCAGCGTGTAGCCGGTAACAGGCAGCACTCGGCGCGGCCCATCGGGCGCAATGGCAGGCACGGTGCTGACCTGCGGTGCGCGGCACTGGAACGCCTGCGCCTGAAGCGCTGCGGGCAAGATCAGCGCCAGGGCGGCGGCAAGCCTAGTCAAAGACTGCAGGATCAACCTCCTTCGCCCGTGCAAACCATTCATGACTGGCAGGCAGAAACAGCATGAGCGCGCCCAGCGCCGCAAAGGCAAAACTGACAAGCCGTTCCGCTTCGCCGCCGCTTGCTCCGCCTGCCACTGCCACAGCGCTGGCAAAGGCTCCCGGCGCTTTCACCAGCGTCATAACGCTCACCAGCCAGCGCGCGATTGCCGCTGCCATCAGCCACACCATCGCCAGCGGGATCAGCGCAATCGTGAGATTGCTCGACAGCCAGACGATCACCCTGTCCCTGTCCCACGGGAAATAGGGATATTCGACCTGAAGGCGCGTTTCGGTAAGGCCCAGATCGCTCATCCCGTCGAGAAAAGGAACCAGCGCGGCGGTGAGGAAGGCGGCGGCAAAGATGTTGATCGGGAGCGGGCGCGGGCGTGACAGCGGGATCATAGGGGTTTGAAATCTAGGCCTATGTCTGCCGCAGGCGCGCTTTGGGTGAGGCGGCCGACTGAGATGTAATCGACGCCCGATGCTGCCTTGGCCGCGATGGTTTCAAGGTTCACGCCTCCGCTTGCCTCGGTCGGCACCCGGCCATCCACCATGCGCACCGCTTCGGCCAGCATAGCGGGCTCCATATTATCCAGCAGCAGGTGATGCGCGCCGGCATCCAATGCCGGTTCGATCTGGGCCAGCTCATCAACCTCGCAGATGATACGAGGAACGCCCGCATCACGCGCCCGCCGCACCGCTTCGCCAACGCTGCCTGCGACCGCGACGTGATTATCCTTGATCATCGCGGCATCCCATAATCCCATGCGGTGGTTTTGCGCGCCGCCTTGACGGGTTGCGTATTTCTCCAGCGCGCGCAGGCCGGGCAAGGTCTTGCGGGTATCGAGCAGGGTGCATGATGGGTTCCCGCCGGCCCCTCGCATCGCGGTGACATAGGCGTGGGTGAGCGTCGCAATCCCGCACAGGTGTTGCAGCGTGTTGAGCGCGCTGCGTTCGGCGGTGAGCAGCGCGCGGGCTTTGCCTGCGATGTGCATGAGGTCGCTGCCTGCGGGCACAAAGTCGCCATCGCGCGCCAGCAGCGTGATGGTGCAATCGGGATCGAGCGCAAGGAAGAACGCCTCTGCCACCGGAAGGCCCGCGACCACCACGGCCTCGCGCGCGGACATGACCCCTGCAAAGCGCGCATCATCGGGGATCACGCTTTCAGAAGTGACATCGCGCCCGCCCCCCGGCTGGCCTTCGCCCAGATCTTCGGCAAGCGTTTCGCGGACGAATTGGGCAAGGTCAAAGCCGGGGAGTGTAAAGTTGCTCATGGCGACGCACCATAAACGGAGCCGCAGGCTCCGCAAGGGCGCCAGAAGACGGCGCCAAAAGACTCAGGCGCCCGCCCGCAGGGGGCGCGGCTTTTCCCCACCTAACGGAGCCGCAGGCTCCGCAAGCACGACCGTGCGCCCGCAGCGGGCGCGGCTATGCCGCGCGTCGAGCGAGGACGAAGGCGCGTAAGGCGCCTTCGCAACCAAACGGAGCCGCAGGCTCCGCAAGGCCGACTGGCCGCCGCGCCTTATGGCGCGAAAGCCCAGCGGGCCGGAGGGCCCGCGCCCGGCGCTTGAGGGCGCAACAAATCAGTGCACAAACCGCGCCACCACATCGCGGTAGCTGCGCGACACCTTCACCTCAGCCCCGCTTTCCAGCACCAGAAAACATTCGCCATTGGTGTGGGGGCGCACCTGCCGCACCAGGTCGAGGTTGACGATGGTCGAGCGGTGAACGCGCTGGAACTTTCTCGGATCAAGGCGGCGCTCCAGATCCTTCATCGTCTCGCGCAGCACCAGCGAATTGTCGCCGGTGGAGATGATCATGTAATCGCCCGCTGCCTCGATATGTTCGATGGTGTCGACCTCGACACGGAAAATCTGCCCGCGATCCTTCACATTGATCAGCTTTTCAAAGCGGTCTGAGGTGTCAATCGGCGCAGTCACCGCCTCGGCCAGATCGGCGGCGCGATCAGGGGCAACTTCGGCCAGCACATCGCGCAATTGTTCAGCATCTTCGGCTGATTTCTTCTCCGCCAAACGCTGACGCACGCGCTCGATCGTGTCGGCGAGCTTTTGTTCATCGACCGGCTTCATCAAGTAATTGATCGCGTTGGCTTCAAAAGCGCGGATCGCGTGTTCTTCGTAGGCGGTGACAAAGACGAACAAGGGCGGTTCGATATCCATCACGCCTTTCACCACCGAAAAGCCGTCAAACCCCGGCATCTGGATGTCGAGAAAAACGAGATCGGGCTTTTCGGTCTTGATCTTGCGGATTGCTTCGCGCCCATTGGCGCAGGTGTCGATGATCTCGACATCCTCGAACGGCGCAAGCCGCAATTGCAGGCCCTGAATGGCGAGCTTTTCATCATCAACCAGAATGGTGCGAATGGTCATGGTGTTATGATCCCAACGAGCGCTGCGGATTAAGGGGGATGACCCGTCCGGTCTCAGCGCTGGAAGTCCGTGACGGGGTGGCAGCAGGGTTAAGGGGGGCTGCTGCTGCAAGATCAGGGGAGGCCGCGGTGGCCCGGATATAGGGAATTTCAATGAGCACGGTGAACCCGCCGCCCGCTTCGGAACGGGTCTCGAACAGCTGGGCATCGCCATAGGCCTGAATCAACCGGTTGCGGATATTGGCAAGACCAACGCCGGTCGACACCGGCTTGCCCGGTTCGCTTACCTTGCGCAGCCGGTCAACATCGAGCTGATCGAGCCGGAGCGGCTCTTCAAGGCCGGGCCCGGTATCCTCGATCGTGATGCGCAAGCGTTCACCCAAAACACGCGCGGTGATCGAAATGCGCGCGCCTTCTTCTTGCGGAGTGACAGCGTATTTGATGGCGTTTTCGACGATCGGTTGCAGCAGCATCGAAGGCAATTGCGCGGCAAGGGCGGCATCGTCGATCTCGAAATGGGTGCGCAAGCGTTCTTCAAAGCGCATCCGTTCGATGTCGAGATAAAGCTGAAGCGTCTCGATTTCCTGCGCCAGGCTGACCTGACTGCCGGGTTCGGTGATCAGGGTGTGGCGCAGAAAGCCCGAAAGCCGGGTGAGCATCGCGTTGGCCGGTTCGGTCTGTTTGAGCAGCACCAGCGTTGAAATCGAATTGAGCGTGTTGAACAGGAAATGCGGGTTGAGCTGATAGCGCAGCATCGCCAGCTGAGCCGCGGTCGTCTGCGCTTCGAGCCGTTCGAGCCGGTCAGCCTGTTCCTCGACAGTGAGGAAATAATTGATCGCGTAATAGAGCGCGCTCCACCCGCCCAGCAGCGTGAGCGGGATATAGATGAGGCCGATAAAGCGTTGGGCAAAGGTCGTCTCGCGGCTGCCTGCGTAATAGATGCCCTGCACCCAGGCATCGATCGAGGCGTGACACATCACCGCCACCAGCAACACCAGCGCAGTCACGCCCCATGTCACCAGTGGTTGGCGCCGGATCAATTGGCGATAGATCACCGAAAGAATGCAGCTGATTGAAAAGCCGGTGAAGGTGGTGACCAGAATCAGCACCAACAGGCTCGGCGGTTGGCCATTGGCCAGCGCTGATGCGCCGCGCAGCACAAAGGCCGCCCCCCAGCCTGCCAGCTGGAGGTTCCAGAACGCGCGGTTCTTGCTCGCAAAAAAGGGCGCGGGCTGGATCGCAAGCACTGCCATAACTGGCGCAGCCTAGCCGATTTTCTGCGCCCCTGCATCGCCTTTTGCGCAGGTCCTGCGGCACGTCCCGCGCGCACAGCACCATTGGTCGCAGATCGTCCGCGCTCAGCGGCCTTGTGCGGGATCAACCTCGCGGCGGAAATGGCGGCTCCAGTCGGCCCGGCCTTCCTTGGCCATGGCCTCGGCAATCAACGGGAGTTCGTCCTCAATGGCGCGCGCGCGCTTGGCCCACCCGTCATGGGTGGGCAGACGCAGGATCTTGACCGAATGGCGCGGTCCCCATTCGCGCATGAACCGCACGGCTGCTGCGGGATCAAAGCCCGCATTGGCGAGCAACCACGGGATCAGCCGATCGGCCTCACGCTCGGTGCGCTTGACCTTGCCCCAGGCGCGCCCATTGCGATTGAGCCAGTCGGTATGCCCTAAGAGATTATGCGCCAGCTCGTGCCCCACGAGGGCTGCAAACATCGCGTCTTCATAATCGAACGCGGGAAAATCAATGCCGATGACAACGCGCCCGCCATCTGCGACCGCAACCTTGCCCTCGCCCATCAATTCAAACCGGGTGGCGCAGACTTCAACCGGTCGCACGCGCACTGCCGCGCCGTCTGCAAAGCCAACTTCGACACCCGACTCTGCGGTAAGCAGCGCATCTATGTGATCGTGGGCGCGTGCAACCCGCTGCCAGTCCATGCGTTTTGCGCTCGGCCATTCATTGGGATCAACCCGCCCGAGCCGCACAATCTCGCGGTTGCGGGTAAAGCCCCCTGCAAGATCAGCAGGCGAGCCCTTCGCCGCCGTCTGCACCGCGAAATTGCCGGTCATGTCGAGCGCGGCGCGGGCGATTTCGGGGCGGCCATAGCTCGCCAGGTCCTGCAATTGCAGTCCGATCGAGGGAATCGTCTGGGGGCAGAAATCCGCATTGCTGCGCACCAGTTGCCAACCAATGTCCTGCAGGCGCTGGTCATAATCCTGATAGCGCCCAATGGCGGCGCGTTCGGCCGGCAGATTGATGCCGGCTGGCAGCGGCGCAGCGGCAAGCGGAGCAGCGATCAGCGCAGCCAGCAGGCCCACCCCTGCAACAGGCTTTGGCACATGGGGCGCGCGGGCGGCTTTAGCTCTCACAGGCTTGGGCTTTCACAAACTTGCGCGATTGACCGGTCAGCTTGCGCCGCTTTCGTCGAGCGCCGTTTTCAAGGCTTCATAGCCCACTGCGCCGCCAATCGGCTGCTTGCCCGCGATCCAGGCTGGCGTTCCCGAAAAGCCCAAGGAGCGGGCGAGTTCGGTGTTGCGCGCCAGTTCCACCGTCACCGGATCGGAGGCTGCATCGGCCTCGGCACGCGCCATGTCGAGCCCGGCCGCACGCGCAGCAGCCTGCGGCTCGCCAATGCGGAACATCGCTTCGTGGAAGGCGCGGTATTTGCCCTGCAGGGCCGCTGCCAGAGCCATGCGCGAGGCGACATCGCTGCCTTCAAAGATCGGCCATTCGCGCACCACCACCTTAACCTCGGGGTCGGCTGCAATCAGTCGCTGCACATCCTCAAGGCTCTTTTCGCAATAGGGGCAGTTGTAATCGGTGAATTCCACCAGCACCTTGGAGCCATTGGGATTGCCCAGCACCGCGCCGGGAAAGGGCGCGAAAACTTGCGGGTCGATATTGGCCATCCGCTTGTCCGCTTCCTGCGCTTCATAGGCTGCAACCATCTGCGGCAGCATATCGGGATTGGCGAGCAGGAAGCTGCGGGTGCGGTTATCGGCAAGGCCGGAATAGGACCAGATCGCTGCCCCCAGAAAGCCGAAAGTGAGCGCGAGCAGCGCCGTCAGGAGGGTTTGCAGCAGCGTCGAGGGCTGTTTGGAAGGCGTATGCGTCATACGCGCCAGCCTTAGCGCTGCTTGCGCATCCGTTCCAGTTCGCTGCGCGCCTGCAGCGAAATATCTTGTGCGCGCAGCCAATCGGGCGAGCCATAAGGAAGCGCGGCTTCGGCCGCCTGGGCATTGCGCAAGGCCTCGGGATAGCGGCGGTGCATCACCTGTTGTTCGGCGCTGGCGAGCCGCGCGCGCGGAATATCGCCGCGTTCGGCATAGACCACGCCCAACTGATACCAGGCAAAGGGATTGTAGCGATCACGCACCACCGCTGCGCGCAGCACGCGTTCGGCCTCGGAATGGAAGCGATTATCCTCGGTCGCGATCAGCGCATGGCCATAGATCGACGCGATCAGCGGGTGATTGCGCGTGAGTTCGGTGGCGCGCTTCAAAGGATCGAGCGCTTCACGCGGGCGACCCGATTCGAGCAGCACCTGACCTTTCAGTTCGAGAAAATAGGGATTGTCCGGCTCGCGTTCGAGCAAGGCTTCAACTTCGGCGAGCGCGCGGTCCATCTGCGCGTCCTTGTGAAAGGCATAGGCGCGGGCATAGCGCGCCGGAATGCTGGTGTCGCTCGCCGGGAAATAGGTCAGCGTGCGGCGCGGTTCGGCGAGATAGCCGTACAGCTTGGCGCGCACCCGCAGGAAGCGTTCCTGCAATTGCGCGTCATCGGGCGCATCCCATGCCGGGTCTTCCTCAAACAGACCGCGCAGGGTCTGAATCCGTTCGCCCGAAAGCGGGTGGGTGCGCATGTAGGAGATTTCCTGGGATTGGCTGAAACCGCGGCGGATTTCATTGGCGCGCAGGCGTTCAAAGAACTTGATCATGCCGCGTCCCGAAATCCCTGCGCCCGACAGGTAACGGGCACCGGCCAGATCTGTGGCGGCTTCCTGATCGCGGTTGAAAGCAAGGAAAGTCCCCATCGCCGCTGTCTGCCCAGCCATCACCGAAGCCATCGCCGCCTCGGGTGCCCCTGCCAGAGCAGCGCCCACACCGAGCAGCAGCGAGAGAATGGTGATGCCGGTCGCCGCCTTGGTGCGTTCCTCAAAGCGCGCCACATGGCCGGCGGTGATGTGGCCGATTTCGTGGGCGATCACGCCTTGCACTTCATTGGCGGTGTCGGCGGCATTGAGCAGGCCCGAATGGACAAAGACCATCTGTCCGCCTGCCACAAACGCATTGATCGAGCCGTCATTGATCAGCACGAGATCAAGATTGCCCGGCTCCAGTTCAGAGGCCTCGACCAGCGGGGCGGACAGATCGATCAGGAATTGTTCGGTTTCCGCATCACGCAGGATGGATTGGGCGGCGATTGGTTGCACCGCAAGGGCGCTTGCTGCCAGAACAGCAAGGCCGCGCGCCAGCAGACGCAACAGGGAAAGGGGGCGGGGCACGTGCATGTTGCGCACGCATACAACCTTTTGGGCTGAACCCAAACTGAAGCGTATGGCTTGGGGCCTAACCCACCAGCTTTTTGGCAGCGCGTTCGATCAGGGGCACATCCTCGGGCAGTTCTCCGAGAATCTCGACGCAACCGATCTCGTCACGGCGCACCAGCACCAGCGCGAATTCAGGACCGCCGCCATCGAGCGCTTCCAAAGTCATGGCTTCGAGTTCGCGCAATTGCTGGGCCAGTGCCTCGCGCACGGCGCCGGGCTGTTCCACCACTTCGCCGGCATCACCGCGGCGCAGGCGGCGTTCCGCCTTGACGATGCCCTTCAGCCCGCCTTCTGCCTCTGCCAGGAAGCGGGCGAGACTGCCGCGCGCCAATTGCAGGCGATGCGCATGGCTGAGCACCGCGGCGTATTCCGTTAGCCGCGTCTTGTCGTAATCGGCGCCGAACACCAGCTTGACCACCGGGGTCATCGGCGCGCGTTCCTGAATGGCAAGCCCGCTGTCCGCGACAAGCTGCGCATAATCCTCGGGCGCATCAAGCGCGGCAAGCGAGAAATCATAGGCTGTGCTGACTGCGGCATAAAGGGCAGCGCGGCTGCGGTCTTCGGTGCTGTGGGCAGCATGGGCGAGTTCACGCGCAGCGGCGAGACAATCATGCAGGCTGGCACAGCGAAGGTCATCGTGGCCGGTGTCTGCGGCCTGTGCATCGCCGGGCGCAGCGTCATCTTGTGCTGCGCTGCCAGCGGGGGCGGGCTCCTCGTCGGGATGTTCGCTGGGCGCTGCGCTTTCGGACGCTTCATTCAGCGTGAAGGCGGCCGGATCAATTGCCCGCTTGGGTGAAGGGGCCTCGACATAGTCAGCCAGCGACGCAAAGCTGTAGCCGGCGGTCTCGTCTTCCTCGCTGTCCCAGTCTTCGTCGTCCTCGTCGAAATCGCTGTCCAGCGCATAATGCGCAAAATCCGGTTCACCAAAATCGGGCATCGGCAAATCATGGTCTGATCCCGCTTCACTCATGCCATTGCCCAGAGCGGTGATGTTGGCAAAGTCGCTTGCGGGGTCTGCATCAGGGGCAGGTTCATTGGCGGGCGAATCGGCCCAGGTGGTCAGCGCATCGGGCGCACGGCGCGGCGGCTCTGCCGGCGCATCGCTGTCGTCCTCCACCTCGTCCACCAGATCGAGCGCCTGATCGATTTCCAGCAACAATTCATCGGCAGCGACCTGATCGGCGATTTCTTTCCAGTTGATGACGCCGTAGAGGAAATCAATCGTCTCCCCATCGCTCGAATAGGGCAACAGGATCCCGCGATAGAGCGTTGCTGCGCCGCGCTGGTTGACGAATTCGGCTTCGAAACCGATCGGCGCCTGATTGGCGAGGATTTGCAGATAATGATCGGTGATGCGGCTCAGCAGGGACCGCGGCGGCACGTCGGACAGACGCCTGATCGGCCCGCTGCTGCCGCATTGCGCGGCCAGTCTTTCGCCAAGAAATTGCACGGCAGGATCTTCGATCCCTGAAGTGAAATCAATCAGCGCGCTGCAGGGCCCGAAATCGGGCAGATTGGCCGGGTCCAGTTCCTCGATCAGCGGGAAGGCGCGTTCGCCAAGCTGGCTCGCCCAGTGATTATAGGCGCGCACCTGCATCCGCCGCTCGTCCTGACCAATGCCTTGCGGCGCGCTTTGACGCGGGGCGACAGGAGCAGGGCTGGCAGCATCATCGAACGTGTCGTCCAGGCTGGCAGTATCGCCCGGATCGCCCGCGCCGAAAGTGCCTCGCAATGTGTCCATGGCCGAATATCCGCCCCTTGTTTGACTGTCAGGGGGCCACTGTGGCGCGGTGTGGTAAACATTGCGTTAAATGCGCAAAGCTGTTGGTTGGCGCCGATGCGCTAGGCTTTACAGGAAATACCGCATCTTGATGGTCAGGCGCTGGGTGGCTTCGCCGTGATCGAACACCGCATCGGTGAATTTGGGCGGGGCCATGCGCACCGGGGCATCGCGCGAAAAGCCATAGCCTTCCTTGGGCATCATCCCGACGGCGCGATCGGCCTTGCCGTTATTGTTTTCATCATGCAGCAACGCAATCGCATATTGGCCGGGCTTTACGCCGGTAAAGCGGATTTCCATGGTTTCGGCCGCGGGCATCACCACGCGGTGCGAATCGGGATCCTTGATGCATTTGGGGAAGATATCGGCGCGCGTTGTCATGCAGGCGCGCACCACGCCTTTGGTGTTCCTGAGATCGGTGACAGTGATGACGACATCCCCGGCGCTGGCGGGCGCGGCAGCAAGGGTGAGGCTGGCCAGAGCAGCAGCTGCGGCAGCTTTCATTCCGCGGGCACGCTGGCGGCGGCGGCAGGAGCGTGCCCAGCGGCCTCGACAATGCGCCGCGAGAGGCCCTTGTCCGTGCCGCACAGCTTGTCCCAGAAGCGGAAATAGAGCGCGTAATTGCATTGGTAATCCTCGTGATGGCGCTCGTGATGGCTGGCGGTGATGAGCCAGTCGCCAGCGCGTGAATGCACCAACCAGCGCGGAAACATCTCCCAGCCCATGTGATTGGTCACGCCCATTACCGTGGCAATCGTGAGCACCACGCCGAGTGCGGATACATGGATAGGAACCACAAACACCATGAACGGGATCAGAATGGCCCCGCTCACCGCCTCGATCGGGTGAAAGCTCATCGCGGTCCACGCCGTGGGCGGGCGGCTGTGGTGATGCACCGCATGGGCAAGGCGAAACAGGCGCGGGCGGTGCATCGCGCGGTGGCTCCAGTAAAACCAGGTGTCCTGCGCAAACAGGTAAATCAGCACCGAAACCGGCCAATACCACAGGGGCAGCGCGTCCCATTCGAGCGCAATCTCAGTCCACCCGAACTTGCGCCAGCCCCACAGCACGATCCCTGCCGGCACGCCGTAAATCGCCGCAGAAATCAGCGACCAACGGATTTCCTTGGCGATCTGCGCGTCCTTGCCGGCGTAAAGTCCGGGCCGCACCTTTTGCGTGACCCACGCAAACAGGCCGCTGGTGAGCCAGTAACGCAGCGCCACAATCAGGGTAACGGCAAGGCCAGCGACCAGCAGCGCCAGCGGTATCGGCCAAGAATCCGGGATCATGGGACGCACCATGGCGCAAATTGTCGCGCCGCAACAGCGCCTAAATGACAACGACCGTTCAATCCACCGCCGCGCACAGCGGATCGATCAGCATGGCGTGCCGCCGCATCGCAATCCGTGCAAGCTGGCCAACCAAGCTTTTGCGCCGTGCCGCTGCCAGCGGGCCGAGGGCGGCAGGCCGCAGGATTTCGCCATCATAGCCATCGGCCACAATCACACCGCACCGCTCAGGCAGGAAGGCCGCGCCATCGAGCGGCGCGCGGTCAAGCCCGGGCGGGAGCGCCCAGAAAAACCGGTCACAATATTTGAGATAGTCACCCCACTTGGCATCGCCGAGCAAATCGCCGCGCGCCACCTTGATCTCGACAATCACCACTTGCCCGCGGGCATCAATCCCCATCAGATCGGCGCGGCGGCCACCAGACAGCGGGACCTCGGCCAGGCACCAGATGTCATTGCGGGCAAACAGCCGCGCTACCCCGCGTGCCACATCACCGGCGTCAGGCGCCGAATCAAGCGCTGGAGGAGAAGAAGAGCTTGCCATCGCCAAACTTTGGAACATTTGCCGAACATCGGCAAGGGGCAAACAAGCGGCCAAGAGGGACGCCCGCTGATGTCAGGGGTCGCGTCTCACAGTGCTTCCAGCATCGCCATGACACTGCGTTGGGCTGCATCCAGTTCCCGCCACAATGCGATTGCGGGCACTTGTGGATCCTGCCCGCGCGCGTGCAGCACATCGAGCGCGGCCATGCCCGATTGGACGAGGGCTTCGATATCCTCGACCCCCTGCCACGCCAGTTCGCGCTGCCATTCGCTGGCCTGATCGAGCGCTGCCACAAAGGCATCGGGGTGGTGAAGGCTGGTCGCATCCTTGAGGCCTGCGAGCTTGGCGACATTTGCGCTGTTGGCAGCGATCGCCTGCCAGCGCTCAATCATCGAATCGATGGGGTGGCGCGCAGCAAAGGCGCTTTGGCGCAGGCGGCGCATATCATCGGGCGGAAGCGCGGACATGCCCCGTGTCTAGGCCGAGCCTCTTGCAGAATGGTTAATCGCTGTTTGCGATGTTTGCGGCACCGGTCTCAAGGATGACAGGCCGACAGCAGCCCGGCCCAGCCAAGGCGCACAGCCGGTAATCTAGGGCTGGCGCAGCGCCCTGCGCCTTGCTAAAACGCGCGCCTGATCGCGCACCCGTAGCTCAGCTGGATAGAGCGCTGCCCTCCGAAGGCAGAGGTCACAGGTTCGAATCCTGTCGGGTGCGCCAACTCTGTGCTCTGCAAATTAGTGGCTTCACCGCTCGCGCTGCGTCGCTGCCAGCCTCCCAATCCCCATCCATGGACCACAAGCGGCTTGTCGCGCTGTTGCGCCATGCCCGAACCATGCTGGCGCGGCGGTGAGGCGGTCCGGCGATGGCGGGGCCAGTTGTCTTGAGTGGCTCAAGCTTGGGCTGGGGGTGAATGGTCTTGCGGCACGACTTATCGATACGTGCCGCGAGGGGGCTTGTCGAAACGAAATCGCGGCAGATTTTCCAGCCGGTCGCTTTGGGGGCCGGGGCGGGGTGTTCGCGCGTTAAGGCGGCGATAGAGCGATTGCATCACCACCCCCTCGACAGCCTCCGGCTGCAGAGGCTGGCTAAAGGCGAGGCCCGCCTTGTCGTCGGACGACCAGATTACAGAGACAGCCACAGGTTGCAGTTCACCGATCGCAATCGTGTTAAGGCAGTCGCGTGCCAGTTTGCCGCCTATGGCAATCTGCACCGCGCAGCCCTCCTCTGAAATGTCGGTGACTTTGGCGGAATAAGCGAAACCAGCCGCGCTTATCACTTGGGCATCGAGTTCGACGCTGCGGCGAAGTGACCATCGTCTATCATTGGGCGCCTATCATTGGGCGCCTATCCTTGGGAACACGCCATTCGGGCATGGCTGGCGCTTTGCTTGGGTGGTGAGTTGCTGTGCATTCCGGGGGCCTGCAGCGACTTGCCGGCGACGGCAGTGGCACAGGCGACCTGTTTTCATCCTTCTGGCGGGGGGGGCTGCCGAGTGTAAGGAAAAACGCCCAGCCCCTTGGGGAGGGGGCTGGGCAGTTGTGAAGGAACCAGGAGATCAACCAGTCCTCCACTCAGGTCGCGGCGATGGGATTAGCGGGTGCGGGTTGGTCTGGCAAGATACTTTCGATTATGAAAGTAATTGGTTTCTCTTGTGATCTGGCATATTGACAGCAGCAGGCTTGGCTGAGATTTCCAACCGGTGCGCTCCGAACCCCTTCATATCCGGCTGCTGAACCTCCTTGGCGCTATTCGCGATCTTGCGCCGTTCGACGTCATGACAGCCGAGGAAGAGGCCCTGCTCAGAAGCTTGCTGATCTGCTGGCACGACGGCCACTGTAGCGCGACGATCAAGGTGAGAGTTGCGCGACGATCAGGATGAGAAGTTGATTGTCGCGGCGCGACAGTTTGTGCGCATTCTGATTGTCGCTGGCAAGGTCTATTTGTCGTCCTGATTGTCGCG